>OFFM01000014.1_pt1 | contig 190883 bp, 159 predicted proteins | sample 1521401 | NCBI WGS metagenome assembly OFFM01 (sample SAMEA3504118, study PRJEB24116) | mouse gut metagenome | biome: mouse gut; feature: mouse-associated habitat; material: faeces | place: Denmark | collected 2011
ATAATTTATATTGGTTTTAAATGATATTCCTTGTAAATGAATTACTAACCACGGATATCTTATATTCCATTATTCATATTTCAATGACCGAGCGGGTTTACTATAAACAACCTTTATGGTTTGTCCTGCTACAGTCAGAAAAGAAATCAACAACATCAAGACCACAGGAAGCAGAAAGAACCACACTTTCAATTCTGTTCGGAACGGATAATGAGCCAACCATGCATTCATGCTGCCCCATGCCACAGGCAACGCAATCAGAATAGCGATAATAATAGGAATAAAGAAACCTTTACCCAACTGATAAAACAGATTCCAACGAGATGCCCCCAATACTTTCCGGATACCCATCTCCTTGGTACGGACGGCACAAGAGAACATAACCAACACCCATAAACCTAAGCAGGAGATAAAAATAGCCAATCCGGTAAAACCTCCCATCAATACGCCGAAAGCCTCATCCTGACGGTACTGCCGGTCATAGAACTGGTCGAGGAAGAAATAATCAAAACTAGAATCCGCAAAGTAATTATTCCATATTTCTCCTATCTGTGATACTAATTCCGAAGGATCACCCGGTTTCATCACAACCGAAATATAACGCTGAGGAATCCAGTCAATCTTATCTTTATGGAAAAGCATTACCCCTGTATAACCTTTATTCAACGCTTGCTGATGATAATCCTTCACTACCCCGATTACCTGCATGGGCTCTCCTAGCGTTTCAACAGCTATTTCCTCACCAATGGCATCATCATTATCCACATATCCTAACATACGGGCAGCCGTTTCGTTGATAACCAATTTATTCACATCGTCCCCATATTCCTCGGAAAAACCCCGTCCGGCTACCACCTCCAGTCCGTATGCATCTATATAATCAGGGTCACAACTCAGCATCTCGTACAACCGGTTTTGCTTCAACGCATCATGTGCCCGATGATTGGACAGGAACATGGCCACCTCTTCACCCGGTACCGCCCCGGAACAAGTTACTTTCGACGCCAATGGCAATTTCTTGATAGCTCTCCGCATAGACTCCATCTTTGTTTTCATACCCTCAGTAGGTCCGGGAAACTTGATTACCAGAATCTGGTCGGTCTTTACTCCCAAAGACTGCCGACGCATATAGCTGAGTTGTGCAAACACAATTAATGTACTACAAAGCAATATCATGGATGCCGTATATTGCACTATGACCAATATTTTACGTGTATTTTCTCCGGAACGGCTATTTTGGAATTTACCTTTCAGTAAAACAATCGGCTTCTTACGCAACAATGCGCGGGCAGGATAGTAACCGGAAATATAAATACCGACTATAAAAAGCAATAGAACCCCGCCCCCCCAATATTCCGTAAACCATACAGAGAAAGTAATAGTACGTCCTACCAACTGATTGAAGGAAGGAAGTAATAGTTCGATCAATCCTAACGCAATGATAAAAGCGATCAAATTCATTACAAATGCTTCAAATAGAAACTGACCAACAAGCTGTTTCGGGAAAGCTCCCACTACCCTGCGCACTCCTACCTCTTTGGCACGCTCCATAGAACGGGCAACTGTCAGATTTATATAATTGATCCAAGCGATAATCAAAATAGCAATAGCTCCGAAAATCAATGCGATGATGGCCGAATGGTTCCCTTTCAACTCGGCCTCATAACCTAATTGAGGATTGAGATGAATCTTCTCCAATGGCTCCAACCGCACCCCCCAAGTCTTGTTTTTCAATGCCTCTTCAGTTTTATACTTCTCGGCCAATTGAGGAAAAGCACGTTCTATCTCTTCTTTGCGCTCGGGCGAATCCAGCAATACATATGTATAGGCTTCATGTTTGTACCAATACTCCTGTACCCATTTAGGTAAGGTGGCATATGATAAAAGAAAATTATAATGTATATGCGAATTAGAAGGCATTTCTTTCATGATTCCAGTTACCTCACAAGACACCTTCCCCATATTGCTGTTAAAAATAAGTATCTTCCCGACAGGGTCTTCATCTCTGAAATATTTGCGGGCAATCCGTTCCGTAATCACTACCTGACATGGCATGGAAAGACAAGAAGCGCGGTCACCTTTCAACAATTCAAAATCAAACAAACGGAAAAAGCCAGGATCAGCGTATGCTATCCCATTCTCGCGCAGACATAATTCGCCATATTTTACCAATTGCTCCGGTTGGATAATACATCCTACACGAGTATAATCCTCAATTCCCGCCAGATTTTCCTGCATGGCCGAACCATATCCGAATGAACTGGTCGCCCAATCATCCGTCAGAACTTCCCCCTCATGAAAAGTACTTTGCACACGATAAATCCGTTCACTCTTACTATGCATTTTGTCAAAACTAAATTCAAAAGCAACGTAAGTAAATATCAATAAAGCTGATGCCATGCCTACAGCCAAGCCAAAGATATTGATGAAGCTGAAACCTTTCCTCTTCATCAGATTACGCCAAACGCTATTCCAATAATTTTGTATAATCATAAAATTTCAATTTTGCTGTCAGATTCCATAGGGCGGTTACGATTCTCGGCAATAATTTTACCATCCAGCAAACGGATTATACGATGTGCATAAGCAGCATCACGCTGTGAATGGGTAACAATGATGATGGTGGTCCCCTGTTTGTTCAGTGTACTAAGCAGTTCCATAACCTCCACCCCATTGGTAGAGTCCAAATTACCTGTCGGCTCATCCGCCAGCAAAAGCCTGGCATTGGTAACTACGGCACGGGCTATGGCCACACGTTGCTGCTGTCCACCTGATAACTGTTGTGGCAGATGATTGGCGCGATGCAGCATATTCACTTTTTCAAGCACTTCTTTTACCTGCCTGTTACGTTCTGTCGGCTTTATATTAAGATACACCAATGGGAGTTCAACATTCTCATATACAGTCAGTTCATCAATCAAATTAAAGCTTTGGAAGATGAAACCGATATTTCCTTTTCGGAGAGCGGTCAGTTGGTTTTCATTCATTTTATCCACTCGCTTTCCTTCAAAGAGATAGGAGCCCGAAGTAGGGGTATCTAATGTTCCAAGTATATTCAACAAGGTAGATTTTCCACAACCGGACGGTCCCATGATAGCGACAAATTCTCCCTTTTCAATTTCGAAAGTTACTTCATTCAATGCTTTGGTCTGCACTTCCTCGGTGCTGAACAACATAGAGAGGTTTTCTACTTTAATCATTCTTACGTGTGTTTTTTATTCGTTTAAAATCAGTTTCTCATTATCTCCAAACAGCTCGTAACCGGAAATAATAACTTTCTCACCGGAAGCCAGCCCGTCAGTCACTTCATAAAACTGAGGATTCTGCCTGCCAATCTTGATAGGACGTCTGACGGCAAATTTACCACTTTCATCCACAACATATATCCATCGTCCTCCGGTAATTTGAAAAAAACCTCCCCGAGGAATCAGAACAGCTTTGACAGGATCCCCCAACTGAAGATTGATATGATAAGTTTGTCCCGCCCGAATGTTTTCGGGACGCCCTGTCGTGAAACGGAAATCTGTACGAAACTGCCCGTCTTTCACTTCAGGATACACTTTGGTTACTTCCAACTTATAATTTTCTCCATCACGGGTAAAGTCAGCGGGAAGCTCTTGGACGACACGCTCCACATAATGCTCGTCAATTAATGCCTGTACCTTCAGATCAGCAGTAATAATCTGACCGATATGTTCCCCGGCAGAAATGGATTGCCCGATTTGTGCTTCAAGATTACCCACTTGCCCGTCTATAGGAGCTTTCACTTTCAGGTTTTCAAGACGTTCTCGTACCAATGCCAAACTTCGTTTCATATTCATTATATTCTCGTCCAAACTGCTTATCTGAGTCAAACGAAACAAACTATCTTGACGGATCCGCTCATCCAATACCGACAATTGTTCTTTTACCGCTTCATATTCCTCCGTAGCTTGGAGATAGTCCTCCCTCGCTATCAATTGCCCCTCCATCAGCCGCTTGTATTGTCCGTAACGACGTTTCTTTATAATGAATTCTTTCTGAATACCGATACGATCCTGCTTCAGACTCAACCGTTCCTGCTCCATACTTATACGAGTATTACGCAACTCATTTTCCTGATAGGCCAGATCTGCTTCACTTTGCATGATACCGATATTCAGCAGAGGATTACTCAGGCGCAGAATCACATCCCCTTTCTTTACCATCGCTCCTTCTTCATGAAGGCGTTCCTCCACTCTTCCGCCTTCTATAGCATCGAGGTAAATCATGCGGCTGGGAAGTACTTGTCCAATCACACGGACATAATCATTAAACTCATTTTCTGTAACTGTAGCGATAGTGATACGGCTCTTGTCAATGGTCATGGAAGAACCGGTATCACGAAAAATAAAATAAAAAACGAATACCAATATGAATAATACTCCCGCACCTCCATAAATCCGCCTGGGAGTGAAACGCTTTTTACGTTCAATTAGTGTGTCCATATTTTTTAATGGTTAATAAAACTTCCTGTCCGATAATACATAGTTAGTCGCGATGTCAGTTCGTACTGCAAACGCACTCTTATTTTTTCCGCTTTAGCGACAAGCAGGCGATTTCGTGCTTCCATCAACTGAAACACGGAAACAAGCCCTTCCTCCCACTTCCGTTCCGTTTCTTTCAGCACTTGCGTTTCTGCTTTTACCTGCAGGGAAGCCTGTCGATGCTCTTCCCATCCCGAATGTAATGAAAGTACAATTCGTTCCGTTTCATTACGTAAATGTAACTTCTCTTCCTCTATGCTGTTCCGCACCCGTTGCAAGTTTAATTTCTTCTTCCTTATTCCGGCATTCCGATCTAATCCGCTAAGAATAGGGAATGAAATACCTACTCCTATATATTTATTCCAATGGTCACGCAATTGATGTAACGAGAACAAGGAATTATAAAAATCAGATCCCCATGAGAAACGGGCGAAGATAGTCGGGCTGAACTGTCCAAGGGTCACAGCATACTCCTTACGGGCAGCGCGTTCCCACATTTCCATCCGTTTATAATCCGGCAGTACGTGTACGGACCGTAAATAGACTTCTTCTACCTCTACTTGAGGCATTAACAAGAGCGTATCCTCACTGACTGATAAAGAAACAGACAAAACATCGCCCTCTTTCATACCCAGTATTTCCTTTAAATAAAGAAAGGACATCTGACGATTTTTTTCATACATACGCTCTCTGAACACATCTCCTTGATGACGCGCTTTTACTTCCTGCAAGTCCGAAAGCGATTTCAACCCCAGTTCTACAAAAGCTTCCGTCTGTTTCAGATAACGTTCTCCCAAACGAAGCTGTTCAGCTGCCAGTTCTGAAAGCTTTTTATCCAATACCGCTTTATAATAAGCCTCAGCTACCCGATAAGCCAAATCATTTTTCTTTGCCAGATGATCCCACTCCTTCTCTTTTTTAGTCCAATGCGTATATCGCAAACGATTGATCCGGGCAAATCCTTCGAATAAAGAAAGAGTTATATCCATTCCTATAGTTCCTTGATTATATGAATCGGCTGTATATCCATTAGTATCCGGATCGACAGAACGTCCGATATGCCTGCCCACTTCCGCCTGTACTGAAACATAAGGAAGAAATTTACCCATAGCAGCCACATAGTCTGTTCGTGCTTCCTTTACGTCTATTTGGACATTCTTGAAACCAGGATTATGTTTCCAAGCATAACGTATGCAATCGTCCAGTGTACTTTGCCCACATACAGGCAAAGACAGACCGGACAACAAACACACAATTATCAAGTTATTTCTCATTGCATTTTAATTTAAACACAGAATAGGAAGCAAACGATATGCCAAGAAGATCAGAACATTAATAATCAACCAGTTACAAAATAAAATATAAATTAGCTGTCCAAATTTTAGACGGTATAACGTCCAAATTATAAACACTATAAAACCAGAACGAACCAAGGAAGATATTGGAACGCTGACAACACGGACTGAAGACACATTCCAATGTCAAGTCACCGTTATGATAAATAAAAGCATTACAGAAAATAATAAAAAACGTCCAATAATTGGACGCCTCATTTGCAGAAACAATCAAAAGCAGATACCTTTAGCCTCTGAAAGCAAAAATGAGATGGAAAAAGGAACGATTTTAATAGTAGATGATAATAAAGGAGTATTGGCCTCACTGGAATTATTACTGGAAACGGAGTTCAGCGAAATAAAGACAGCCCATCATCCGAATCAAATCATATCTATCATAAATACCTCTCCGATAGATGTGATTATTCTTGATATGAATTTCTCGGCAGGAATCAATAACGGCAACGAAGGGTTATATTGGCTGAAACGAATCCGTGAGATAGCTCCTGCACTACCCGTAGTCATGCTTACAGCATACGGGGATGTAGAACTGGCAGTAAAGGCTTTAAAGAATGATGCAACTGATTTTTTGTTGAAACCTTGGGATAACCGGACCTTAGTGCGCAAAATAAAAGATGCTTTTGGAAGCGGTAAGAAAAGGAAAAACAGAATCCCCGATAGAAACAAATCACCGATGATTGTGGGAACATCCCCTGCCATGCAGCAGTTAATGAAGATAGTAGTGAAAGTGGCACGCACAGATGCCAATATATTGATTACCGGAGAAAACGGAACAGGAAAAGAAATGCTGGCACAGGAAATACACCGGCTTTCCACACGAAAGGAACATTCTATGGTAACGGTAGATATGGGAGCAATCAGTGAATCTTTATTCGAAAGTGAACTGTTCGGGCATGAGCGCGGTTCTTTTACCGATGCCTACGAGAGCCGGCCGGGAAAGTTTGAAGCGGCATCCGGCAGTTCCCTGTTTATGGATGAAATAGGAAATCTCCCTTTAGCCATGCAGGCAAAGTTGCTCACCGTATTACAAAACCGAAAAATTACACGCATCGGCAGTAATAAAGTAATCCCAGTGGATATCCGTCTGCTTTCAGCTACCAACAAGAATATTCAGGATATGGTGGATTCCGGGACTTTCCGTGAGGATTTATTGTACAGACTGAATACTATTCATCTGGAAATCCCGCCTTTACGCGAACGGAGGGAAGATATACATTTGTTCATTAATTATTTTATGCAGCGCTATGCTGCTAAATACGAAAAAAAAGAAATCTTCCTGCATGAACATGCTTTAGAGAAATTATGTTCTTATCATTGGCCGGGAAATATCCGGGAATTGCAACATACCATCGAGAAAGCAGTTATTTTATGTGAAGGAGATGTAATCCGTTCCAAAGACATTTTCGTAAAACAAACCTGGAGTCCACAATTCTCCACTACCGTTCCTAATCTGGAAGAAGTAGAACGCCAGGCCATAGAAACAGCCATCCGTCAAAACGATGGAAATCTGACAGCAACAGCCGAACAGTTAGGCATCAGCCGCCAGACACTTTACAATAAAATAAAACGCTTTAAGCTCTGATGATCATGGTATTCAGCAAACATCTATATATGGTTATCCTAAGCTACATCTTATTAATAATTGCTGTAGCCGGAGCTGGTATCGCACTTATTATTACACATACCGCCCTTATTCTAGGCTGTCTTTTCTTGATTATTTCACTTTTTTTTATCAGAGCTTTGGTAAAACAATTGAATAAATTCAATGCCAAAATAAGAATATTCTTGGATGCGATGGAAGATAAAGAGAGCATGATACTGTTCAACGAGCAATCGGCAGATAAAGAAATGAATGCACTTAGCCATTCACTAAACCGAATCAATGAATTGCTTGCCACAACGAAATCGCAAAGCCGGGTACAAGAGAACTTTTATCACTCTTTACTGGAAGAAGTACCAAATGGAGTGCTAGCGTGGAACTCCGAAAAAAGAGTTCTGTTTGTAAATGGTGCAGCCTTACGTTTGCTGGGAGTTGAGTCAATCATATTCCTCCGCCAATTGGAAGAGCAATATCCGATCTTGAAAGATTTCATAACCCATGGAAATGTGGAAAATTCCTTTCTTTTACAATCTAACTCAAAAAAACAACTGTCACTATCCATGAACCGGATGAAACTAAATTCAGAAACGATTACCCTGTTGGCTATCAAAGATATCAGTAATGAACTGAACGAGAAAGAAAGTGAGTCATGGAACAAACTTACCCGGGTGCTTACTCATGAAATTATGAATACCATTGCTCCTATTGTTTCTCTGTCTCAAACACTTTCATTGCGCCCCGGTACGGACGAGAAAGTAATACGAGGACTTGGAGTGATTCGTGAACAAAGCGAAAGACTGATGGAATTCACAGAATCATATCGACGCTTATCGTATATGCCGGAACCGAAAAAGAAGCGATTCTCACTGACCAATTCATTGCACAATCTAGGTCTGTTACTACAATCTGATTTTGAAAATGCTCATATCCATTTCATTCTGCGTAGCACCCCCTCTGATATATATATTGAGGGCGATGAGAAGCAACTCTCTCAAGTTTTTTTAAATCTGCTGAAAAACAGTATGCAATCATTGGAAGGAAAAACAGACGGACAAATAGAAGTAACACTGGAAGTAACAAACAAACTTTATATAAGACTACTTGACAATGGACGGGGAATCCCTATGGAATTGCAAGAAAAAATATTCGTTCCTTTCTTTACCACAAAAACAGAAGGAACTGGTATCGGGCTTAGTCTGTGCCGGCAGATTATAAAAAGACATGGGGGCAATTTCTATTTACAGGAAAGCAGACAAGGAAAAACTATATTTGTTATAGAATGGCCCGTAGCTTCTTTTATTTTGAAATAACAAAGTTCATTACAGGATCACTCTGATTAACACAGGTTATTCTTAAAAGTAAGGCGGAAATATAAAATAATAACCACTTATCTATAAACCAGCGTTAACCTGAGTAATCCGTAATGAAACATTTTTTTATTTCTTTATCCTCAGTTCATAAAGGTCATTCCTGCGGTCACGCAAATTGCGCACACTGCCATACGTATGCAATTCATTCAACAGATTCAGATCAACATCCGAAACTAAAATCATTTCGGTATTCGGAGTCGCCTCGGCCCGTTTGCCATCAGTTGGGAAAGCGAAATCACACGGAGTAAACACTCCAGACTGTGCATACTGAATATCCATATTGTGCACACGCGGCAAATTTCCCACACTACCGGCTATAACGACAAAACATTCATTCTCGATTGCCCGTGCCTGAGCACAAACACGTACACGGGAATAGCCGTTCTGAGTATCGGTGAGGAATGGAACAAACAGAATCTGCATTCCCTGATCGGCCATGATACGAGAGAGCTCGGGAAATTCCACATCATAACAAATCAAGATACCAATTTTAGCACAATCCGTATCAAAAGTCTGCACCATCTTACCGCCCGAGAGGCCCCAACTCTTTATCTCATCGGGAGTGACATGTACCTTTTCATACATTTCGTATGAACCGTCACGCCGTACTAAAAAACCAACATTATAAAGCCCTCCGTCCTCTTTTACGTATGGCATACTACCCGTAATGATATTAATATTATAACTGATAGCCAAATTGATAAAACGGTCGCGAACCTCTTCGGTATATTGTGCCAAACCACGAATGCTCTGGGCTTCTCCCAAATGATTGAACTTGGCCATCAACGGCGCATTGAAATATTCCGGAAAAAGAACAAAATCACTCTTATAATCGGAAACGGCATCTACGAAAAACTCAACCTGCTCAAATACATCATCCAATGTTTTATAAGGGCGCATCTGCCATTGCACTAACCCTACACGTACAGTGGTTTTCTTATCCACATAATCCTGCGTAGGCTCCTGATAATAAATATTATCCCATTGCAACAAAGTGGCACAATGCTTGGATTCTTCGTCATTGGGAAGATAATTCTTCATGACACGACGCACATGAAAATCATTGGAAAGCTGAAATGTCAATACCGGATCATAAATCTCACGGGAACGCACCTTATCCAAATATTCCTTAGGACGCATCGTATCCGCATACTTATAATAATTAGGAATACGACCACCGAACATGATCGCTTTCAGATTCAGTTTCTCGCATAATTCTTTCCGGTACTCATACATACGGCGTGCCAAACGCAAACCGCGATAATCCGGATGGATAAACACCTCGATACCATACAAAATATTCCCTTCCGGATTATGCGTACAGAAAGTTTCATTACCAGTTACTTTGGCATAGGTATGATCTCCCTTTACCATATCATAGTCTACAATAATAGAAAGAGCACATCCCACTATCTTATCGTCTACCACCGTTACTACTTGCCCTTCCGGAAAAATCCGGATAAGCGTTTCTATTTGCTCGTGTGTCCAAAACACATCCTTATCCGCATACACCCGCTTGAATGATTGTGATAATTGGATGTAATCTTCGATCTGTAAATTCCGGACCTCTACTTTATTAATTTTATGCATCGGTTCCATAATGATTCTCTTATTTATATTTTAAAACAGCGGTGCAAAGGTAGGACAAATTATAAAACGATGTTCTCCCAAACAGAAAAAGATAAAGAGAATATCACTCAGTATGAAAGAAAATATCTATGAACTTTTCATAGGATTTTCAGAAAACTTTTTGTTATCTTTGGAAAGTTAACCAAATAACAAACAAAAAACAACCAATTTTGCTATGAATAAAGAATTAATAATGAACCCCAACCAATTGGTGGCATTTCTAGAAAAACCTTGTGCAGAGTTTACCAAAGAAGACATAAAACGATACATTCAACAGAATGGCATCCGTATGGTCAACTTTATGTATCCCGCCGGAGACGGACGACTGAAGACATTGAATTTCGTTATCAACAACCAAGCATATCTAGATGCTATCTTGACTTGTGGAGAACGTGTGGACGGTTCCAGCCTGTTTCCATTCATTGAGGCGGGCAGCAGTGATCTGTATGTAATTCCCCGATTCCGGACGGCTTTTTTGGACCCGTTTGCCGAGATACCTACACTTTCCATGCTTTGCTCTTTCTTTAACAAGGATGGAGAGCCATTGGAAAGTTCCCCCGAACATACCTTACACAAAGCATGCAAGGCATTCAATGAAGTAACCGGCATGGAATTTCAGGCTATGGGGGAATTAGAGTACTATGTAATTGCTCCGGATACAAATATGTTCGAGGCTACAGATCAGAAAGGCTATCATGAATCAGCACCATATGCCAAGTTCAATGATTTCCGTACCCAGTGCATGGCCTACATTGCACAAGCAGGCGGACAAATAAAATATGGACATTCCGAAGTAGGTAATTTTACCTTGAATGGCATGATATATGAACAGAATGAAATAGAATTCCTGCCTGTCAATGCCGAAGATGCGGCAGACCAATTGATGATCGCCAAATGGATTATACGTAATCTGGCCTATAAACATGGTTATAACATTACTTTCGCGCCTAAAATAACTACAGGAAAAGCTGGTTCCGGATTGCACATCCACATGCGTATCATGAAAGATGGACAAAACCAGATGTTGAAAGAAGGTGTTTTATCAGAAACAGCACGCAAAGCTATTGCTGGCATGATGGAACTTGCTCCATCCATCACCGCATTCGGTAATACCAATCCTACTTCTTATTTCCGCCTGGTTCCCCATCAGGAAGCGCCAACTAATATTTGCTGGGGTGACCGCAACCGTTCAGTATTGGTACGCGTACCTCTAGGATGGGCAGCTAAAACAGACATGTGCATGACTGCCAATCCACTGGAAACAGAAAGCCATTATGATACCACACAAAAACAGACAGTGGAAATGCGGTCACCGGACGGTTCGGCCGATCTCTACCAACTGATAGCAGGATTAGCTGTAGCCTGTCGCCATGGATTTGAAATAGAAAATGCACTGGACATTGCAGAAAAAACTTACGTAAACGTCAATATCCATCAGAAAGAAAATGCAGACAAACTGAAGGCATTAGCCCAGCTTCCCGATAGCTGTGCAGCTTCCGCAACCTGTTTGCAACAACAGCGCGAAATATTCCAAAAACATAATGTGTTCAGCCCCACTATGATTGATGGAATCATCAGCAAATTAACCAGTTATAACGATCTGACCTTACGTAACGACTTAAAAGATAATCCGGAAGGGATGTTGGCATTGGTCAATAAATATTTCCATTGCGGATAATTTGACTAAAACAGCGGGAGGAGGGTATATCAATATTTTGATTTGACCTTCTTCCGTTTTCTAACATTTACACCATGATAAATAAAAAAGATCAATGTACTTCTACACTGATCTTTTCTCTTGAGCGGAAAACGAGACTCGAACTCGCGACCCTAACCTTGGCAAGGTTATGCTCTACCAACTGAGCTATTTCCGCGATTGCGGATGCAAAGGTAGATATTTTCTCCAAACCTGCAAACATTCCGCCCGTTTTTTTCGCGAAGGAAACTATACATCTCCTCCACTCTGAAGACATGTTTTTGATTATCAACTCATTCTGTCCCGATAATCTTCGTAAGAAAATTGCCTGAATATTTCAGCCTTCCCATCTTTTGTCCACATAGCAATAGCAGGATGATGGATTCCGTTGAACATATTTGTTTTTACCATAGTGTAGTGAATCATATCTTCGAAGACTATGCGCTCTCCGATTTGCAGTTCATGATCGAAACTCCAATCTCCCATATAATCACCGCTCAAGCATGAGTTCCCTCCTAAACGATATATATGGCAGCCATTATTCCCCATTTCAGCACCACGTACAGTGGGCTGATAAGGCATTTCAAGACAGTCGGGCATGTGACAAGTAAAGCTGACATTGAGAATGGCAGTACGAATGCCACGGCTTTCTACAATATCCACTACTTCAGAAGTCAAAACACCGGTTTGCCAGGTAAAAGCAGAACCTGGCTCCAAAATAATACACAGATGAGGATGACGACTATGCAAGTCATTCAATAAATGAATGAGATGCTCTACATCATAATCTTTACGTGTCATCAAATGACCACCACCCAGATTCAGCCATTTTATCTGCGGGAACCAATAAGAGAATTTTTCTTCCAAATGTTGAAGCGTACGCTCCAGTTCGTAAGAAGAAGACTCACAGTGACAATGACAATGAAACCCTTCAATACCCTGCGGCAAGGTTTCAGTCAGTAAATCTGCCGTTATGCCGAAACGGGTTCCGGGAGCACAAGGATTATATAACTCTGTTTCTACTTCTGAATATTCAGGATTGATACGAATACCACAGGAAATTCCACTTCCTTCCTTTACCACCGCAGGATAGAAACGGCAGAATTGTGACAAAGAATTAAAGGTTATATGACTACTACAACGCATGATTTCCGGGAAATCAGCCTCCGTATAGGCAGGAGAATAGGTATGAGCTTTACTGCCGAACTCTTCCAGTGCCAATCGCGCTTCATATACGGAACTCGCCGTAGAATGCTCGACATATTCCCTAAAAATAGGAAATGAGCGCCACATAGCAAACGATTTAAAGGCCAGAATAATTTCCACCCCGGCACGATCGGCAACACTTTTTATCAGCGTGAGGTTTTTTCTCAATAATTCTTCATCCATAATATAGCATGGAGAAGGGAAACGATCAAAATCTATCATATTTTCTTTTTTATCCGATTATTTTAAAACGGGCAAAGCGCAATAAAAGTTGCTTGTCACCCGCATTCTTGAAACGAATGGTAGCTTTAGCATTATCCCCTTCACCTTCCACTTTCACAACTTCTCCCAGACCAAAACGTTCGTGCTCGATCAATTGTCCGGGGTGTACTGCCATTGCAGAAGCAGGAACCGATGAAGAAGCAGGAGTTGATGAAGTCACCCGCTTCAGGTTGCGCGGAACGCTCGGAGCAATCATCTGCTGTTTAGGACGCTGAGGAGTTTCTTTTTCCTTATTATAAAATGATTCGCGTACATGGGGTGAACGAGAGAAACCAGTGCTATTCTCCCGACGAAATGCCCCGGACTCATCATCAATCTTATTACTAAGCCCTGCCTCCTGGGGCAAACGCAGAAAACGAATATCTATATCCTTCAGGAAGCGACTAGGACTGCCAAATTCCATTTTTCCATAGCGAAAACGGGTACGGGCATATGACAGAAAACAATGTTCTTCTGCACGGGTAATGGCCACATAGAACAAACGTCTTTCCTCTTCTAACGCACGGGGTGAATCCCCTACCATACCACTGGGAAAAAGATTTTCTTCCATTCCCACCACAAATACATTCCTAAATTCCAATCCTTTGGCAGAATGGACAGTCATAAGCGTAATTTTCTCATCATCTCCATCTTTATCTGAGTCCTGATCTGTCAACAGTGAGACCTCCGAAAGAAAATCAGTCAACGATATATTAGGATTACCTTCTTCCAGACGCATCGCACAAAAATCACTCATACCATTGACCAACTCCTCGATATTCTCCTTACGACTAAGGTTCTCCGGAGAATTATCCTGGCAGACATCATTAATGATACCGGATTGACGGATAATTTCCGTACCAATTTCATAAGCATTTTTATCCACTACACCTTCCAGAAATCCTGAAATCAAATCGCGGAAAATCTGTAATTTGGAATGTGTACCCTTATTGAAATTCAGCCCATATGTCAACGGTTCGCATAACACAGTCCAAAGACTGACACCATTCTCAGTAGCTGCAGTAATGATCTTCCCCACTGTCGTATCACCAATACCACGAGCCGGATAGTTAATAATCCGCTTAAATGCTTCTTCATCATTCGGATTAACAACCAACCGGAAATAAGCTATCACATCCTTAATCTCCTTACGTTGATAAAAGGATAATCCACCGTAAATACGGTATGGCATACCCCGCTTACGCATTGCTTCCTCAAAGACACGACTCTGCGCATTGGTACGGTAAAGTATAGCAAAATCCGAATAGGGATAATGCTCCGAGCGACGAAGTTCCGTAATCTTATTGACTACAATATCTCCCTCTTCCACATCACTGTATGCCTGAAACACACCAATGGCTTCCCCTTTCTCTTTCTCCGAAAAAACCTCCTTACGTATTTGCCTCTCATTCTTCTCAATCAAACTATTCGCCGCACAAACAATAGTTTGTGTAGACCGATAATTTTGTTCCAGTTTAAAGACTTTTGTATTGGGATATATTTTAGTAAAGTATAATATATTATCAATATCAGCTCCCCGGAAAGAGTAAATACTCTGGGCATCATCTCCTACCACACAAACATGCTGATGATCTTTTGCCAACTGTAATACAATGCTATGCTGAGCATAATTAGTATCCTGATACTCATCTACCAGAATATAGCGAAACTGTTCCTGATAACGCGCCAGCACTTCCGGATGATCCCTGAACAGTATAAAAGTATAAAAAAGTAAATCATCAAAATCCATTGCATCCGCCTGCCTGCAACGATCCCAATAGCGATGATAAATATCACGTATTGCAGGCATCTTAGCTGCACAATCGCCCTCATATGCCTCTTTATTGGATGCATACGCCGCAGGTGAAACTAAATGATTTTTCGCATTGGATATACGTGCCTGTACATTCCCCGGTTTATACACTTTCTCATCCAAGCCCATTTCTTTTATAATAGAACGCATCAGACTCTTACTGTCCGCCGTATCATAAATGGTAAACTGTGAAGTAAAACCTATATTTACGGCTTCCACATGCAAAATACGCAAAAATATAGAATGGAATGTGCCCATCCATAAATGACGTGCCCGCTGGTCTCCTACCTGCCGGGCAATACGCTCTTTCATTTCACGGGCAGCTTTATTGGTAAAAGTTAAAGCCAATATATTCCATGGCTGATAACCATTCTCTAACAAATAGGCTATTTTATAGGTCAGCACCCGCGTCTTACCGGAACCAGCACCGGCTATAACCAGTGACGGGCCCTCGTTGTATAGCACTGCTGCGCGCTGTCCTTCATTCAGTTCTTCGATATAATTCGTATTCATGTATGCAAAATTAAGGGATTCTTTTTAGATTCATACAATGTATACGAACTAAAATAATTAAGATAGCATATTACATTTCAGAAAACAGTCCATAAGTCACTGTTTATTATGCACTTCCACAACAAGTCATTCTACATCTTCAAAAAGTTTTATAGATATGGAAGAACATTTATTGGATATCAAACGTTATATTAACAGAAACATAATTCAAGACAAATTATGAATACATTATTAACATCTTTAATGCTTATAATTATGACATACGAAATGCCTAAACTTCCATATGCAAACAATGCGTTGGAACCTGTAATCAGTCAGCAAACTATAGATTACCACTACGGTAAGCACTTACAAACATACGTAAATAACCTCAATAACCTAGTTCCGGGTACAGAGTATGAAAATAAAGATTTAGTAACCATAGTAGCTACTGCACCAGATGGAGCCATCTTCAATAATGCAGGACAAGTTCTGAACCATACTTTATACTTCCTGCAATTTTCCCCCAAACCTGCTCATAGTGAGCCAACCGGTAAATTAGCAGAAGCTATTAAACGCGATTTTGGAAGCTTCGATAACTTCAAAAAAGAGTTCACAGCTGCTGCCGTAGGATTATTCGGCTCTGGCTGGGCTTGGTTATCAGTAGATAAGAACGGAAAACTTCATATAACCAAAGAAGCTAATGGCAGTAACCCTGTACGTGCAGGACTTATTCCATTGTTAGGCTTCGATGTGTGGGAACACTCCTACTATCTTGATTATCAGAATCGCCGTGCCGATCATGTTAATGCTCTTTGGAGTATTATCGACTGGGATGTAGTGGGTAATCGACTGAAATAAGCAACAACAACCTTATAAACTCTTTTTTTAATGCGCACCTACGGGAATAGAAACTTCCCATAGGTGCGTTTGTGTTTCAATCTAACATATTTTAAAGAAAAACGTTACCTACTGAAAGCATTTATCATTAACTTTGCTAAACATAAACGTTTAACAAATAAAAATGAAGCTCATCATAGTCACAGCGCCCACATTTTTTGTGGAAGAGGACAAGATCATTACAGCACTCTTTGAAGAAGGGCTGGATATTTTGCATCTGCGGAAACCGGAAACTCCTGCTATGTATTCCGAGCGACTTTTGACGCTAATACCTGAAAAATATCATAGACGCATTGTTACTCACGAACATTTCTATTTAAAGGAAGAGTTTGACCTCATGGGTATTCATCTGAACACACGTAATCCTAATGAACCACATGATTACTCAGGACATGTCAGCTGTACTTGCCATTCTGTAGAAGAAGTAAAAAGCAAAAAGCATTTTTATGATTATGTATTTATGAGCCCCGTATACGACTGTATCACCAAAACAGGTACTCTTTCCGGTTATACTCCAGAAGAATTGCGCACAGCTGGAAAAGAAAGAATAATAGATACTAAAGTTATGGCTTTAGGAGGAATCACTCCAGACAATATTCTGGAAATAAAAGATTTCGGATTCGGCGGTGCAGTAGTACTCGGTGATTTATGGAATAAATTCAATGTTTGTACAGATCGGGATTATTTAGGTGTCATCCGCCACTTTAAGAAACTAAAGGAAATGGCGGATTAAAAAGTTCAATTTCCATTAGAACTTCCCATATTCTTTATATTCGACCCCAGCAGGCAAAGTAAAATAGAATGTAGAGCCTTCTCCTTTTTTAGATTCTACACCAATGCCACCACCATAGTGTTCAACAATAGATTTCGTAATAGAAAGACCTAAACCTGTGCCACGAATGTTATAGTTCATCTTCACAAAACGTTCAAAGATAGCCCGGCGACTTTCTTCATCAATGCCACATCCTGTATCAGCTACATAAAAATAAAAGTTATTATTACTCAAACGGCGATATCCAATCTTCACACTACCCTGTTCTGTAAACTTCAAAGCATTTTTCACCAAATTATTAATGACCTGTGCAAAACGTACCCGGTCTATCATTAAACGACATTGGGGAAGTTTCTCTACAAACTCTATCTGAATACCCGACGGACGGGGATGTGCATTTTCTGCAGCACACATTTCCTGAATCAAAGCATTCACATCCACATCTCCATCTTTATATTCCATTGTATTGGCCTCAATCTTTGAGAAGTCCAATAAATCATTAATCATCTGAACAAGAAAATCTTTATTGTCATTGATTTCTTTCAGAAAAATCATTCGTTCTTCTCTACTCAGATTATCAGTCTCAGCAAGTACATTTGTAAATCCGACAATCGCATTAAGTGGAGTACGTATTTCATGGGTCATATTAGCGATAAAGGCATTCTTCAGCTGATTACTTTCTTCCGCTACTTCATTTAATTGTTGCAAAGTCTTCAACCTCTTGGTCTTGTTGATAGACACCACAATCATAATGACCAGAAGTAATAAAATAATTACTCCAAAGCATAGCAAGAGTATTTCATTCCTTTGATAAAAATCTGATGCCCCTAAAATATAAAATGTTGCAAAATCCGGCTTCATAAAGTTGGTTATTAAAAGATAAAGATGATCCTAATTCTATATGTGGTACAAATATACTAAAGAAAAAACAAATAACTGATCAATAGATACATGTTTTTCTAAAAAAGATAGGCTGTAAGCCTTTCTAAAAAAGGTTTACAGCCTATAAATAAGATTTATGAAGTCTTTTATTTCAGATCTTCAATAGCTGCCTGCGCCGCTGCGAGGCGTGCTATAGGTACTCTAAATGGAGAACAACTAACGTAGTTCAAACCCACCTTATGGCAGAATTTTACAGAAGAAGGTTCACCGCCATGCTCACCGCAAATACCGCATTTCAAGTCCGGACGAATAGCACGACCTTTTTCCGTAGCCATACGTACCAGCTGTCCTACTCCATTTTGATCGAGAACCTGGAATGGGTCTACTTTCAGAATCTTCTTTTCCAAATAAACCGGAAGGAAAGAAGCAATGTCATCACGTGAATAACCGAATGTCATCTGCGTTAAGTCATTTGTACCAAATGAGAAGAACTCAGCAGAAGAAGCAATACGGTCAGCAGTCAAAGCAGCACGAGGAATTTCAATCATTGTACCTACCTTGAAGTCAATGCTGTCACCCAGTTCAGCGAAAAGTGCAGCAGCTTCTTCGCGAATTACCTTTTCCTGTTCTTTGAACTCATACAAAATACCAGTCAGCGGAACCATGATTTCCGGATGGGTTTCCACACCTTCTTTCTTCAGTTCCAAAGCAGCACCAAGGATAGCACGTGTCTGCATCTGAGTAATTTCAGGATACGTATTACCCAAACGACATCCGCGGTGTCCCAACATCGGATTATGTTCACAAAGTGACTCTACACGTTGCTGGATATATTGCAAACTAACGCCCATAGCGTCCGCCATTTCTTGTTGTCCCTTCAAATCATGCGGAACAAATTCGTGCAAAGGAGGATCGAGCAGACGAACAGTTACCGGACAACCTTCCATAGCCTGGAAGATACCCTTAAAGTCAGCTTGTTGGTAAGGCAATATCTTGGCCAAAGCCTTGCGACGTCCTTCCGCATCTTCTGCGAGGATCATCTCACGCATAGCTTTAATTTTTTCACCTTCAAAGAACATATGTTCCGTACGGCAAAGACCGATACCTACAGCACCAAAGTTGCGAGCTACGCCGGCATCATGGGGAGTATCTGCATTGGTACGTACCTGAAGTTTCGTATACTTATCAGCCAGATCCATCAATTCAGCAAAATCTCCTGAAAGTTCAGCAGCCTTTGTTTCTACCTGACCTTTATAAACTACACCTGTACTACCATTCAATGAAATATAATCACCTTCTTTCAGCAGAACGCCATCTATTTCTACAGTACGCGCTTTATAGTCGATATTCAAAGCACCGGCACCGGATACACAGCACTTACCCATACCACGGGCAACTACTGCTGCATGAGAAGTCATACCACCGCGAGCAGTAAGAATACCTTCTGCAACTGCCATACCCGCCAAATCTTCGGGAGAAGTCTCGATACGTACCATTATAATACGCTTACCGGCAGCATGCCATTCTGCAGCATCATCTGCAAAAAAGACAATCTGTCCTGTAGCAGCACCCGGAGATGCGGGAAGACCACGAGTTAAAACCTTGGCTTGTTTCAAAGCAGTCTTATCAAACACAGGGTGGAGCAATTCGTCCAATTTATTGGGCTCGCAGCGCATCAATGCAGTTTTCTCATCAATCATGCCCTGATGCAGCAAATCCATTGCAATCTTCACCATAGCTGCACCGGTACGTTTACCGTTACGCGTCTGGAGGAACCAGAGTTTACCTTCCTGAACGGTAAATTCCATATCCTGCATATCTCTATAGTGGTCTTCCAACTTAGTCTGCAGAGTATCCAGCTCTTTATAGATTTCCGGCATAGCCTCTTCCATTGACGGATATTTAGCTACACGTTCTTCTTCGCTAACGCCTGCAAGTTCTGCCCAACGCTGTGAACCGATTTTGGTAATCTGCTGCGGTGTACGGATACCTGCCACAACGTCTTCACCTTGCGCATTAATCAAATACTCACCATTAAACAAGTCTTCACCTGTACCGGCATCGCGGCTAAAGCAAACCCCTGTAGCAGAAGTCTCACCCATATTACCAAATACCATTGCCTGAACATTAACGGCTGTGCCCCACTCATCGGGTATACTTTCCATCTTACGATATAGAATAGCACGTTCATTCATCCAAGAATTGAATACTGCACAAACAGCACCCCACAACTGCTCATAAGCACAAGCCGGGAAGTCTTTTCCGGTTTGCTCCTTTACAGCAGCTTTAAACTTCTTCACTAATTCTTTAAGGTCTTCCACTTCCAGTTCATTATCCAGCTTCACACCTTTTGCGTGCTTCACCTCTTCAATGATGGCTTCAAATGGATCGATATCCTCTTTATTAGTCGGTTTCATACCCAATACCACGTCACCATACATCTGTACGAAACGACGGTAAGAGTCCCATGCAAAACGTGCATTGCCTGTTTTACGTGTCAATCCTTCTACTACTTCATCATTCAGACCCAGATTAAGGATCGTATCCATCATACCCGGCATGGAAGCACGAGCACCCGAACGTACTGAAACCAGTAATGGATTTTCTACATCACCGAACTTAGAAGACATTAATTCTTCTACTTTTGCTATAGCGCTTTCTACTTCGCCTTTCAACAGAGCAACCACTTTTTCCTGCCCCATCTCATTATATTCGGTACAAACCTCAGTCGTGATTGTAAAACCAGGAGGAACCGGAACCCCGATAAGGTTCATTTCGGCAAGGTTGGCACCTTTACCTCCCAAAAGATTTTTCATGTCGGCCTTTCCTTCTGCCTGACCGTTACCAAAGGTATAAACTCTTTTCTTGTCCATAATATAAATTTAAGTTTCTCGATTGTGATTTTTTCTGTTCGCAAATCTAAGTATATTTCGCATACTAGAAAACTTTTTGAGAAAAAACTTTCTATCAAAATGCAATTTCGACATTGCAATCTTTAATATTTCACTTCATAGAGAGAATTCCCGAAAAAATGTCTATTTTTGCAGAATAATTTATTAGACTGGTGTAAAAGTGGCAAGAAATAGAAAAGAACTTCCCCTACTGGAGAAAGTGACAATAACGGATGTGGCTGCCGAAGGAAAAGCCATCGCAAAGGTCAATGATTTGGTTATTTTCGTACCTTATGTCGTTCCCGGAGATGTAGTAGACCTGCAAATTAAGAGAAAAAAGCATCATTATGCTGAAGCCGTAGTAGTGAAGTTCCACGAATATTCTCGTGAAAGAGCCGTCCCATTTTGCCAACATTATGGGGTATGTGGTGGTTGCAAATGGCAAGTTCTCCCTTATTCCGAACAGATCAAATACAAGCAAAAACAAGTAACTGACAACCTTACCCGCATCGGAAAAATTGAACTTCCGGAGATTTCCCCGATTCTCGGTTCTGAGAAAACACAGTTCTATAGAAATAAACTGGAGTACACTTTTTCTAACAAACGCTGGTTGACGGAAGAAGAAGTTAAGCAAAATGTGGTATATGATCAAATGAATGCTGTAGGTTTCCACATCCCCAATGCTTTTGATAAAGTACTGGCGATAGAGAAATGCTGGTTACAGGATGACATATCCAACCGTATCCGGAATGCTGTACGCGATTATGCTTACGAGCATGATTATTCATTCATTAATCTGCGTACTCAGGAAGGAATGTTACGCAATATGATTATCCGTACCTCCACTACCGGGGAACTTATGGTGATTCTCGTTGCAAAAATAGAGGAAGAAGAAAGAGAACTGCAACTGTTCAAGCAACTCCTGCAATATGTTGCTGATACATTTCCCGAAATAACTTCCCTTCTATACATTATTAATAATAAGCGCAACGATACTATTACCGACCTGGATGTACATACTTTTAAAGGTAAAGATCACATCTTTGAAGAAATGGAAGGATTACGTTTTAAAATAGGTCCTAAATCGTTCTATCAAACCAATTCCGAACAAGCATACAACCTTTATAAGATAGCACGCAATTTTGCGGGATTAACCGGAAAAGAACTGGTATATGACCTTTATACAGGTACAGGAACCATTGCTAACTTTGTCTCCAAGCAAGCCCGCCAGGTTATCGGTATCGAATATGTACCCGAAGCTATTGAGGATGCAAAGGTAAATGCAGAAATCAACGGTATTGAGAACACCTTATTCTTTGCCGGTGATATGAAAGATATGCTAACACAGGATTTCATCAACCAATACGGTCGACCGGATGTTATTATCACCGATCCTCCTCGAGCCGGTATGCATCAGGATGTAGTAAACGTTATCTTATTTGCCGAACCGAAACGTATTGTATATGTAAGTTGTAATCCAGCCACACAGGCACGCGACCTGCAACTGCTCGACGTAAAATACAAAGTAAAAGCCGTACAACCGGTGGATATGTTCCCACATACTCACCACGTAGAAAACGTAGTGCTTCTGGAATTAAGAAATGAAGACTGAGAATTAATCACTAATCACTAACCATTAATCACTATCAACGTGGCAAGAGGAAAAATAGTAGCACGGGCCCGCACTCAATATACGGACTACACAGTAAATGAACCGATGGAACTTATGGAGTTCCTGGCAGCCAAGATGCCGGACGCCAGTCGCACCAAACTAAAATCATTGCTCAGCAAACGAGTGGTGTTCGTAGACAGTGTGATAACCACTCAATACAATTTTCCGCTAAAACCGGGCATGAAAGTACAGATTAGCCGTGATAAGGGTAAAAAGGAGTTTCATAACAAATTGCTGAAGATCGTATATGAAGATGCATATATCATAGTGGTGGAAAAGATGCAAGGTTTACTGTCAGTCAGCAGTGAACGCCAGAAGGAACGTACAGCCTATCATATTCTAAATGAATATGTGCAACGCTCCAATGGACGCGGCAGCAACGTTTATATTGTCCACCGCCTCGATCGTGATACTTCCGGGTTAATGATGTTTGCAAAAGATGAAAAAACACAGCGTACGCTGCGTGATAATTGGCATGAGATTGTAACCGACCGTCGTTATGTAGCTGTAGTTGCGGGAGAGATGGAGAAGAATGCCGGTTGTATAATATCCTGGCTCACGGATCGTACTCTTTATGTATATTCCAGTCCGACAGATGACGGAGGACAAAAGTCAATTACACATTATCGCACTATTAAGCGTGCCAATGGTTATTCTCTTGTGGAACTAAACCTTGAAACCGGACGTAAAAACCAAATCCGGGTACATATGCAAGACTTAGGACATCCTATTGTTGGGGACGGGCGTTACGGACTCGAAGAGGTAAATCCTATCGGACGCCTAGCGCTACATGCCTTCAAATTATGCTTCTATCACCCGGTTACAGGAGAATTGATGCAGTTTGAAACGCCTTATCCGAATGATTTTAAAAAGTTGTTTCTGAAAAAATAAGAAGGCCTATAATAAAACAGGTCACTTTTATAAAGCGACCTGTTTTATTATTATACATTTTCCATTCTTTTATTCCATTCCCAGTATAAAATTAAATCCCCGAGAATCACTTGTCAAGAAGAATGTACCTCTCAACTGATTTCCTGTTACTCTAACATCATCCATATAAGACATACCTGCCCTACCATAATCTAATATTAGATTATTATTGTAATCATCCTCCCACAGCCATTTAAAACGAAAATTATCATAAGGAGCTCCATCATATGAATAATATTGGTATTCTTCACCAAATCCATCTCCCCAAAAAGTAAACGTACTGAAAATAGGTTCACCATTCTCAGCATACATACCTACATCTCCTGTCCATGCTCGTCCTATGATTACGGATTCTATACTATACTGATCATCATCTTCGCATGATGTCAGACTCAGGGCAAACACCCATACAAATATAAAATATAGATATTTTTTCATCTCGCTTATTTATTTAGTTTTTCGTATAATTGGAGTCTGTCATCATCAGCACTTTCCCATCCAACTTACCACTAAGGTAATGATCACGTACCCATACATTCTCAAAGTACTTTACTTTTCCATCTGAAAAAGTAAGTCTTAAAGCTTCCTTGCTATCATCTGTCCAACGCCAGGAAAATTCTCTGTCGACAGTCGTTTTTCCACCGGTATCATAGGTGGTTGTAAGTTCCTGCCCTTTATTATTATCTTTAAAGAATCTGAGTTGATAAGTACATGTTAAGCCCTCATCCGTCTCATATTCATCTATCCAGGTTCTGTCACATAGCTTTTTGTCACTATTCTCCATCGTGTAATATACATCATCCCCGCAAGACAATAAACCAACAGCAAAGATGCATAGCAATAATATTTTTACGCAATTCAAAGTTTTCATAATTATCAAGTTTAGTTAATACCTGTGGACAAAAATACGAAAAGATATCGAAATGTTTTAATATTTCGCCTGATATTTCTTGTAGAAGGTCAGAAACAGAATAAAACCGACCATGGCGAAAGGAACTCCTGCCAGTGCCGGATAACGATAACCGCCACTGATAGCAAGCCCACCAACATACGCACCGATGGCATTTCCCAAGTTAAATGCCACTTGCACACAAGCCGCTCCCAGCATCTCTCCACCTTTTGCCACACGGATAATCAACACTTGTTCCGGACTGGAAACCGCGAATAAGCCGGCAGTACAAAGGCACATCAATAATGCTGATAACCACGGATAAGGAGACAAGAAGAATATCAATAACAGCACAACACAAATCATAGCTTGCACAGTAGTACCTACTTTTCCGGGAGTATATTGGTCAGAAAGACGCCCACTCACCAGATTACCCACCACCATACCAAAACCGGCCAATACCATCAATCCGGTAATGCTTTCGGCACTGAAACCGGATACATTCGTCAATAACGGGTTAATATAACTGTACCAACAAAAAACTCCGCCATTACCCAGTGCCGTCGCCCCTAAAATGAGCCAGGGAACCGGGGTTTTAAGAAAACGGAACTGTCCTTTGAAACCAGTATCTTTCAGCCCTTCCACGTGGGGTACCCAACGCCAGATATAATAAAGAATAATCACTCCCCAACAACCCACCAGCAAGAATGTTACCCGCCATGAGATAGCATTACTCAATGATGTTCCCAATGGAACTCCAAAAAGATTGGCTATAGTCATTCCGGCAATCATGATAGATACGGCCTCAGAGCCTTTACCCTTATCAGCCAATTTTTCGGCAACAATAGAAGCTACACCGAAATAAGCCCCATGAGGAAGTCCGGAAATAAAACGAGCCAGTAATAATACCCAATAATTAGGCGCCATTGCTGCACAGATATTCCCTACCATTATCAGAGTCACCAACGCCAACAAAATATGTTTCAGTGGATGTTTACGGGCCAAGATCAGAGTGGGTGCCCCGACACATACTCCCAAAGCATATGCAGAAATAAAATGCCCTGCCACAGGAATACTAACACCCAAATCTTTAGCCACATCGGGCAGAATGCCCATCATGACAAACTCGGCAATCCCTAATCCCAAGGTGCCGAACGCTAATGCAATAAGACTCTTCTTCATACCTATTTTACCTACAAAAAACTAATCTTTTTACCGGGGTGCAAAGGTAGTGTTTTTTTATTCCAATAATAAACTATTCATGGCTTCATTTTGTTTTTATATATAAACAGAACAGTAATATGAAAACAATTATTATAAGTCTATTTATGGCAATAACAGCAATAGCTGCCCATGCACAGCAGAAAAGTTTTTATGACTTCACAGTCAAGACGATTGATGGAGAAGATTTATCACTTTCCACCTTTAAGGGAAAGAAAGTACTGGTAGTTAACGTAGCATCCAAATGTGGCTTCACTCCGCAATATGCCAAGCTTGAAGAGCTATATAAAAAATATGGAAAAGACAATTTTGTAATAATAGGCTTTCCTGCCAATAATTTCCTGAGCCAAGAGCCAGGCAGTAATGAGGAAATCAAAGAATTCTGCACATTGAACTACGGGGTTACCTTCCCAATGATGGCAAAAATCTCTGTTAAAGGGAAAGACATTGCTCCTCTCTATAAATGGCTTACCGAAAAAAGCGAAAATGGCGTGGAAAATGCAAAAGTTGGCTGGAATTTCCATAAATTCCTGATAGATGAAAATGGAAAGTGGATAGCCTCCTATGGCTCCACAACTGATCCGCTATCGGAGAAGATAACAGAATGGATTGAGAAATAGAACATAATAAGCCCCGAAACTTATGATAAATTTCGGGGCTTATTATGTTTTTCATTTTCGGAATCCGGAGAAAAAGTTATCTATCCAACGAACCAGATAAACTATAATCACTCCAGCTATTACCATTGCAATGATACGACCTAACATATTTTTGTAGCTTTAAATATTTTAGCAGGCAAAGATAGCTAAGATATATAAAACAGCATAGACTATTACGTAAAAATCATGTTTGCAACAGGGCTACACCCTTTCACCCGAATGGTGTAGCCTTGAGCACAAAAGGGTGTAGCCATCCCAGACAACTGATTATGAGTAAATTATACGTCATTCAACAGAATTCTTTCCTATAAGCGTTACAACGGAAACAAAATCCTTTATTTTTTGTTATATAGTATAAATCTAACAAATAATAGTTAATTTCGCGAACTCAAAAAAAATTAAAAACAAACGAATATGAAATCAAAAAGAAGTTTTATGCTCATGGCTCTATGCCTAAGCACTTTAGCCGGATTGGCACAAAATACTCAATCTTCCGGGCAAGTCACAGAAGAAAGTAAAACAACATTCAAACCTCATTGGTATATGCAGGTACAGGCAGGTGCTGCAGAAACTGTTGGTGAGGCCAGTTTTAAAGACCTGATCTCTCCTGCAGCAGCTCTTTCTGTCGGATACAAGTTTACTCCTCTATGGGGAATACGCGCCGGTGCAAGTGGCTGGCAAGCAAAAGGTAAATGGGCGGCACTTGACGATTCCTATAAATTCAACTATCTGCAAGGAAACGTAGATGCCACACTTGACCTGAGCAACCTGTTCTGCTACTATAATCCAAAACGTTTCTTCAACGCTTATATGTTCGTGGGAGTAGGTCTCGCCGGTGGATTCAACAATGATGATGCTGTTGCACTGGACGCAGCAGGTTACCGCATGCAATATCTCTGGAGCGGCAAAAAGGTTTTTGTAGCCGGCCGTGGGGGGTTGGGTACAAATTTGCGTCTGAGCAACCATGTATCTTTCAATCTTGAAGTGAATGCCAATGTCGTATCGGATAAATTCAACTCCAAGAAGGCTGACAATGCCGACTGGCAGCTTAATGCATTGGCCGGTTTTACATTCAAGTTCGGAAAGAGTGGCAAAAAGGCAAAACCTGTCGTTGCTTATACTCCGGAGGTCGTGGAAACAGTAGTGGAAGTTCAGCAAGAGACGAAACCAGTTTATGTTCCTGCACCAGTAGAGGAGAAAAAAGAGGAAGTGAAACCTTTGACTGAAAATATCTTCTTCAATATAAATTCTTCTGTTATACGTTCTTCTGAAGAAAGTAAAATAGCTGACCTGGTTGCATTCCTGCAAAAGAACGCAGATGTAAAAGTCTCTATTTGCGGATATGCAGATGCTGGAACCGGTACAACAGCCATTAACCTACGACTTTCCAAAGAACGTGCTTTAGCTGTTGAGAAGGCTTTGAAAGCAAAAGGTATCGCTGCCGACAGAATCATGGTAGACTTTAAGGGAGACAAGGTTCAACCTTTCTCTACTAATAATGAAAATCGTGTAGCAATTTGTATTACTGAATAGTAATCAGATAAGGTCTGATATAAAAGAAATAGAGCTGTACTGTATAATCCTGCCTTTAGGATACAGTACAGCTCTATTTTATGCTCAATTTCGGAATAAGATTACATGAAGATCAACTGCTTCTTAAGCAAATCTACAATATCACTCTGCAATTTCTGTGCATTGATAGGTTTAGAAGTGTACGCATCGAAACCACTATTCAGGATGCGTTCCTCATCTTCTGCATAGACATAAGCCGTTACTGCCATGATAGGAACTGTCGGCGATATTTCACGTATAATCTGTGTAGCCTCGTAGCCCGTTTTTTTAGGCATATTGATATCCATCAATATCAAATGAGGATTGTATTTCTTAAATAATTCTACCGCCTCTTCCCCATCCCAAGCATGAAGAATGTTATATTTACGTTTCAGAATAGATTCAAATAACAAGAAATTGCTTTCATTATCTTCAGCTATTAAAACGGTGAGCTTCTCTACTTTACTCAACCGGTGTTCTTTCTGTTCTCTCGTCGACTTGAGTTCCACAGGATGATAAGGAAGAGTAAACCAGAAAGTAGAGCCCTTGCCAGGTTCCGATTCAACGCCTACGCTACCGCCCAAATTCTCAACAACACTCTGGCAGATAGACAGTCCCAATCCTGTACCTTGAGAAAAAGAATCGAGTTTCACAAAACGACCAAAAACAGTATCTTTCTTATCCTCTTCAATTCCACATCCCGTATCCGTAACATAAAAATAAAGGAAATCAGTATCCTTCAGTCTATAACCGAAAGTGATGCTTCCACTATAAGTAAACTTCATAGCATTATTAAGCATATTCGTCATAACCTGTGTCAGCCTGTTCCTCTCGATATTTACAGTACAGTCCGGCATTTCCGGTATATATCGGATGGGGACAGCTTCATTCTTCTGACGAAGCTGGGCAGATTCTTCTATCTCCTTAAACAATGCATTCAGATCTAAATCGGAAAATACAAATTCCAGCGTTCCGGACTCAATCTTAGAAAGTTCTAAAATATCTCCTACCAGCTGCAGCAACAGTGTATTATTATTCTCAATAATATTGATATATTCTTCTTTTTCTTCCGGCTCTTCCGCATCTGCCAAAATACTGGAGAAGCCGACAATAGCATTGAGTGGAGTACGTATTTCATGACTCATATTGGCCAGGAAAGCAGACTTCAGACGATTTGATTCTTCAGCTTTCTCTTTTGCCGTAATCAGATCTTCTTCCATTTTCTTTCGTCCAGTTATCACGAGAGAAGAACCTACCAAAGTTATCGGATTACCTTTTTCATCCCTCTTATCCACAGTGGCCTGAGCCTCAACCCATTCATAACGCGATATTCCATTCTTACGAACTATCACGCGATATTCTTCTCTGATCTTAGAAACATTACCTTCCGTCAACTCTTTATAAGCCCTCTTTACCCGGTCTCTGTCTTCCTTGCAAATTTTGGCAAAATATTGGTAGTCAGGAACGGAAAGTTGTTCCTCGTTCATCATGCTATCATCATGGCTAAGCTCTACCGGACGGTTTACGTCACAAAGCATAGTACCTTTCTCCAAATCCCATTTCCAGGGAACGATATTAGCCACGTCCAGCGACATTGATAATTTATGATTAGCAGATCGTAACATCTGTTGTGTCTCGGCTAACTCGGTATTATCCACACAGAATACATCAATGTATCCCTTATGCTTAGAGGGTGTCAGAATTACATTGAAATAATTACCTATATTTTCGTAATAGTATTGGTATGAAAGCTCCTTCTGAGTAGAGTTGACCATACTGTAGAGATGACACATTCTTTCAAAGCCTTTCGGATCTGCTTCACTCCCTCTTTTACCAATCACCTCACCCATAGACTTGAAATATTTTTCGAAACGGGGATTTGCTTCCACTGTGATGTAGTCGACAATCTTTCCGGCAGAATCATAAACCAGCTGTTGCTTCAAATAAACGATGGGCATATTCTCAAACAAACTGTGATAGCTTGTCATCAGCTTTATCTGTTCGGCTTGCTTTCTTCTGCTCTTATACAACCACAACAACCACATCCACATAAATAAAATCAGAATTGTGGTAATTCCCAAAATGATACTATATTTGTGTTGCTCCCAGAAAGAAGGAGGCATCATATAAAAAACAGAATTGGGAGGGCACAACTTAGGTGATAATCCGGCTTCTGTAAGATCGTAATAGTTGAACATAGGAGCGGGAGTCCCACAATTCACCATATGAACACCTTTCACGTTATTATCAGCTAAAACGCCGGCAGTTATTTCTGTAATGTTCCTCCCGATTGTCTTCTCATCCAAAAAGTAACCACCTATCATACCATTCCGTTGCAATCCGGTATTGTCTAATGAAAAAATAGGTGAAGAAGAATAATAGCTGAGGATTCTGGAAATATTATTGGTCAATACAGCATTCCCTTTTTGAGCATTTTCCTGATACCATGAGCAAAAGAGAACGCCACTATTCTCCTCTGCATGGGCCAGTGAATCAGCCAATTCATCGGTAGTCATTTCACCGGCAACATAATCTTTTATTTCAAGCTCCGGAAAGTCTTTATTCACAATCTCTTTTAAATCCGAGCGAAACTGAGCACTTATGTAACGGGCATCCGACAAGAAGATAAGTTCATCCATTTCAGGCATCAGATTCTGCATTAACAGAACAGTTTCTTTAAGATAGGCAGGCACATGAAAGACAGTCAGCGACAGATTGCCTTGATAATCTGTCAAAGGTGTTCTCTCTTCCGCCGCAATGGCTCGCCTGTGCAAGTAGGCCTCTTGTGGACCTACATAATCCGTCTCGGTGCAGAGAATAACGGGAACATCTTTCCATTTATTTTCTATACTCTCTTTCAGCAAGCCCCAAGAGGCACTACCCAAGAGGACCAAGAGTTTCGGAGGATTGTCTGCATATTTTCCAAAGAGGTTTTCTTTGTATTCTGATAAATCTTCCACATTTTGCAGATGCATAAATTGCCCACCCATGTGTTCCACATCCACTACATAAGGAGAGTTTTTATGTTGATAAGAATTATAAATGGGGATAATAAAATCGTTACTCCAACGGGAAGATCCACTGTATGCATTGAGAATCAATATTCTATCTTCATTTCCGGGTTTAAATGCTGAGGAGACTTCGCCAAATACATTAACAGCATTCGAAAGAAAAACAACTAATATAATAAACACTCTGATTATTATTTGCAAATATTTCATCGAAATTACAGTTTAGTCTACAAGTGTATCCATTCTTTACCACACAAGGAACAAAAGGCCTACATCATAGAGAAATTAGATTGCAAAACTAATTAAAAATCAGAGAATTCCCAGTTTTTAGTAAAGAGATTTTTAAAGAGAATTGCGTATCTTCCATATTCTACGTACTTTTGAGAGCAGAAAATAAAAAAATCATGAAAATACTTCATACCAGCGACTGGCATCTGGGACATACACTATACAACTATGACCGCAGTCGCGAGCAACAAGCATTCCTAAAGCAACTAACCCGCATTGTGGCAGAAGAAATGCCGGATGCAATGGTCGTCAGCGGAGACATCTACCACTACTCCACCCCATCGGCAAGTACACAGAAGATGTACACGGACAGTATGCTCGAAATTCACAGGGCATGCCCCGAAATGACAATTGTAGTAACTGCCGGAAACCACGACAGCAGTTCGAAATTAGAGATAGACAGTAGTCTGTGGAACCATTTCGGTGTAAAGGTAGTAGGAAACATAGAACGAAACCAGGAAGAAGTAAATCTGGAAAAACACATCGTAGAAGTGAGAAACGACAGAGGAATACTAAAAGGATATATTATCGCCATACCTCACGTCTATCCGCAAAACTTCCCGATACTGGACACAGAAACACCTCGAGAAGAACGGCAGGCACGCTTTTTCCAAGCATTGCAGGATGAAGTAGAAAAAATGAATGCAGAAAGACTGCCTGTTGTATTGATGGCACATCTTTCCATAGAAGGCAGCGACCAAACCGGGCATGACGATACCGTAGGCGGAATAGAATATGTCCCTATCAGTGCAATGGGCGAAGGATACGATTATCTGGCACTCGGTCATATCCATTGCCCACAGAACATTAAAGGAAGCAGGCATTGTGCACGGTATTGTGGCACTCCCCTGCCTGTCAGCTTCGACGAGGCTTATCCACATTCTGTTTCCATCGTTGAAATACAAGGAGAAAAAGCACCTCAGATCAAAACAATCGAAATAGAGAATCCGATGCCACTCATCACGCTACCCAAGGAAGCTGTAGATTTTGAAGAAGCTATAAAACTGCTGGAGGAATACCCGGATGACAAACCGGCTTATATCCGCTTGAATGTTCTGATAAAAGACTATCTGGCGCCCGACTGCAACGAACGTGCATCGAACGCGGTAAAAGGGAAGAACTGCAAATTCTGCTATATCAAGCCCAACCGGGAGAAGCGCACTTCAGAGGATGAAACCAAGCATATCTCTATTCAGGAAATGCAGGAAATGTCCCCATTGGAAATAGCAAAACTTTATTTCCAGGAAGCAGAGGGAGAAGAAATGGATGAAGAACTCTGCGAACTGATGAATAGTGTCGTACAAAAGGTAAAAGAGAAAAGTATTCTGCATTAATTCCCTATAATCTGTAGTGAATCATGAAACTTCAAAAACTGACTATAAAAAATCTGGCATCCATAGAAGATGCTGTGATTGACTTTGAGAATGGACCACTGAGCGAAGAATCCCTGTTTCTGATTTGTGGGGAGACGGGTGCCGGCAAAACAACATTACTCGATGCCATTTGCCTGGCACTCTACAATGAAACGCCGCGCATGGAACGGGCAGAAAATGAAAAGTACAGGGACATAGGGCAAACTTTTTCTTCCAAGAAAGAGGATGTGTCAATAAACGACAGCCGCCAATTGATGCGCAGAAATACCAACGAGGCGTGGACGGAACTAGAGTTCACCGGTTCAAACGAGATACCTTATACTGCCAAGTGGTACGTAGCCCGTGCACACCGAAAAGCATCGGGTGCCATTCAAGATGCAAAGTGGACATTAGAGAACCGGAAAACGAATCTCCAAATCACAAAGAAAAATGAAATAAAAGCCGAAATACAAGCAGCCGTAGGGTTAAGTTTCGAGCAATTCTGCCGTACTACTCTCCTGGCACAGGGAGATTTCACCAAATTTCTTCAGAGTAAGGAAAGTGAAAAATCGGATATCCTGGAGAAACTGACAGGTACCGGAATCTATTCTGAAATAGGTGCAAAGATTTACGCCATCACCAAAGAGAAACGCATAGAATATGAGAATCAGAACCAAAAACTGGAAGGTATCCATGTGCTGACTGATGAAGAGATAAACGAAATCTCCGAAACTACAACTACGCTAAATGCTGATATCAATGGAAATAACGTACAAAAGAGTAGAGCAGTCCTGAAACGTGACTGGTTGAAACGGTTTGCTGAACTGATCCTCACCCTAGAAAGCCAACAAAAGAACTGGGAAACGAAAAAGGAACAATTGCAATCGGATGACTTCCTGCAGAAAGAACTATTGATAAAAGACTGGAATAATACTGCAGATGCCCGTAACTGGTTATTTTCTCTCAAACAGCAACAACAGCAACAGAAAAAAGACAGAGAGCAAACTGAGAAATTGAAAAAGAGTTTCATCTACCTCAGTAGTGGCTGTTTCTGGTTGAAGGAAAATCTGAAAGAATTGCAAGCTAAATTAAAACTTGCCGAAGAATATTTGCAGGCTCACGCCCCGCTCCTACCTATGTTCGAGCAAAGTCAGTCCATCGTTACAGATCTGAATGCTGTGCTCTCTGCTCACTCACGCATCGCTGCCTACGAAATACAAATAGCAGAATTGTCCCGGCAGCAGCCTGTCCAGGAACAGGAACGCACGAATAAGGAAAATGATTTCAACCGGAAAAACGAGGAAAATCAGATTAAGCAGCAAGAGATAAACTTATTGAATGCCCAGCTTGAATCCATGAATCGAAATGTACTACAGGAAAAGAAGAATGTATTGGAAACGGCTAAGGAAAAGTTGCTAAAAGCTCAAAATACCCTGATACTATTAGGAGAGAAAAAAGCAGCCCTGAACATAGCAGAAGAAAACCTAAAATCTCTGGAACTAAAGCTGCAAACCAGCAAAAAACAATACAAAGAACTGGAAAACAGGTTCGACACTAAAAAGAAAGCCTACGATGAGATCAAAATGCTCTACGACAAACAAAAAGAAGCTGTGGAAGAGTGGGCACAAGAAGCCCGTACCCGTCTTTCTGTAGGAGATATGTGTCCGGTATGTGGTCAAAAGATAGCATCACTCAGCAAGGATGAAGATTTTCAGTCTGTACTTGCCCCTATCTGGCAATCGCTGGAGACAAAAGAGAAAGAATACAAGGAAGCAGAACAAACTTTGAATAGTAACCGGACGGAGACCAGAACTTATGAGGATATGATAGCAGAGAGTCGTCTGGCAACAGATAAAGCCCGGAAAGGATATGAATTTATTCAAACTGAAGCTGAAGAAACATGCCGTCAGTGTAATATTCTAATAATCTCAAATGATACCAGAGATATCCTGGAAAGACAAATTCAAGAAAATAAACAGCACCTTGAAGACATCAATGCCAGATTGAACGAAGTACAAATCCTTTCCAACAATATCTCCCGATTGCAGTACTTAAAAGATGAACATCAGAAAATAGTGGAGGCCGCCCGAAATGCTTTCGATACTGCTGACAAGAATCTGACGAAACTGAAAAATGACATCACTAATAAACATTCGCTAATCGAAAGTGAAAAGGACATCATTCGCACCACACTGGAACGTGTCAGCCCACTTATTCTTTGGGAAGGATGGCAAACAGAATGGAGTACTGATCCTACCTCATTTATCGAACGCTTACAAAAGTCTACAGTACATTATAAACTGGCACAGGACAGGCAATCGGAATTAAAAACAACCATTTCCCTCATAGAGAAAGAGCTGGACAGTGTATCAGCAACGCAGAATCTGATCTGCACAGCATTTCCCGAATGGAAAAACCTGCCAATAGAGGAAAGGAGGGAGATCAAAAATCTGGGAATGGCATGGAATACCCTGAACTCTGAAGTCAGCGGATTGAAACAAAATATCTCATCTATCCGAAAAAACATCGACGAGCTGCAAGCCAACCTTACAGTGTTCTATACTATACATCCAGATATGAACGAAGTACGCCTCATAGCTCTTTCCTCCTACTCTAGCGAGCAAATAGAGAACTTGCGTATCGGTCAACAAAGGCTTAAAAACGAAGAAGTAGCCGCACAAACCGCTTTCAAGCTAACAACCAGACAACTGGAAGAGCACCAAAGCAAGAAACCGGAGATGGCAAAGGAAGAAAACCTTGAAAGTCTGGACAGCCTTATCATAGCTTTAGATGAGAAAATTGCAGTAAGCAATCAGGCCCTCATACGGCTGAAAATCCAATTGGAAGAAAACACCAAGAACATCGCCCGGATAAAGGACGAGAAGAAACGTGCGGACGAATTACGGGAAGTGTACTTGAAATGGGACCGTCTTTGCCATCACTTTGGTGACGAGAAAGGAAAGAATTTCCGAAACATCGCACAAAGTTTTGTACTGAAAGAGTTGCTCAATGGAGCAAATTTCTACCTGCAACATCTCACCAAGCGCTACGAATTGGAGTGCCAGGCTGGTTCACTCACTATCTTGCTACGCGATTTTTATCAGGGAGGCACACCACGTCCAGCCTGCACCCTGTCCGGCGGAGAGAGCTTTCTGGTATCTTTATCACTCGCCTTAGGACTCTCTGCCCTCAGCCGCCACAGCCTGTCAGTAGATACACTGTTTATCGATGAAGGATTTGGAACACTGAGCAGCGATTATCTGAATACAGTGATGGATACTTTGGAAAAGCTACACCAAATGGGTGGCAAGAAAGTAGGCATCATCAGTCATGTAGAAGGGCTGCGTGAACGGATCAAAACCCAAATTCAGGTAAAGCGAATCGATAATTCGAGAAGTGAGATTAAAATTTTGAATTATGAATTGTGAACTATAAATTATGAATGGCTGCGCAATCATCCGCACGGCAATTCATAATTTATAATTTAAAATTCATAATTACTATATTATTACCTATTTTTGTAGCAACTATTAATAGAAGAAGACAATGAAAAAGTTCATAAAAGGAGTCCGGTTTGCTCCTAAAAATTATTCCGACGAAGTAGAAGAAAAAATTCAGCACTATAAAAAGGAAGGCTACAAATTACCGTCACGCCATTTATTGCGTACTGAGGAGCAATTGGCAGGTATTCGTGAAAGCGCAAAAATCAATACTGCATTGCTGGATTATATCTCGGCAAATATCCGTGAAGGGATGTCGACAGCAGAAATAGATCATATGGTATATGAATTTACCACAGATCATGATGCCATTCCGGCCCCTTTCATGTACGAAGGTTTCCCTAAAAGTGTATGTACAAGCATCAATGATGTCGTATGCCATGGTATACCGAGTACCAAAGAGTTTCTGCGTAACGGAGATATTGTGAACGTGGATGTTTCGACTATTTATAAAGGATATTTCTCGGATGCTTCACGCATGTACATGATTGGAGAAGTGAAACCGGAACTGCAACGCCTGGTACAAGTGGCAAAAGAATGTCGTGACATAGGCGTACAGACAGCACAACCTTGGGCACGCCTCGGAGATGTAGGCGCAGCCATTCAGGAGCATGCCGAGAAAAACGGATATAGTGTAGTACGCGATTTGTGCGGGCACGGTGTAGGAATTAAGTTCCATGAAGAACCGGACGTAGAACATTTTGGCAAGCGCGGTACGGGAATGCTTATCGTTCCGGGAATGACTTTCACCATCGAACCGATGATAAATATGGGAACTTATGAAGTCTTCATTGATGAAGCCGACGGATGGACAGTCTGCACTGACGACGGGCTCCCCTCAGCACAGTGGGAAAGCATGATTTTGATTACTGAGAATGGCAACGAAATACTGACTGAATAAGCATGGATATTGTTTTCCTGATTATCGGACTCATCGTAGGTGCCGGCATAGGTTACTTAATAGCCGGACGAAAAAGTGCTGCCCTATCCGCACAACTGCAAGCCACCCGCGAACGCGAGGAGTTACTGAATCGTACGGTAGAAGAACGGATTTCACGTGAAAAAGCCATAACAACCGAACGGCTGGCAGAGCAGGAAAAATCTTTCAATCTGAGATTGGCAGAACAACAGAAACAATGGGAAGAGCGCCTGAAATTGCAAGTAGAAGAAGCGGAAGCCTTACACAAACGTATGAGCACAGAGTTCGAAAATCTCTCCAACCGGATTTTCAAGAGTAAGGCAGAGGATTTTACTAAGCTAAATTCAGAACATCTCAACAATTTGCTCCGTCCCTTGGGAGAAAACCTAAAAGACTTCCGGGAAAAGGTGGAACAAGTGTATGACAAAGAGTCAAAACAACGTTTTTCTTTGGAAGAACGCATCAAGGATCTGGTAGAATTGAATAATCGCATCAGTGAGGATGCCAACAACCTGACCCGTGCTTTGAAAGGTGACTCCAAGATACAGGGTAACTGGGGAGAAATGATACTGGAACGCCTGTTGCAAGCCTCCGGGTTGATAGAAGGTGAACACTACTTCCGTCAGGAATTCCTAAAAAACGAGCAAGGTGAAATGCTGACCAATGAAGAAAGCGGTCAGAAAATGCAGCCGGATATTATCGTTAGGTATCCGGACGACCGGGAAATGATTATCGACTCTAAAGTGTCGCTAACTGCCTATGCTGCTTATAATTCGGCCGAAAATAAAGATGAAGAGACACACTGGCTAAAGGCACATCTGCAATCGGTACGAGCTCACGTCGATGAACTCAGTCAGAAGGATTACTCACATTATGACGCTAAAGCACCGGACTTTGTAATGATGTTTATTCCCACTGAAGCAGCCTATCTGACAGCCATTAAAGCGGATACTAATCTATGGGAGTATGCTTATAAAAAGAAGGTGGTATTAATGAGCCCTACCAATCTGATCAGCGCACTCCGCCTCTCTCTCGACCTCTGGAAACGGGAAAATCAAGTAAAGAACGTGCAGGATATCATCAAAAGAGGAACGTTGCTTTACGAAAAGATTGCCGGATTTACAGATACTTTCCTGCGTATCGGCGACAGTCTGAACGGGATGCAGAGAGATTATGACAAGGCATACAACCAGCTCTCTGATGGCAACGGTAGTGTGGTAAGGCAAGCTGAACTTCTGCGTAACATGAGTCTTACTCCTAAAAAACGGATATCAGCAAGGCTGCTGCCTCAGGAAGAAGAATCAGAAGAAGAGGAAACCGAACCAATGAAATAGACATTCAAAATAAGATATATAAAACATGAAAATACTGAAAGACCGTATCCTGAAGGATGGGAAATGCTACCCGGGAGGCATACTGAAAGTAGACAATTTCATCAATCACCAAATGGACCCTATTTTGATGAAATCTATCGGTGTGGAGTTTGTCAGACGCTTTGCCTCTACCCCAATCAACAAAATTATCACAGTAGAGGCCAGTGGCATTGCTCCTGCCATCATGGTAGGTTACCTATTGGAACTACCCGTAGTTTTCGCCAAAAAGAAAAAGCCCAGTACCATGGAAAATATGTTGGTGACCTCTGTTTATTCTTTCACCAAACAACGCTCGTATGATGTATGTGTCAGTGAAGATTTTCTTCGTCCGGGCGACCGGGTACTCTTTATAGACGATTTCCTAGCCAATGGAAATGCAGCCAAAGGTATTATGGAGCTTGTGAAACAGGCCGGTGCCGAACTGGTAGGTATGGGCTTCATTATAGAAAAGGCTTTTCAACATGGAGGAGATGAACTGCGTGAGCAAGGTATACATGTGGAATCCCTGGCGATTATTGAAAGTCTGGATAATTGCGAAATAAAGATTAGATAAAAGTGTTTCATCATCTATTAACTTACAGCCGGCTTGTTGATTCATGAACAAATCGGCTGTAAATTAATAGCTGGGGTATATCTTAAATGCAGTAAAGCATTATTTATCGGATAAAGTTTTCCGAATAACTTCTTTCACATCTTGGACTATTCCCATAGTAACATCTTTATCAAACTTCAGTCCCACTGATAATCCAACGCTATTGGCAATCGTTTTGTAATCCTTTAGCTTTAATTCCAATTCCTGAAGAGAAGGATTCTTTATCACTGCGCTTATACCTCCTCTCGGATACAAAGATACTTCTATAGGTAAAAATACATCCGAAGCCGTCTTATATTTAGAACTGTAAACCTTAGGTTCTCCAAAAGAAACGAATATAGGAAGCAAACTATCCAAACGAGCTTCGGAAACTCCGCCCAATTCTCCGGAAATTTCTCCACGAACTTGCTGATAAGCCTCTTTTATGGTACGCAGATAAGAAGTGATAGCAGTGGATGATGAACCACGGTCGTACCTTACAAATAAGCCGGGAATCCATTTTTTGTCCGTATTCGCAACTTTCCGATACTCTTTCCTCAAGAGATCCTTAAGGCGGACTGACAAGGTTTCCACATCATATTCCTTAATCAACTCCTGATTCAGCATCATTTTATTATTCATGTTCACAAAAAAACTATGAAAAGTTCCCGTCGGGTTTTCAATCTGATACTCCTTCTTTCCACCCACAGCATCTTCTGCCTTACGCTCGAAAAATGCTTCCAACTGTTGCAATTCGCTCTCCTGAACCGGATTTTGTTTCACACTCACAGGCGTGTTTATCGCCTGTTCCATCGTTTTCTTCACTTCCGGTCGCGCAAAAGCATAAAGCGTCCCAGCAGCTACAGGCACAAAAAGCAATAGCTTCAAACGTGCCCAATTGTTTGTTCTTCTTTTTAACATCATAGTGATACGATTTTTAAGTTTGCTGTGATTGAATCCGCAAGCCATAGAGTAGAGCCTTGTACCTACGGATTTTTTCACTAACAAAAGTTGATATTCTGTTGCATCGATGCCATTATTAATAACGCCATTATCGGCTTCATACTCGTGCACTTCACGAAGTTCACGCATCAGGAGCCATGCGGCAGGATTGAACCAATGGAATATCAGGATACATTCCATCCAAAGTAAATCCAATGTATGCCTATGTTGCAGGTGCATTTGTTCATGCAACAAGATTTCTCCGGGATTCCGTTCATAATCTTCTTGTGACAGAACAATCATATTCCCCCAACTGAAAGAAACGATCTTCTCAGGGCAGATAATCAATTTATATTTCCCATAATTACAGGCGGGGTAACTATGAATGAGCCGGCGCATACGGACAGTAGAAAACAAAAGAAAGGTAAGTACAACCAAAGCTCCAATAAAATAGCAACCACCTAACAGTAAAGTCACAGGGATAGCATGAATCACATTGGCATGATTTTCTTCTGTATCCTCTCCTTTCCCTGTCATAAAAAGGTTTGCTTCTCCTGACAAATGTTTTTCATCAACGCCTCCTTTTCTTTCAATATTCACTTCTTTTTCAGTCAATAAATGTCTTACGGCAGTTATCGGCAACTGCAAAGTTGTATATTGAGGAACATTTATTTGCAGCAATGGGAGTAATGTACATGCCACTGTTCCCATCAACAGTAAATAACGGTTCGTACGAAACAGCGTATCTTTCCTGAAAAATAATCTGAACAGAAAGTACAGGATTGTCAGACATAAGGTAGCCTCAAATATATAAAACAAGATAGTTCCCATGATATTTTTATTTACTGGGTATGATTCTATTTTATCTGCTCGACTTTTTACTTTCTATTTCCGCGATCAACGCTTTTAACTCGTCTACCGACATACCTTCTTCTTCAATAAATGCAGATACGACATTGGTATAAGAGTTATTATAGTATTGAGCCACCACATCATTCAGTGCAGAACGCTTATATTCTTTGTCGGAAACAACCGCATAATACTGATACGTATTACCATAAGCCCTGTATTTCACAAATCCTTTGTCCTCCAGCCCTCTCACCAAGGTAGATACGGTATTATAATGTGGTTTAGGCTCCTCATAAAAGGCCAACAATTCACGAACAAACATCGGACCATGTTCCCAGAACATTTGCATGATCTCTTCTTCTTTGGCAGTTAATCGTTTCATAATCTTTTCAAGTTTACTTGGGTGAATGGCACAAAGATAGGAATTAGTTTTAAACAAACAACTAATTCTATTAGTTATTCAACTAATATAAGAAGTAGTTTAACTAATATTATTAGTAGATAGTCAATACACATTATTATATATGCGGATCAAGAGTTGAATCCTGTTCATTATTGCAGGATTATGAACACAATCCCACTCCTGATCCGCATAAATAATATTAAGTTTCAGAGGTTAAGCCGCCGCATCGCCACTTTTATCCCTTTTCGCTGCGACGGTTAAGGAAAATTGTAGTAGGTACTTATTCTTTCCACCATGGAGAAAGTTGCTTTCCATCACGGGGAAACTTTCTTTCCACCATGGTGGAAAGAAAGAAACTCCACGGTGGAAAGAATAAACGTTCGGATGGAAAAGCCTAACCGTTGGAAGGAAAAAAGCATAGGAATGCCTAAGAAAAGAATTAGCTATTGCATTTAGTTCATTACTTATCTCTAATGAGATAATTTATTTAGCTCAACAGCGGATGGAGTGAATTTCACTTTCAATCGATGTTAATTATGAATCAGTTACGAGCTACGGGCTACAAGTACCTTTCTGAACAGAACGCAGCTACTTTATCACCCTATCACCTTAACACTCTCTTATTCCTTCTGCACCGATCAAATTCAACTCCTGATTCACATGATATATAGAAAAAGAGAATATGTCATACTCTTATTTATACTTTCTTTTTCTTCGGCAATACTTGATTCAGCACCACATATCCGAGTATTCCGGCAATAATAGTACCACACAATACACCGAATTTAGCCTGATTCAGCAATTCCGGATAAGCACCGGAAAAAGAAAGATTAGCTATAAACAATGACACTGTAAACCCAATGCCCCCCAACAGCGAAACTCCTGCAATATTCTTCCAGTTCATACCTTCAGGCATTCGGGTAAGTCCACTTTTGATAGTCAGCCAGGTGAAAAGGTAAATCCCCAGAAACTTACCAATAAGAAGCCCCATGCCGACAGCAAGACTCACATTCCCTATAACTTCTCCACTACCGCCAAGAACCACTCCCGCATTAGCAAAGGCAAATAAAGGAAGAATAACAAAATTCACAACCCCATGCAGATTATCCTCCAAAGATTGTAAAGGGCTTATCACGCGATCCGAAGCTCGCTCCACTTGCTTCAATGTAGCAATCTGCTCATTCGTCAATACTATATTATCAGACTGCACGATCGGGAAAGAACTGACAATAGCCCGGATACGCCGGATATATTTACCTGCATCCAATCGCGGACGGGCAGGTATAACAAATGCAAGTATCACACCGGATATTGTACTGTGAATACCGGATTGCAGGAATAAATACCAGATAATAATGCCAAAGAAAAGAAAGAATATCTTCTGCGTCATACCAAACTTGCCCATATAATACAAAAAGATATAAAGGATGGCAGCCACAATCAAATAACCGTAAGCAACTTCAGAACTATAAAAAATGGCAATCACCAGAATACCACCAATATCATCTACTACAGCAAAGGCAGTCAGGAAAATCTTCAAGCTCAATGGTACGCGCTTACCCAACAAACTAAGCACTCCTAAGGAAAAAGCAATATCCGTAGCCATAGGAATAGCCATACCTTGTGTTTCAGGAGTATCAGGAGTTACTAGAAGAAAATAAGCTACAACCGGAAGTATCATTCCCCCGCATGCTGCAATAAATGGTAGAATAGCCTTTCGAAAAGAAGACAATTCGCCAACCAGTAATTCACGTTTTATCTCTAATCCTACAGCCAGAAAGAAAATCGTCATCAAGCAATCATTGATAAACTCAATCATCGTAAGATTATGACCGCCATGCGAAAGCAGGTTAAAATCGCCTATACGCAAATGCAACTCTTGCGACAGGAAACTCTGATACACAGGAGCTAATGAAGAATTGGCAACAATAGCTGCCAAAATAGCCGTCAGGAATAATAAAATACTCGCCACTACATTCAGCGCCGAAAAGTTTTTCACAGTACGTAGAATAATCATATGTTCGATTTAAGTATTACATTTTCAAAGGAATGCGCTATTAATGAGCTATTCCTGATAGCTCATTAATGCCAGTTTTTTAACCCAGAGCACAAATATACCTGTTAATATTAAATTTAACACAATAGTAAGTACAGAAATTACTAATGCCGGACCACCCAGATTGTAACCCAACGCAATAAAAATAACTCCTGCCCCTACTTCACCGCGAGTAAACATACCAATGGAAAGTGCCAGACGTTCACTCAACTTACGATCGCGATAGAAGAATACCGGAAACAACTTACCGACATTGGAAAGTAACGATACAATAACCACATGTACAATAATCAGTGCCCAAGGCATCATTTCCTGTGAACCTGTTATAGAGGCTAGCCCCATATCACCAGAGAGACTGATTCCCTGAAGCGGAGGCATACTCATACCTACCAGGAACATAAAGATAAATGAAATTCCTGTCGAAGCTTTACGTTCCCAAGCCGTATCAATATCCTTATGCTTCATGACCATACCCAGGACGAATGCCGGAAGCAATACCTCAATATGAATGCTGGCATCCTCGCCATATAAGTTCTTGGTAATAAGATAGAGCGATTGAGTGGCAGCAAATACCAGAACGGAATAAAACAGAATGGCTTTCCAATCCTGCCTCATATTATATTTACTCAGTTTCTTCCAACCGAAAGAAAGCAACAGAAAGACGATAAGGATAATAACCAACAACTGCCAGCGCGGTCCGATCATCATTATTTGCAAAGGAATCATTAAAAGGATGGTATCCAGATCATCAAAGATAGCCAACACCTGAATCTTCTTGTAGATCCAGCTGGACTTCAGTCCAATAGCCGCCAACATAGTGAATAATATACCTGCGGAAGTAGGAGCTGCAAAACGACTCAGCAATAAGTTTTCTTTCCATGCCTCCCAACTATCCCAGTATTCCGGTGGAAGTAAAACGAAAATATAATAAATAGCAATCAGAAACCAAGGCATGGCTGCTGTAGCCATTGCGACAAAATAATCTTTTGCGTATGTTTGCCATCGGGACTTGTCCACTTCGAACTCACGTCCCACATTAATCATAATGAATCCCAGACAAATATACAACAACACATTAGATACGGTTTTCACCGTACTATAATCACTTCCTGACCATGCAGGCAGATACTGCGCTATAAAGAGACCTACCACCAGGAAGGCCGAAAACGATAGAACTTTTCTCATTTATTATTAGTTAGAATTTTCAAAACAAAGGGGATTGCCAAGACAGTCCTACAGAAAGAGAACAATCCCCAGACTAATATGAATCTGCTTTTATGATTTTTTATATTAATCTAATTTCAACACCGCAAGGAACGCTTTCTGCGGCACTTCCACATTACCAATCTGCTTCATACGTTTCTTTCCTCTCTTCTGCTTTTCCAACAGCTTTCTCTTACGACTGACGTCACCACCATAACACTTCGCCGTAACATCTTTGCGTACTGCCTTAATCGTCTCACGAGAAATGATTTTAGCTCCGATAGCCGCTTGGATAGCAATATCAAACTGCTGTCTCGGGATCAGGTCTTTCAGCTTCTCGCACATGCGGCGTCCCAAATCATACGCATTGTCGAAATGTGTTAGTGTTGAAAGGGCATCCACCGGCTCGCCATTCAGCAAGATGTCCAGTTTTACCAACTTGGACGGACGGAAACCACTGGCATGGTAATCAAAAGAGGCATATCCTTTCGAAATACTTTTCAGTTTATCATAAAAGTCAATCACAATTTCTCCCAAAGGCATGTCGTAATAGATCTCCACACGATTACCGGAAATATATTCCTGCTTCACCAGTTCACCACGTTTACCCAGACACAAGGTCATGATAGGACCGATATAATCTGTGGTTGTGATAACGGAAGCACGGATATAAGGCTCCTCAATATGGTCGATCAAAGTAGGATCGGGCATACTTCCAGGGTTATGCACCTCTGTCATATGACCTTGTTTATCGTAAATATTATAAGAAACGTTCGGCACAGTGGTTATCACATTCATGTCAAATTCACGGTCAAGTCGCTCCTGCACAATCTCCATGTGCAACAGTCCCAGGAATCCGCAACGGAATCCGAAGCCCAACGCCAACGAGGATTCAGGCTGGAAAGTCAGTGATGCATCGTTCAATTGCAGTTTTTCCAAAGAGGAACGCAAGTCTTCAAAGTCTTCCGCTTCAATAGGATATACACCGGCAAAAACCATCGGCTTCACTTCCTCGAAACCTGCAATAGCTTCTTTACATGGGCGGGCAATGTGAGTAATCGTATCTCCCACCTTTACCTCTTTAGAGGTTTTAATACCGGAAATAATGTATCCCACGTCACCAGTACGCAGTTCCTGACGTGCCACCATTTCCATCTTGAGCACACCGATTTCATCAGCATCATATTCTTTACCGGTATTGAAGAATTTCACCTTATCTCCCTTACGGATCACACCGTTTACTATCTTGAAGTAAGCAATGATACCACGGAAAGAATTGAATACAGAGTCAAAAATCAAAGCCTGCAACGGTGCTTCCTCATCACCTTCGGGATGAGGAATACGCTCGATAACCGCAGCCAGAATTTCTTCTACCCCCATACCCGTCTTACCGGAAGCACGGATTATCTCACTGCGCTTGCAGCCAAGCAACTCTACGATTTCATCCTCTACCTCTTCAGGCATGGCACTCGCCATATCGCACTTATTGATGACCGGAATAATTTCCAGATCATGCTCAATTGCCATATAAAGATTGGAGATTGTTTGTGCCTGTACACCCTGCGAAGCGTCTACAATCAGCAATGCACCTTCACAAGCGGCAATAGAACGGGAAACTTCATACGAAAAGTCTACGTGCCCCGGAGTATCAATCAGATTCAGAATATACTTTTCACCCTTGTACGTATACTCCATCTGAATGGCATGGCTCTTAATGGTGATACCTCTCTCTTTTTCCAGATCCATATCATCCAGCATCTGTCCTCCGGTCACCTGTATGGTGTTGGTATATTCAAGCAGACGGTCAGCTAAAGTAGACTTACCATGATCAATGTGGGCAATAATGCAAAAGTTACGTATATTATTCTTCATCTTCTATAATTATCTATTAAATGCGGGCGCAAAGATAATGAAAAAGATGAGGTTTTGAAAGTGATTTATTCAATATCCGAAGTTGTAAATGTCTATATATCCCAGAACTATTCCATCATTCTACTGTTATGTATGGACAATAACCTAAACCATATAACTGAAATGAAAAAATTTGTTATTCTAGCATTCTCTTTATTATTACTTGCAGGATGTTCCAAAAATGAAATAATCATTTATGAATCATCCCCCGGAACCAATGATCCCGGTAACGGACAAACCTCACAAAAAGAAGATATACTCATCACATTTTCCGCTTCACTTGAAAGTCGTAAGGTAACCAGATCCATGTCTCCTATGCCCAAAGGATTAGTAAGCCAAATATATGCTTTTGAAACGACAGACAAGAATTTTAATGATCCGTTTGCCGAAGGGCTATATTCAACAGTTTCAGCTGGTACATTAACGGGGATGAAAGGATACAAAATGTATTTGAGTAACGGCTCTTATAACATGTATGCATTTTCAGAAAATTCTTCTACTTATCCTCCGAGTCTAACCGATGGAATATCGGCTCCGCTAAAGAATGGCGTAGATTATTTATGGTGGGAAAATCTGGACCAAGATATCACAGCTTCACAAATTCACATGCCCATTGTTTTTCAGCATATAGCTACTCAGGTCGTAGTTGACCTGTCAGCAGGTGAAGGCTTACAGCTTGACAGTTTAGTATCGGCAACTATTCTTCCGCCTACTCCTGGCGCCAGCCTTGATATAGAAACCGGTATTATCGAAGCAACCGACACTTATGACACAACTCCGCTTAATATGGGCAAGAATGGATTTCTCGCACAGGCCATTGTCTTACCAACCCGTGCAACCACCCCAATGTCAATGACACTAAAAATTCTCGCAGATGGAGAAACCACACCACGTACCTATACCGGAAGTATCCCTATCCCGGGTAAACTGGCCGGTGGATTTTCTTATGTCTTCAGCGCCATTATAGACGGAAATTCCGTATCGTTCCCCAATGTCAGCATTAAAGACTGGACCGAAGTAGACGAATCAGGCAATCCGATTTATCCGATACAAAAATAAGAGGAGATCACTCTTTATTATCAAAATACAATAACAAAATAGAAAATATGGAAACCCCAATATCTGAAATCAGAAGAGAATACAGCAAAAGCAAGCTGACACAATGCACTATCCACGACAATCCTTTTGAGCAATTCGTGGAATGGCTAGATGATGCTATCATTCACAAAGAAGATGAACCTACCGCTATGATAGTAGCAACAGTTTCAGCAGAAGGGTTCCCCTCCACGCGCACCGTTTTGTTGAAAGGGGTAGAAAACAACCAATTTATATTCTTCACTAATTACGAAAGCCGAAAGGGAAAACAATTAGCAGGCAATCCATATATTTCCCTTTCTTTCGTATGGCACAAATTGGAAAGACAGGTACACATTGAAGGCAAAGCCGAAAAATGCCCCGATAAAGTTTCGGATACTTACTTTGCCACCAGGCCATATAAAAGCAAGATAGGTGCAAGAATATCTCCGCAAAGCCAGGTGATAAGCAGCCGTATGGAGATTATGCGAGCCTTCGTGAAAGAAGTCTTCAAGCTGGCAGGCCGCGATATTAAACGTCCCGATAATTGGGGTGGTTTTGCTGTAACCCCTACCCGCTTCGAGTTTTGGCAAGGGCGGGAAAGCCGTCTGCACGACCGCATCCAATATATACTTCAGAAAGATGGCAACTGGATACAGGAAAGACTAGCTCCTTAAACATCCTTCACTGATGAAATATAGTATATAAAAAGAAGCGTTGATAACATATAAATGTATCAACGCTTCTTTTTATAAGATAAATGTCAATCTCTCTCTTAAACCAACTTGACAAACAGTTCACCTTCTACTTCCTGAGTAGAGATTTTGTCTTCTCTCAACAACCAGCCAAGACCCAAGAACAAATCTTTGTCTACCAACTTAGTTGCTTTCTTGATTTGTTTAGCAGTCAAACCTTCAGTCTCATTCAGAGCACTCCAAATTTTTCCTGCAGTTTCACCAGCTTTTTCTTTTAACATTTTCTTCTTTTTTTTAGTTATACATGCTTTAATCCAACTTCTCTCATTGATGAGGTTCAGATTTTATTTCAGCGGCAAAGATAGTTATATTTATGTTATATAACACATTATTCTCTGTTTTTTTATGTTATATGTCATAAAAAGAGCATTTTTTCAGCAGGTCAGACCAAAAATATGACCTGTTTATATCAAACAGACGGTCTGTTTTCAAGATATTCCGCCCAGATACGGGCAGCTTCTTCTACCATCCTGGCACACGGACGTTTAGCATAATATTGTTCGGTACGTTCTTCGGGGGTAGACACTCCTTCCGGCTTCTTCAGCCCTAATAGTTCAGCACAAATTGTAGAACCGTTCCGTTTCTTAAACTCAGCAGCCAACTCCTGAACTACGGCATAATTGGCACCTTTTCCTTCACGATCCTTGGGATCAGTTGCCCCAGTCTCCAGCCCTGCAAGTAAAAACATACCGCATGCGGCTCCACAAGTCTGACGCATACGGCCAATACCTCCACCAAAAGAAGCTGCCATACGCGCTGCCTGTTCTTGTGTAAACCCATACATATCAGCAAAAGCAAGTACTACAGACTGGGAACAATTATAACCACTTTTAAAAAAATCTACTGCTTTTTCTATTCTTTCTTCAAACATCGTTCCTCCCCCTTCCTCTTATCCTTCTATATCCAACAACATGGGGCAATGATCAGAATGTACAGCATCATTCAATATGCGCGCCTCTCTCAGCAACGGACGAACCGGCTCAGTCACCATACAATAGTCAATACGCCATCCTTTATTCTTTGCACGGGAATTAAAGCGGTAACTCCACCACGTATATTCCTGTTGTTCGGGATGCAATAGGCGGAAAGTATCAATAAAACCGGCATTTAGAAAACGCGTCATCCATTCTCGCTCCTCAGGCAAGAAACCACTATTCGTAGCATTTCGAATAGGATCATGGATATCTATCGGTTCATGACAAATGTTATAGTCACCACAAAGAATCAGTTTCGGACGCGATTTTCGTAACCCCGTCACATATTCCTGGAACTTCTCCAGCCATACCATTTTGAATGCCTGACGTTCGTCACCGCTTGTTCCCGAAGGATGATAAACACTCACAACAGATATATCGCCAAAATCGGCACGGATAAAACGGCCTTCATTGTCATATTCCTCCATACCCATACCATATTCTACATGATCCGGTTCCCGCTTGGTCAAAATGGCAACTCCACTATAGCCTTTCTTCTGTGCAGAATAAAGATAATGTTTGTATCCCAATGCACTCAGTGCTTCTTCCGGATATTGATCCGGTTGCAATTTGGTTTCCTGAATGCATACTACATCAGCTTGTTCCTGTTCTAGCCATTCCGGCAACCCCTTGCCAACAGCTGCACGCAGCCCATTCACATTATATGTAATAATCTTCATATGATTGTTTATTTGGTTTATACTAGTTCAGATATCAACAACATAATATTCAATACAGTAACGATTCCCGCAATAGCATAGAGTACAAAACTACTCCACTTACTATTAACGTACTGCCCCATCACTTTACGCGAAGACGTTAGTCCCACTTGCAGGAAAACAGTAAATGGCAACTGAATACTAAGCACCATTTGCGAAATCAACAATCCTTTGAAAGGATCACCGATGAAGAATATCAGCAACAACGCAATACCCAATGAAAGGATTACGCCCACCTGAGAGTGGCTATCCTTGATATGATAGGATTCTCCAAAGATACCGGCAAAAATAGAGCCTGCCGCCATACCACTTGTAATGGTAGATGAAATACCTGCCATCAACAAGGCCAAAGCAAACACGACTGCAGCGCTGCTTCCAAGTAAAGGTTCCAACAAAGACTTTGCCTGTTGCAGTTCTTCAACCTGAATACCACTTTTAAAGAAAGTAGCAGCAGCCAGCAATATCATGGCACTATTGATAGCCCATCCCACAATCATGGAGAAAAGCGTATCAAACAGCTCATACTTCAAGACCTTACGAATAGAACTGTCATCTTGCTTATTATACTCATGGCTCTGTATTACTTCCGAATGCAGGAATAAATTATGTGGCATTACCACTGCTCCCAGCACACTCATAATAATCAGCATACTTCCTTCCGGAAAAGCAGGTGTCACCCATCCTTCTACAGCCAACGGCCAGTCAATCTTCACCAGGAACAACTCATAAATAAAGGATAATCCAATAACTGAAACAAACGCGATGATGGAACGCTCTATCTTCTTATATGAGTTCGTAAAAAGCATGATGACGACAAAGACGGTTGTCAATATGGCTCCCCATATAATGGGAATATCAAAAAGCATTTCCAAGGCAATTGCTCCTCCCAGTATCTCGGCAAGGGAAGTCGATATGGATGCCAACACCGCAGTACCCAGAATAGGACGGGAAACCCATTTAGGAGTATACTTCGTAGCAGCTTCCGACAAGCATAAACCTGTAACAATCCCCAAGTGAGCCACATTATGTTGCAATACAATCAACATGATCGTTGATAAAGTTACCACCCAAAGCAGGGAATATCCAAATTCGGAACCCGCCGCAAAATTAGAAGCCCAGTTTCCGGGATCAATAAAACCTACTGTAACAAGGAGTCCGGGACCAATATATTTAAAAACGTCCAGACCACCTAAATAGCGCTTATGATCCCTACGTTTCAAGTCTTTCAGAATATTTTTCATTGTTCGTTCTTTTTATGGCGTAAAATTACGAAATAATAACAAGCAAGCCACACATTCTGTTCAAAAAAGAAGCCCCCGGCATTGTACAATACCGAGGGCCAACCTATATATTTAAAAGTACAGGGATTTAGTTAGAATCCCATTTCATGCAGCGCCCTACATAACTGATCCGGACAAGAAGTCGGACGTCCTCCGCAACGAATTCCTTCCAGACGGGAAATCACATCATTTACCGGCATTCCCTTTACCAAACGGGAAATACCTTGCAAATTACCGTTACAACCTCCCCAAAATGCAATATCCGTTATTATATTATCTTCTATTTCCAATTCAATGTGAGAACTACATGTACCTTGAGTCTTATAAGTATACTTCATTACTCTTCACTTCCTTCCGGCTTCATGTTGGTATAAACCGTTTGCACATCATCAAATTCTTCAAGACGCTCTATCATCTTGTCAAGAGTCTCACGTTGCTCGGGAGTTACCTCCTTCGTATCGTTCGGGATATAAGTAAATTCACCACCGACATCCTCAAAGCCACATTCCTCCAAATGTTTCTGGATGGCAGCATAGCTCTTCGGATCACCATAGATAGTGATTGTACCTTCTTCTTCATCCTCTTCAAACTCATCATCTACATCGTAGTCAATCAAGTCAAGGATGAGTTCTTCCATATCTATGCCGTCTTTCTTCTTGAAAGTAAACATACATTTGTGGTCGAACAGGAAAGCCAATGACCCCATAGTACCCAAGTTTCCACCAAACTTGTTGAACACTGAACGTACATCAGCAACTGTACGGGTCGTGTTGTCAGTCAATGTATCTACGAATACAGCAATACCGTGAGGGCCGTATCCTTCATAAGTCATTCCTTTGTAATCGCTCTGATCTTTGCCTAACGCATTTTTAATAGCACGGTCAATGTTATCCTTCGGCATATTCTCACGCTTACAAGTAGCGATAACAGAACGCAAAGTCGGGTTATTTTCCGGTTCCGGGCCACCAGCCTTTACAGCAATAGCAATTTGTTTACCCAGTCTTGTAAAGGTCTTTGCCATGTGACCCCATCTTTTCAATTTGGCAGCTTTTCTATATTCAAACGCTCTTCCCATTGGAATAATATTTTAATGTTTAACTATTTAACTTTTAATTAATTATCGAAGTTTTGCATCCAGTTTATCTTCCAGATTCTTCACGAGTTTCGACATTATCTTATCGATCATCTTATCGTTCAGTGTCTGCGTTTCATCCTGCAACAGGAAGCTGACAGCATACGATTTTTTGCCGGCTTCAAGATTCTTGCCTTCATAAACATCGAAAAGAGATACTTCTTTCAGCAACTTCTTCTCAGTTTCATAAGCAATCTTTTCTATCTCCGCAAACTGCACCTTCTTATCGATCAACAAGGCAAGGTCACGTTTCACAGCCGGGAATTTGGAGATTTCCGTATAACTGATCTTTACAGAACGAATAGCTTTCATCAACTCTTTCCAGTTCAGATCAGCGTAATATACTTCATTATCAATATCGAAAGCTTTGAGAATCTTCTTCGTTACGATACCGAATGTAGCAAGACGCTTTCCACCTTTAGTCTGTACAGACAAGGCAGTAGCATAAATATCGTCCACCAGATTACCTACTACCAGATTTCTCATATTTAGCCCTAAACGGAGGAAAATATTTTCTACGTAAGCTTTCAATTCATATACAGAACTTTCTTCATCAGCATGCGCCCAAGAGTTGGATACTTTCTTACCCGTTACCCACAATCCGAGATGATAATTCTCTGTATAAGCAGCCAACGACTTTTCGGGATTCTTCTTTTCTGCATCGAAATAATAGCAATTTCCGAATTCGAAGAATTTCAAGTCGGCATTCTTACGGTTGGCGTTATGAGAGATACTTTCCAAACCACCGAACAACAAAGTCTGACGCATTGCATTCAGATCTGTACTCAACGGGTTCAGCAACATTACCAGATTCTTAGAAGGATAAGTTTCCATACCATCATAATAACCGGCGCGTGTCAGAGAATTATTCAGAATTTCATTAAAACCACAACCTACCAACTGTTCAGCTACCAAATTCTGTAACTTGTTAGATTTATCATGTTCGCCTTTCGTTGTCAAGCTGGACTTCAACGTAGATGGTATCTCTACATTATTATATCCATAAATACGGAGGATATCTTCAATAACATCACAATCACGTTGTACATCTACACGATAAGGAGGTACAGCCAGAGTCAATCCTTCTGCAGTCTCATTGGTTATTTTCATTTCCAGACTGGTAACAATACTCTTGATTGTCTCCACCGGAATCACCTTGCCTACCAATGAATATACCTTCTCATAAGATAATTCTACGATGAAATCCTGAGCAGGAGTAGCACAAACATCTTTAATTTCAGAGGAAATAGTACCGCCGGCCAGTTCTTTCACCATCATGGCAGCCAGCTTCAGGCAATAAATAGTGATATTAGGATCAATACCTCTTTCAAAACGGAAAGAAGCATCTGTATTCAGCCCATGGCGACGAGCCGTCTTACGGACCCATGTCGGATGGAAATAAGCACTCTCAATGAAAACATCCTTGGTGGTTTCCGTAGAACCGGAATCCAAACCGCCGAATACACCGGCAATACACATCGGTTTTTCCTTGTCACAAATCATCAGGTCACGATCGGATAATTTGCGTTCCACACCATCCAATGTGACAAACGGAGTACCTTCAGGCATTGTCTTTACCACTACTTCACCACCTTCAATTTTATCCGCATCAAAGCAGTGCAACGGTTGACCGAATGCATGAACAATGTAATTTGTGATATCTACTACATTATTGATAGGACGCAGTCCGATGATACGGAGTTTATTCTGCAACCATTCCGGACTTTCTTTAACCGTTACGCCTTTCACCGTTACACCGGCATAGCGAGGGCAAGCCTCAGTGTTTTCAACTGTAACTTTGATATCCAAATCATTATTTTCAACGGAGAAAGTATCTACAGACGGCCTCTTCAGAGAAGTCGGTTTATTATTTTGCACCAGATAAGCATACAAGTCACGAGCTACACCATAATGCGAACAAGCATCGGCACGATTCGGAGTGATATCCACTTCCAGCACATAGTCGCTCTTGATGTTATAATAATCTTTGGCAAGAGTTCCCGGAACTGCATCAGCCGGCAAAACGATAATACCTGCATGATCCGTACCGATACCTATTTCATCTTCAGCACAAATCATGCCGTTAGACTCAATACCACGGAGTTTTGACTTTTTAATCGTAAAACATTCATCCCCATCATAGAGTTTTGCACCCAAAGTAGCAACTACCACTTTCTGACCGGCAGCCACATTCGGTGCACCGCATACTATCTGTACAGGTTCTCCCTGTCCCAGATTCACAGTAGTCACATGCATGTGGTCTGAATTCGGATGAGGAACGCATGTCAACACTTCACCTATCACGAGACCTTCCAGTCCGCCTTTAATTGTTTGCACTTCTTCTACACCACCTGTTTCCAGACCTATAGAAGTCAATGCAGCCGCAACTTCTTCCGGTGTCAAATCGAAATCGACATACTCTTTCAACCAATTATAAGAGATATTCATATCATTAATTTTTTATTGTTTCCAAAAGTGACCCGCAAAGGTAATAAGATTTTTTGGGTTGACAGGGAAAATATATCAAGAAATCTTTGATAGGATATATTCTTTTATTTGCTCCCAAGACTGATTCACAAACATATCAGGCATTGGCTCATTTTCTGCATCATCAAAATAAGCCAGACTTTTCATCGCCATGAAAATAGAACCATCATTATATTTCAATGAATAAAAACTCAGAATCTCATCCAAAGAGAAATGACGTAACAAGAATGCAATATCTATAAAATCCTTCTTAGTTCCCCGCCCTACCACCGCAGTTATTTTTATTGCAGCAATGTCTTTAAAACTAGCCATCCTGATTTCCTGTTTTAGTACCACTTCATCAAGCCACGGATATTTATAGTTCACAATATCCACTTTTATACCATCTATTAAATAAATATGTATATGAGGAGACTCTTTCAAAATAGTAAGAGTAGCAACACTCTTTATAGCATCAACCAATTCTTGAGTATCACAATTGATTGTGCCAAAGAAATCCAAATCAATAGATTTCCGATGCCCTAATTGCAAAGCAAGTGCTGTTCCTCCTACTAATCGTGTATCACGAAGTTCAGGAAGTTGCTGTAACTTTTTTAAAAGTTCCAGTGTTGAGGGTTCAATTGTCGATAAGCATAACATCTGAACTGTTCTTTAGGTGTTTTAGATATGGCAGAAATATAAGCTAAAGCACGAGGCTCTAAATCTCTCATTTCTTTCGTAACTTCAACAATCTTAAATAATCCGTAATACGACCGAAGCAAATTCCAGTCTTTCAGCAAACCATATTCCAACACTCTTTTTATGATATACTCAGAGTGCTTATCAAGGTCTAAATCTTCTCTCCGCACATCCCAAAACAGATGGGCGGAAAACATATTTATATATTGATTTGCAGACATTTTTAACCTTCTTTTTTGCAAAGATATGATTTTCTACTCAAAAAACATCCATTTCATAAACAAAACGACCTAGAATGGCAACGGTCCATCCGACCCCACCCCACCAAACGGATTATCTGTTTGAGGAGCGAACTCAGCTGGAGGCGGTATACTGCCATCACCTACCGCATTTATTTTGGAGCCATAAGTAGCTCCGCCTCCTTCTGCCGGATGCGGAATCACCATATCATCCTCCGGATTCTGGAAACGGGTATACTGACCGATAAAGCGCAAACGAACATCACCTACCGCACCATTACGATGCTTAGCAATAATAATTTCTGCCATACCACGCAAATCAGTACCATCTTGCGATGTATAGATTTTATAATATTCAGGACGATGAATGAAACACACCATATCGGCATCCTGCTCAATAGCTCCCGATTCACGCAAGTCACTCAGTTGCGGACGTTTACCTTCTTCACCTTCACGGCTCTCCACACCACGGTTCAACTGCGACAAGGCTATAATAGGAATATTCAACTCCTTCGCCAAACCTTTCAACGAACGCGAAATGGTACTTACCTCTTCCTGGCGGCTACCAAACGACATACCACTTGCATTCATCAGCTGCAGGTAGTCGATAATAATAATCCTTACTCCATGCTCACGCACCAGACGACGTGCTTTTGTACGAAGCTCAAATACAGACAAAGAAGGAGTATCATCCACATATAACGGCGCATCCAGAAGATCACGCAATTTATAGTCCAACTGTTGCCATTCATAATCTGCCAACTGTCCACTCTTGATTTTCTCACTCGGAATCTCGCACGCATTGGATATCAAACGATTCACCAACTGTACGTTGCTCATTTCAAGTGAAAACACAGCTACCGGATTGCGATAATTCACCGCAATATTCTTTGCCATAGAAAGCACGAACGCCGTCTTACCCATTGCCGGACGGGCAGCAATAATAATAAGGTCAGAATTTTGCCAACCTGAAGTCATTTTATCCAACTTGGTAAATCCGCTTTCCAAACCACTTAAACCATCTGTACGGGCAGCTGCTTTCTGAATTAATTGATACGCTTCGGCAATAACCGGATTAATCTGTGTATAATCCTTCTTCATGTTCTGCTGAGAAATCTCAAAGAGTCTTCCCTCAGCTTCCTGCATTAAGTCATCCACGTCCAGAGTCTCATCAAAAGCTTTGCTCTGAACATTGCTGGTAAATGTAATCAATTCACGAGCCAATGCTTTCTGCGCAATGATGCGGGCATGGTATTCAATATGTGCCGAAGAGGCAACCTTGCTACTCAACTGGGTAATGTAGAACGGTCCGCCCACCTCTTCCAGATCACCACGTTTAGCAAGCTGTTCTTTTACCGTGAGGATATCCACCGGCTTCTGATTCACAGCCAGATCGGTGATAGCGGAATAAATCAACTGGTGCCGGTGTTCATAAAAAGACTCCGGGCGAAGAATTTCACTTACCAATGAATAAGCGTCTTTCTCAATCATCAATGCTCCCAACACAGCTTCTTCCAATTCCGGCGCCTGCGGCTGTATACGTCCGTAATCAGTTACAGGCTGCACTTTTGCCTTGGAGTTACTTCGGGGAGTTCTTTTTTGTTCTGCCATTTTTAAATACTATGAATTATAAAGGGATGGCAAAGATAACGCTTATTAATCAAAATCATCCCTATTCTACCAAACAAAAAAAGAGCCATTTCCGAAATTCGAAAACAGCTCTTTACGTCTATATCAAACTTATTCTTAAATGGTCATTGCCTGACCGCCAATCACACCTGCAATGGCACTGGCTACGGCAATAATGACTTTCAATATCACATTCCAACTCGTTTTTTTCATAAGATAAACTTTTTTAATGATTAATATTCAGTGATCAACAGACTGCGCAGTCTTTAATTTTTAATTCTTAATTCTTTAATTTCCAAAGCTGCTGGTTTTGGAAATTATCCCAGAGGATCGTCTTCTATTCCCCCATCACCCGAATTACCTCCTGAGCCACCATCTGAACCACCTCCTGATGGAACATTAGCTAAATTTTTCAGATAATCATCCAGGCTGACCAAATCCAGTTTTTCACCGGCACGGGTAGCAGTCTTGGTTATCTTCAATTCCCTGTTAGCCTGGAAGCAGATACGAACACTCTCCACACTCTTGGCGGTCACATCTTCAGTTTTATCTTCTCCCTTAGATTTTGCAGCCAGCATAAATACACCCAATCCTGCAATATTTACTGTTTTGCCTTCCAGCAACTGTTCTTTCAGCTTCTCCACGAAGTTCTGCATAGTACTCCGGATATCACCAATAGAAAGCGAAGAACGATCTTGCATCTTCTGGGCTATGAATGCCAAGTCTACACTCTGTCCTAAAGTTATTAACTGAGGGAAAAACTTTTTGGGAGAATTCTCAACCCGAGGGTCAGACGGTCTCTCTACCGTTCTAAAAATTACACTCATACTTTTTCATTTAGAGATTTAAATTCTGTTTTAATTCACTTTGTTGATCAACGTTGATGCAAAGATGAGGATTAAATCTCTAATAAAAGTAGGAAAATGAGCGAAGAGAGTAGTTTTTCTGAGAAAAGTTGTAAGTAGTTATAAATGAATATTATACCAAAACGCTATGATTTACTTTTTCAAACATGCCTTTATTTGCTCCACGATGTACGCTACGTCTTCATCTGTCACCCAAGGTCCGGCAGGAATACATAATCCCATATTAAATAAACGTTCTGAAATACCATTCACATAGCGAGGATTATTTGCATAGACAGGCTGAAGGTGCATAGGTTTCCACAAAGGACGGGTCTCAATACCTTTGGCATCAAGTTGCACACGAACTTCGTCATAATTAGTACCGGTCTTCTCAGGATCAATCAGAATCGTAGATAACCAATAGTTAGCATTGAAACGATCGTCAGGATTAGATTTCAGTGTAATGCCATCCACATCTTCAAAAGCTTTTGCATAAAGATCATGTACATGGCGGTGATGGGCAATATGATCTTCCAGCACAGTCATCTGACCACGACCGATACCCGCACAAATATTACTCATGCGGTAGTTATAACCGATCTTTTCATGCTGGTAATAAGGGAAAGGTTCACGGGCCTGAGTAGCATAAAACATGGTCTGCTTCTTTGCCGCTTCATCAGGAACGATTAACGCACCACCACCCGAAGTAGTGATCATCTTATTTCCATTGAAAGACAACACACCAAAAGTACCGAACGTACCACACTTTTGTCCCTTGAACTCGGATCCTAAAGCCTCGGCGGCATCTTCCAACACCGGAATGTCATATTTCGATGCAATAGCACAAATCTCATCAATTCTGGCAGGCATACCATAAAGATGAACCGGAAGAATGGCTTTAGGCTTTTTACCAGTTTTCGCAATTCTGTCTTTGATAGCCTCTTCCAGTAAAGCAGGGTCCATATTCCAAGTGTCTTCTTCACTATCGATAAATACAGGAGTTGCCCCCTGATAAGCTACAGGATTGGCTGAAGCACAGAAAGTGAATGACTGGCAGATCACTTCATCACCTGTACTGACGCCCAACTGAATTAAACCTAAATGGATGGCTGCCGTACCTGCCGATAATGCGACAACTTCCTTATTCTGTCCCACAAAATGTTTCAGATCTTCTTCGAAAGCATTGACGTTAGGTCCCAAAGGAACTACCCAGTTGGTATCAAAGGCTTCGCGTATAAAGTCTTGCTCCTTGCCGCTCATATGAGCAAGGCAAAGATAAATTCTCTTGTCCATGAAATTATATGATTAAAAGAAAAATGATAAATTGAAAAGTAAAAGGCTATTTTTGCCACAAGTAGTATGGGACAAATAGCCATTTAAGGATTTTATTACATTTTATAAACAATGATTTTAATACCATATCAGAAAAAAGAAGTGATCAAATATCAAGCACGCTTTTACTTAACTTCTATACAAAGGAAAGAAAGTAGATTCCCTATCAAAATTTATGTCCAACATAGCCCTTTCCTCTACCAAAGCATTATATATATTTTGGTTAAAGATCTGTTTCCCTATTGAAAACTGATAATCAGATGCACGATTAAATGCAGCCTTAAACTTATAGAGATTATCTTCATTAGATCCGATTCCACCTCCTAAATGAAAAGTCTTAAACCCTTGTTGACATCCCCAAATTGCAACCTTATACAACAGTAAATTACTAGGAGCTAAATTACGAAACTCACTTAATGAACCCGATAAATGATAATGCATTTGATTATTTGCAAAAAGAATGATAGACATTGCTATTATCTTATTATCATAAACAGCATAAAACATTTCATAATTATCAAATAAATCTTTATGGATAGAGTGATAAAAATCATTTTCAAAATAATAGTATTTATCCGCACCATCCTTGGTCATTGTTTCATTATAAATCCGTATAAAATCACCAAATAAAGAATTGGATTTAGCATGGAATATTTCAACTCCATTCTTTTCGGATTTACGTATCATATTACGATTTTTACTAGTAATATTCTGCCATATCATATCTTCAGAAGACAAATTCAAAGCAACAGTCTTACCCAAATCTATCACAGTTGATATTTCGCGCATATCCTTTGCATTTTTTAACACAGGATGATATCGAACAAAATTATCTACAATATTATTTTTAATCATACAGGAACAAAAATCTTTGTTGAAGCTCTCAAGATTTTCAAAAGAGATTTCCCCATTGAAAAGTACTCCACCATAACCGTAAGGAGTTATTATGTCATAGAAAATATTATTAATACAACGTTTCATATATACATATATAGCCCTTAAAGTAGAAGAAGTATAATATAGTAATTGAGGTTCACCATCTCCGTGAATATAAAAAGATTTCACATACCCACTTAAATAATACACATCATAATTAGGAAATGATTTAACTATTTCATCCCATGCTATTGGTTGACTAAGACTAATAATCTGTATCATATTAACACTTGTCTTAATTTGTATGATAATTCACGTACATCACCTTCAGTATAACGACCATCACAATGGATAGATAATATCCGCCCACTAATATCATTCACAGGAGGCTCCACTATTGTATCGCTTGGTATATTCCACAGTATCGCAGGATAAATAGCCGTTTGAATTAATTTCTTATAGACCAATTCTCGTGTTTTCATATTATCCATAATAACAATAAAGGAGAATGGATTACAAAACTCTTCTTCTGGAGATAAAATATTAATATCTTTTGAAAATGTATCTCTCAAATATTTCCAATTCTTCTTTTTGATATTATACCATGCATTAATATCAAAATGATTCAAATAATTTATAGACTCACTATCTATAAGAGAAAAAGGAAGGGATGATAAAATCTCTTCCGTATTTATAAATTTTGTTCTGAATTCATTCTTTAAAGTTCCTTTTCCCTCCAAGTATGTACTTTTCTGCGCCATTGCTTCCCAGCGTATTTTAGCAATTGAGCAATTTTCTGACGTTAAAATTGGCTTTTTTTCTATTGTCTTACTTTTAGGAGACCATAACATTCCCCCTTCCGCAATTGGAAGGGACTTTCGTAATGAAGCTATGCACCAATCAGCATTACTATATAAAGCCCAATGCCCTAATAAATCATGAGAATGATCTTCTATAACTGGTATTGAAATATTTTTCTCATCCCTATAATTCCTTAACCCAAAATAGTTAACTCTAAATAGCACATCTCCAGTTTCAAACTTTAACTTTGAGATACTATTTATATCATCACAAGTTGGATAATCTACATAGTAAATAATTTCAACTCCTGTAGTCTTTATTGTTTCAATCACCTCATAGCAAAAATATTGTGGCATCCAAATGCGCTGCCACCCATTTTGTTCTATCAAAGCTTTTATACATTGACGACCATTGGCATAAAATAAAGCATTAGGATATATTCTTTGTAAAGAAGCTCTATTAGAAAAGTAATCGTCCAACAAATGATAATCAGAACCAAATTCTCTCATATTTCAAAGAATTTAGCCATAAGGATTACATCTTGGTATTTACCATCTTTATATTGTTCACGTTTTAATAAACCTTCTTGCACAAATCCATTCTTAATATAAAGAGATAATGCCGTCTTATTAGTACTTAAGAGCGATAAAGTAATTTTTTGAACATTTAGCTGATCTCTCGCAAATGAGATCATAGCTTCTGTACATAATTGCCCAACTCCTCTTCCTTGATATTTTTCATCTGCAATCATTATTGCATATTCACATTTTCTAATTCTATAGTCAATATTATACAGTCCGACATGGCCTACTATATGTTGGTTTTCAATATCCTCAATCAAAAACAATACTTCATCAAGCTTAGAATTATGATAATCAATCCATTTGGAAATATCTTCTATAGAATAGAATGTATTAAAGCCCCCTAATAAAGAAGCAACTTTAGCATTATTCTTCAATATAAACAACTGATCCTTATCTGAAGAATTAGCTTTTCGTAATCTAATAGTATCATTCAATAAAATCATAAATGTAACCTTTCCATAAAATTTAGATCATCTACATCTTTCATATCACTAGCTCCATCACCTATATCAGACTTTGTTAGAACTTTTTTAATAGTCATTCTAACAATCTTAAGATCAAGAGTAAAAGAGCAATGATCTACATACCATACATCATATTCAAACTTCTTACTAAACTTTAAAAGGTTACGTCCTTGGCACTGCGCCCAACCTGTAATACCCGGACGAACTTCATGTCGACGGGCCTGCTCTTCAGAATAAAGAGGAAGATATTGCGGAAGTAAGGGGCGAGGACCTATCAAGGCCATATCGCCTCTCAACACATTAATCAATTGAGGCAATTCATCAATAGAAGTGGAACGAACGAGCCTTCCTATTTTTGTCAAACGTTTCTCATCCGGCAATAAGTTGCCATCTTCATCCCGTTCGTCAGTCATTGTTTTGAATTTGATGACTTTGAAAAGTTTTCCATTCTTTCCTGGACGTTCTTGAAGAAAGAAAGCGCCTGCACCCTTATTTGCAAAATGTAACCAGATTGTAATAGCTAATAATATTGGCCAAATAATTATTAATACCCAAAAAGCAATGATAAAATCAATCAGTCGCTTAAAATAATGTAAATACATAAATGATTAATGAATTCTATTAATTTATATATTATAATACTATATATTGATCTGCATTCTTATAGGTATAATGAGATGCTGCATTTAGGGCATTTTTCGCCAAACAAGCCTTATATTCTTTATCTTCTACTAACCGATTAATATAACAAATCATCCGTTCAACCTCATCTTTCTCAAAACATTGACCACAATGTTCTTTCTCCACCAACAAACCTATTTCTGACTTTTTGGGAGCAATACACAACAAGGGTGAACCAACAGATAGAATATTGTAAGTCTTACTAGGTACACTAACAAATGCTGTATCCTCCGTCAATGTCACAACAGACAAATCAGCCGCACACAGTGAATACTTCATTTTATTTGCTGGTTGCCAATCTAAAAACGTGCAATTACTTAGATTATATTGGTTTGCCAAATCCATTAATTGAGATTTCTTTCCGCCATTACCTATAATCATAAAATAAATGTCCTTAGTCTCCTTAAGTTTACGAGCTAATTCCAATATAATCTCAACATTATGTGTATAACCGATATTACCAGAATACATAATTACAAATTTCCCTTGTAATCCATGCTCTTGTATAAAAGGATTATCTCTTTTAAGAATTGGAGTCTGAGAATTTGTAGAACTCCAATTGGGTATTACTCGGACCAAAGATTCATCTACATATTGTTTTAATAACTCCTTCATTCCACCACTCAAGGTAAAAATTCGTATGGCATTTTTATATAACCTTACATTAATTTTCGCCCAAAATTTATAAATTAAAGTATCAGATGATATCTTCATATTTCTAAGTGCATCTGGATAAATATCATATACAATAATTATATATTGATTATTCAATAACAAAGATGCAAAATAGGTAATAGGCGGATTAGTAACATAAACAACCAAAGCATTTGGAAACTTAAATAATAAAACAAATAATATTTGCATAAAACCAACAATCCAAGTAAGAATCCTCATAAAGACAGACGATTTATTATAAGATATTATCTTACATACTTTAGCGTCAGAAGACAATTTTCGATCATATTCTTCCACCCTTCCCGTTATGAGTGTTACATCTTTATAAACCTTACAGTATGCATTAACAATATCAACTGTCAAATAACCTGTTGACTGATTTATTATAACCACTTTATTTATATTCATTTTCATCTTAAATCAACGCCTAGCTTTGTCAATACCATACAGCAGTACAAATCAATCAATTTTATTTAATGTAACTTTTCCGATACAACTTCCTCACAAAACTCATGTCATGGGCTAACATGATTCTTACTAATTCAGGAAAGCTGGTTTTTGTCGGATTCCAGCCAAGTAAAGTTTTTGCTTTAGTTGGATCACCTAACAATTGTTCGACCTCACAAGGACGAAAATACTTAGGATCTATCTCTACAAGAACTTTACCACTTTTTACATCAATCCCCTTTTCATGAATTCCTTCACCTTCCCAACAAAGTTCAATGCCAACCTCTCGAAAAGCTAAAACAGCAAATTCACGAACAGTATGCATCTCACCAGTAGCTATTACAAAGTCTTCCGGCGTATCATGTTGAAGGATGAGCCACATACACTCTACATAATCTTTCGCATATCCCCAATCACGGCAAGCATCAAGATTACCCAAATACAATTTGTCTTGAAAACCTTGAGCGATACGAGCTGCAGCTAAAGAAATTTTTCTTGTCACAAATGTTTCACCACGTCGTTCACTCTCATGATTAAAGAGAATACCGTTCACGGCAAACATATCATAACTTTCCCGATAATTCTTTGTAATCCAGAAACCATATTGCTTGGCTACCCCATAAGGACTACGAGGATAGAAAGGAGTAGTTTCTTTCTGAGGTACTTCTTGAACTTTACCAAAAAGTTCAGAAGTAGAAGCTTGATAAATTCGCGTTTTCTTCTCCAAACCAAGAATACGAACAGCTTCAAGCATACGAAGTGTTCCTATAGCATCAGCTTCAGCCGTATATTCAGGAACATCAAAAGATACTTTTACATGACTTTGCGCAGCAAGATTATAGATTTCATCAGGCTGCACCTGCTGAATTATACGAATTAACGAACTACTATCAGTCATATCTCCATAATGAAGATTTATCAGACGATCTTTCTTCATGTCACGTACCCATTCATCCAAATAAAGATGCTCAATACGACCTGTATTAAAAGAGGAAGAACGGCGAAGAACACCATGAACTTCGTAACCTTTATCAATTAAAAACTCAGCAAGGAAAGACCCATCTTGACCAGTAATGCCAGTTATTAATGCTTTTTTTCTCATTAGTCTTTATTATTTAAAGTATTTCTAATTTACAATATATATTCTGTAGCTATATTTTAAGTATTTTTTCAATATAAATTGAGCACTCTGGTGCTTTTAACCCCTTAAAGATAAAGGACTTTTTATTTTTCTGCTGAACCATAGGTTGTCAGGACTTCCTTCATCCCTTCGCTCAAAGTGTATATCTTCTCTGCCTTTTTATAGAGGTGTATTTTCAGCATTGCCCATGTTTTATAAATAAAGTTTTTCACTTGTACCAATTGTCTTAAAAACATCAGGATAGATGTCATACTCCACAATACGAAACTTGTTATTCAAGAGTAAAGCTGAGAAGCAAGCTATTGGCAGATTGGTATAATAGACAACTTCACAATCTCTATACTTGAAGAGTAACTTGAAGAATACCTACGTGAATGCCAAGAGCCAAGTTGCCATTCTCTTTGCGCTACTTGACCTATTGTATCTACATATTTTCAATATTCATCTTCGAACTAACAGGTCATCCACCACAAGGAAACCAGATGATTAATTCACAAGAACATTCTTTTTCATCATTTTTTTAATTTCCTAATATCAAGCATCCATGGCAGATATTTCACAATAACCAAGCTTGCTATATACGCCCCAATTAATGTAAGGCTAAATACTAAAAATACCCCCCAAGGGGACACTTCAGGATAAAATCTTTTTATAATAGCAGATAATGTGATTGGCAACGCACCACTCATGAAATAGAAACAGATGCTATTTCGACCAACAAATGTGAGAGTTTTTATCTGTGGCAACTGTTTACAAAACCAGATTAATATAACAGATCCAAGGAATCCGAAAAAGTAGCCTAATACATCCATATCACCCATTGAGACCATAAATCTTGGAGCAACTGGACAGAAATAAGCTATATACAAATAGAGTGCTAAAAGAAGCAGGATGGTGTGTTTGTTGATAACTCTATCAAACCATGTCTCATATTTCCAGTATAAGGCTCCTAATCCCAATATTCCCCTGCTAACAAAAAATGGTTCGCGATGTAGGTGGAAAATTTCTATGTCATAAAGATATATGCCTATAGAAGATATTATTCCTAGAGCTACGACATAAAACCCAATATTTTTCCTTCTAGTTACCAAAAGCAAGGCAATAATCACCTCAGCAATCAGAAGAGCAGATGTAAACCAATAGGTGCCTGCTCCTACTGTCTCAATTAAGAGTGCATTAAATTCAAACGCCCTGTGAGTTATCATAATCTTCGGTAAAAACTCAATTGATGAGAATATTATCATGGGGATATACAGCCTATATAGAATACTAAATATCAGCTTTTTACCATCCCCTATTATATATTGAGCCGAACCTGCTTCAATGGCAGGTTTATTAAGTTGCTTGCGGAAAAGTAAATATCCGCTAATCAAGAAGAAAGCATTTACATAGAATCCGCACAAAAATTGATTGATTTCGCCGAGTTTCAGACCATAATAGTTTTCTGTATGCACAAACAGCACAGTAATAATACTTATCGCTTTTGCCACATTTACCCAATTCAATTCTTTCTTTTCTTGCATATCTCCTCTAGTAATGTTGAAAGATTATCCATACTGTCAAAAACCTCTTCGCGCTCTATTTCATATTCCCTTCTAGAAATATTGTTAAGTTGCTCTATTGTCAGCTGGCTGAGCGAATTGCGTATTGCCTCTTCTGTCGAAGAGTCTATGCTGATGCCACAACCATAGCTTTCTATCTGTTCAGCAAGAAAAGTCCCCTTAGTAGCAATCAGCGGACGACAGAAAAAGATACCTTCATACAATTTGTTTGGATCCAAAATAGTTTCGTTGAGCGATTCTACTCCATATGTCACTACCACAATATCTACAGAATTATAAATATGTTCGAAATCATCGGGATTTTTGAAAGCACCAAACAATTTGATATTCGGGTACAATTCCATCATATCATCAATAGCTTTCTGGGTCGATTCCACATTTGCCACTCCATGGAAGTGAAACTCATGCTGAGGAAAATATTTTCCTATGGTCCGAGCAAAACGCATCATTGAGGTGTAACGTATCGAACCCACAAATGAAAATATAAAGTGGTCATCTTTCAGGTTGAGCGGTTTGCGCTCCACACCAATAATCTTACGGTTTACCTTGTTTGGCTGAACAATAAATCTTGCCTTTGGCTGGTTAAGGAAACCCCTGAAACCTTCAGATGTCAGCAAAGTAAATTGAGCATTCTTCACAAGATTACGGTCAATAGCCCGAAGCAAAGGACGGACTTTACCAAAAGCAGGAAAGCCGTATGCTATATCCGAAATCTCGTATGCATATGGAACACCTTTCATACGAAGGAAGATGCTCTCGAAGTAACCAAAGGAATAATAAAGGCAACTCTGCCCCTTGTGTTCCTTTACAACACGAGCAATATCTCGCTTTACGGTTCTAATCTTTTCAAGATACCCATCACCTTTCGACATCTGCCCTAAGACGGTCACCGGAATTTTAGCAGAAAACTTATTGCAGTTGTACTGCACTCTATCATATCCGTACACTTCTACCTCATATCCGAGGGCTGCTATAGATTCCACTCTGCGGATTGCTCGAGGTTGAGAGAGTGAACTAACTAAAAAAACTATTTTGTCGTACATCTCTTCTTTATTTTCTTTTTGCTAATGACAGATCCACTAAATCACCCATCTCTCGCAGAAATTGGGATGTATAGAAATTCATAAATCCACCAGCTGACGAAAAAGTCATCTCGCCGAAATATGGTTTGCCATCAACTTCATACAAATCCACCCTAACCTGAGGTATTCCACATGAAAGTTTTGAGACAATCTCAAGCATTTTGTCTAATGACACAGGTTTTGGCAAATCTGATTGGGCTTGTTTATAATGTGAAGTAAAAACGCTACACTCATCGTGTCGTTTCCAATCCAGGTCATAGGTAGCCACCTCAACAGACCCTTGATGTCTATTGAAACATGCCCATATATGATGAGGTTTTCCATCAAAACACCAAATTTTGTAGTCTATCAGCGTGTCTGTTTCTATCGGCTGTTTCTTGCAGTCAAGCACTTCTTCGGCTATCATACAAGGTTTCATGGCAGCATAGTGGGGCTCGCCATTTGTCTCGCTAAACGATTTTGAGAGCAATGCAGAATACTTCTTAACTGTATTTTCTATATCCAGTTTGTTTTTGTCTTTACAAACAAGGATATCACCACTTCCGTTATTTGTTTTCAAAACAAAGGAATCCGGAAGAGAATCCCAATCCACATCCTCTGCTTTTTCCCAAACACCATATAGTTTCACAAGAGTATCATCAAGCCCTTTTTCGTGAATATATTGACGAACACGATATTTGTCAGCACACAATGTCCACAAACTCGTGTCAGAATTAAACTTCAGCCAGTTGATTTTCTCGTTCAAATCTTTTGGCCTGAACCAGTTCAGTGGCTTATGGAAATGATAGAGAAACTGAAGACTAGTAAGGAGTCTTGGACTTACACAATTAAAAAAAGATTTAACATTCATAGTTATAAACTATTTGTATCAAACCATTGCTCTTTTTCTTTGTCGAAGAGATGATATGATTAACGCCATTAAAAACCATAAAGAATCATTTGCCCAAATATCGCCTCCCGTAAAACTTCTTGGAAAAACAAGGCAGACGTACATAATAATTATATTATGATTTAGGCCGGATGTTCTACGAATACCATTTATAGTTTGCGAGAATAGATAAAGAATAACAAGGCTACCCAATATCATTCCATATGTAACGAAAATGCTTAAGTACATACTATGAGCAAGTTCTTGTATTACCACTTCATCACCGGCAATACCAAGACCTAAAAAAGGATCATTTAGGACTATATCCCACAACTTGTCATGAATCTCATTTCTGCCTGTAGTAATATCTACAGTATCTGCATTTATCAGATAATACAGGGTGCGACTGCTAAGACCAAAGGAGTCAAGCATCCCTCCAACAAAAGAAAGTATTTCTTTAAAGAAAGATAATACAATCAAAACAAAAGAAACAAAGAACAGTTTGATGGCGACTCCAGATGAACTCTTCCTTTTCGAATTGAATAATATTTTTATCGAAACAAAGAAAGCAATGGCTAAGAACGGATTTCTTGATCCATATATAAATATCACTACAGAACCAATAATTGCAGCAATAAGTGCCAGCTTGTTTTTTGAGTCGAAATACGCATTTAACTGCCAAAGTACAGACAAAAGCAGCACATTTGACATAGTCATAGAATACGTACTCCACTCAGAAGTGGTAGTATGACCTATCACGTTGATAATCCCAGCATATAATACGCCACTCAAAGTTATCAGGAAAGAACCTTTGGTGAAATAATCACAAAGATATTCAAAAGTCAACAGTTTGCTTACAAGCAGAAAGGTAAAGAAGCAAGCTACAAGTGCTCTAAGAATAGTAGGCTGAATGTATTTTACGTTTTGAGAGCAAAACATATAAGTAAACAAATAGGTCATTCCCACAAAAAACAATACACCTATAGTTTGCACAGGTATTCGCAATTTCCCCGTTGTTAACAAGGCATACACATACATCAGCAAAGAACCACCCATAATTACAACATTCAACATATCGTTTATCTCATAAAAGAATGGAAATCCTTGCACCAGGATATTCTTACATCCTTGAGCTATCACCTGAAAGGTTACAACAAAAGAGATTAATTTATTTGAGTCCTTCATTGGATATAAATTCAGCACTATTAATCATTCTTTAGTTCTTTCAGCCATTGGGCATAAACCACATCAAGTGAAAAACGTTTTATACTCTCTACTGCTTTCATACTCATTTTCTCTCTCTTCACTGGATTGTTCATCAACGAATCAAGCATGTTAGCAAAAGCATTGTTATCAAATGCTGGAACTAGATAACCATTCTCACCATCCTGAATGAGCATAGGAGCCGGACTGAAAGCGTTATTTAATATAGGCACACAACCTGCCCGTTGAGCCTCCAACGTTACAAGTGAAAAAGATTCATGAACACTTGTGACACACAAAATTGAAGACTTTTTGTAATATTCCTCAGGTTGCACTCTACCGCAAAAAGAGACTCGTCGCAGACCTAACGATTTTGACAATTCTTTCATCTCTTTCCATGATGGTCCATCACCCAACATCAACAGACTCCAATCTGGATGTTTGGATTCAACCTGTTTCCATATACGCAACATATTGTCAGGTCGTTTAACAGAATAGTCAAATGTACCTACCCAAACAACTGTCTGTTCCTTACACTGTGGCTGTTCAATATTTATATCTGTACAGTTAGGGATGACGCGTACTTTTTCAGAAGATATAATACCACACATTCGATACAGTTCTGACTGTTGTCCATCACACAACAACACAACTCGATCACTATTCTGGACGGTTGAGAGGTAGTGCTTGCGATACTTACAGATATAAAACGTAGTCATTATGGACGATATAAGACGAGTTTTCATCAAATAAAAAAGCCATCCAAAACCTTTTGTTTTTAAAAGATACTCTTTTTGGTAAGCTCCATTCAATACTGGAGTAAGAATAGAATTATGAAAACATGACACTAACAGGAAATCTACTTCTTTTTTGCATAAAGCAAGAAATTGAGCACTATGATGGTCAAGGGCACATTGGTTGATTATTACATCTACCTGATGCTCTTTTATAAAATTAACAATATATCTGATATTCTCATCAGCAAACAACTTAGATGATGGCAGGAAACTCTGCCAACTGCAATATTTCTGCCCTTTATGCTTGTCTTGCGCTCCAATATACCAGACATTATTGCCTTTATCAACGAATAATGCACCCAGAATAGCTGTTATACGAGAAATGCCTCCTAATGTAGGCACTATGCCATTACCATGAAAAAATACTATATTCATTGCAGTTTTTTTAGCAATTCATTAAAATCCATTGTGATGAGATACAGTTTGTTGAGAGTCCTGTTATCAACATCCTGAGCAGTATAGTAGAGAAAGAATCTGCCATCCACAACTCCGGCAGTAGGCTTATATATTCCCACTTTTCCACAGGTCTCATTAGTCATAAGCGGTCTCTTAAAAAAACGGAAATGTACTCTATCCTTACTCTCCGCAAGACAAATATCAGCATTACACTGGTTGCTCTGTACGATTGCGAAAAGCTTCCCTTCACACTCAAAGAAATCAATATGCCAAGGGCGGTAAAGAACATTCTTATCTTCAAATTTTACCGTACCTTCTAAATAAAACTTTCCGTTCACCTTGTCACACGACCATTGAGCAATGCCATGAGCCTTCTGTTGACTCCAGAATCCCATCAAATCAGATATGAAAATTACAGGATTGATGATCTTCCGCAAAAAAGCAGGCAGCCGTTTGATGGTCTTACTATGAAATGTGATATGTGTGGCAAGACAACGATATGTACCATCTTGTTCTTTTATAAAAGCAGGGCTTGTTTCTGGGTCGATTTCTGCATCCTTAGTTCCCACAACGGGACCGAATACTTCTCCAATTCCATCCTCAAACACTTCCGCTCCAAAAGTAGCTCTTGTAAATCCGTTTATATCACACCTACCTGTAAAATTCTCACGCCAAAAGGCATATAACTTCTTGTCAGCATAGAGCAAAGCAGGATCCGAGTTGTATCCTTTTGTAGGCTGCCCTTGCACCTGATACGCTACTATCCAGTGTGTAGGAGGGTTGTTCGTTTCATTGTCTCCATAACAGAGTATTGGGTTCTCTGTCTTGTCGTTAGCAGCATAATAAGGCGTATAGACCATCCACCACTTATGACCAAGATAACCTTCAGGAACATACCGCACACAAGGATGCACCACATCTCCATGATTGCTTTCCTCCTTAAAAGGGGTATGTGTGCACAACTCCCCTGGGGGCATCGTACCATATTCTAAACGCCCGCAAACCTTATATTGAAATTTGCGGTATGCTGATAATAAGTCTCTTGATATACTCATTATCTTAATGCCTTTTTTAGAAACTCTCTTGATGGCATACGGAGTTCTTGCAGTCTGGAATTAACATCCTTCCAATCAATATTTTTTTGTACCTTGTTCAGAGGTAGTAAAACTAGCCTATCTGTCAGATTCAATTGCATCAATAAATCTTTGGATCGCGAATCTACTTCATCGCTAATTGATACAACATTAAACGGACGATTAAACATAAGAGAGAATGCTGTACCATGGAAGGATGTTGTAATAACAAATTGTGCATATTTGAACAAGCTAACAAATTGTGTAGGATTCTGCAGTTCCTTTGATATAGAGAATTTACCTTGACTACATATATAGAGTCGCGAATTCTTAATTTCCACTATATCCCATCCTGCTCGAGATGCTATTTGTTTTGCATATTCACTAATCAACGCATCTTTAGTTCGGATCACTTGGTAAACCAAAACATACGTTTTTTCCAAAGGCATTTCGTCTGCGATCAATTCATCAAAGAAATCAACTCCTGCCATGAGAGTCGGATCTAAGACCTTTTCTATTTTTTTATTTGGTATCTGTGTTTGCAGATAGCCTTGCAATTCTTTTTCTCTCACACTAATGAAATCGAAAGACTCAAGTAATTTAGCATTCTCATTAGAATAAAAAGAATCGCCCATATTTTCGGCAGCTGAACCAGCATATGAAATCAGTTTCGCACCATTTCTGTCAAACTGTCCCCAATATAAATTGTCAATTCCACCAGTAAAACAGACACTCCATACCTGATCACTTCCTACAATATAAGCATCCATACGTGGAAGATCGCCTGAAGACAGAACAATGTCGGTCATTGGAAGAACTTTATTAATATATTTCCAGAACATTTCTCTTTTCTTGTACCTAGTCAAAAGAGAAGGCAACATGAGCAAGTTAAGCACTATTCTTTTAATCTTCTTTAGGAACCCCGGAACGTTTATTGGTGCATATAATATACCCATTCCTTTGGGCTTATAGTCCACAATCTTTGCATCATAACCCTGATTAATTAGATATTGGATCAATGCATAAGCCTGAAGGATAGCGCCATAATTTGTGGCTCTATGAAATGTCAATATACCAATTTTCATATTAAATAGTTTTTCCTAAAAGTAATTTATACAAGAAAAGGATGTATGTCTGAAGACAAAATAGTATCTTCTGTTCTTTGTTGTAGGAGGAGCGTATTTGCCTTTCATCCTTTTGAAACTTAAGCTATACACATCCCTATAGATACTATCTCGCACATCTAGCCGCTTAAGAGAATGTGATAGCTGATGATTAGTATTTACTGTTTTCAATAAATCCTTCTTTTTTTAAAATAAAGTATCATATAAATATTAATTAAAAGTCTCTTTACTTTCTGAATAATACTTGGTACGTTTATCGGACGGAATAAAGATGCCATTCCTTCTGATTTGCAATCAATAAATTCAGTTTCATGAGCTAAGCTTTTGGGATAAGATACAAGTGCATATGCTTGTAAAATCGCACTACAATTTGTAGCCCTATGGAAAGTTACTATTCCTATTTTCATTTTAATGTTCTTTGAATAATCCACTTATATGCAAACGGTATGTAGGTTTGGACTATTGCCAGCACTTTCTGTCGTATAGTAGTAGGTGCAGCATATTTAGACTTAAATTTCCAATAGCTCATTTTTTTTGCATCGTTATAAATTTGGGAACGACTCGATGGCTTTTTAAAGGGGATAGAAAGTTGATGATTGATTTCAGCCTCATATTGCAAATCTAGATATGTATAAAAAAAATTCTTTTTCACCATACTCCATAAATAAGTTCCATTTGGATTGTTTACAATTATCGAAGACTTACTTTCGTTAGGGTGAAAATTTGGATATAACTTTGCAGAATCACAATCGCCGATAGTAATATCTCCTACTCGATTTAAATTTGCATAATGACACTGATAGCATGATAATCTGAATGACTCACCTTTCATAAAGGTAGCAAAGTAAGGATCATAACTTGACGAATAAAGGCGACTCATATTTTGCTCTTCTATTGATAGAATGAAAGAACTCTTACCCTCATTACTCATGGGGTTTCTCCACCTAAACCTTACATCGCTTAATCTTTCAGGATGCTTACAATAATGCTTTAAATCTTTTAAAAAAAACAATGGACTAGGAACTCCATGGCAAATAAGATCTAAAGTATAAAGATTTGATGGGCGTTTTCCCAAAAAAGAGTAAACAGCTGCTACTTGGCATGGAGTACCACAAAATAAAACAGTTTTCTGCTTATCCTTAAGAATTCCTTTGATTTTTGGCAAGCAATCTTCTAAAGAGCTTTGAACATATTTCGATCCCTGACATTTCTTAATATCAGAATAATCTTGAGTGATAATATGCCTTACAGTTCCTTCTACGAAGGATGCTGCACACACATATGCATTTCTCTCATTTACTAAACTTTTTGCAACTGTTCCAAACACCCCTCCTGAAGCTGATATTTTCTTTATATTCGCATCTTTTGTAAGTACAATATAAGCTTGCTGATTATCTATTGTTTGTACTTCCTTTGTTTGTGGACAAACATTCAAACATGCCCCGCAATCCACACAATTATAATTTACAAAAGGCTGAATAAAACCTTCATCATCCGCCTTTAACGAAATTGCATCCTTTTTGCATATATAGAAGCAGTTACCACAGCCACAGCAGTCTATTCCTATTTTAGAAATATTTTTAAACATAAATTTCTCGCAGGATTAGCGTGATCGTAATCTATTTATTACATTATTCAAAAATGGAGTTTGTACCAATAAGTATTTAACTAAAGCTTTTGGGGTCACAGCTTTATTTTTTCGAAGTTCATTAAAGAATATTTTTGCTTTATTCTTATCACAATAATCAAAAGACCTTCCTAACTTTTCTTCCAAATAATGATTGTGAACCATTTGAATATACATGCTACAATTAGATATATTCATGTGCTTTACTGTCTCAGTTATTAACTCCTCATACATATCATACCTATGAAGTACAGTCTCTAAAATATCATTTGTTTGATCAGACATACTACCTTTACGTATATAATATTCATATAAAGGTTCATCAATAAATCCACATTTGTATTTATACATGATTGGCAATAACATCTGCCAATCTTGGCCTCTCCGTGTTGGAAATATGTAACGATTGGGATTAGAATCATCAAATGCAGACATTCTAACCATAAAACATCCAGGCTGAAGCCAAGCACCTCTTGATAATAGGTAATCCTCAAAAAGATTTTCCTTGTTAGGATCAAATTTAAAAGATGGACCAATCTCTGAATGATTAAAGCCTGTTCCCTCAATTATCTTCATAAACCTTGTACGAACAAGTCCATATTCCGCCTTTTGCTCTAAATAAAATACCTTTTTAGAAATAGAATCGACCGGTAATGTGTCATCTACATCAGGCCAAACTAAATACCCCCCTTTAACATATTTGATACCTTCTGCAATTGTAGCTCCTAATCCTAAATTATCATGGTAATGATATTCAAATGAAAAGCCTTTATCTTTAAATTGCTTTTCATACGACATAATAAGCTCTTTTGAATTATCAGTAGAACCATCATCCATAAAAATGAGCTGACAATTTGAATAGTCTTGTGCTAATAATGACTTTGCATATCTATCAATATACTTAGCTCCATTGTAACAAGGAGTTAATATACTTACTAATATGTCCATGATTATTTAAAGTTATAAACTTTTAATTTAACTATCTCATTAATGAAATCTCTCTCAGTTGAATCCATTAATATAAAATATGAAAGAAAGAGTAATATTATACTACTAATACAAATTATAAAAAACAGTGTCCCCCAACCTTCTGCTAATAATGTATGAATTATATAGGTCCCCCCATAGGTTACTAAGCCTATAATAGAACATTTGATAAAAATCGACACGAAAAATTTCTTAAGTTTAAATGATTGAACCAGAATGCTTAATGTCCACATATTGCATAACAGCCCTATAATAACAGCTATGATATTAATAACAAATGGCAATAGTGGTCCAGCTCCAATATATTTATAAATCATATAAGTAATTGGTATTACAAGAAGATATATAGTCCCGTTTATCACATTAGGTCTTCTAACATTTCCTGTAGCATGAATACCCATAATCAAAACAGCTGATAGATTAGATAACATATTAAAAAGAATAGTTAAACGACAAAGGTCTGCAGTATATTTGGGCCAATCTCCTAACCATACTGTTAATACAAACTCCATCTCTATCATTAAGGGGATAGAAGTAAGAAGCATCAACACTGTTGCAAACTTTCCTGCTGCAAATATAAGTTGATTCATTCGGGCAAAGTCGTTAAAAGCATAACTTTTGATAATTTGAGGCTTAAACGCAGCCATTACATTTGCTGCAAAACTCATAGCTGCACCTTGTACCTGTGTCGCAATACCATTGGCTGCGTTAAGTACGGGACCAAAATATATATTTAAGAGCATATTTACCCCCTGAGTTCTCGCTACCACACTAGCATTGCCATAGAAATCCCAACCAGTAAAAGTTAACATTGGTTTTAGTATATCTTTATCTAATTTTGGACTAAAATTTGCACCGACACATCTAAAGTTAGCATAAACTGCGTAAATAAGAAAAACGACGATACAGGTAACCAAATACAAATATGAATATGTTATTAATTTATCACACGTAGTATATATCAATGCTATAGCTATCAATAATTTCGATACTACATTAAATATCTCTATATAGGCATACATATCCATTTTTTCATAAGAGACAACAATAGCTCTATATGGAACCTGAATGATATTAATAAGTGAAGCAGCAATTGAGGTCTGAAGTACAATATTGGCAGCATATACCCTGTCTTCAGGAATGATCATCTTAGAGTTTAAGAACCAAACTCCTATACTCTCACATAAAACAAAGATAATGGCAATGATAATTAAATGAGTCGTCAATGAAACAGAAAAAACCTTTGATATTTCAGAGTTTTCTCCCTTACCAATCTCAAAAGTAAGAAATCGGGATGTAGCACTACTCATTGCGGTATTCAGAAATAGAAACATTGAAACCATACCTCCAATAACATTGTAAATGCCAAAATCGTCTATACCAAGAATAGTCAAGATTAATCTTGAGGTATACAATGTAATCCCCATTGAGAATAGCATTCGAAAATATAAGAATGCCGTATTCTTTACAATTAGATTATTATTTGATGAAGAAGAGTTTTTTACCATTATTATTTTTGTAATATTCTTTATGGATAGAACAGAAGCCTCTTTATTGTTCTTATCATGGCATATACGCCTATAATTAAATTCTGACTTTCAAATTCAGTTATTTTTGCTTTCAGCGGCTAATCTTTGCCCTGACTTACGATTAGTATTTCCCCATCAGGTATTTAAGAACTTATCTTAACCTAGCTTGCATTTTAATCCCCGATATGAGAGATACTTGTTATCCTATCTTATAATAGTCAAAACCACTTTCTACCATTTCTTTAGCATCATAAATATTTCGCCCATCAATAATCACTTTATTCTTCATTGTTTTATTAAGTACTTCTAAACTTGGCATACGGAATTCTTTCCATTCTGTAACAAGAAGTAAAGTATCAACATCTACAACCGCTTCATACATATCTTTACAGTACACTACCTTATCACCTATACGACGCTTACATTCTGGCATTGCAATCGGATCATAGACCTTAACCGATGCCCCTACACTGATTATTTTATCAATTAATACCAATGCAGGAGCTTCACGCATATCATCAGTTTCCGGTTTGAAAGCAAGCCCCCATATGGCAATAGTTTTACCATTAATATCTCCATTAAAATGCTTCATCAGCTTATTGAATAAAATCGACTTTTGTTTTTCATTTACTGACTCTACCGCCTGAAGTACTTCCATATCATATCCTACTTTTTGAGCAGTCTTGATAAGTGCTTTTACATCCTTTGGAAAACAAGAACCACCATATCCACAACCAGCATAAAGAAATTTCTTTCCAATACGGGTATCTGTACCAATGCCTTTACGAACCATATTTACATCAGCACCTACAAGCTCGCAAAGATTAGCAATATCATTCATAAATGAGATACGCGTTGCAAGCATTGAGTTTGCCGCATATTTAATCATTTCAGCGGATGGAATATCAGTAAAAATGAGCCTGTCACTCACAAGCATAAAAGGCTTATATAACCGTGACATTATTTCTTTCGCTTTCTCACTTTCTATCCCCACTACAACCCGATCTGGAGACATGAAGTCTTTGATTGCCGCCCCTTCTTTCAAGAACTCAGGATTACTTGCAACATCAAACTTGACATTCTCTCCTCGCTTGTCAAGTTCGGCTTGAATAGTTTCTTTCACCTTCTTTGCTGTTCCTACAGGGACAGTAGATTTTGTAACAACAACTGTATATTTCTTTATATTTTTCCCAATAGCCTTTGCAACCGCAAGCACATATTTCAAATCGGCAGAGCCATCTTCATCGGGAGGTGTACCAACTGCACTGAATACGATTTCTACATCATCAAGAACATCGGCAAGATCAGTAGTAAAGTTCAATCTGCCCGCTTGTATATTCTTACGAACCATATCTTCAAGACCAGGTTCATAGATAGAAATTACACCTTTCTTAAGATTCTCTATTTTCTTTTCATCAACGTCAACACATGTTACGTTGATTCCCATTTCTGAAAAACAAGTACCTGAAACCAAGCCAACATACCCGGTTCCTACAATTGCAATATTCATCGTATAATTATTTGTAAGCGTTCAAAACCTGGTATACACCACTTAGAACAGATGCCTGAGAGTTTCTACCAAAATCTTGAAATGTATTTTTAACATTTATTATTTAATTTGAGACCTATAGTCTGTGGAAGCAGGTTCTCGTAATCTACCCTTCCTGCCTAGAGTTCTTTCATGTCCCTTCGAAAGTAATTCCTGAACGAAACACCCATCTACTTACACATTTCTATAAATGTATTATAGGTCGCCGAGTTCAATACTCCTTGGGTACTGCAAAAGAACAAGCTGTTTTTTCCGTTGTACAGTCAAGGAGCGTATAACCCGCTCGGCCGCTAAGTAGTCTATGGTATGCTCTCCATTTTCCAATAGTTGAAAAGTTGCTTCCAGAGCGAATAAAGATAATTCAAAGCACGTTGCATCAAGTCGCTCATCTCAGATTTAGGTAATACAAGCAAGTCAAACAATTCTTTCTACAAATCCTCCATCACACCGTTGGTATAAGCATCATTCCGACGCTTGCGGATTTCATCGGCAGGCAAACCTAAACGTCTGTATTCCTCCTCACGCCCCCTCTTCAATAGAAAGTAACGAGCTTTCTAACAACTTTGCTCCAAAACCTCCTTAAACTTGGCACGAGCATGGGCAAGACAGCAAAGATGAGCAATATCTATCAGAACTTCATCAAGATATTTGAGTTCTAATTTAGGTATTTACCCAATATTATGAAATTCTTATTCATCAATATATTCCCACGGATAAGGATTATCAACCACATTCTGAAACTCCACAATGGCCTCCTGTTGATCAGAAGTAAGTGTTGCAGAATCCCAAGAAGCGATAATGGAACGACCTTCATCAGCTAGAGGTTCATCGAATACTTCACCATAACAGGCAGTAAGCAGACGAAGTTTCAGTAATGAAGCTGGAAGAACATCAAGGATGTCCCAACAACGATCCAAAACTTCCTGAACATGCTTCTGTTTTTCACCGTGATCAATGAAAGAGGCACTGTAGCCCATCAAAAGAGCAAGACAGACATTTGCCTGTTCTTCAGTAGTAGAACCTTTGGCACCAGAGTTATACAAAGCCGTGGTCAGACGATAAACTTCACCATTACGACGGGAAAGGTCATCGCTATAGACCGGACTCCCGTCCATACCTAAATACATCAGTTCGTGCGCTGCACGCTGAAGAGCAAATGTTTCTTCGGAAAGAGTCATAACAATTTATGATTTCAAATTTATGATTTACCAGCCACCAAATGACAGCTGTTAATTATTCGATTACTTCTATAAGATCCGGATGGATAGTGGCCATGGCAACAGCAATAACCCCTTGTATTTCGATAACCACACGGCGATCACGTGCACCTTTCACTTTCAAGAAAAGCCCCTCCTGCCCTTCAAAATCACCACCAATAATGCGGACTCTTGTACCTTTGGACAAATTCAGTTCATCGGGTTGGAAGTATAAGAGATGGTCGTTGTAGGTACCGGTAACAGCAATGAAACGCTGCATATCGTTGTCTGGGATAATTATTTTCTGCCCACTACGAGTATCAGTTATATATTGCAAGTAATTGATCTGTGATTTAACACGCTTCACTTCAGAAGGACAGGCATGAACAAAAACCAGATTGTGGATGACGGGCATCAAAACACGAACTTTCTTACCTTTCTTTACACTTATCTTATATTGCATCGGAATAAAGCAACTCAACTTTTCTTTTTCAAGTAGTCGCATAGCATCCAACTCCCTACGATAAGTAGCACGCATGGCATACCATATTTCGCTCTCTTTCTCCACTTCCATTTTATGATTATTTCAGAAAAGGGTGTTCTCCCGGGGCTTTGAATCCCTTGCATACACTTGAAATTCAATCATTTGCGAACGCTTTATGTAGAATATAGCAAGCTTTGCGTCCTTCTTGCCAACAGATTTTCTGCAGTAGTTCATTACCTTACAGGTAAAAAGCTATAAACGAACCAGTCACAAATAAAAAGTGTCTTTTAGACGTTCGTTTAATGGACGTCAATTCTTTTTAAAAATGGGAGATGAAGAAAACAATAAAATGAATAGATGTTAACTGATATTTTTAGTCCCATTTTATTGCTCATAATCAGAATGTTAGCATATAAAAGAAGTAATCACAAGAAGATTTTTTATCAAACATTTTGTCGTTTCCAAAAACACCTCTATCTTTGCGTCCATTAAACGAACGTTTTTTTAAACACCTTCAAAAACGAAGTTACCAATCTAATTTACAACTATTTGAATCCAACAAAAAATTACATTCTTTTCACTTTCCTTCTCTCCATTATCATATCTGAACTTTATTTTCTACTTTTGCGACATTTTTAACTGTAAATATCAGTTAAATCCATAATTAAAATTTATGCAATATGAAAGATTTAAAAAAAAGAGAATCAGAATGGATCTGACACAAAGAAAAGGTCACATCAAGTTGTAAATCAGAGCACAAGCAGTAGTAGAACAGTAAGCAGAATTAGTATAGTCGACGAAAATTTACTGGCTGAACGGTATTATGCAGGTACAAAAACCCACATGTATGTAGGAGTTCTAAGAAGTTTCAAATTAGGCTATTTCAGAGGTCTAAATATTAACACCATAAGCGCTTTGGGAATGCATTTATACGAATCGGGTGATGGTTTAAAGCACGAAAAAGGAGAAGATACTTTATTGGAACTAAGCAGTTTAATGACAGAACTAAGAAAGATATGGGCAGTGATACAAAAGGAAGATACGGAACATATAGACCCCTATGGATATGATGTAAGGATAAATCATTGATAGTTTACTCCAAAGAAAGGGCATAACTTTGCCCCGTCAACCTGACAGTGGAAGGGCTACACCCTTTCACCCGGATGGTGTAGCCCTAAGCATAAAAGGGTGTAGCTATCCGAAGCAAAAGGTGTAGCCATCACAGTAGGTTGATTATTAACAATTTATATTCAACTAAAATTATTAAAATGGAGAAAAAGATGTTGGGTCACCAACCAAATCATGTAACGAAAGAAGAAAGAGTAGAAAATCTATGGAAAAAACTTATCAGGCAAGAAACCGATTTATCCGAAGAAACCATTGCATGGATGGCACTACGCATCCGACAGTTGACCGAGTACATGCCATACGGATGTGCACTGATAGCCTACAGAAAACAAAATGGCGAATTCTACATGGCAAGAGGAACACTTATTTATTATGAATCCGATTTCCATCGGAAATATGATATTGAGCGCATCAAAAACCATGTAGCATACTGGGATATGGAACAGCAAGGATGGAGGACTTTCCAAATTGAAAACTTCCTGGAATGGAGACCGATTGTTTAAATGAAGAATGAAAAATTAAGAATGAAGAATTATGGATTCATATTTATTACATGATGCCAATGCAGGCAATAACTTTAAAATTATGATGATGATACAAAAAGAAGGAATGAAAGGATATGGCATCTACTGGATGCTGCTTGAATTCCTGAGGTTACAGAACGGATATAAAGCCGATCTGAGGGTACTGCCTATCCTGGCACAAAAGATGAGAGTGACAGTGACTACCTCGAAGAGAATTATCTACAATTATAAACTCTTTGAGGTAGACGATACAGCCTTTTCATCGCCCGGTCTTATCCTGCGGATGAGACCACTGGAAGCCAAGCGCGAAGCGAACAGAGAGGCAGGCAAGCATGGAGGACTGGCTAACCAACAGAAAATCAGAGATGCAAAGGCAAGCAACGCTTTAGCAACAAATAAAGAGAATAAAGAAAATAAAACAGACCCCTCTATATCTCCCCAAGGGGAGACAGTGAAGAATGAGGAGATTCTTCTTGTTCCTCCAGAGTATGCACTCAACAGGCAGACGCACAACTACGAAGGATTGATAGCAGAATTGGAACGGCAAAAAGTTGCATCCATAAAAGAGAAAAACGCTATTCTCAGACTGACGGACTTCGGAAGATTGGGAGGCAAAATTTGGAAAATCATCTATGACATCAACAATTCACCACAGATGAAGGCACGGATTGTTATGCCGGGAAAATATATCTTAAAGCTACTACAGAACTAGAAAATCTCAAAAAGGTTAGCTCTCCCCCAAGAGCAACCTTTTTACTATTTTCAAATCAATCAAGTTCAAACTGCTTTCTTTTATAAACAAAAATATCCAGATTTTGCTTTCTGCTTTAAACAAATTCGTATATTTGCTACATAAATCACTTTGAATATGGATAGAAAACACCATGATAACATTTCCGAATGCTAAAATAAATCTGGGACTGAACATTGTAGAGAAACGTCCTGATGGATATCATAATCTGGAAACAGTATTCTATCCCGTCCCCGTAGAAGATGCGTTAGAAGTCAATATATGGAATGAGAGCACGCAGAAGTTTCGTCTGCATCAGGCGGGATTGGAAATTGCGGGAGAAGCAGAAAATAACTTAGTTGTGAAAGCTTATAAGCTTTTAGATGAAAGATTCAACCTTCCTCCCGTAGATATTCACCTGTTCAAGCATATCCCTTCCGGTGCAGGATTAGGCGGCGGTTCATCGGACGCAGCTTATATGCTGAAATTGCTGAATGAGAAGTTCAACCTGAAATTGTCGGATAAGAACTTAGAAGAGTATGCCGCCAGATTAGGAGCGGATTGTGCCTTTTTCATCCGGAACGCTCCAACCTATGCAGAGGGAATAGGAAACATCTTCTCTCCTATTTCCTTATCCTTAAAAGGATATCAGATTGTTTTAGTAAAACCGGATATCTTTGTATCCACTCGTGACGCTTTTGCGCAAATAAAGCCTCATCGGCAGGAAATTCCATTGAAAGAAGTCATAAAGCAACCTATAGAGGAATGGAAAGAACGAATGGTGAACGATTTCGAAGAAAGCGTATTCCCTCAATTCCCCGCTATCAAAGAGATAAAAGAGAAGCTCTATCAGGAAGGAGCCGTATATGCGGCAATGACAGGGTCCGGTTCATCCGTATTCGGATTGTTCAAACCGGAATATAATAAATCTGTTAAAGAAGATTTCGGAGAAAAGACCTTTGTATACCAAGGAGCATTAAAATAAATAAAGGGACTCTTCACAACAGCATGGAGAGTCCCCCTATTCTTAATAACTTTTTATAATCCAAGAAAAGCATTAAACTGTGCAAAGATTTCTCCACAATCCCCGCGAGGTAGCCTGTAATTTACTTCTGATTTTTCTATCGGAATGTGAAATGGCGGAAAAACATCTCTCAATTTATTGGCTTTAATTTTATTGCCTGAAATTTGTTCGGCAAGTTTGTTTATATCAAGCGCATTGATTGGCCATTTATCATAGCAGTCAGAAGCTATTAATCGGGTACTACCCATAAATTCATCCCATTGCTTACAAAAAGTATCAAATTGTCTACAAAGATATTGTGCGATCCCCAAAATACGTGTATCATCCCAATCATGAGTTCCGTTAAATACATCTGCCTTAAAATTCACTGAAACCTTCGATTCGTGATAAACATCTCCTACTTGTCTACATACTCGGTAAAAGATATCTACCGGGAAGAATTCATCTGATTTTCCTTGCAGGAGGTACATTGGTTTAGGTGCAAAACACCCCAAAACCTGCCACATCTCCACTTTTCCAATAATTCCCGGAACAATGTTACAATGGCAATGCCGTTTCTCCTTGCGGGCAACATACTCGAACGTAGAAGGATAGCCAGATGAAATCAGTACAGAGAATTTTTCAGGTACAACAGATGCCAAGAATAGTCCCAGCGCCCCTCCACCAGAATTACCACATACAGCAATCTTTTCGATATTAAAATTTCTTTGCTTTCTTATCCAATTGAGCCATCCTATGGTTTCCATAACTATCAATCCCTGTACAGTCAGTCCACACTCAAAAACTCCGGGAGCGGAATAATGTCCCATGAAATGACGTTCACCCTGACCAATATTGTCCGGTACTAATACCGCAATGCCGCTGGAAGCCAAATATTCTGCCATTTTCCGATAAGCAGGATAGAGTTTACCGTTATTTCCATGTCCGCAAGCCAGCAATACAACAGGTAAACCTTTATCCGCATCATTATTGGACGGAATATACAAATGAGCTGCACCGTAACAATTATTCCACGAAACGGATTGCAAATGCTGCACTATGAAGTCCCGATTTCGTGTGACTCCATTTATTCGGGTCTTAATCACCGGAATCCATTCCTCTTTTATGGCAAGTGACTTTCGTACAATTTCCTTAATTTCCACTCTATCTTTCTCCAACCAAGGAAAAAGTCCGGGTAAATGATGCCTTGCCTCAAAACAACTATCATAATAAACAAAAAAATCGCGTAATCCATTTGTAAACTTCGAAGCCAGATAGGCTGGTTTTTGAGCATACCCCCAACCGGCAATCAACAAAAATAGAATTACTATATTCTTTTTCATAAAGTTGTCCGTGTAATTCAATCTTAAGACTTATCTCTATTTCATTCCATGTGAAAGACCTCTATAAGTGGAATACTTATTGGAGAATTATCCGGATTGACTTCCATTATATCAGCCATATAATCCCACCATTTTTGTACAATAGGAGTATTTCCCATTTCTTGGGATGAAGCTTCTCCTTTGATCTTCTGACAAGCATAAAGGATATTGGTATCCTTATCCCAATAAATGGAATAATCATAAACTCCGTTTTCTGACAATAATTGCTTCAATTCGGGCCATATCTGTGCATGCCTTCTTTCATATTCAGCCTCGCACCCCGGCTTCAAAAACATTTTAAATGCTTCTCGTTTCATAATTATTTATTGTTTTGTATCTACTTCCAATACATATACTTGTTGGGGAACCGATTGCTTCACCTTCTCTCCGTCTCCCTGTGAGGTACATTGTACAAAAAGATGCAGCATTCCCCTCTTGTTCCACAAATTTGTATCATAACTTGGTTCCCATGCATCAACCGAAAAATCCGTCAGATCGCTCACATTCCAGTTCCCTTTTGAAAGGTCACCCAAATATGCTACCGTCACCCGGCTATTACGGTCTACATCACGATATATATAATATATTCCTTTTCCCCGGGTATCAACAGCCAAACGAGGACGTGACATAGGAATCATCTTGGTACCGCGCCCACTTAATGTAAAATCCGTATGCCTATCGGCAACCTTTACCATTTGCCAATTTTCTTTTCCTATGAAGACTAATCGATATTGCGGACAAGCATCTCCGGGTTCTTTCCAATATGCGGCAATAAAAGGATTGCCTTCTTTATCAGTAGCCATACTTGTCTGGTTTATCAACTCACTTTTCTGAGGAATTTTAAATGCATATTCTGCATTTCTCACATTAATGGGAAGATGATACTGCTCACCGGTTGACTTCTGCCAAGTGATTCCTCCATCCTTGGAACAGGCATAGCATAAATCATGGTTCGTCTCTACAGCAGACGTCTCACGCCACACCCAGGAAACATGTATGGTTCCTTTCCTGTCAACACACATTTGCCAGTATGCATTTCTCTGTCCTTCACCATCAATCAAAGTATCCTGCAAGCGCTTCCACTGGCCTTTCCGTACATCGTACCTATTCAGTACAAGATTGCCCTGACCGGACTTACCCAAACGGTAAGCAAACAGCAAATCACCATTTTTCAATGTATAAAATTCGGGATAGGTCACCTTCCTTTCATCTTTACCCAACATAGATTGCAACGTATCCAGCCGGAGGGAATAAGCTTCTACACTCTTACAATATTGCAACGGAGCATTGTGATGATTGAAAGCCACATGCAGATAACCTTTACCGTCGATACCAATACTGATAACGTTGTGGGCATCCTCGCATTTTCCTTTATAAGGTGAACGGAGTATTTCAAAACGGTCGTTTCCTAAACGGCGTTTTCCCAACGTCAGATATCCATCTTCGTCATAATAGGCAATAAATTGCATATTCCCTTTCGAAGTAACGGAGTTTGTCCGAAAAATGGCAGTATTAACAGACGTACTGCTATATCCCATACCAGCTTTGACCAGTTTCTGAGCATGTAACAGAGAGACACTCCCCAACAGCCCGCATATAAGTAATAAAATATTTCTATACATACTATTTATGCTATTTCAATTTATATATTTCCGAAGCGGCTAACAAAAAGCAGCCTACTGCAAAATCCTCCGGTTCATGTATACAATCGTAAGTTAAGGGCTGACCGGCCTTGGGACTATTACTTCTCCCTTGCATATATCCCAATGCACCATTCGGATGCATACAGTCCTTTACCAAAGCATTCCAAGCCTTCAAGGTCATTGGCAGATATTCGTCACGGTCCAAAATACCGTTCCTTATTCCCCATGCCAAACCATATACAAATAAAGCGGTACCGGTACCTTCCTTTCCACCAAAATTACCGGGATCATGTAGGCTTACATTCCAAAAACCGTCTTCGCGCTGGCAAAGTTTAATGGCCTTGCTCATCTGCAAAAAGTCTTTCAGATAATCCTTGTAATGCTTATCTTTTCGGGGAATCAGATTCATGACACGCGCCAGCGCAGCGTATGCCCATCCATTGCCCCTGGACCAGTAGCAGTCTCGTCCGTTAGGCTCTTTATAAGGCGGGGCAAATCTCTTGTCGCGATACCAAAGCCCGTCTTTACGATTGTACAACCCCTTATCGCCATGACGGTTGCGTGTGAATGAATACAAATCCCACATCTTGTCATAATAAGATTGTTCTCCAGTCAGTCTGCCCAACTTAGCAAATACAGGCATAGACATCTGGATGGCATCTACCCACCACCAGTCATCGTTCTGAGGTGTATTCACCATCATGTCAATGGATAATTTTATATCCTTGATTTTATTGGGATCATCGGGGCAAATGTTATACAAATCAATATAAGTCTGCCCACAACACTGATTGTCTGCATGACGAGTAACAGTCCCTTTATCCAACCCCCATTTATGGAATTCCGCCCATTTCAAAGCATAATCGTAAAATTCTTTTTGGGGATAAATGGCATGAAAAGCCATCAAACCTTCAAAATATACAGCCCTCGTCCATATATTGCTTGGCCGTAAGGTCTGTACAAATGTAGGTTGACAGGGGTCCGGATATTTGACCATAAAATAATTATTGGCCAACAGCATATGTTTCAAAGTTTCTTCCTGCTTCGGTATTTGCTGTGAATTCAGCGCAAGAAAATTAAAGAACATAATAATCGGTAGAATTACAAACTTGTTTTTCATAATAAACATTTCATTAATCAAAATTTAAAATCAGACTCCGCTACAAGCCAGAAAGCCTCCGTCAATTGGTATGGTAATGCCGGTTACAAAGCCGGAAGCTTCTTCATTGATAAGCCAGTTCATACAACCTACCAGCTCTTGCGCTTCCCCAAAATGCTTCATGGGTGTTTGACGCAAAATGTTACTTCCCCTTTCCGAAAAGTTACCATCTGGAGTCATCAACAGCTTACGGCTCCTGTCATTCAGAAAAAATCCCGGAGCAATGGCATTCACACGTATATGGGCCGGTGCCAGATAGGCAGCCAACCATTGGGTGAAATTTGCAATACCTGCTTTGCTCAAGGCATAAGCCGGTACCCGCGACAAAGGCCGATAAGTATTCATTGATGCAAAATTGATGATACATCCTTTGCCCAACCGAACCATATCCGGGGCAAAAACCTGACAAGGAATAACCGTGCCCATAATATTTACATCAATCACATCCAAGAAACGGCTCATGTCCAGATTAAAGAAACCGCGCAATTCTCCTTGCTCCTCTTCCAATTCCCGTTCGTTAAATTCATTGATGTTAGTCACCGCCTCCGGCTGGTTACCTCCCGCCCCGTTAATAAGAATCGAACATGCACCAAACTGTTCGTTAATCAAAGCATGTGCCCTCTTTACTTCCGCTAAATTGCGAACATCACACGAAACAGACAAAACATTCCCATCCGCCTCTTTTATCATCTTCTCCGTCTTCCGCAATTTTTCCAGACTACGACCTATAAGGGCTACTCGATAGCCCTTCCGAGCCAAGTCTACAGCTAACTCCGAACATAACGTACCACCGGCTCCCGTAACGACAGCCACTTCTTCTTTTTTTATATTGTTCATACCTATTTCCTCCAATTTTTACAATTTCTATAACAAATGTCTCTTACTATATCGCCTAATAAAGTCATATCCGACGGGAACTCTCCGCCGACTACCTTTTCACCGATAAACCGGCAAAGCACCCTGCGGAAATATTCATGACGTGAGAAGGAAAGTACACTCCGTGAATCTGTCGTCATACCGACAAAACAGCTCAAAAGTCCATAAGAAGATAGGGATTGCAATTGTTGTGTCATTCCTTCCAAATGATCATTGTACCACCAAGCAGGACCAAATTGCACTTTTCCTAAAATACCACTGCCCGAATATGAACCGGTCAGTGTGGCAAAAACAGCATTGTCCGCCGGATTTAATGTATACAAAATGGTCCGAGGCAACGAATCCTCCTCATTCAATGTGTCTAGAAAGCAAACCAAACTGTTCACATCGCACGCCGAACCGATCGCCGCATATCCTCCCGCCGGACCAAGCCGTGTCCGCAACTGAGTATTGGTATCCCGTTTGGCCCCAATATGTAATTGCATGTTCCAGTTTCTCCGTGCATAGCAGCGCCCCATGAACAACAAGACATACGACTGTAATTTCACCGTTTCCGCAGGAGAGATTTCCCCAGTCTGCAATAATTTACCGAACAAGGACGAAGCCTCTCCCGATAAAACCGGTACAAACCTGAAACCCGCATCCAAAGAATGGTCGGCGTACTCGCATCCTGCATCAGAAAAGAGGTTCAGACGAATATCTATTGCATTCAGATAATCTTCCAGACACTTTATTTTCATACCTGAAAGCTCCGCTAACTGCGAAACGAAATCCTTGAAAGAAGGAGTTGTAAAAGAAATTACTGAATCCGCCCGCAACGAAGGCTTCACTATAATATTCTGAGGTTGTAGGGATGCCTCGCGATGCCAAGTGAAATCGGCCAATAAATCATCGGAAGTACATAACATTTCCACCCGACATTTCTTCAAGATGTCCAGCATTCCCCATCCCGGTTGCCGGAGGATGTCATTGCACACCTTCCATATCTCCCCCGCATTTTCCCGATTCAAGATTTCGTCAATACCGAAAAAGCGTTTTAACTCCAGACATGACCAATGGAACAAAGGATTACCAATGGTACGTGTGAATATGGAGGCCCACGTATCATACCGTTCTTTACCGGATATGCCAACCCCTGTAATCATCTCTTCGTCAATACCGGCTATACGCATCACACGATGTTTGTAAGGATCAGCATGAATCCACAATTCTGCCAAATCAACGAATTTATGATTTTCTGCCAGTTTTCGCGGGTCCAGATGGTTATGAAAGTCTATAACCGGAAGATTTTCAGCAATCTCATGATAGAGTTGCCTAGAAATATGGGTCGTCAGCAAAAAATCCTCATTCATAAAACTATCCATACTCAAGCTGCTTTAAAAATAGCCACCATTCTTTACCATCTCCTGAGCAGAAAAGCCTTCATGTACCCAAGTACGCATCTCCCTCTCCTGCTGCTTGATAGCTTCAGCTCTCAACAATACGTCATAGGCGATGCTACGCGGAATGGCTACCACACCATCCACATCACCAAAAATGACATCTCCCGGCTTTATATAAACTTTTCCAATCCTAACCGGTATATTATATCCTGTTATTTTAGTTCTCCCTAAAGAACCGTTCGAACTGCGGTAACGGTAGAATATAGGAAAGTCTTGCTTCAATACCTGAATCGTATCACGCAGCCCACCGTTGACCACAGCACATCTTGCTCCGCGGGCTATAGCGGAAGCTGTCATTACCTCTCCCCAATGAGCTGCTTCATCTTCATTACCTGCGTCCCATACCACACAACAATTTTTCGGCATATCATCCAGCATCTGTGCCCTGATATCCATTTCCCCCTTGACAGTGGGGTCCGGATTACTGCGAATAGTGAATGCGATGCCTGCCGCGCGCATTTCAAACTGCAATGGCAAGATAGTAATCGGCAAAGCTTGATCCATCAATGTGGCTTCACGCAAAACATCGTTTACGGCTCCTGTATAAAGATTTTCGTAACGTTCACACAATTCTTGATCTGAAATCGGAAACTCTATACCATCTATCCTATCCAATTTCTCAATCAATTTCTCTAACTTCATTAAATTATTGTCCATAATCATTTTTATTCTTCTAATAAACCTTTTAAATATCCTGTCGCAAATATATGTCCCAGCATCTCATACGCCGGATTTTCTCCTGACTCACCAGCCATAACAGGAGCATGGTCTGTACGGATCACTCCATCAAACCCAATTTCCTTATATGCACGCATACAGGCTTTCATGTCAGTCTGCCCTTCATCATGGAATGTCTCTTCAAAAGCATCTGCATTTCCGCGTATATCACGGAAATGAACAAAGAAAATCTTCCGACCGAAATGTCTTATCAAAGAAGGTATGTCCTCATTCATGGCAGCAAAAGAACCCTGGCAAAATGTTATCCCGTTGTAATCGCTGGGATAAAGTTCTAAGGCTTTGTCGAAATTCTCTACATTTCTAAAGATACGCGACACTCCCTGCAAGGAAGGTACCGGAGGATCATCCGGATGAAGAGCCAGTTTCACTTTACACGCTTCTGCTACGGGCAATACCTTATCCATAAAGTATTTATAATTATCCCATATCTGTATGTCAGTCTGTGTCCCGGCTTCAGTCAACTGAGGGGCTGCCTGCATCAATTTTGAATCAAATGCCGTTACCAGTGCCCCACCTCTCCCCTTTTTAGCAAAAGAGGTGCGATACCAGCCGGATTGGGGCATGAAATTGTAACATAAAACAGGAATATCCAAAGCCGCCATATTTCTCAGTACTTGCTTGAATATCTCTATTTCTTCATCCCTGCCTGGCAATCCCAGCTTAATCTTATAATGGGGAGGAGCCGGTTCAATCACTTCAAGCTTTAGACCTGCATCATTCAAACTCTCTTTAGCATAAAGCAGAGCCTTGAAATCCCACGGTTTCATATAATACCGTTCGGCAGGCAATGCCGCTACCGCATATTCTACACCCAATTGGGTTGCAATCTTCCACTTTACCGATGGCAAAGTAGGTAAATACCATGCTAGTTTCATTATTTACTTTTTTATTTTCAATTTATAAACAACACACAGAGCCACTGCCAGTAAAAGACTCAAAATGCCGGCGCATAAACTCAAATCTCCACCCATAGAACGTAGATTGGGAATGCTCATTCCTATAAAAAGCCCACCGGATACAACAAGAGATACCAACAGTAATATCATCAGTGCTTTAACATATTGCGATGAAATGGAAGGAACCTTTTTAGGGTCTATATTCACACTCAAGGCATCAAACAGTTCATCCACTTTCACTTTGTCTTTCATATCCATCTGCCCATAAACCGGCAGATAATAAAGAACCAAACAAACTATTAACTCGATAAGTGTTGCCATCTCCCAATCCACTTCGGGAAGTGCATTCAAGACAATCCCTACTACAATTCCAGCACTGATCGTAATTATAGCCGCCTTGGCATTCGGCTTGCGGCTTACAATACCCAATACCAAAGGAATACCTATAGGAATACAGAATATTCCCGTAAACAGTTTATTGGCTTCAAAAGCTCCTCCAAACCCTTCGATATAGATAGCACCTACTGTAATCAGTGCTCCGATAACCAATGTAGACCAACGAGCCACAACCAGAAGGCGTTTTTCAGCAGCTTCCGTATTAAACAACCGCTGATATACATCCTTTGTAAAAACACTCGACATAACATTGTACTCGGCATTCAGTGAAGACATAGTTGCCGCAAACATCGAAGAAAACATGATACCCATAATACCGGCAGGAAGCAAACGAATGGCAACCGATATATAGGACATCTCCGGATTCTCCAGTTCCGGAACTATTAAAGAAGAAGCAACAGCCGGAATGAGGAATATCGGGGTAAACACTAAAAAGAGGATACCCGTCAGAACTCCCATTTTCTTAGCTGCTTTTTCGTCTTTCACACAAAAGAATTTCTGAATAAATGTCCAGTTCTCATTGTATTTTATCATCGTCATCACATAATAGATTGCCAACCAGAAAAATGCTCCTTTGGGACCATTAAACCACGTCATCTTCTCAGGGATCTGTTGATAAAGTCCACCAATACCTCCCACTTCATGTAAGGACACGGGCAACAGTACACAGGTAATAAGTATTAAGATCACAAACTGTACCGTACTCATAATCGTTACAGTCCAGATACCGCCAATAATATTGAACAGCGTAACAATTACACCCGAAATGATGATGGCCCATTCCAATGACAGAGGAGTGACTACAGTAATGAATACACCAATAGCATACAACCGCACCATATTGTCTAACAGCCTCACCAGTAATCCTACCCACGTCATTATTTCACGAACAGAGAAACTATAACGCTGTTCCAAATATTCGATGGGAGTGACGCAACCAGTCCGCCGCCAACGTCCGCCAAGCCACAGGCTGCCAATGATACATGCCGGTACAGTGGACCAAAATACCGTAACAGAGACCAACCCGTACTCGTAAGCAATCCCGGCATAAGCCACGAAGACAAACGTACTGAACAATCCCATAAAATTGGTAACGGTAGCCATCACCCAGGGGATAGTGCCATTTCCCTTGAAATAAGCACCGACATCTTTGATAAACCAACCGAAAGACAGCCCTATCCCCGCCATCAATAATATATAAACACCAATGGCCCAATAATCCAGTTCCTGTAATTGTAACTCCATATTATTTGTCAAATTGAATCAAGCTCTTATCCGTTATCAATATAGGTGAATCATATATCTGAATGCCACTGAAGATGTATTCATTCCCCTTTTTCGTAATTTTATCCTCGGGTATTTTTTTAACTGTTCCCGAAAGAATATCTACAATTACCGGACATTCAAACTTTCCACTTTTAACTCTTACTTCCGTTGGAATAGGTGCATTAAAATTAAATGGAGTAGAATCGTCCCACCATAACAGGCATGATTGCAGTCCATCTTTTTCTGTCTCATACAAGAATTTACTACATGAATAATCACGATTCAGACTGATTTTTTCCGCATCAAGCCTGTAGTTGAATAAATCAAACACTGACATCAGATTCTGAACCGCAAAATAAGCCATTTTAGGACGTATCACCCGTTTCTCATCATCTGTTTGCAGCAATCCCTTCACGTTTTTCTTTTTAATGGCATCAGTTGCCGCATAATTCATATCTGAAATACAAAATATTCCCGTTGCAATGTCTCGTCCATGATCACCCAATATCCGCCTTAACGCCCATTTGGCCTGAGAGGTTTCAGTCCAGTCATAAGCACCCAGTGCTCCCCCCATCCGTCCTCTTGACGGGGCACCGCTTTCTCCCTGCCACAGCTTTATGTGAGATGAGTATTTACCGACTACAGTCCGAAGCCTCTCCACCAAAGGATACATGTCCTCTGGACGGAACATGTATTGATGATACGAAATCCAATCGAACAAATCCAGTTTACCACGTTTCTTAAACTCCTTAAGACAATTTTCAGTCAATGTCGTATCAGTAATCAACGCAAGAGCCAATGCTGCAATTTTAGCCTTAGGATCTACTTCCTTAATGATTTCCGCAGTACGAATATTCAGTTCTGCAAGGCTTTCATAGTCCTTGCCCAGTTCCTTGTTTATGTCTGGTTCATTCCAGATTTCCCATTCATGTACTCTCCCTTTATAATGTTTCGCCAATGCTCGCACCCAATTATTCCATCCAGTTTTTCCTTCCTCCGAAACCGGCCATCCTCCTTTCAGAAAAGGAGTTCCTCCACCTTGATATATAGGATTTCCGTACGAAACTTCCAACCAGATTTCCAGTCCGCGTCCTAAAGCGTCATCTATGATAGTGTCGAGCCATCTGAAATCATAATGCCCCTTCACCTTCTCCGTTTTTGCCCATCCTGCTTGAAGCCTTATCTTACGCATACCTAATGGAGTCAGGTATTTCTTGTATTGTTCATAGTCCGCATAATCACGGTCTAAGACCTCACAGCCAATTGTCAAATGATTGCGTGTATCGGCCACCGATTTAGGTTTTAAGTGACCAATGAGCGGGAACGTCCTGTCTCTTTTCCAGTTTTTGGTAACTTCTTGAGCCACCCGCTGCAAATAGAGTGCATCATCCTGTATTAACCGACCGTAGCAATGACTCACATATTGCTTGGAAGTGAAATAAGAAAGAAACATATTGGCAATTAAGTAACTTCCGATATGGGTGGGATGACTGTCATCAGACTGATAAATACCCAATTCGGGACGTTCTTTCCTTACCCGCTCAAAAGCCAGCCCCACAGGTATACATTCGCAGCCTATGCTGTCTGCCACGGAAGTATATGCAGCCGTAATGCGCTTCTGCATACTGTCAAAACTATCATTATTTCGTCCCCACGTCATGTAGAGCAGCACTTTTCCTTCCGTATTATATTTCCGGACAATGCTGTCCAATTTTACAACTGACGGCATAACCTGTTTTTGCAAGTACTCATACTCCCATGCCATTGCCAAACTCTGCTCCTGCAACACGACATAGTCCCAACGACCTTGTTTAATAGCGTCAATTGTATGCGAACTGGCAGCATGTTGTTTCAGAAACCATCCACCGACAGCCACCTTTTGAGCATAAACAGGCACATTCACACTTTGACCAAGTTCTTGTACCGTCTGTACCATTCTGTTGAAATGAGTATAGCTATTCCCGATGAAAAGAACCCTGATTGTATCTTTCTGGGCACCGGAAGAAACTCCGGTGCCTAAAACAAACATTAAACAAACAATTAGTAAACGTAGCATAATTGTATAGTTAAAGATTAATTAATCGGAATATCCGGGATTTTGCTCCAGAACCGCATTCTTGTTAGCCTCAATCACACTGTATGGAATGGGAAACAGCTCGTGGTAATCTTCCATTTGCAGACCATTGTATTCGTTGCATTTACGTGTACGCTCCACATATTTTCCCAAACGTCCCAGTGTAATACGGCGAAACTCCTCGTAAACCATTTCCCGTGCACGTTCATCCAAAATATAATCGATAGTCACATCTTCCGCTACGATATCTTTTGCATGCGACCTGTTTCTTACCACGTTTATATCAGCGGCCGCTTTGTCCTTGTCCCCCATATCCAGATAGGCTTCGGCACGAAGAAGATAGCATTCGGGCAGCCGAAGCATATATTGATCAAGATAGGTAGCACCAGCCGTCGATTTCAAAAGCAGGTTCTCCTTATCCTCATACAATGCTTCAGGATGCTCTCCCGGAGTAGTGATTTTTGACGGCCATGGAAACCAACGCCACCAATTTTCCTTCAAAGTCTTACTATACGAGTCTTCGCCGAACACACTTTTTCCATAGTATTTGGAAGAAGGCAAATCATAATAGGCATTACGGACAATATTGTACTTGGAATTCCGTATGTCATTATCAAAATCGCTCTCCCACAAATCATTCAACCACCAATCGGTATTACACATGTTCGATACGCCACGACCTCCTACATTCAAATCGGAACGGCCGTTCGTCGACAAAAATGCCACCTTTCCTTCGGGATCCTTCAATGAATAAGTGACAGGAGCAGCAAAACGCTCAAGATAGTAGGGTCGGTATTTAGTCGAAACCAGATATCCTCCTTCCGTATCCACTTCCATCTGAATAACCCAAAGTGCTTCTGTATTCCCGTTAGTTGAACGATTCTGGTTCTTTCTTCTGAACAAATCCCAAAACACATCTCCTGCTTCATTCTTATGTGATCCGAAACGAGTCTTCATTAATGCGACATGGGGAGCATCGATTATTTCACTCAAATACTTGACTGCAGCCGAATATTCTCCCAATGAAATAAGAGTTTCCGCCAAATAGTGTTTGGCTACCAGATTGGATATTTTTCCATCTGCCACAACTTCAATATCCGGAAGTTTTTTTGTGGCCTCCTCAAAGTCCTCTTTCATGGCTTTCAATACTTCTTCTTTCGTATTGCGTGTATAGTCCGTTTTGGGAACTTTATTTTCCTCCAGAACAAGAGGTACCCCTCCAAAACAATACACCAACGTCCTGTATCCGAAAGCTCTGAAGAACTTGGCTTCTGCTGTAACAAGAGATTTTTGCTCATCAGTAATCGACAATGCAGCCACCCTGTCTATCAAAGTGTTTGCATTGCTTATCAGTTTGTATTCCCTATCCCACAAATCAGCAATGCCTGCTTGTTCGGGTATCATCCAGTCCTTCATATTTCCCATAAAATTGTTATTGTGACGCGCATTCTTGGCAACATCCGTACTCATGAAAAAAATGAAATCACTATTATAGAAATTAGCCCGTACCTTGGCATAAAGACCATTGATGGCTGTTTGACAATCATCGTATGATTTATAAGCATTTTCAAGACCTAAAAAATCTAACGGTTCTTCTTTCAAAAAAGCACTTTCATCGCAAGAAGCGACAAAACATATGGATAACAATCCAATGATTAATCTATTTAGTTTCATTTTATTATCTTTAAAAAGTTATATCTATACCCAAAGAATATGTTCGCATAACAGGATAAGCGGTTGACGCAATTCCTAAACCGACTTCCGGATCCCAACCATCCCAACCGGTAAACGTCAACAGATTTTGCCCGCTCATAAAGAGCCTGAGATTGTCAATACCCAATTTCTTGATGAATTTCTGTTCTAAAGTATATCCTAAGGAAGCATCCTGCAAACGGACAAAACTCCTTTGCTGTACAATCTCTCCCTCCATCGTCGGTGAAGACCATACTGTTGCGAATTTAGCGTTCGGATTGCGCGGTGACCAATAATCATATGCATTCGTCCAGTTTTGATTTTCTGCATTGCCTATGGAATTGCCTATATAATCCGGACGTTTATTGTAGCTCATATATCCTTTCTTCCCTCCTTGGATTACATTAATAAAAAGATTAAGATCAAATCCTTTGTAACTGAACCTGTTTTTGATGCCAAGAGTATAAGCAGGCTCTTGATGTCCTAGTATTACCCTGTCTTTATCAGCGGATATTTTCCCGTCATTATTCTGATCTTTTATCTTATAGGTACCGGGATAAAACCCTTCCATAATGCTGCCATTCTCCTTATCGGCAATTTGCCAAATACCTTCTATCTCGTACCCATATATCGTGCCTATTGATTCTCCTATAAAAAGACCACTTGATATCAAATCATCCTCTTTCCCATCTTTATCATTATCTTCTCCCAACAATGAGATAATCTTGTTTTGATTGGTTGCAAAGTTAAATCCCAACGACCATTCAAAATCCTTTGTTCTGACAGGAATGGTATTGAGCACAATTTCCAAGCCTTGGTTTCTCAATTTTCCCACATTGCTTCGAACCGACTTAAAACCGGTTATCGAAGGAATCACGACATTCCAAAGCAAATTCTTGGTAGTGGCATTATAATAGTCGATAGAACCTGAAATCCTGTTTCCATAACATGCAAAGTCAATGCCTACATTATATTCGGATGTCGTTTCCCACTTCAAATCCACATTACCCATGGTTGAGACATTAGAACCCAAAGCCGTCACAGCACCATCTCCAAACACATAACTGTGCTCACCTCCCAATACGACTTTAGCCAAAGAAGAATATCGGTCTGTTTGATTACCAGTCACTCCATAACTTGCACGGAGTTTCAAATTATCCAAATGCTTGAATCTCTCCATAAAAGATTCTTGAGATAATGTCCAGCCTAAGCCAAATGACGGAAACCATCCGAACTTATGATTGGAAGCAAAACCGGAAAAGCCATCGCGCCTTAATGTTCCGGTCATGAAATATTTACCCATATAATTGTACGAGAAACGTCCCATCTGATATAGATTGCTTTCTTTCCAAGCAGATGAACTAATTTTCTGAATAATAGCTTGTCCCAAGTCATTATATCCTGTGGCTGTATTCGAGTATTGTTCTCCCAATGCTCGGGTTCCATCTCCGCTTCGCCTGTTACAACCGTAAACAAACGTCGCATCCAAATGGTGATTACCAAATGTGTTGGAATAGTTTACAATATTATCAACCAGCCAATAATAAGTATTGCCGATATATTTTGAAGCTTCTCCTTTCTCACTGGCCTCATATTGATTGTAATTATACTGATTGGTAACTTCCGTCGTGTAATTGTAATTAATTCTATAACTCAATCCCTTAATGAAAGGAATATTCACTATACCATAAACGGTTGTATTTATTTGATGCCTTTTGTCCAAATCATCCGAAAGATAAGCAAGGAACGGATTCTTTATGTTTCCGCCGTTAGGACTAACTACCCATTCACCTTCATCATTTTGAGGCATAACAACACTTGGCATCCGAACTATACTGTTTATATTCGGACATTCTCCGGAATAGTCAAGAAAAGAGATAAATGTATTGGTTCCCACTTTTAACCAAGGAGCTATTCTAACATCCACATTAGTCCGGAACGTAGTTCGCTTATATTTATCATTCTTTATAATGCCTGCTTGATCCGTAAAACTACCCGAAAGGAAATAGGACACCTGTTCATTCCCTCCATCCACATTAATGGTATTTGTATAGACATGACCTGTCTGCTTGGCATTTCCCCACCAGTCGTATTCGATTCCGTCATCTACCCCATTCATCTGAGAAATATTCAACGAGCTGCTAGAAAACTCCCAAGCAGGATTTATTTCCGTATAACCGGAAGATTGCGTATAAGCCTTTTCATATTCTACGTCGCGGACTTTTCGCAACCATTCTTCACGATTCAGTGGACGGAAGTTTTTGGTAGGATTACTAAATGACCAATTACTGGAATAACTGATTCGCGGAGCAGCCCCACGTCGTCCGGATTTAGTAGAAATCATCAATACACCATTAGCTGCCTTAGCACCATATACAGCCTTACTACTGGCATCCTTCAATATATCAATGGATGTAACATCTGAAGGATTTATATCGCCGATTCTACCGTTATAGATAACTCCATCCAATACAATTAACAAATCCTTATTACCATTGATGGTAGTCTGACCACGTACTTGCATAGTCGGTTCTTCTCCTGCTGTATTCACTTGCCCTACTTGTATGCCAGCCACGTTACCATGAAGAGACTGAATGATACTTGTATTTGGAGAATCTTTCATAGTATTCAAATCTGCTTTGACCACAGAACCAGTTAAATCTGATTTTTTCATGGTTCCATAACCAATCACAACAACTTCACTTAAGGTTTTTGAATCCTCAACCAATGAAACATTAATCATGTTTTTCTCTCCTACCGGTATCTCCTGGCTTATGTAACCTATATACGAAAATACCAAAGTAGCAGTTTTAGAAACAACCAAAGAATAATTTCCGTCCAAATCGGAAATCGTACCTACGGAACTCTCATTTTTTACCGTAACATTCACGCCTACCAAAGACTCTCCGGTACCGGCATCCACAATTTTGCCTTTTACACCATGCTGAGCAAAAGCCGTGGTGCAAACAAACATACACAGTAACAAACAACATCTTGTTTTCATAATATAAAATTTAATTTTTCAATGCAAAATTACTATTAGTCTTTTAGGATCAAAACAATCAGCAGAAAAAAAATGCGATTTCTGCTGTAGAACATAAGAATAAGCCATCAAAAGGGCTCTACACGAGGCCATACACACAATAGTAGTTAAAAACAAAACATAAAAATTGGCAATAGAATTATAATTCCTAATTTTGCATTATAAAACTATTAAAAAATAACTTTTATATTATAGATATGATACAAGTCATACATCGGGCCCTAAGCATTCTTGAAGTAATAGCTTCCAGCCCCAAAGAAGACCTAAGCTTGTCCGAAATTGCAGATTCACTTCAATTAAACCATGGAACATGTGCCAACATATTAAAAACATTGGTAAACAGAAACTATGTAGAACAGATAGGCGCAAAGAAGGGATACAAACTAGGCTATATGGCTTATCAATTAACCAACTCATATACCTATTATGCTGAACTGAAAGAAATTGCAAAGCCTCTCATTGAGCGGCTCCGAGATAGTATAAATGAAACGGTTATTCTCTCCATTATTGAAGGGGGAAAACGAATTTTATTATATGAAGCAGAATGTACCCACGAAATCCAGGTCAGAACCACTCAAGAATCCAGCGTTTATAAAGCTACTACCGGAAGAATGATACTAGCCCACTACTCCCTAAAGGAATTAAACTATTTCACTGGAAAATACGGATTACCTGATAAAGAATTGTGGCCGGAAATAAAGAATACACAAAATCTGGTTGCTGCCTTAAGTGAAATTAGAGCTAAAGAAGTGGAAATCACTTCCAATGCCAACCATGTTGTTAGCCTAGCAACTCCTATTTATAAAAACAAGACAATCATCGCAAGTCTGGGGATTTATTTGCCAGATATTCGGTTTGACGAAACTACTAAAATAAAGATTGTCGAAAAACTTAAAGAAACGACTTTTTTACTGAATAAGGCAATAGAAGAACAAGAAAAAAAATAAGCCCTGTCTCCCGACAAGGCTTATTCACAACACAAACACAAAATAAAACACGACAAAACTACTATGCAATCTTACCTGTCTATGCCGGGGAGGCATAAGTACTAGTTACGGATATTCACATATACATAAACAGCGTCAGGCTGATTTGCAACATATAAACAAATGCGGGGAAGCATTTGTTCATTTCCTATTTGTTAATAAAAACAAAAATCTCTTTTATCGCTTATTGAATACCTCTCTCACGAAGCTTCAATTGCCAGTTCCATGCAGAACGCAATGTATCTTCGATGGTTTCAACAGCTTTCCAACCCAACTCTTCATTAGCGAATTTAGGATCGGCCCATACCTTTTCAATATCTCCCGCACGACGACCGACAATCTGATAATTCAGTTTCACACCGGTTGCCTTTTCGAAAGCGTTAATCAATTCCAATACTGAAAGACCGCGTCCCGTTCCGATATTAAACACTTCCACTGTTTCCTTTTGTTTCTTTTCCAAAATACGGCGGATAGCGATAACATGTGCTTTTGCCAAATCGACTACATTAATGAAGTCGCGTATACAAGAGCCATCGGGCGTATCATAATCATCACCAAAGACGCTCAGTTTCTCACGGATACCGATAGCGGTCTGGGTCAGATAAGGTATCAAGTTCTGAGGCACACCATTGGGTAACTCACCAAGCAATGCTGTCGGATGCGCACCAATCGGATTGAAATAGCGCAGCAAAATTGCATTGATAGGAGCACCTGAAGCCACTGTATCACGAACGATTTCTTCATTGATCTGCTTCGTATTACCGTAAGGAGATTCAGCTTTCTTAATCGGGGCCTTCTCCGTTACCGGCAATTCGTCCGGCTGACCGTAAACTGTACAAGAAGAAGAGAACACAATACCTTCCACTCCGTGCTTTGGCATCAACTCAAGCAGGTTAATCAATGAAACCAGATTATTGCGATAATAAAGCAATGGTTTCTGAACCGACTCGCCTACAGCCTTACTGGCTGCAAAGTGGATGATGGCTTTAATGCCTTTATATTTAGTAAACACAGCGTCAAGACCAGCGAAATCCAAACAATCCAATTTCTCGAATGCAGGACGAATACCTGATACTTTTTCGATGTTATCAACTACATCGGCGCTAGAGTTTGACAAATTATCTATTATCACTACTTCATAACCTGCGTTTTGAAGTTCTACTACAGTATGTGAACCAATATAACCGGTTCCACCTGTAACCAAGATTTTTTCTTTCATCAGTGATTTATTCTTATAGGTTATCATCGTTGTGGCGGCAAATTTAAGGAAATTAATTTTAGATAAAAAGAAAAAAGAGTATTTTTTTAGTTTAAATTAAAAAGGGGCAGAATTTCTTCTACCCCTTATCTATTACTGAATGTTCTTTTTTTCAGATCTTTACTACACCGGAGAATCCCATGAAAGCCATAGCCAAAAGACCGGCTGTAATTAAAGCAATCGGAGTTCCTTTCATGCCTTTCGGAATATTCACCAAACTCATCTGTTCACGCAATCCCGCAAAGAGTGTCAGTGCCAAGCCAAAGCCAATAGCAGTAGAGAATGCATAAACTACACCCGTCAACAGGTCATAATCCTTTTGAATTACAAGAATGGCCACACCAAGAATACAGCAGTTTGTAGTAATCAAAGGTAAAAATACACCCAGTGCCTGATATAGGGAAGGTGATACTTTTTTAAGAATGATTTCTACCATCTGAACCAAGGCTGCAATTACCAAAATAAAGGTAATTGTTTGCAGGTATTCCAAACCGAAAGCATCAAGAACAAACTTTTGAATAAGGAATGTCACTATAGTAGCAATAGTAAGTACGAATGCTACAGCAGCCGACATACCCAATGCAGTTTCCACTTTCTTGGATACTCCGAGGAACGGACAAATTCCCAGGAATTGTGACAACACGATGTTGTTAACAAAGATTGCCGAAATAAATATCAATATATATTCCATACTAAGTTCTTAATTATGCTTTTTTAAAGCTGTTAATCAATGCAATCAGATAACCCAACGCGATGAATGCACCCGGCGCAAGTACAAATATCAACATACCGTATTCTTCAGGAAGAATAGTCAGATTGAAGATTTTGCCTGTTCCCAGAAACTCACGTACGGCACCCAACAGAGTAAGAGCCAAGGTAAAACCAAGTCCCATTCCCAAACCATCAAAGAAAGAAGCTACCGGAGTATTCTTTGCAGCAAAAGCTTCGGCACGTCCCAGTACGATACAGTTTACCACAATCAGCGGAATAAACAGACCCAGCGTAGCATACAGAGCAGGAACATAAGCCTGCATCACCATTTGCAACAACGTTACAAAAGATGCGATAACTACGATAAAAGATGGAATACGCACCATATCAGGGATAACATTCTTAATAGCCGAGATTACAATATTAGAGCAAATCAACACGAACATGGTTGCCAATCCCATACCCATACCATTAATGGCGGAAGAGGTAGTACCCAGCGTAGGACACATACCAAGCAGGAGTACAAACGTAGGATTCTCTTTAATAATCCCGTTCATCATAACTTTAAAATTATTCATATCTTCTACTCCTTTCTTTATTTAGCGCTGATGGAATCCGTAGCCTCAGTAGCTGCGTTTTCAGCAGGTTCAACAACTTTTTGTGTAGCGCCCGTAGCAGCATCAGACTCATTCTGACCCGCATAAGCAGCATAAGCAGCATTCACAGCATTCAGGAAAGCACGTGAAGTAATGGTAGAAGCGGTAATAGCATCTACCTGTCCCCCGTCTTTGCTAACAGACAAAGGAGCCTTACCCGGATTCATTCCCTTAATACTTCCTTTGTTGCCTTCTTTAAACCAATCGGCAGCTTTGGAACCCAATCCTGGAGTTTCCGCATGCGACAACAAAGAATAATCTATAATGTTTCCTTCTGCATCAAAACCGACCAGTACCTTCAGTTCACCGCCAAATGCCATTGAACTGGCTTCTACAGCGGCACCAATAAATTGTCCGTCTTTCGTTGCAGGATACACGGCATAATCCACACCATTCACAGCCTGCACCTTTTTTTCCGCAATCGGATCGTTATCAAAACCAGGAACAACCGCACTTACCGCATCACTCAATGTCTTTGCATTGGCTTGTGCAATAGGTTCTTTCGTCAGCTCATTTACATACGCCAGCAACGCCACAGAAATAGCGGTAACACCCGTGAGTACCAGCAACATATTCTTCAAGGATGATTCTAACTTTTTCATTTCTTCTTCGCTACCTCCCCAAAGCGTTTAGGTTTACAATATGTATTTATCAACGGAGTAAAGGCATTCATAATCAGGATGGCGAATGACATACCCTCAGGATAAGCACCGAACAAACGGATAATCACTGTCAGCAGACCGATACACACACCATAGATCAACATCCCTTTCTTGCTCATCGGAGAAGTGACATAATCCGTAGCCATAAAGATAGCACCCAACATCAAACCACCTGTAAGCAGTTGAAGCACTGGAGATACATATACTTCCGGATCTACCAGATGCATGATACCTGAGAATACAAATACTGTTGCCAATATAGAAATAGGAATATGCCAGGTTATAATTTTCTTCCAAAGCATATAAGCCAATCCCAACAGCAATGCCAAGGCACTTACTTCACCCAAGCAACCTCCATTATTACCAATCAATAAGTCAAAAGAAGAAGGCAAATCTTTTAAAGCTTCTATATTTCCACCGGCAATCTGCTTCATCAGGTTAAGAGGTGTAGCCGCCGTCGTTGCATCTGTATAAGAAGTCAACTGTCCGACAACCGGCCAGCTCGTCATCTGCACAGGGAAAGAGAGCAACAGGAATACACGGCCTGCCAATGCGGGGTTGAACGGATTACAACCCAGTCCGCCAAAAGACATTTTACCGACACCTATTGCAAACAATGCACCCAGAATAATAATCCAGATAGGCAGATTGGAAGGTAAGTTGAATGCCAGCAACACACCTGTGATTACGGCAGAACCGTCACAAATAGTCGTGGTTTCTTTCTTTAAAAGGAATTTGCCGATAGCCCATTCAAAGAACAAACAGGCAGCTACCGAAGTAGCCGTAACAATCAGCGCACCCAGTCCGAAGAAATAGAGTGATACGAGAAATGCAGGAATCAATGCAATGAGCACGCCATACATATTCTTTTTCACGCTGTCACCACCATGGACGTGGGGCGAAAGTGATACTATTAATTTATTTTCCATACTTCGTTATTTTTTAGCTTGACGTGCACGGATGATCGCTCCTACTTTACCTTTACCCAAACGGCAATAGTCCAGCAACGGACGGTTCGCAGGACAGGTGAACTGGCAAGAACCGCACTCGATACAATCCATTATTCTTTCTTTCTCCATTCTCTCGAATTCGGTATGTTCAGCAAGCGCCGACAACAAATAAGGCTCCAATCCCATCGGACAAGCACCCACGCACTTTGCGCAACGGATGCAAGGTTGAATTTCACCGCGCTTGGCTTCCTTATTGTTCATTATCAGAATACCAGAACTACCTTTAGCAGTTGGTACATCTGTATTTATCAACGCCTTTCCCATCATCGGGCCACCACCGATAATCTTACCTGTATCTTCGGGCAAACCACCGCAAGCATCAATCAACTGCTTCATCGGTGTACCGATACGTGCCAGGAAGTTGGAGGGTTTTGCCACCGATTTTCCTGTTACGGTAATCACACGTTCAAACAATGGCTTATTCTTCTGTACAGCTTGATATACGGCAAATGCAGTACCCACATTCTGTACCACAGCACCTGTAGAGATAGGCAATGCGCCACTTGCTACCTGACGGCTGGTGATGGCATCAATCAACTGCTTTTCACCTCCTTGCGGATATTGCACTTTCAAAGCAACCACCTCAATACCTGCATAGCTGGAAGCAACTTTTGTCATCAACTGAATAGCATCCGGCTTATTATTTTCAATACCGATAAATGCCTTATTAACCTTTACGGCCTTCATCAGGATAGATACACCTACCATAATTTCTTCTGCATGTTCCAGCATTAACTGGTGATCAGCTGTCAGGTAGGGTTCACATTCTACGGCATTAATGATCACACATTCTGCCTTGAATGCAGGCGGCGGACAAAGTTTCACTTGAGTAGGGAAACAAGCACCACCCAAACCTACAATACCGGCATCGGCAATCTTTTTCACAATTTCTTCAGAGGTAAGATTACATTCCTTCACCAAAGTTTCTGTGCGGTCAATGCTTTCTTCCCATTCGTCACCTTCTACGTCGATAAAAATAGCTGGCTTCGGATAACCGCTGGCATCGATAATCGAATCGATCTTAGCAACCTTGCCGCTGACAGACGAGTGGATGGCTGCAGATACAAAACCACCGGGTTCAGCAATCTTTGTGCCGACTTTCACCACATCTCCTTTAGCCACAAGCGGTTTTGCAGGTGCACCGATGTGCTGTCCCAGCAGAATCACAGCTTTGGCAGGAACTTCCGCCTTGATGATGGGCTGATGTGCTGAAAGTTTATTTTCGTGTGGATGAACACCACCGATTGAAAATGTCTTCAACATACAATTCTGTATTTTAGTCGTTTATTACTTCTTGATTATTAAGCTTCCGCCTTCGGAGTTTCCACTTGAGGGGTTTCAACTACTTTCGGGGTTTCTACAGCCTTAGGAGCCTCTGCTGCTTTAGGAGTTTCTGTAGCTTTTGGCGCAGCAGCTACTTTAGCAGCAGCCGGAGCAGCACCTTCCGCCTTCGGCTTGCGCGGCGGGAAATTGAGTGCGACAATCGTGTTCTGCGGACAAACTTCCTCGCACTTACGACATGATTTACATTTGTTCGGGTCAATGTAAGCCAGATTATTCTCCAGCGTAATGGCCTCGAACGGACAAACTTTCACGCACTTGCCACAACCGATACAAGCAACCGTACAAGCCTTACGCGCTACGGCACCCTTGTCTTTGTTCACGCATTGCACATAGACACGGCGTGACTTCTTACCCTGCGGGCGGATTTCAATAATATTCTTCGGGCAAGCCTTTGCACAAGCACCACAAGCCGTACATTTGGCTTCATCCACTTCCGGAAGTCCTGTTTCGGGATTCATGTGGATAGCATCAAACTGACAGGCTTCCACACAGTCGCCACAGCCCAGACATCCAAAACTACAACCTGTTTCACCACCATAAAGAGAAGCTGCAATAGCACAACTCTTCGCGCCATCGTACATATTTACACGCGGGCGATTGGCACAGGTTCCATTACATCTCACAACCGCAACCATCGGTTCGGCCGCAGTAGCATCCAAACCAAGGATTTCGGCAATTTGCGTCATAACAGGTTGTCCGCCTACCGGACAAAATTTTCCGTCCAACGAACCTGCTTTTACACAAGCATCGGCAAAACCACTACAACCCGGGTAACCACATCCACCGCAATTTGCTTGAGGCAGCACCTCTCCTACCTGTGCAATTCGCGGGTCTTCGTACACGGCGAATTTCTTGGAAGCGATATACAGAATAGCAGCCGAAACCAGCGCTATAGCCCCCAATGAAATCACTGCAATCAGAATTACATTCATAAATTAGTTATTTATTTAATTATTTGTTTTTAATGTTCTAATAGTTAGTCTATCGGCTTTATGGAAAAAGAGAACTTTTTCCCCATACGTGTTTTATTCAGCCATAATATATAATAGTAAGGTATAAGGAGAGCTAACGAACAAATCGCAGAGAAAAGTTCGTCGTTCCAGATAGCCATAAATGTAAAGAGAGAAATAATCAGAACACAAAAAGGTATTATAAAAGCCAGTAACACCGCCATCATCCCCATGGATAGTTCTCCGAAGACAATTACCCGGTCACCGGGTTGATAAGATGATGCATCATTACTGATTACATCGATCATTTTTTCTTTGGTATCAGCTGAAGCACAATGTCCCTTAGCGCTACACACTGCACAAGCTGACGTTTGGACAATTCTCACCATAACATGAGAACCGTTTATGTTTTCCACAATACCTTGATGTTTTATAATATCTGCCATTTTGCAAACTGTGCATTACAAATTGCGGCAAATTTACGCATTATTTGTGAACTGCAAGGCTTTCACCTACTTTTTTATGTGTACGCTAACGCACTTTTTCCCGTTTTAACTGTTTTTCTTTGCATTTTTCACAGGAAAAGTCAAAAAAGCTGTTTTAAAACACGGATTGATATATCACTTTGCACCCTCATTTAAAGCAAAGCAGAGAATCTATCTGTTAATATAAATAAGGAGTAGAGCCTTTGGTAAGTACAAAATGACAAAATGATATTTATAAATAAGGCTGCCTCCATTAAAGGAAGCAGCCTTATTTACTACATCATATATCAAGTATCTATAATTACCACTTATAATTGATACCAAAACTCAGAATCTCATTCACCTGGAAGTGACTGTCTCCTGTAGTCGGCTTGCTACTGTCATCATAACGTGCATGTACATACAGTTTTGTAGAAAGATAACGGTTCAATATGAAATTGATCGTATTTTCCCACTCAACACGAGTCCACTCGTAGCTGGTCAGATAATTCAGACGGGAATTCAGTACGATGGAAGGAATAATAGTCCAATTCAATGTCGGTTGTATTTGCGAACCCCAGTTATGACGCACGCTCTTGCCTTCCTCCAGACCAAAATCCACCTCATTTACATCTTTATTACCTATATACCGCATCGTCCAAGTCAACGGAGCTATAAAGACAGACAGATTAAACTTTTTCTTATTCAGTTTGTAGTCCATACCGACACTGGTGGATAAATCCGCCGGAGCAAAGAAAGCTGAGACTAACTTTTCACTGTTCGCTTTATAACCATGACAGAACTGGGTTTTAAATTCTGTTGAAATGGTATAGTACCAATTAGAAGCTGCCTGAATACCCATTTTACTATACAAGCGTAGCAGGTCAGTGTTTACCAGATAATCGTGATACTTGTCCGAAGGAGTGGAACCAAAACCTAACTTGGCCTCCAACATATTTTCCCATTGCACTTTCTCGCGATCATTATAATTAGCAAACAGCTGCAGATTCGCCAGGAAAGAATTTGTACTTTCACCACCTTTATACCAATTGTCAGAAATATAGTTCTGAGTAATCTGCAAAGAACCACTTCCACCCGTCACCCACCAATTGGGCTTATGGATCACAACCTCCGCATCCTCTTTTACATTGACCATATCTTCCTGGACAAATAATTTTATAACAGAAGGTTTAGATGAAACTTCTTTTTCAATATTATCTCTGAAGCTTTTCACCTGCATTAATTCATCTTCCCATGCCACAATCTTACGCGGGTTCTCATTAGCATAAAGATATAACAGCGCACGGTCCACCACTTCATTGGCACGTTTCTTCGAAGTAAAAGGAGCTTCATCAAACATCAATGGTTCCTTTACAGAAGTTTTTGCTGTATCAAAAGGCTGGAATTTCCATTTCAATGTTGAAATGCTCTCCATGGGAGAATTATAATAAGTCAACGGGATAAACAAGCGGTAATAATTAGGATTGTCCGCAATGTAACGCTCCGGAGTAGAAGGATCATTCAGGTAATTTAATACTCCGAAATATTTTTCATAGGATATGGAAACAGTATCCAATTGCCGGGTAATACTTCCCGGTTTCAACTTTAAAACAAAATATTGCTTCATTAAGTCCGATAAAGTATCCGCTTGTACTACAGCCGTTTTTTCACCGGTTTTTAATACAGGCTTCACCGAATTCTGCGCCATAACCGACGAAGAAAAAAGCACAGCGATTGCCCATAAAGATAAAAATTTATTCTTCATAACGCCCTAAAATCTATGTTTTGAGCGCAAAATTAAATTAAAATGTTTAGAAAACATAGAAATAGAGAAAGAAAAAGAAAACATGCTTTTTTTATAATTGTTTCGCCGAAACTTTATGTACTTCCTCTTTTTTTTGTAATTTTGCGCTTTTTAAGTCTCACGTGTAGACAGATAGATACACAAATGTGTACATCGCACCAAACAAAACAATAATATTAAAAACAGTATAGCTGTGGGAGAAACAAAGTATATTTTCGTCACCGGTGGCGTTGCCTCATCTTTAGGTAAAGGTATCATCGCCTCATCCATTGGTAAATTGCTACAAGCAAGAGGTTACAAAGTAACCATTCAAAAGTTTGACCCGTATATCAATATTGACCCGGGTACTTTAAACCCCTACGAACACGGAGAATGTTATGTGACTGTAGACGGACACGAAGCTGACCTTGACTTAGGCCACTACGAACGTTTTCTTGGCATCCAGACTACAAAAGCCAATAACATCACAACCGGACGCATCTATAAAAGCGTTATCGATAAAGAACGCCGTGGTGATTATTTAGGTAAGACCATTCAAGTCATTCCTCATATCACGGACGAAATCAAACGAAACGTAAAGTTGCTGGGTAACAAATATAAATTCGATTTTGTAATTACAGAAATCGGTGGTACGGTGGGTGATATCGAATCCTTGCCATATCTGGAAAGTATCCGTCAGTTGAAGTGGGAACTGGGACGTGATGCATTGTGTGTACACCTTACATATGTGCCTTACCTCACAGCAGCCGGTGAATTGAAAACCAAACCGACACAACACTCCGTAAAGGAATTGCAGAGTGCAGGTATCCAACCGGATATATTGGTTTTGCGCACGGAACACGAACTGAGTAGCAACGTACGCAAAAAAGTTGCTTTGTTCTGCAATGTAGATGAAAACGCAGTAGTACAGAGCATCGATGCTCCTACCATCTACGAAGTTCCCATCCTGATGCAGGCTCAGAAACTGGATGAAACGATATTGAAGAAAATGGGATTGCCCGTAGGCGACACACCGGGACTGGGTCCGTGGCGTGCTTTCCTTGAGCGTCGTCATAAAGCGGAAAATACAGAGCCGCTGCACATTGCATTAGTTGGCAAATATGATTTGCAGGATGCATACAAATCCATCCGTGAAGCCCTGTCACAAGCCGGTACGTACAATGACCGTAAGGTATCTGTAGACTTCGTGAACAGTGAAAAGCTCACGGAAGAAAATGTAGCGGAAGCATTGAAAGGCATGGCAGGCGTATTGATTGGCCCGGGATTCGGCGAACGTGGTGTTGCCGGTAAGTTCGTAGCTATCAAATATGCACGCACACATGATATTCCGACTTTCGGTATCTGTTTGGGAATGCAATGCATTGCTATCGAATTTGCACGTAACGTACTGGGATATACTGATGCTGATTCACGCGAAATGAATGAGAAAACTCCGCATAATGTGATTGACATCATGGAAGAGCAGAAATCCATCACCAATATGGGTGGAACGATGCGTCTGGGAGCTTACGAATGTATTTTGCAGAAAGGCAGCAAGGCTTATGAGGCTTATGGAACAGAACACATCCAGGAACGCCATCGCCATCGCTATGAATTCAATAACCAGTATAAAACGGAGTATGAAGCTGCCGGTATGAAATGTGTAGGTATCAACCCTGAATCAGACTTGGTAGAAATTGTGGAAATACCGAAACTGAAGTGGTTTGTCGGAACTCAATTCCATCCGGAATACAGCAGTACGGTATTGAATCCCCATCCGTTGTTCGTGGCTTTCATTAAAGCATCTATCGAAAGTTTCGAAGAAAAGGAAAAAGCAAAGAAATAAGATTATTTCAATAATTATAAAATTGTAAACTAGAAATTATTCATGGATAAAAACACCATTACAGGTCTTGTTTTAATAGCAATTTTGTTAGTCGGCTTCAGTTTTCTGAGTCGCCCCAGCAAAGAGCAATTGGAAGCACAGCAGCGTTATTATGATTCCATTGCGCTGGTACAGCAACGTGAAGAAGCACTGAAAGCCAAAGCGGATGCAGCATTGGCAAATGAAAAAGATGTGGAAACAGTGGATTCTACTTCACTCTTCTTCAATGCTCTCCAAGGAACAGATTCGCTGATTACTATTCAGAACGACGTGGCTGAGTTGACCCTCAGCACCAAAGGCGGTTCCATATTCTCCGCTGTATTGAAAGAGTATATGGAGCAGGACAAGAAGACTCCTGTAACCTTATTCACCGGAAACGATGTTTCCATGAATTTCCTTTTCTATAATAAAAAGGAAACAATACAGACTAAGGATTATTACTTCACCACTGTGAACCGTACGGACAGCACCGTAACAATGCGTTTGTCAGCTGACAGTGCAAGTTATATAGACTTCAAGTATGCATTGCATCCCAACACTTACCTGGTGGACTTCAGCATCGAAGCTAAAGGTATGACAGACAAGTTGGCAGCAAGTAATAACTATGTAGACATCGAATGGGCACAACGCGCCCGTCAGATTGAAAAGGGTTATGTATACGAGAACCGTCTGTCTGAACTGACTTACAAGTTCATGGGTGATGGCACAGATTATTTATCAGCCAATAAAGATGATGAAAAAGAAGTGCCGGAACGTCTGGACTGGATTGCTTTCAAGAATCAGTTCTTCTCTTCAGTATTTATTGCAGACACTGACTTTGAAAAAACGAAGTTAGTATCTAAAATGGAGAGAGAAGGCAGCGGATACATCAAGGACTACTCTGCTGAAATGAGTACGAGCTTTGACCCGACAGGCAAACAGCCTACACAGATGTTCTTTTATTTCGGTCCGAACCATTACAAGACACTGACCGCACTGGATAAGGGACGCTCGGAAAAGTGGGAACTGAACCGTCTGGTTTATTTAGGTTGGCCGTTGATCCGCTGGATTAACAAATGGTTTACCATTAATATCTTTGACTGGTTGTCCGGTTGGGGTCTGAGCATGGGTATCGTATTGTTACTGATGACATTAATTGTAAAAGCAGTCGTATTCCCCGCTACCTGGAAAACATATATTTCTTCTGCCAAGATGCGTGTGTTGAAACCGAAAATAGACGAGATCAACAAGAAGTATCCCAAGCAGGAAGATGCAATGAAGAAACAGCAGGAAATGATGGGAATGTACAGCCAGTATGGTGTGAGTCCGATGGGTGGTTGTTTACCAATGTTGGTGCAATTCCCCGTTCTGATTGCGCTGTTCATGTTCGTGCCGAGTGCTATCGAATTGCGTCAGCAGAGCTTCTTATGGGCTGATGACCTTTCAACGTACGATGCTTTCATCAACTTCCCGTTCAATATCCCGTTCCTGGGCAGTCATCTCAGTTTGTTCTGCTTACTGATGACGGTTGTGAACATACTGAACTCCAAGTTCATGATGCAGCAACAGGATACCGGAGCAAACCCGCAGATGGCAGCGATGAAGTGGATGACCTATCTCATGCCGATTATGATGTTGTTTATCTTGAACAGCTATCCTTCAGGTTTGAACTATTACTACTTCATATCGACATTGATTAGTGTAGTGACTACTCTCATTCTGCGCAAAACAACGAATGAAGAGAAGCTTCTTGCCCAATTGGAAGCCCGAAAGAAAGATCCGAAGAAAGCTAAGAAAACCGGCTTTGCCGCCCGCCTGGAGGCAATGCAGAAACAACAGGAACAGTTGTTGAAAGAGAGACAGAATAAAAAGTAAGTCTCCGCTTTTCATCACTTGATAATAAAAGCCGGGCAATTGATGTAATTGTCCGGCTTTCTTTCTCTTATAACGACTATAACTATAATTTAAATGAAAACTAAATACACCAACAAACAGATTTGGATGATAGCCTATCCGATCCTCATCAGCCTGCTGATGGAGCAAATGATAGGTATGACGGATACAGCTTTCCTGGGACGGGTAGGCGAAGTAGAACTGGGAGCATCAGCCATTGCAGGTGTCTTCTATATGGTAATATTCATGGTTGCTTTCGGTTTTAGTATCGGAGCACAGATACTTATCGCACGACGCAATGGAGAACAGCAATACAAGGAAATCGGAAACCTATTCTATCAGGGCATATACTTCCAGATAGGATTAGCTGCAGTTATGTTCATCCTTTCCTACTGCTTTTCTCCCTTGATTCTGAAACGTATCGTAGCATCGGATCATATCTACGAAGCAGCCACCAGTTATTTGAATTGGCGCGTATTCGGAGCTTTTTTCTCATTCAGTGGAGTCATGTTCCGCGCCTTTTTCCTAGGTACAACGCAGACCAAGACGCTGACGCTGAACTCTGTAGTAATGGTATTGAGCAACGTAGTATTCAACTATATACTAATCTTCGGTAAATTCGGTTTTCCGGCCCTCGGTATTGCCGGTGCTGCTATCGGTTCGTCACTTGCCGAACTGGTTTCGCTGGTATTCTTCATCCTCTATACCCGTTCTCGCATTGACTGCAAGAAGTATGGACTGGATCGTATTCCAAAGTTCTGCATGGAAGTATTGAAGCGTATGCTGAACGTCTCTTTCTGGACAATGATACAGAACTTTTTCTCATTATCCACCTGGTTCCTGTTCTTCCTCTACGTGGAGCATCTGGGCGAACGCTCACTGGCTGTTACGAATATCATCCGTAATGTATCCGGCATATTGTTCATGGTACTCATGGCATTTGCTTCTACATGCGGTTCACTGGTCAGCAACCTGATTGGTGCGGGTGAGAAAGATTGCGTGGCGGGAACCATCCGACAACACATACGCCTCGGCTACATGTTTGTATTGCCGCTGGCACTGTTGTTCTCTCTATTCCCTAAGTTGATACTGGGCATTTACACAGATATGCCGGATTTGCAGGATGCGGCAGTCCATTCACTCTGGGTGATGTGTTCCACATATCTGTTCCTTGTGCCTGCCAACGTTTATTTCCAGGCAGTATCGGGAACCGGAAACACACGCACGGCACTGGTAATGGAGTTGATAACTCTGGTCATCTACGTAGCCTATATCAGCTACATCATCCTCTATTTGAGATTGGATGTAGCTCTTTGCTGGACATCTGAAATGGTTTATTCCACATTTATTTTAATACTCTGCTGGAATTACATTAAACGCGGACGATGGCAAGAAAAACGCATATAATTTGTATATTTGTCGCAAAATAACTGTAACGAACAACCTATATGAAACAAGTAAACTTATTGCTTATGTCAGCAGCTATGACATTGGCTGCCTGCGGCGGGACAAAAGACGCAGGGCAAGCCGGAGCACCGCTCATCGAGCGGTCGGACATCCAGATTGAAGGCAAGCGCATGACTCCCGAAGCTCTCTGGGCCATGGGCCGTATCAGCGGCGTAGCCGTATCTCCCGATGAAAAGCAGATTGCTTACACGGTAGCTTACTACAGTGTGCCGGAGAACAAGAGTAACCGTGAAGTCTTTGTAATGAACACAGATGGAACAGGCAACCAACAAATCACCCGTACCCCTTGGCAGGAGAACGAAGTGAACTGGATTAAAGGCGGCACTAAACTGGCGTTCCTTTCCAATGAAGGTGGCAGCAGCCAGTTGTGGGAAATGAATCCGGACGGTAGCGGACGCAAGCAGTTGACGCAATATGATGGTGACATCGAAGGTTATTCTTTCTCCCCCGACGATAAGAAGTTACTTTTCATTGCACAAGTGAAAACCAAACAAAGTACCGCGGATAAATATCCCGATCTGCCTAAAGCAACCGGTATCATCGTTACCGACCTGATGTACAAACACTGGGATGAATGGGTAATCGGTGCTCCACATCCTTTTGTAGCCGATTTTGATGGAAACAGCATCAGTAATATAAAAGATATACTGGAAGGAGAACCTTATGAAAGCCCGATGAGACCTTGGGGTGGCATTGAGCAACTGGCATGGAGTCCTGCCGGAGACAAGGTGGCATATACTTGCCGTAAAAAGACCGGTCTGGCTTATGCTATCTCCACCAACTCGGATATTTACATCTATGATCTTGCAACTAAGAAGACAGACAATATCACCGAAGAAAACAAAGGTTACGACACGAATCCTCAATACTCTCCCGACGGTAAATACATTGCCTGGCAGAGCATGGAACGTGACGGTTATGAAGCAGACTTAAACCGCCTCTTCATTATGAATCTGGAAACAGGTGAGAAACGTTTCGTCAGCAAAGAATTTGAATCGAATGTAGATGGTTTCTTATGGAATAAGGACTCAAAGAGCATTTATTTCATTGGTGTCTGGCATGGTGAAACGCAGATTTATAATGTAGACCTTGCTGCCAATGATAAGGTTACACAGTTGACAGACGGCATGTATGACTATGCTTCCCTTGCCTTTGCAGGAGATAAAGTAATCGCTTTACGCCATTCTATGAGCATGGGCGATGAAATCTATGCCGTATCTGCTACCCGCAACGGTGATGCTTTTGCCGAGGTAAAGCAACTGACCTTCGAAAACAAGCAGATTTACGACCAATTGGAAATGGGTAAAGTTGAAGCTCGCTGGATGAAGACTACAGACGGCAAACAGATGCTGACATGGGTAATCTATCCGCCACAGTTTAACCCGAATAAGAAATACCCTACCCTCCTATTCTGTGAAGGTGGTCCGCAAAGTCCCGTAAGTCAGTTCTGGAGCTATCGTTGGAACTTCCAGATTATGGCTGCCAACGATTATATCATCGTAGCTCCCAACCGCCGCGGTCTTCCGGGCTTCGGAGTAGAATGGAATGAGGCTATCAGTGGTGATTACGGTGGGCAGTGTATGAAGGATTATTTCACAGCTATCGACGAGATGGCTAAAGAACCGTTTGTAGACAAAGACCGTCTCGGTTGTGTAGGCGCCAGCTTCGGCGGCTTCTCCGTTTACTGGCTTGCCGGACATCATGACAAGCGCTTCAAAGCATTCATCGCACATGATGGCATCTTCAATATGGAAATGCAATATCTGGAAACTGAAGAAAAATGGTTTGCCAACTGGGATATGGGCGGCGCATACTGGGAAAAACAGAATCCGGTGGCTCAACGCACATTCGCCAACTCTCCACACCAGTTTGTAGACAAATGGGATACGCCTATCCTTTGTATTCATGGCGAAAAGGACTACCGCATTCTTGCCAACCAGGCAATGGCTGCTTTTGATGCCGCCGTAATGCGTGGTGTTCCTGCCGAACTGCTGATCTATCCGGATGAAAATCACTGGGTATTGAAACCTCAGAATGGTATCCTCTGGCAGCGCACATTCTTCGAATGGCTGGACAAATGGTTGAAATAAAAAACAGACGATTGAAGGCTCCTGAAACAGACCATCTGTTAGGGCTAAACAGACCGTCTATTCGCATTGAATAGATGGTCTGTTTTTTATCTCTGTATCAAGCCCTGTAAATCAAGGCATAAGCGTTGTTTCACCTCTTCCATCGGCACCTCCCGTTTCAGCTCCTGCTGAAGCGAAGTGACTCCCTTATCTATAAATCCACAAGGATGGATATAACTGAAATAGCGTAAATCCGTATTTACATTCAGTGCCAGCCCGTGCATGGTGACGAAGTGGCTGCTACGCACACCAATGGCACATATCTTACGGGCACGTGGCGTATCCCCTTCCAGCCACACACCTGTTGCTTTCTCCAATCTTCCGGCAGTGATGCCATAAGAGGCGCACACACGGATGACTGCTTCTTCCAGCAAGTGCACATACTCCTTCAGTCCAAGAGAAAATTCTTCAAGGTTCAGGATAGGATAACACACCAACTGCCCCGGTCCGTGATAGGTAATATCTCCGCCACGGTCAATATGATAGAGCATAGCTCCTATCTTCTGAAGTTGTTCCTCACTCAGCAACATATTCCCTTCTTTACCACTACGGCCTAAAGTATAAACATGCGGATGTTCACACAAAATAATGTGATTTTCATACTCCTCCCCCGCCTGCTTGGCGCGAACAAGAGCATCAAACCACTCCGTCTGCCGGGTCCATGCATCAGCATACGGGATGATATTCCAATCAATGACATTCAGTTTCATGCCGACAAAGTTAAGATTTTAGGGATAAAATCGTATATTTGCCGACAGCAAAATGAAAAAAGATGAAACATAACTTCCCACAAGTAGATTTGCCGGTCGAAATGCTGGCATGGAGAGATGTTACAGAAGATATTCTGAATCTCTATCGCCAGTCGTGTCGATTGAAGGCTTGCATTTTCGCATTATGCACCGAAGGAACTATCAAGGCATCCATCAATCTGATGGAATATGAAATCAAAAAAAATGATTTGATTATCCTAATGCCGGGCACCATCATACAACTCAATGAACAAAAAGAAAAAGTGCGGCTTTGTTTTGTGGGTTTCTCCGCTCACTGTGTCAACGGCATCAATCTGCTACAAGCTACTATGGGTTCATTCTCCAAAATATGGGACAATCCGATTGTCAATGTGAGCGATACTGTAGCCTCTTATTTTATAGATTATTTCGCACTACTGACGCGTATATCCATTGCACACCCCACCAGCACAGCTATGGGACAAAGTGTACTTCACAGCATTTTGCTTGGGATAAATACTCTCTATGCCCGTCGTCCGCAAAACATTCTTGCCAAAAGCCGTAAAGAGGAAATTTGCCATAAGTTTGTACAACTGGTTATCGAGAACTATATGACCGAACGTCGTGCCCAGTTCTATGCCGACAAATTAGGAATTTCATTGCAGCACCTCAGTACCACTGTAAAACAAGTAACTGGAAGGAACGTGCTTGATATCATTTCACATGTAGTCATCATCGACGTCAAGGCACGGTTGAAATCTACAGATATGACTATCCAGGAGATAGCCTATTCACTGAACTTCCCCAGTGCCTCTTTCTTTGGAAAGTACTTCAAGAGGCACATGGGAATGAGTCCGTTGGAATATAGAAATAGTTAGTACCTCAGTCGAAGGCTATTCAATACCACCGATACACTGGAGAACGCCATAGCCGCACTTGCCAGCATAGGGTTCAGCAATAATCCATTGATGGGGTAAAGCAGTCCTGCTGCAATAGGAATACCTATCAGGTTGTAGATAAATGCCCAAAACAGATTCTGATGAATCAAACGTACAGTTTGCCGGGAGAGGTTGAACGCTTTCGGCAATAGTAACAGGTCCGAAGTCATAAGGGTTACCATTGCTACATCCATAGCAATATCAGTTCCTTTACCCATGGCAATGCTGACATCGGCACAAGCCAAAGCCTGTGAGTCATTGATTCCATCGCCTACCATCGCCACCGTCTTTCCTTGAAGCTGGAGCTGACGGACAAACTCTTCCTTATCATCCGGCATAGCATCAGAAATGTATTGGATATTGCCCAAGCGTGCGGCAACAGAAGACGCAGTGCGTTCTCCGTCTCCCGTCAGCATATATACATCGATACCCTGAGTACGAAGTTCGCGGACAGCCTCGACGGATGTAGCTTTTATCTGGTCCTTGATAGCTACAATGGCAAGCAGCTCATTCTTACGTCCGAAATAAATGATACTGCAACTATCCGATTCATACTGTGCCAGCATCTCTCCTAATACATCAGTAAGAGCGGCATGATAATCTTTCAATAGTTTATGACTACCAGCCCAATACTCAGTACCCTGATAAGAAACTTTAATCCCTTTTCCGGTAATACTTTCAAAGCTGTCCAAAGCTGCCGGTTCGATATGCTCCTGTTCTTGCAGGGCAGTCACAATAGCAGCTGCCAACGGATGTTCGGATTTAAGTTCGGCAGCCAGAAGAACATCTTTATAGTGCTCCTCCTGCGGCTGTGCCCATAACCATCCGGTAACAGTGGGATGCCCTTCAGTCAATGTGCCGGTCTTATCCAACACCACCACATTCACCTTTCGCATCTGTTCCAGTGCCACAGCATCTTTTATCAGGATATGATGATTGGCAGCTTTACCAATACCTACCATCAAAGCCGTAGGCGTAGCCAACCCCAATGCACAGGGACAAGCAATCACCAATACGGAAACCGCTGATAACATGGCATGGGAAAGCATATCTACACCACCGAAGAACATCCAAATAAAGAATGTCAATACGGACAAGCCCAATACTACAGGGACAAAGATACCTGTTACCTTATCCACGATACGTTGTACGGGAGCTTTACTGCCCTGTGCTTCCTGCACCATACGGATGATACGCGCCAGCACCGTTTCACTACCGACTTTCTCGGCGCGAATAATGAATGAACCTTTCTGATTGATGGTTCCAGCCAATACGTGCGAACCGGCCTTCTTTTCTACCGGGATAGGTTCACCGCTGATCATACTTTCATCGACATAAGAATCTCCTTCAGTTAAAAAGCCGTCAACGGGAATTTGCTCACCGGGACGTACGCTGACCAGGTCGTCAATTCTCAGCTGTTCCAAAGGAATATCCTCTTCCTTACCGTTGCGCACCACACGGGCTATCTTGGGCTGTAATCCCATCAGCTTGCGGATGGCGGTAGAGGTGTTACCTTTAGCACGCTCTTCCATCAGCTTACCAGTCAGTACGAAAGCGATAATAACCACAGCAGCTTCATAATAAACATGAGGCTCCAAGCCACGGCTATACCAGAAATCGGGGAAGAAGGTATTAAAAACACTGAACAAAAAAGCAATGGATGTACTCAGTGCAACCAAGGTATCCATATTACTGCGTCCCAAACGAGCCTGTTTCCAGGCACCGGTATAGAACGGTGTACCGAACAACACCAGTACTGGAATAGCCAATACCATCTGTATTTCGTTGGAATAAGGTACATGCATAAAGACCATGGAAAGCAACAGCAGAGGAATAGCAAATAGCCACGCTCCTATCACCCGCCCTTTCAGGCGACGGTAACGCTTCTGTTGTTCTTCCTCCTGGCGCTCTTCGACATGATCTTCTTCAATAATGAGGTCATAGCCCGCAGCCAGTACGGCAGCACGAATTTCTCCGGGTGTCAGCTTATCCATCTCATAGGAGACAGACAGTGTATTGGAAGCGAAGTTGACCGAAGCATCCGTAATGCCCACCAACTTGCGAACAGTCTTTTCTACGTTATTGGCGCATCCCGCACAATGCATGTTCAGTACGGGAAACGTCTGTTTCTTTAAATTAGCCATATATATTGTTTTTATGATTTATCAAAATTAGCTGATAATTGTACAAGAATGGGAGGAATGATAATATAACAGGCTGAAAGGCTTATATGCCTATTGCAAATTATCATTCAGCCCATACTCATACAGTAAGTAACAATCTCTACAGGCCGTTTGTTCGACTACTTCTTATCCTCTTGCTTCGACTCCTTAACGAACTCAGCTTCGTAGTTGAACTTTTTGAAACCAGCTTTCAGTTTGTCTACATTTGTCTTTTCAGCATCGTAGGTAATAGACACAGTTTTTGTTTTCAAGTCTGTAGAGAAATCTTTTACTCCTTTCTCAAATTTAATGTTGTTTTTCACCTTCCGCTCACAGTTTTCGCAATGCATCTGTGAAACTTTAAAAACAGCGGTACGGATATCTTTTGCCATCACTGCTGTTACACTCAATAAAGCTACTACGAGAGCAGCCATCATTCTTCTTGTTTTCATAAATATCTCCTTAGTTATTGGTTAATATTATTTTAGTTACGAGCTACAAGCTACTAGTTTCTTGCCAGATTAAACCTCAACCCGATATATGCCTTAGCACCATGCATCGGTCCCCACACCATGGTAGCATCGAAGTTCTCTCCCCATGGATTAGAGGCATCGATTATCGGATTCTTCTGCTTAAAGTTAGTCAGGTTTTCACCACCAACATAAATAGACCAGCGACGGAAATAACGCGTTACCTGGGCACTAAGTTGCTGGAAGCTGCCATAACGACGTTCCCACGAAAGACTGCCGTCAGCGAGTTCGTAAGGATCGGGCATCCTTCCACCCCCATTCAACTGAAGGGTAGCATCAAACTGCCATAGTCCCAGAGGTGTCTGATAGGAAGCTGTCAATAAACCCTTATACTTTCCGGTAAGTGGTTTCTCCATTAGTTTACCATTGTAGGTGGTCTTTGCATCTGTCAGACGGTAGGCTGCCGTAAGGTTGAAACCTTTGAAAAACGGATAACTTGCCTCTACTTGGAACACATGCGAATAAGAACGTCCATCCAGATTATAAAAGGCCACTTCATGCGGATTACTATCCATATCTACTACTACTTGTTTCAGGAAATCCGTATAGTAATATTCGGCATTCACATTCAGCGTCTTGCCAAAAACAGGAATGTAAGCAGACACGCTCGCTCCGTAATTCCACGCTTCCTCCTGATCCAGATGAGGGGCAATCTTCATTTTACGGCTGCTTGCCAGGAGATAGTTATTCTCCGCCAATACATGATTGGTACGGTATCCCTTACCGGCAGACAAACGAAAATGCAGATACTCATTCGGATTATACTTGACGTGTGCACGCGGTGTAACAAAGAAACCATGTTCGCTGCTGTAATCCCCTCGGATACCCCCCATCAACATCAACTGGTCATTCAGATTGAATGTATACTGGACATACGCTCCCGGAACAGACTCCTTCACAAATTTCTTCGTCAATCCGTCTTCTACCTGGTTTGTCAGCCGGTAATGCTGATCGTAACCATCATAATTGAAACTCAATCCCGTGGATAGACTATGCTGTTTGCTGAACTCCGTTTCAAAAAGCAACGAAGCATAGAAATTGCTTTGGTCCACATCATACAGTTTACGTCCGTAAGCGGCATCCTGATTATGCAAGGTTCCTTGCAGAATCAAGGCAAGATTCGTATTCTTTTCTTTATCGAAAATATAAGCATTCTTGGTGAAGGCTTCGTAACGGTTTGTCTGAATACCTATTTCGTATAGGTCATGAGTAGGTGTCTGTCCATGAGCTGTCTGACCACTGTTACGGGTTTCATGCAAAGCCTTTATACCTGCCTGAAATACATAATGATCGCCCATATACGCCCATCGGTTCCAGAAGTTATACTGCTCCACACGCGGAATATCCACAAAACCATCATCATTGGAGTCGTGAGATTTCGTCTCATTTTCATAATGCGCCAGCAAAGAAGTACTCCAGCGCTTCGAAAGCTTCACTGTAGCATCCGCATTAGCTTCATACCGGTTTGTGCTGCTGGCAAAAAAATTTGCCGACACCCAATCCGCTTCCGGCAACTGAGGCTTCTTAAACTCCACATTAATTTGTCCGGTTATAGACTCATAGCCATTCTTCACGGATGAACTTCCTTTGCTGACCTGTATGCTCTGCATCCACGGCCCCGGCACATATCCTAACCCGTAAGGAGCGGCTGCTCCACGGAAATTCGGAATATTCTCAGTCATCATCTGTACATAAGTGCCGGAGAGCCCCAGTAATTTAATCTGCTTGGCCCCCGTGGCAGCATCCGAATAGCTTACATCGACGGAAGGGTTTGTCACAAAACTCTCGCCCAGATTACAGCAGGCTGCACGTGTCAATTCGGCACTGCTAATCATATCTTCGTTCATCACACTGGAACGTAACTTCATGGTACCCATTTTGCGGGTTACAATGTTCACTTCACCTAATTCCACTCCTTCACGAAGCACAATCTCAAGTTGCTGATTGCCCTTATCCACATGTATCGTATCATTTTCAAATCCGATAAAGCTAACTACAAGCATATGGCTGCGGGCAGGTTTATGAATAGAGAAGTTACCGTCTTCATTAGTGGTTGCTCCTTCGGTGGTATTCATCCAGAAAACATTTGCACCCGGAATGGGTTCTCCGGCGGAATCTTTTACTACACCTGTCACTTGCGCCTGCAAGTTCAAGGTTATGGCGAGAAAAAGAAAAATATATAAAAGTCTCATTATTCTTAAAGTTCTATTAGTTCTTGCAATCATTGTAAATGACGTGCACCGTATTCTCTCCCTGTCCGGTCCATACTTGCTCCGTGTCTATACGCTTGGACTTGGTACGGAGTTGGTATGGTTAGGGTACAGTGCCGACCCATATCTGAAAGAAATGAAGGTCTTTCAAACGTACAGGAGCGGATTTACTCCGTAATAAGGGAATTCTAAATGATGAGAACAGAATAAAGAGCCAGATACTGCCTCGAACTGTCAGGATGTGGAGGTACATTATAAGACACCTCTTCCAAATCACCCGTAGGCAAGGAGTACTGGAAATCCAGCAATGCTTCACAGAGAAGTTGAATAACAGGTACGGCGATAACAGGGCTTTCACACGAGTATTTCACAAGGTCTACCTTATAAAAAGTAGCCGTACAGCCTTCATCCTTGCAAGATTTTTCCGGATTATGATGAGATTTGTGGCATTTGGCACAACTATTGGTGCAGCATGCCTGCTCTGTAGCGCAACGTGCACAACAATAGTGGACAATAGAAACTCCGGCCCCTGCATACACAACCGTCAGGGACAATAATACTGCCAATATGTAACGAAGTCTCTTCATATCTGATACAAAGATAGGCAGATAAAAGCATTTATGCCTATTATTTTTTCATTTTTTATATGTTCTATTCGTTTATATGTCCTATATTTGTCGATAGCGAACTGAAACCGAAATGTTGAATTTAACGAAGAAAGTCCAAATGAAAAAGCAATATGTCAGCCTACTTGTCATTCTACTTGCGGCAAGTGGCTTTTTATTTTCTTGTGGTAACACCATGAACAAAAACGCCGGTGCGTTGGAGTTCGACAGTATACAGGTAAATGAGACTGCCCACCTGTTCGGAGATACTGCAAAGCCCGGATGTAACATTACCATCAACTTTGCCTATGCCAGCAAATCGTCCGACGAGAAACTGAAAGATAGTCTCAACACCTATTTTCTCTCTGCCTGCTTCGGCGATAAGTACATGACGATGACACCCGAAGAGGCTGTAAAAGCTTATAAAGAAGCCTATATTCAGGATTATCTGAAAGATCTGGAACCCATGTATGCCAAAGATGAAGCGGAAAAAGAAGATTCAGCATCCATAAGTGCCTGGTACTCCTATTATAAAGGTGTAGAAGGCCATGTACAATATTACAAAAAGAATCTGCTGGTTTACCGCATCGATTACAACGAGTTTACCGGAGGCGCCCATGGCATTTATATGTCCACTTTCCTCAATATGGACTTGCGTACTTTGAGTCCGATATGTCTGGACGATATTTTTGTAGGAGAATATCAGGAAGCACTCACTGACCTGCTGTGGAACCAACTCATGGCAGATAACAAGGCCACTACACGCCAGGAAGTAGAAGAAATGGGATATACAAGCACTGGAGACCTGGAACCAATCGAGAACTTCTACCTGAGCGAAAAAGGAATCACTTTCTATTATAATATTTATGAAATCGCTCCATACGTGATGGGACCGGTAGAAATCACTCTGCCATACGAAATCATGTCGCATTTACTGAGCGATGATACAATGGTATTGAACGAAGTGAGAAACGAGAATTAATGATGAATTATAAATTATGAATTATGAATTAGGCTGCGCCATTGTACAGCGTGCCCATTCATAACTCATAATTCATAACTCATAATTCATAATTAAATTAATAATCAACAAGCATGGAAATCATTCTAAAGTACTTCCCGGACCTCACAGAGACGCAGAAGCAACAATTCGCGTCCCTCTATGACCTCTATACGGACTGGAATGCTAAAATAAACGTCATATCACGCAAAGACATTGAGAATCTGTACGAACATCATGTACTCCATTCACTGGGTATAGCCAAGGTTACACGCTTCGCACCCGGTACCCATATCATGGATCTGGGGACAGGAGGAGGCTTTCCCGGTATTCCTCTTGCCATCTTATTTCCCGAAGTGAAATTCCACCTTGTAGACAGTATTGGAAAGAAAGTACGCGTAGCAACGGAGGTAGCCAACAGTATCGGACTAAAAAATGTCACTTTCCGCCATGCCCGGGCTGAGGAGGAAAAGCAGTTATTCGATTTCGTTGTAAGCCGTGCTGTAATGCCGCTTGCCGATCTACTGAAAATCATTCGTAAGAATATCACTCCCAAACAACAGAATGCTTTGCCCAACGGACTGATCTGTCTGAAAGGCGGCGAGCTGGCCAATGAGACTATGCCTTTCAAGAACAAGACTGTGATGTACGATCTGAAAGATTATTTCAAGGAGGAATTCTTTGAAACGAAAAAAGTGGTTTATGTAGCGCCTTAATCACAGAAATAATGACTAACATATACCTATCATGAAAATAAAAAGGTTTGAATTTAATATGTTCCCCGTGAACTGTTACGTTCTGTGGGACGACACCCTTGAAGCTACCGTGATAGACCCCGGTTGCTATTATGAGGAGGAAAAACAAGCGTTGAAGAACTTCATTATCAAGAACGGTTTGAACGTAAAACATCTCCTCAACACACACCTGCATCTGGATCATATCTTTGGAAATGCTTTCATGGTTAAAGAATTCGGTCTGCAAGTAGAAGCTAATAAGGCCGATGAATTCTGGATTGATGAAGCTCCGAAACAAAGCCGTATGTTTGGCTTTCACTGGAACGAACTGCCTGCACCAATAGGGCACTATTTACATGATGGAGACATCATCAGTTTTGGAAATACAACACTGGAGGCTATTCACGTACCGGGACACTCACCGGGAAGCCTTGTTTATTACTGCGCTGCAGATCACTGCATGTTCTCCGGAGATGTACTCTTCCAAGGTAGCATCGGTCGTGCCGACCTCACTGGCGGCAACTTCGACGAACTGAAAGAACATATTTGCAGCCGCCTGTTCGTATTGCCCAATGAGACAATAGTCTATCCCGGACATGGTGCTCCGACTACTATCGGCATTGAAAAGGCAGAAAATCCATTCTTCAGATAAACTTAAAAAAACAGATACTACCATGAAAAGCGACCTATTAGCTTGCCGCCACATCGGCATTAGCGAGAAAGATGAAGAGAAAATGCTCCGGAAAATTGGAGTCGGCAGTTTGGATGAGTTGATAGATAAAACCATTCCTGCCAACATTCGGCTGAAAGAGCCATTAGCACTCCCCGAACCCATGACAGAATATGAGTTCGGCCAACACATCACCCGATTAGCGTGCAAAAACAAACTTTACACTACGTATATCGGCCTCGGCTGGTATAATACCATCACCCCCGCCGTTATCCAACGGAATGTATTTGAGAATCCCGTATGGTATACCTCCTATACTCCCTACCAGACAGAAGTTTCACAGGGACGCCTCGAAGCGTTGATGAACTTCCAGACAGCAGTCTGCGACCTAACAGGTATGCCTCTTGCCAACTGTTCCCTGCTGGATGAAGCAACAGCTGCGGCCGAAGCCGTCAGTATGATGTATGCCCTGCGTCCGCGCGATATGCAGAAATCCGGTGCAAACGTTGTGTTTGTGGACGAAAAGATTTTTCCACAAATATTGGCAGTAATGACCACACGCGCCATCCCGCAAGGTATCCAGATACGCACAGGTAAATATTCCGAGATGGAAATGACGCCGGACATTTTTGCCTGCATACTGCAATATCCCAATGCAAGTGGAAATGTGGAAGATTACCGCACCTTTGTAGAGAAAGCTCACGCTGCCAACTGCAAAGTGGCTGTAGCCGCCGATATTTTGAGTCTTGCCCTACTCACACCTCCGGGAGAATGGGGAGCTGACATTGTATTCGGTACTACGCAGCGTCTCGGCACACCAATGTTCTACGGTGGACCGTCTGCCGGTTATTTTGCTACACGTGACGAGTACAAGCGTAACATTCCGGGACGTATCATTGGCTGGTCAAAAGACAAATACGGAAAGTTGTGTTATCGTATGGCCTTGCAAACCCGTGAGCAACATATCAAACGTGAAAAAGCCACTTCAAATATCTGTACCGCACAAGCGTTGCTGGCAACGATGGCAGGTTTCTATGCCGTATATCATGGACCGGAAGGCATTCGCACTATCGCCGAACGCATTCACAGCATTGCGGCATATCTCGAAAAGAACATCAACAAGCTGGGATACAAACAAGTAAACGAGCAATACTTCGACACCCTACGTTTTGCATTGCCTGATACTGTATCTGCACAACAGATACGTACCATTGCCTTGAGTAAAGAAGTTAACTTGCGCTATTTCCACAATGGAGATGTAGGTATGAGTATCGATGAAACAACAGATGTATCTGCTGCCAACATCCTGCTCTCCATTTTTGCCATTGCCGCCGGTAAGGATTGGACAAAAGCAGAAGATATTCCCGTAAACAGTACTATCAGCAAGGCTCTGAAACGTCAGAGTTCTTATCTGACCCATGAAGTGTTCAATAAATATCACACAGAAACGGAAATGATGCGTTATATCAAACGCCTCGATCGCAAGGATATTTCCCTTGCCCACTCCATGATTTCCCTGGGTTCCTGCACCATGAAGCTGAACGCTGCGGCGGAAATGCTGCCCCTCAGTCGTCCGGAATTCATGTGCATGCATCCGCTTGTTCCCGAGGACCAGGCAGAGGGCTACCGTGAATTGATAAACAATCTCAGTGAAGAATTGAAAGTCATCACAGGCTTTGCAGGCGTCAGTCTGCAACCGAATTCCGGTGCGGCAGGTGAATATACAGGGCTTCGCGTTATCCGCGCTTATCTGGAAAACATCGGTCAGGGGCACCGCAATAAAATATTGATTCCCGCTTCAGCCCATGGCACCAATCCGGCATCTGCCATCCAAGCCGGTTTTACTACTGTGACTTGTGCTTGCGACGCACAGGGTAATGTGGACATGGATGATCTTCGTGCCAAGGCGGAAGAAAACAAAGACGACCTTGCCGCACTGATGATTACCTATCCTTCTACTCACGGTATTTTTGAAACAGAAATCGTAGAAATCTGCCGCATCATCCATGAATGCGGAGCACAGGTATATATGGACGGCGCCAACATGAATGCGCAAGTAGGTCTGACAAATCCCGGCTTCATTGGCGCCGACGTTTGCCACCTGAACCTGCACAAGACATTTGCTTCGCCTCATGGTGGCGGTGGTCCGGGCGTAGGTCCTATCTGCGTTGCAGAACATCTCGTCCCATTCTTGCCAGGACATCCGCTGTTCGGCAATCCTGCCAATACTGTATCTGCCGCCCCATTCGGTAGCGCCGGTATTTTGCCTATCACTTACGGATATATCCGTATGATGGGTACGGAAGGATTGACACGTGCTACCAAAATCGCTATTCTCAGCGCTAATTATCTGGCAGCCTGTCTGAAAGATACGTATGGTATCGTATATCGTGGCGCTACGGGTTTCGTAGGCCATGAGATGATATTGGAATGCCGTAAGGTTCACGAAGAAACAGGTATCAGCGAGAATGACATTGCCAAACGATTGATGGATTATGGGTATCATGCTCCTACCCTCTCCTTCCCTGTTCACGGTACACTGATGATAGAGCCTACGGAAAGCGAAAGCCTCAGCGAGCTGGATAATTTCATTAATGTAATGTTAAACATCTGGGAAGAAATTCAGGAAGTGAAAGAAGGCAAAGCAGATAAGGAAGACAATGTTCTGATAAACGCTCCGCACCCCGAATATGAAGTGGTTGCCAACAACTGGGAACACAGCTATACTCGGGAAAAGGCGGTTTATCCGATAGAAAGTGTACGCGAAAACAAATTCTGGATAAACGTAGCGCGTGTGGATAACACGCTGGGCGACCGTAAGCTGTTGCCGACGTGCTACGGATGCTTTGAATAAACTCTCTTGGTGTATGCGGACGAATAAATATTCGTCCGCATATATATAATGATGTTGCTCCTAACGATTCATTGCTGAAATACGAACTACTTGCCATTCGTGCCCACCTTCATCAAATAAATGACAGTCTGCAAAAAGTGGGAAACGGCATCATCATGGCTTATGGCCGACAGTCGAACCTATATCTTGCTCTCAATATGTACGACCGGGCATTGGAACTGGAACCGTCTGGCTTGCTGTTACTCCATTCAGAAGGACAGTTTCGAAAAGCACACCTTACAATAGAGAGATGGCGAAAATATAAAATAGCAAATCTTTGCTTTCTGCCCCAAAAGGCATACCTTTGCGGAAGTGTCACGAGTACTAACCGAAGAAATGAGCATCACCCGGAAAAAGAAACAAAACGGACTTTTCTACACAAAAGCCGAAGAGAGAATAAATACCCTCTCGCACGCCGCAGGCATCCTGATGGGAGTTGTTGTCGGCACGATATTTCTCGTAAAAAGCTATCAGAGTGGAAACTTCTGGGCTGTATTCGGCATCTGGCTCTACCTCTTCGGCATGCTCGGCTCTTACGTTGCCTCTACTCTCTACCATGCGCTGAAATACCATAATCCCTGGAAAAAGCGGTTGCGGAATTGGGACCATGCGGCTATCTACTGGCATATTGCGGGCAGTTATTCACCCGTCACACTCATTGCACTGCGGAGCGAAGGCGCTTGGGGATGGGGACTATTCGGTTTTGTCTGGTTGTGCGCTATCATCGGCACTATCGCGAGTTTCCGCAAAATGGAGGAACATAGCAATGTGGAAACAATCTGTTTCATCGTTATGGGGCTGTCCGTACTGGTTGCCTTCAAACCTCTATATGCCGTTGCCGCAGGAACGTGCTACTGGATGATCGGTGAGGGTATTTGCTACATCACCGGAGCGGTGTTCTACTCTTTCCGGCAACGTTATATGCATTCTATATTTCATTTCTTCGTATTGGGAGGATCAATATGCCACATGATGGCGGTATGGTTGATTTTATAAAAACGGACAGTCAAAATGAACAAGCTAACAGACATAATCAAACGTTACGGCATAATAGGATGCCTGTACAAAACAATCTTTAAAGTCGTGAGAATGCTGGGTATTACTTACATTAAGTACTTAGCATACTTCAAAGAGCTTCCCGAAACCATAGACCGACACATTAGTACAGTGTCACAAAATGACAATGGATGACTTCAGAAAGCAAATAAAATTCGATGGGAAGTGGTTTAATAATCGCAAGTTGAAACAAATTGAAAGGTTTATTGACCAACCGGGATATTCATACTACGGAATCTACGATGGCGATAACCTGATATGTTATGGCGCAATCTTAACAAATCACGACAACTTCATAAACAGAAAGATGGATCCGAATACAGCTTATCTGTTTGACGACTATACCAACCCCTATCATAGGGGAAAAGGATTACATCGGAAAATAATCGCCATAAGAGAGTATGAAGCACGGAAACAAGGTAAATCCGTCACTTTTGCCTATGTACAATCCTCAAACCGCGCCTCGGCAAAAGGCTTCAAACGTTGCGGATATGTAGCCAGAATAAAACTTATATATAAAAAAATTGGGAAAAACAGACCCTTTAAAAGGAAATTCATTGAATTGTAAAAGTTACAATAGTCGGCATACCACTACGACAAGACTTCGCTGACTGCTAAAATATATTAATTAATCTCTCCCTTCCTTGTTTTTCTCCTCAGCTTCCCCTACGTTTGCAGTGTTGTACATCAGTGCAACACTTAAAAAACTATGATAAAGATAGAAAACATCAGCTACGGCTACAAGTCTAACCGTCCTATTTTCAATGATATATCTTTGGAAATAGGCAACGGAATATACGGACTTCTGGGAGAGAACGGTGTAGGTAAAACCACACTGATACATCTCCTTTGTGGACTACTTTTTCCTTGGAAAGGAGAATGCAGCATTGATGGGATGAATCCGGCAAAAAGAGAACCCGCCTTATTGAGCCGTTACTTCTTTCTGCCCGAAGAAATGCAGATGCCTTCCGAAAGCATTTCCGCTTTTGCCACACGGCATTCCGCTTTCTATCCTCACTTCAACCACAAAGAGTTTGAACAGAATCTTGAAGAACTGAAGATTGACAGGAAACAGAAGTTATCCGCAGTTTCTTATGGTCAGCAGAAGAAGGCGATGCTGGCGTATGCCTTTGCACTGCATACCCCGCTCCTGATACTCGACGAGCCTACAAACGGACTGGACATCACATCCCGACAAGCTCTGAAACGTATCATCAGCCGCAGCATAGATGATGACAGTACGCTCCTCATCTCTACCCATCAGGCACACGACTTCGAGAACCTGCTGGATCACCTCATCATCCTCGGCGAAGGCGAAATCTTGCTGAACCGTTCATTGGACGAAATCAGCCAGCGCCTCCTCTTTGCCCGGACAGACAGTCTGCCCGAAGACAGCATTTACAGCGAACAGGAATTGCCCGGATATTTCTCCGTGTTGCCTAATGAAGAGGAAGAAGAAAATACACCGGATATAGAACTGCTGTACAAAGCAATGTTGCAAGTGCCGGAAAAGATAAAATCAATGTTCAAATAAGCAAAGAATATGAATGCAACCTTCAACCTGAAACGTTTCTTCCTGCTGGAACAGTACAAGAAACAGGAAACCGGCCGACACTTGCTTTGGAGTGCCGGCATTGTGCTGGGCATTTGTCTTCTCTGCATGATGTATGATATCAACAAAGGCTCAAGCTATTACATCGAACATACACAGGCTTTCTCCCTCAGCCGCTACCTGTTGTGGTTCCTCTGCATCGCCCCCTGCCTGTTGGAGATAAATATCACCAAACAGACCTCTACTCTATACCTGTTGATGCCCGCTTCCGTTTTTGAAAAGTTCCTGCACTTGTGGATGAAGTATCTGCTCGTACTCCCGCTGTTCTGTTTCTTGCTGATAACAGGCATAAAAGGGTTACTAATACTCTCAGGTAGCAGCTACCTGCAACACTTCGGCAGCCACATTGAATTTCACCTGATAGAAAAAGACCAGATACTGTCATGCAGCTTGATGCAAGGAATTTTCTTCCTCGGATGCATAGCCTTCAAACGCCAGAAGCTGATAAATTCCTTCATCGTTTTGTGTTCCTGCTTCATTCTCATTTTCGGGATTATACTCTCAATGACATTGTGGGAACCTGTCGACAGCCACGGATATTGGATAGCAAACATAGCCTATCCCATCTATAATTTCCCGATAAGCAGCACGTCAGAAGCCATCATTGCTTTCTGCAACTACGGCACCCCTGTCCTGTTCAGCATCGGAATATGGATATCGAGTTACTTCCTGCTCAAAGAAAAACAACTGTAAGCTATGGACTTCAAGACCAATAAACCGATATACCAGCAGATTGTGGACTTCTGCTTCAGCAAGATACTCACCCGTGAGTGGACGGTGGGCGAACGAATAGTCTCGGTCAGGGAGCTTTCCACGCAGCTTGCCGTGAACTCGCGCACCGTGCTGAAAGCCTACGAATACCTGCAAGCGGAGGACATCATCTATCCCGAGCGGGGCATGGGCTTCTATCTCTCAAAGGATGCCATGAAGAAAGTGATGAAGATACAGAAGAAAGAATTCTTTGAAAACCAGCTTGCCGACCTGTTCAGCATTATGGACCTGCTTGGCATCAGCATAGATGAAATAACAGAACGATATAATAAACTTAAAAACAGCAGTTCATGAAGAGATACGCAAAGACAGCATTATGGATTACTTTCGGACTCCTCTTCGTACTCATCATAGTCAAGGTTTTTACGCTGATGTACGAACTGAATTCCGCCGTACAATCCTAACTTTCACCGTCTCAACGAAGAAAGTATAAACAATTGAAATACAATAGATAGAATCTTCCCCAATGGGGAGGAGTGAAATCTGTATCCCTAATTGATTAGTAACCTACTAACAGAAACGAATATGAAAACAAAACTATTTTTACTATTGCTTGTCCTCTGCGTACTCAGTGCGCAGGCACAGAACCTCTCCGTCAAAGGACGTGTCACAGACACTTCTCAAGAGGCGATTATAGCCGCCAACGTATCACTATGGGCCACAGACTCCACCTTGGTGACCGGAGTGACATCGGATGCACAGGGCAAGTTCACTCTCAATAAAATCAAGGCGGGCAACTACCGCCTCGCCATTACTTTCATCGGCTATCAGAGTGAAGTCTTCCTGCTGAAACTGAACAACAACCTCGACCTAGGCGACGTGCAGTTACAGGAAGATGCCGTAAGTCTGGGCGAGGTAACCGTATCCGCCAGCAACGTACTTCAACGCGTGGACCGCCAGATTATCCTGCCCACCGAAAGCCAACTGAAACGCTCGTTCGGTGCCTACGACCTGCTGAACAATCTCGGCATCGCCCGCCTGCAAGTGGACAACTTCACCAACAGCATGAGTGTCAGTGGCGGTGGAGCCGTGCAAACCCGCATCAACGGCATCAAGGTGACAGACAAGGAAATAGCCGCCATCAGAGCCAAAGACGTGCTGCGCGTGGAGTTCATTGAAGACCCCGGCAAGCAATACGGTGACGACGAACTGGGCGCTGTGGTGAACATCATCCTGCGCCGCCGCGAAACGGGTGGTGTGGTAAACTTCCAGCTTTCCGACTCACCCCATACCCTGTGGGGAGAGAATTTCCTGAGTGCGAAGTTCAATTACAAAAACTCCGAATGGGGCATCGACTACTTCAACAAGAACGGCAAGTATCACAGCCGCCTCGAATCTCACGAAACCTTCCACCTGGGCGACCGTACCATCGACCGCATCAAGGAAGGTATCGAAGACGAATCCCCCGCACTCAGTTTCATCAACAACCTGAACCTGACATACAATCTGACGAAAGCGGACAAGTATGTCTTCAACGCCATCTTCCGCAATAACCTCAACAACGCTCCTTACCAGAACGAGCTGAACCGGATGTGGGCAGTAGGCAGCACGGAGTCTATCTATTCATACGTCAATAACCACACATCCAGCTATTCTCCGGCACTCGACCTTTACTTCCAGCATACCCTGCCCCATCAGCAAAGCATACAGATGAATGTGACGGGAACGCTTATCCACACCAAGAACAACCGTAAATATAAGGAGTACAAGGACGAGCATGCACCGTTGGCGGATATTCAGACACTGGTGGATGGCGATAAACGCTCCGTCATCGGTGAGGCCATTTACGAAAAGAGCTTCAAGGATGTGAAGCTGAGCGGTGGCGCCCGCCACTATCAGATGAGGACGGAGAATGAATACAAAGGCTCCAATCCCACTACTTCGAAGATGGACCAGTCACAGACTTCCGCTTTCTTTGAGGTGCAGGGCAAGGTGAAGGATTTCAGTTATGCGGGTAGTGTGGGCATGACGCGTGCCTGGTTCAAGGAAAGCGACGAAGACCATGCTTACTATACTTTCACGCCTACCGTACGATTGAGTTACAATTTGAAGAAAGCGGGCTTCCTGCGCTACCGGTTCAATATCAGTCCCGCCATACCGTCGCTTGGTTCGTTGACAGATGTGGAGCAGGCTATAGATACGATACAGATAGTTCGTGGTAATCCGTTGCTGAAAACGTATCAGCAGTTCACTAATTCTCTGTCTTACAGTTATTCGAAGAAGCAGTTCAATGCCAATCTGAGCGTGCGCCACCAGTATTACGACAGTCCCATCATGGAAAGCATCTTCGTTGAGGACGGGAAACTGATATTGAAAGATGAAAACCAACGGTCGTTCCAAAGCCTAAATGCGGAACTGATGATCGGTACCAATGGCGCAACGCTGTTCGGGCTGAAAGATTTCCTGACGCTTTATGCTTCGGGAGGATATACTCGCAGTTGGTCGGAGGGGCTGGAATACAGTCACACGTACGATGAATTTTATTACAGTGTGATGGCGCAATTGCAATACAAAGGGTTCTCACTGCTCGGGCAGTTCCGGAAGGTGCAGAATAACTTCTTTGGTGAAACCATCAAGAAGAATGAAAACCAGACCGCATTTATGGCAATGTATGCCAAGCAGAACTTTCAGGCAGGGATGGGTGTTCTGTTTCCTTTCACCAATAATTATAAGGTGGGAAAAGAACGTATCAGTGAGGTAGCGCCTTTCCGTTCGGAAACTTTTGTGAAAGAAACGGGACAGATGTTGATACTCCGCGTAGGCTATACGTTTGAGTTCGGCCGCAGACACAAAGCCGGAAACAAGGAATTGAACAATAGCGATACGGATAGCGGTATCATTGATATGCAGAGATAAATGAAGTAAATTCTTATCGGAATATGGCTTCATTTCAACCCGCTTTGTGAAAAGAGGGAGCCCACAGGGCGAGGCGGCGGAATTATACGAAATTGCTTCATGTATAATTCATTAATTACCTGACTGCCGCCTCCCCTGCGGGCATTTTTATGAACACCTTCTTGTGCTGTATAGTGGGGAAAGAAAACGGCAAGAGTGATTCGCTACATCAACGATGGGTAAACATACGAAGAAAAGTCTTTTCGTTATTGTTATGACTTTTCCTCATATTATCTTTTATCCAGTACTTATTCGTCCATCGGCTCCCGATTTACCCTGCAGCTTCGCATGGCTTTCCGGCACTTTCCAAATGCTTTCATAATCAATTATTAAACAAGCAATTGGAGTTTCCCAACGGTAGGAAACGAGCGTTCCCATAAGGAGAAACTTCCGTTCCCACTAAAGGGAACTGGAGTTCCCATTAAGGGAAACCGGAGTTCCCACGAGCAGAAACGATCGTTCCCATCGGCAGAAACGGACATTGACAGGGGAGATAACGAGGTTGAAAAGGGCTACACCATTCAACAAAAAGGGTGTAGCCATATACCCCAAAGGGTGTAGCCATGTGCCTAAAAGGGTGTAGCCCTATCGGATACAAGGCTATTTTTACCTAAAACATGGGAAAATCTTCCTCTAAAAGAGGTTTTATCCGCTACATTTCGAAGCATCCCAATCACTCGCTTAAAGTCCATTTGATTGGAATTTCGCCATATACAGACGTATGGAAACATTTACAAGAATATCACTATACAATATTCCTTTCATTCCCCCCATCTGCTATCTTTTTGCATTTTCATCATACGGATTCCCTGCATTCTTTTCCATCAAGCTCCGCAAGATGGCAAAACATTCAATCCGGCCATCTTTATCCCATACCTCTATGCAGGACAACAGATGACAAATATATTCAGCAGACGAAAGTAAATATAGAGAACAAGGGGACGCTCTGTATCACTTAATAACCGTCACAGTGCCTTCCGCCAACTTCTTTTCCTTCATCGGAGCGGCAGCGGCATAGCCTAAAGCGGCACAACCATATACGCGGTGGTTTTCGGGGATGCCCAGTTTCGTAAGGAAAGCACGCACATCAGGATCATCACAAGTTTGCCCCAACTGGTTTATCCAGCAAGAGCCTATACCAAGAGACTTGGCAGACAGGAAGATATTCTGCATGGCGCAGGCACAATCCATGCTTGCCCACCACTGTGTCGGTTCGTTGGAAACAATGACAAGTGTAGGCGCATGATAATAACAACAATACGTCCGGCTATGTCCGCGTTCCTGCAAACGGGGTTCATCGCTCTTGGCAAAAGCACCTTTAATCTTTTCGTTCAGTTCTTCCAGTATAGCGGCATCTTGAATGGCTGTGAAATGCCACGTCTGGTAATTCATACCGCTGGGAGCATAGGTTGCCGCTTCCAGAATAGTGCTTAAATCTTCCTGCGAAATCTGTTGCTCCGTATAAGCGCGCACACTGCGGCGCGACTTGATGGTCTTTAAAATCTCATTCATACTCATTATTTTTTTGTCAATCCAATCTTTACATTCAGTCTGAAATAATACACACCGTTCTCTTTTTCAAGGAAACCATACTTATCCTTATCTACCGAGCCTTTCTCGAAACGGGTGTTCAGGTAAAGAAAATCGGCAAACGTACGGCGCTCCGACTGATGATAGCAAAGCACCTCCCCTACCGCATTTACCAGCAGAATGCCTTCTACGGCAGAGTCCGTACCGTTATAAATTTTTGCCGGACGCATGCCCAAGGCAAGTGCCAACAAGAACTGTTTCATCTTAAACTCATAGAAACCATGTTTGTTTATCAGTTCATCTTTTATCTTTAGGGGATTTATCTCTTTAATGCGCTCCGTCAGTTCGCTAACACGGGAAATGCCGTCGAGGTGCATCATGCGCACCATCTCCGCCAACATACGGGGGAAGTGCAAATCAATCATCAGCAGGTTGCAACGGAACACACGGTCCGCCACATCCGAATATTTCAGCACTCCACCCAGACGCTCAATCATCAGCATACGCTCAGTCACTTCCGTCGGAGACTCCGGCAAGGCATTTATCTTGTTCACCGTAGGCGTAGCAAACTTGATGCCCGACTGTTCCAATTTCAGGTTTGCCGTACGTCCGCCATCCAGCAACGGGTTCATTGCACTGAGGCGGCAACGCACATTAAATCCAGTCAACGGTGCCTCAGCATGCCAGAAGGCAACAGAGAAATCCGTGCGGTCTTCCGTCTTCGCCTCCAAATCGTAGATATTGATGGCATCCAGAAAACCTTCCAAACTTTCAGGAACTTCAATAGTATCGGAACTGGCAGTCGTTTTCAGCAATTCAAGTATCAGCTCTGCCGCCCCGCCAAAGTCTTCGCGGGGAATGTTCTGTCCTTCTTTATCAGCCACAGTAAAAGTACTATCATTCTCCACCGTACCACTGACAATGCGAACATTTTCCTGTTCTATATAGTAACGACGCGTACCGTCATGTTCTTCTCTTTGTATCAGTGCCACGGGCCAACTTTCCGTTTCAACCTTCCGGGCTTGCGGTGTACCCAATGAAACTTTTCCGTCTGCCAACAGGCGAAAGAATGTGTAGAGTTCGCCCAACTCACGCTTTGTTGCTTCAAATGCCATATATCTATATTTTTTTTATAAATGTGCACAAAGATAAGGAAATCCATACAAAAAAAGTGAATGGACAAACTATATTCCATACGCAAACGTTCTATTTGAAATGTCGAACAGTTAAAATCCGATGAAAAAAAAAAAAAAAAAAAAACATTAGCCATTACGGCTACCCCCAATGGACCTTTCATTGTAGAAGGCAATTTTAAGCTGATAAACCGAGAAGGGAAAGCAGAAATACGAACAGGCAGGATTGCCTTATGCCGATGCGGCAAGTCCTATAAACAACCCTTCTGCGACGGTACACACAGGAAAATCCACTATAACGATTTATCTCTGAAATAGACGTACCGGAGGAATTTTCTCCGGGGAGCTGAGACATTACGCATCCTCTTCAAAGCGCAATGTCTCGACTTTTTCCAGGCGTGCCTTCAGCTTCGGCATCATCGACTTACGGATGCGAAGCGCCATGCGGCAATCCATATCGTACGACTGTTCCAGTATTTCCGGCTCCTCCTCCTTGACAATGCGCATCACGTCATTCATAAAAGGGTATTCAAACAGGAAAGCCACCGTCTCATCCACCGTCTTTTCTATAATCTCAGCAGCAGCTATCGCTTCGGCGGCAGCAGCTTTATAAGCAACAATCAGTCCGCTCGTCCCCAACTTGATGCCACCGAAGTAGCGGACCACGATAATCAGTATATCGGTCAGTTCATTGGAGTTAATCTGTCCCAGGATAGGTTTTCCTGCCGTACCGGAAGGTTCTCCGTTATCATTGGCACGGAAATCCTTGCGCTCGGCTCCCAACATATAGGCGTAGCAGACGTGACGGGCATCGTAATATTTCTTCTGATAAGTTTCCAGATGCGATTTTACCTCATCGACAGTACGCACAGGCAAAGCGATAGCAATGAATTTGCTACGCTTCTCGGTATAAATCCCTTCGGCAGGGGCGTTTATGGTTTTGTAGGTATCTTCACTCATGCTGCAAAGATACGTATTCTTATCGTTATGAGAAAATAGTTTCTAATCCTCTCTCTTTTTCAGACGAAACGGACAGAGTTTAAGAGTTTTTTTTGTAAATTTGTCAAAACAGAACCGCATTCAATAGAAAAACTTCTGATTATAAGTATGTATCAGGGCCTCATACTTACAATCTTAGAATGCAAGGTCCTCCCATAAGTAACATTTATCACTATGAACAACAAGCTGTTTACCTTTCTCGACCCTCTGCTGGGTTACATCGACAACGGACGTTTCTTCCGTGAACCTTTCCGTTGGCTTTATGTCATCTTTGCTGTACTAAATCTGCTATTTCCTATTGCAATCCTGGTGAAAGTCATCGACACGGGGTTCTTCAAGTTCGCCGAGGGGAAAGCAATCTTTGCTTTTATTCTGATATTTATTATCCTTTGCGGTGGTGCATGGGGCAGCTATCTGCTCTGGATGAACCGGAAAAATAAACTGAAAGAAGTTATCCAGGAAGACAACGAATTCATTGCTATCCCTGTAGTATCCCATCTGACACAGACAGTGGGTGAATGGCTCGGACTTTATATCGGTGTTGTTGGCACACTTTGCTCACTGATTATCGCACTCTTGGCAGCAAACGAATTACAATACGTCATGCCGGTATCTACAGGCATTTTCTTCCTCATGCCGATATACGGTTTCCTGATTGTTGTATTTGCACGCCTGCTTGCCGAACTGTATCGCGCTTTGGCCGTCATTGCCAACAATACCAAGAAATTGACAAAGACGGAAGCTAAGACCGAAGCCAAACTGGAAGATATAGAAGATATAGAGGAAATCTAAATACATGAAGAAAGTAGTCATCGCCATCGACTCCTTCAAAGGATGTTTATCCTCGGCAGAAGCAGGAAAAGCTGCTGCTGAGGGTATTCGTTCTGTATTCCCGGAGTGTGAAATTCTGTCTCTACCTATAGCCGATGGCGGCGAAGGAATGCTGGATGTGCTGATTGCAGCAACCAACGGACGTGAAGTGCAGATTTCTGCCCACAACCCTCTCATGGAATGGCACGATACTTACTACGGCATTTCGGAAGACGGGAAAACGGCCTTTATAGAAATGGCAAGCATCAGCGGGTTGCCTCTGGTTCCGCCGGAGAAAAGGAATCCGATGCTGACCACCTCCTACGGAACGGGAGAACTGATTCGTGATGCGTTGGAACGTGGTTGCCGCAACTTCATCATCGGCATTGGCGGCAGTGCGACGAATGATGCCGGGCTGGGAATGTTACAGGCCTTAGGTTTCCGGTTTCTGGATAAAGAAGGGAAGATATTGGAAACTGGTAACGGAAAAATTTTAATGGAAGTTGTTTCCATAGATACAAGTTTCGTCCACCCTGATTTAAGAACTTCCCATTTTACCGTTGCCTGCGACGTACAAAATCCATTTTATGGTCTGGAAGGCGCCGCATATATCTTTGCTCCTCAGAAGGGAGCGGACCAGAAAATGGTAGAGGCGCTGGATGCAGGCATGAAAAACTTTGCAGAAGTCATTTTCCACACAACGGGGAAAGACATTTCCAATCACTCCGGAACAGGTGCGGCAGGTGGTATGGGTGGCAGTTTACTGGCTTTTCTGAATGCAAAATTGAAACCGGGTATACAGTTGATGCTGGAGACTCTTGATTTCAGCAATAAAATAAAAGGTGCTGATTTGATTATCACCGGCGAAGGAAAGGCCGACAAACAAACATTAATGGGGAAAGTTCCTTCCGGCATACTTGACAAAGCTCGCAAACAGAAAATTCCGGTTATACTGATAGCCGGTAGCGTAGAAAATGCAGACGACCTGTATCGGGCGGGATTTCGGGAAGTATATTCTATCAATCCACCATCTATAACGTTGGAGCAGGCCATGCAACCGGAAGTTGCACGCGCAAATATTTCAGAAACGGTGGTAGAGATTTGTCGTTCCTTCTAAAATTTATCTTTCAATGATTTCCTGATTACAGCTTACGTATCACTTTGCGGCAGCGTTTCATCTCTCGCTCCGTCAGTCCGGGATGTTGCTTCGTTCCGCCTTTCTCAATGGCAGAGATGACTTTGAATCCACTCCATTTCAGGATTTCCTTTAGTGCTTTCACCACTCCCCTTGACTGATTAAAAAGGATATTGAAAGGATACGGGGTGGTGCAAGTACTGACGATAACGGCCTTTTTTCCTTTATGCAGCCCTATAGGAATGCCTCGCGATGTCTCTCCCATCATTCCGTAAACGATGCGGTCGCACATTACTTTCAGTTGTCCGGGCAAATTCCCCCAATAGCAGGGAGCACCGATAATCAAGGCATGAGCTTCTTCTATCTGTTTCAGTACGCGCTGTGCATCATCTTCCGGCAGGCAACATTTCAGTTTCTCACGGCAACTCATGCAGCCGATGCAAGGACGGATTGCCAGGTCGGCAACTCTCACGACGGTTACTTCGTCGCCATTGTCTTTTGCTTCTGTTTCCATAAGTTGAAGCATCTTCGAGATATGGCCTTGCTTGCGGGGACTTCCGTTAATAATCAGAATTTTCATGATGACATGATTATGCGATTCCTAATAGCTGAACTTCAAACACCAAAGTGGAGAAAGCGGGAATAGGACCGCTGCTACGTGTTCCATATCCCATTGTGTAAGGGATATAGACTATCCAATGGTCACCTACATGCATTCGTTGCAGGGCTATCTGCCAACCTTCGATAACTTGGTTCAGACGAAATGCTTCAGGACAATTGCGCTTCCAGGAGTTGTCAAATTCACGACCGTTTATCAAGGTACCTTTATAGTGCACAGTCACAATGCTGTTTAAACGGGGAGTATTATCACCGTTGCCGCTTTCCAATACACGGTAGAAGATTCCGCAAGGTAGTTCTTTGATATCTTCTTCTGCACGCAACGCTTCCAAGTATTGCTCATTTTGCAGTTTGTATTCTTCTTTTCGTCCCATATACTCAAACTTCTTATTGCTTTTTCAATCACAAAAGTACAACATTTATATCGTCCCGCAAAAAATAGACGAAGCTCATAGCTGCATTTTGGAGTTTATACGAATAAGGAGTATCTTTGCCCCATGAAAAAATTAGTTATCGTCGGATGTGGACGACTCGCCGGAATAGTTTCGGATGCAGTTGTCAATGGCTTGTTGCCTGAATATGATTTAGTGGGTGTATACTCTCGTACAGCAGAAAAAGCTGAACGTATCGTTGCCAAAATGCAGCAACATGGAAAAACATGTATGGCTTGCACAACCATAGAAGATTTACTGGCATTGAAGCCCGATTACTTAGTGGAAGCAGCCTCTCCTGCCGCCATGAAAGAATTTGCCCTGCCTGCATTGAAGAACGGGACTTCTATCGTCACCCTTTCTATCGGCGCACTGGCAGACACAGCTTTTTATCAGGAAGTGATGAAGACAGCCCAAGCAAATGGCACACGTGTTTATATCGTCTCCGGGGCTACCGGCGGATTTGATGTGCTGCGCACAGCCTCTCTGATGGGAAATGCAACCGCCAAGTTTTTTAATGAAAAGGGTCCTAATGCCTTGAAAGGAACTGCCGTATATGATGAGGCTCTGCAAACCGAGCAACGGGTTGTCTTCTCAGGCAATGCAACCGAAGCCATCGCCATGTTCCCTACCAAAGTCAATGTAGCCGTTGCCGCCTCACTGGCTTCTGTCGGTCCCGAAAACATGCAAATGTCCATGCAGTCCACCCCCGGATTTGTGGGAGATACGCAAAGAGTAGAAATAAAGAATGAGCAGGTGCATGCCGTAATCGATGTGTACAGCGCCACGGCTGAAATAGCAGGGTGGTCTGTGGTGAACACCCTGCTCAATATCACATCACCGATTGTATTCTTTTGATTCGATTACCGGATATATTCCTTTATATTGGCAAGCACTTTCTCGCTCAGGCGGTCAAACGCCTGACGGGTGCGGCCAGTGGAAACTTGCATGCAACGGACATGGGGATGACTCAAAAGTTGCTCTCCACCCAAAGCTCCCACCGTATCACAAAAACAAAGATTGTCACCTTCCAGCCACTTGACAAATGCCGGTTCGTCCCATGCCGGGGATAATCCGGTGTTGAACAGAATCTTCTTGTTTCCCAGTTGTCCGAACTCCACCTCATGCAACAAAACCGTGTTCTTATTGAGGCAACAGAAAACAACCTCACTCTGAGCAAGAAGTTCGTTCAACGGCAGGAAACGATATCCTTTAGCTGCCGCCTCCTGCTTCTCGCTACGGGCAAAGTAGGCAATCTCCGCACCGAAAAACTTCAATGCATCCGCTATCATGCCACCGGACTTACCCAGCCCTACAACACCAACTTTCAGCCCGGTAATCTCGCGCGGCATATCTTCCCACGGTTCCTGACCAAATCCATGCAGACAACGCACTAACTCACTGATCACATATTCCACCACACCCTCATCGCCATAATCACGAATACCGGTTACGGTTATTCCCCGTTCATTGGCATAGCGGATATCCACGTTGGCGCTTTCGGGAGAGTACAGCGAACAGCACATCCCGATATATTTAATATCCGTACACTCTTCCAACACCGCACGGTTTATCCGGGAAGTATAACTCAGGAGCACAGCATCGGCATCTCCGATGCGGGCTATAATTTCCTCATCTCCTGCCGGAATATTAGGATACATCACAACTTCATCTGCATACGAGTGCAGTTCTTTTTCTGCTGATGGAATCAGACTTACAGGTTCTATTGCTACAAGTTTACGAAACATAGTTTTTTTGATTTTAGAAACGGCGAAGTTAACAAAAAGAGTGATATAAAACAAAAAGAGCTGCCATCGATGATACGTGACAACTCTTTCTTACTATCTTTACGACAATACTTCTTCTTGTTTTTATGCGGACGGTCTTTTGCAATCCAACGCCCGCCATTGCGTTCCAGCTCTATCGAGCGGTTCGCTTCCTTGAATGCCGATAGGACATCCCTGCGTTTCTTCGTTTTCATTGTTCTATAAACTTTAAATGCGTTGCAAAGATAGTCAATTAAAACGAAACTACCCTCTGCTGCCCAAGCTATTCTTATCCGGATTTATTTCAGAAACCATATTGCGCACTTCTTTCTTATCGACTTTGGAATATAACCCCAATTGTCGTCCTGGTAATGTTTCTTCAGCACTTTTCTGCATCTTGCTCTTATTTTCGAGAGCTTTTTCTTCTTTTTTATCCATATTCTTATTCTGGTTAGGTTATTTACTAATATAGTAACACACGGAGAATCCTTAAGGTTCTCTCTTAACGCAAAAAAGAGTTGCCAATGACTGACAACTCTTTTTTATCATAAGAAAATTCCTAAATTCCGGCCATTATTTCTTACTGAGCTTCAACTCTGCAATAAAGGCTGTGATAAGCCCAATACCTCCAAACGAAAGCACGCAAGCTCCATAAACCAAAGATACCGTCTCACGATAAACACGCCAGTTGTCCACATCCTTATCCAAGTATCCGGGAATTGCCGAAGTGCAAATTACAAAACCTATCAACAATCCCAATCCCATGCCCACCAGCAGGCATCCTAATTTCAATGCCGAGAAAGAAAAATTACCATAAAGTTTCGGCATACAAGCCACATCCGGGACATACTTATCCCCCATCTTCTCAATCAGCATCAGACGCTCCTTCTTACATACAAACAATTCAAACAGTTTGTAAATTCCTAAAGTAATGATTGCCATAATCGTAGGCACCATAATAAAATCCATCATATTCGTTTCGTTTTAAATTAGTATTTTTGTTCCTTTGTACACTTTAGACGCAGGCTTCTTTGTGAGGTTACACATTCTGTGAAAAAAAATATTTCTTTCCGGATTCTGTAACCTTATATATAGAGTTGCGTCTAAAGAGCAAAATGGAGAATAACGAAACACATATTATCCGACGAATATTGAAAGGAGAAACTGCTCTGTACGAAAACTTCCTGAATCAGTACGGTCAACAGGTATTTTCCCTGATTGCCCGCATCATCTGCAATCAGGAGGATGCCGAAGAGCTGACGCAAGACGTTTTTCTGAAAGCGTTCCAGCACCTCTCCTCTTTCAAAGCCGAAAGTTCTTTCTCCACATGGATATATTCCATTGCTTATAATACGGCTATTTCGGCAGCCCGTAAAAGGAAATTTGATACCTTTGCCATGGATGATACGTTACTCGCCAATATTTCGGAGCAACAGGTTGATGAAACGCTGAACGACGAAAGCGAGGAAATGATTATCAAACTAAACAGAGCCATAGAAAAACTGAACTCTGACGAACGTGCCTTGATTACTCTATTCTACTATGAAGAAAAGACGATGAATGAAACCGCCCTGATTCTGGGCCTGACAGAGAGCAATGCAAAAGTAAAATTGCATCGCATACGCAAAAAGATATATGTACTCATTAAACAAGAGGAAGTATGAACGAAGAACAAAAAGATAAAGGACTGAAAAGAGCCGTAAAAGCGGAAAATGAATTTCGCCTGCCTTCCAACTTTGCTTACCGCACCATGAGAAAGGTGGAAGAGGCTATGCGTCTGCGGGAAAAGAAATCGGAACGAAAGACTTTATTTGCTACGATAGCAGCTTCTGTATTCTTAGCAGGATGTTGCATTGCCGGATTAACCACTTACTTTGGTGATGTCATCAAGGAGGCCTTCACTCCTACGGAAAACTTGAAACCTGACCATATTCAGATACCGGCATTCTGGGTGCTGATACTTATTACAATTCCGTTGTTCGTCCTGTTCGACCGATGGATGAGAAAACGATATTACAAGCACCATTCTTAAAAAGAAACGAGGATGTCCGTTGAAAGGAACATCCTCGTTTTTCTTTTTCAAATAATAGTTTTAATCCAATTTGTGGATAACCAGTCCCGAACGTAATTTCGGTTCAAACCACGTTGTTTTGGGAGGCATGATGTTGCCTGTATCTGCAATGTCCATCAACTGCTTCATGCTGACCGGATAAAGTGCCAAAGCTACCTTCATCTCGCCACTATCCACCCGTTTCTTCAACTCGCCCAGACCACGGATACCACCGACGAAATCAATACGTTTGTCGGAACGAAGGTCTTTTATACCGAGTACTTCATCCAGAATAAGATTAGAAGAAATGGTCACATCCAGCACGCCAATCGGGTCATTATCATTATATGTGCCCGGTTTAGCTGTCAGACTATACCACTTGCCATCCAGATAAAGGGAGAAATTATGCAAACCGGAAGGTTTATAAATATCCGCACCCTTTTCTTCAACCGTGAAGTTCTTGCTGACAGCAGCCAGGAACTGTTCCGGTGTCAAACCGTTCAAGTCTTTGACAACACGGTTATAATCGATAATTGTCAGTTGGTTGGCGGGGAAGCAAACAGCCATGAAGTAGTTGTATTCTTCGTCACCGGAATGATTAGGATTCTGCTTCGCTTTTTCAGCTCCCACCAAAGCGGCGGCAGCACTACGATGATGTCCGTCGGCAATGTAGAGGGCAGGCATCTTAGCAAATTCATGGGTGATGGCATCAATATCTTCCTGTTTATCAATAATCCAGAAAGTATGTCCGAAACCATCGCCGGGAGCGATAAAGTCGTACACTGGCTTTCCGGCAGTATAATGAGCGATAATAGCATCCAGAGTAGCATTGTCAGGATATGCAAAGAATACCGGTTCGATATTGGCATTGTTCACGCGAACATGCTTCATGCGGTCTTCTTCCTTATCGCGGCGGGTCAATTCATGTTTTTTGATGACACCGTTCATATAGTCGGGAACATAAGCGCCAACTACCAGACCATACTGCGTCTTTCCATTCATGGTCTGCGCATAGACGTAATAGTTTTCTTTATCGTCCTGCACCAACCAGCCTTTATCCTGGAACATTTGGAAGTTTTCAGCAGCTTTCTGATAAACACATTCATCATGTTCGTCAGTGCCTACCGGAAAATCTATTTCGGGCTTAATGATATGATACAGGGATTTCTCGTTTCCTTTCGCTTCTTCGCGCGCTTCTGCTGAGTTCAGCACATCATACGGACGGGAAGCAACCTGTTCTACCAGGTTCTGCGGAGGACGAACGCCCTTAAAAGGTTTAATTATAGCCATAAGTCAAGGTGTGTTTTTAATGGATTATTGAGATTTCTTTTTCATGAAATGCACTATCAAATAGATGGCACTACCTACTATCAGCACAACAGATACGCCCTCGCAAAAGCCGAGGGCGAAATCTGAAAGTTCTTTTCTGAATATACTGCTCAATGCAAATATACCAGCACCTATCGTCAGATAGATTACTGCAAATTTATAGGCAGTCCTGCTATTCATCTCACTTTTTGTTTACGCGGAATTTCTCGCAACCGTCTTTCAGGAAGCCTACAATCTGCTGAGCAGCAGCAATACCTGCATTGATATTAGCTTCGGCAGTCTGTGCTCCCATCTTCTTCGGTGTAGAGAAGTAGCGTCCGACAAACTTTGCTGCAAATGTTTCGTTGGCAGCAGGCATGATGTCAGTCATGTATTTCAGGTCAGCACGTTCTTCCATCAACTGAATCAATTCTGTTTCGTTGATAACCTCTTTACGGGCTGTGTTTACCAATACACCACCCTTCGGCATCTTGTTTACCAGAGCATAGTTGATAGAATTCTTTGTTTCAGCAGTAGCCGGAATATGCAATGAAACTACATTGCAAGTAGAATAGAGCTCATCAGCAGAGTCAACAGCTGTCACACCATCTTTTTCAATTACTTCTTTTGGGCAGAAAGCATCGAAAGCGTAGATTTCCATTCCAAAACCTTTAGCAATACGGGCTACATTACGACCTACATTACCATATGCATGGATACCTAGTTTCTTACCTTTCAGTTCCGTACCGGAAGTACCATTATACATATTACGGGCAGCCATCACCATCATGCCGAAAGCAAGTTCAGCCACGGCATTTGAATTCTGTCCCGGAGTATTCATTACGCATACACCATGTGCAGTAGCTGCATCCAGGTCTACATTATCATAACCTGCACCTGCACGTACCACAATCTTCAGTTCTTTAGCTGCATCCAACACCTCGGCATCTATGATATCACTACGGATAATGATAGCATTGGCATCTTTCACAGCATCCAGTAACTGTGCTTTCTCTGTATATTTCTCCAGCAAAGCAAGTTCATAACCTGCTGCTTCAATTTCTTTGCGAATACCGTCTACAGCTACTTTAGCAAACGGTTTGTCTGTTGCAATTAATACTTTCATAATTCTATGATATTAAAAAAGACTCACCACAGAGTCTCACTGAGTAACACTGAGTTTTACAACTCTGTGAAACCTCAGCGTGACTCTGTGGTGAATAAATATTATTAATGAAGTTTCTCAAATTCCTGCATGCAGTCAATCAAAGCTTGTACGCTTTCTTTTGGCATAGCATTGTAGCAAGATGCACGGAATCCGCCTACTGAACGGTGTCCCTTGATACCCACCATACCTCTTTCTGTAGCAAACTTCATGAAGTCAGCTTCCAGTTCTTTGTATTCGGGAGCCATCACAAAACAGATGTTCATGCGTGAACGGTCTTCCTGTGCGGCAGTACCTACGAACATTTTGTTGCGGTCGATTTCAGCATACAGCATATCTGCCTTTTCTATGGCACGGCGTTCCATTTCTTTCACACCACCCTGTGCCTTGATCCAACGTAAAGTCTGCAATGCAGCATAGATAGGAACAACCGGAGGAGTATTAAACATGGAACCGCTGTCAACATGTGTCTGATAATTCAGCATTGTCGGGATATAACGGGAAACTTTACCCAAAGCGTCATTCTTCACGATAACAAATGTAACACCGGAAGGAGCCAGATTCTTCTGTGCACCGCCATAGATACAGATATATTTAGACACGTCGATAGGACGGGAGAAAATATCAGAAGACATATCAGCAATCATCGGAACGTTTACATTCAAATCTTCCTTAAGTTCAGTACCATAAATAGTGTTGTTGGTTGTGATGTGGAAATAATCAGCATCAGCAGGTACTGTATAGTCCTTCGGAATATAAGTATAAGTAGATTCAGCGGAAGAAGCGACTTCAACTACTTCACCGAATGCTTTGGCTTCTTTCATGGCTTTTTTGGCCCATACACCTGTATTCAGGTAAGCAGCTTTCTTTTCAAGGAAGTTGAAGGGTACCATGCAGAATTCCAAACTGGCACCACCGCCCAAGAACAGTACCGAATACCCTTCAGGGATATTAAGTAATTCTTTGAATAGTGCTACAGCTTCATCCACAACGGGTTGAAAATCCTTAGCACGGTGGCTGATTTCCATCAGTGAGAGGCCTGAACCATTGAAATCGAGAATAGCTTTTGCCGTATCCTCAATCACCTCACGAGGAAGAATAGAAGGTCCTGCATTGAAATTATGCTTTTTCATTTGAAGTTTGTTTTGGTTATACAATTTCGTTCATTAATGTCTTTAGACCTTGCGAAATTACGGAAATATTTCTTTAAAACAAACCTTTCATGATGAAATTCCATTTTTACACCGCATTTAGCTTACTTTTTTATGGTTTATACAGGATATATGCACCATTTTGTTATCCATACTTATCAAGAACAATACTTTTAGAGAAACTAAAAGTATTGAGGATTTATTACTTTACATTCAGAAGAATAAATGCAAATAAAATGAATATTTATAAGAGAGTTTACTTAGCCTCCTCTATTATCGTCTTTATTCCTTTGATTTTTTCACCACGTATCAGCGTAAGCAATTGCTTCATTTTGCTACGGCGCACAGCTACAAAAGCATAATGTTCTTTCACATCTACCTGCCCGACGTCTTCACGTGCCATTCCACCTTTTTTATATAGGAAACCTACAATATCGATTTTATTCAATTTATCTTTTTTTCCTTTACCTATATATAATGTAGCCCAACGAGGTTTAGCAGGCTTAGGAAGCACCTCTGGAAATTCATAAGTTTCAATATCATCAGAAATATATTCCGGTACAAATTCTTCTTCATGTAGAATCAAATAGGCGTTTCCCGATGCCTCCCAACGCGCTGTACGCCCATTACGATGAGTGTAGGCTTCCTCATTCACGGGAGGATGATAATGCACCACATTTTCGATGCCCGGAATGTCCAGTCCGCGGGCAGCAAGATCAGTAGAAATTAATACGGAACAACTACCATTGCGAAATTTATAGAGTGCCCGCTCACGGTCAGGCTGTTCCATACCCCCATGAAACATATCACACGGGAACTTCTTTGCTTGCAGGTATCCGGTGACGCGTTCCACACTATCACGATAGTTACAAAATACAAGAGTGGAATGATAACCAAGCGTACAAAGCAAATTGTAGAGTATTTCCAGCTTATCTTTTTCGGGAGAAACAACTTTATGTAACTTCAGACGAGGGGCAAGAGCATCGGGATCAAGAAAATTAAGCTTAACCAGTTGAGAACCGGAGACTGAAGATTGGGAATCTCCTCCCACTCCGGCAAATTGGGGAATTTCTTCGGTATCTGTAGCTGAAAGTAATATACGCTTTTTTAATGAAGGTAACTGTCCGATAACTTCCGCCATCTCGTCATGGAAACCAAATTCAAGACATTTATCAAACTCATCTATTACTAATGTAGTAACAGTACCCGCATCAAAATTTTCTTTTCTCAAATGATCGTTCATTCGCCCCGGTGTACCGATAATGACTGAAGGATTAACACCTTTCATCGTCCTATGTTCCTCCATAGCAGGACGGCCACCATAACAACTCATAGCCTTAAAGGGAGTTCCCATGGATTTAAATACAGTTTCAATTTGCAATGCCAGTTCCCGCGAAGGTACCAACACAACGGCCTGCACACCTTGCACATTCGTCTTTAATGATTGTACCAACGGAAGAAGAAAAGCCAGTGTTTTACCCGAACCCGTAGGTGAGAGTAGCACCAAATCTTTATTTTCATGATAAGCCTCCCGAGTAGCCTCCTGCATCGGGGTGAGTTGTTCTACTTGCAGATTACGCAGTATATCCTGAATTTCCATAACATTCTTTTTCGATAACGGGCCAAAGATAACAAAAAAACTCCTGCATAGCCGTAGCCTTGCAGGAGTTTCTACAAATATCGAAGTTTTTTATAAACCTTGCCTAATTTTATCCGCCGAAGTTATCGAACATCAAGTTCTGAGCCGGAACACCAAGATCGTCGAGCATCTTCTCAACAGCCTTCGACATCGGGCCAGGACCACACATGTAATATTCAATATCTTCAGGAGCTTCATGGTCTTTCAGGTATGTATTGTAAATTACCTGATGAACGAATCCCGGAGTATACTTCACGCCTGCTGCATCTGCTGCGGGATCCGGACGGTCCAATGCCAGATGGAACGTAAAGTTCGGGAAATCTTTCTCTATTTGCAGGAAGTCTTCCAGATAGAATACTTCGTTCAGGGCACGTGCACCATAGAAGTAAGTCATCTTACGGTCAGTAGTATGCAATGTCTTCGTTAAGTGCATGATCTGGGCACGCAACGGAGCCATACCGGCACCACCACCAATCCACATCATTTCCTTCTTAGAGTCGAATATCGGATGGAAGTCTCCGTAAGGACCACTCATGATAACCTTGTCACCTGGTTTCAGCGTAAAGATATAAGAAGAAGCGATACCCGGCATCACATCCATAAAGCCCGGACCTTGTTCTTTGGGCTTAAACGGCGGAGTTGCGATACGTACCGTCAACATGATACGGTCGCCCTCTGCCGGATAGTTAGCCATAGAGTATGCACGAATGGTTTCTTCGTCATTTCGACACTTCAGTGTAAACAGACCGAATTTTTCCCATGCCGGCAAATACTCATCACCAATCAGGCTCTTATCAATGTCTTTGTTATAGTCCATATCGAACTTAGGTATCTTGATCTGCGCATAAGACCCCGGAATAAAGTCCATGTGTTCACCCTTAGGCAACGCAACGATGAACTCTTTGATGAACGTAGCCACATTCTTGTTGGAGATAACTTCGCATTCCCACTCTTTTACACCAAGCACAGACTCATCAATCTTGATAGCCATATCGCTCTTTACCTTCACCTGGCAACCCAGACGCCAGTGATCCTGTACTTGTTTACGGCTAAAATGAGGAACCTCAGACGGCAGAATCTCGCCGCCACCATCCAGTACCTGGCATTTACACTGTCCGCAAGAACCCTTACCACCACAAGCGGAAGAAAGGAATACTCCATTCACAGACAATGTATTCAGCAACGTAGCACCAGACTCCACATCCAGTACCTTGTCACCGTTTATAGTCAGTTTTACATTACCTGAAGGCACCAAGAAATTCTTGGCAACCAGCAGGATAACGACAAGCAGCAGAATAACCACCAGGAATACTCCAATGCTCGCTAATATTAAATTCATATCCATTGTTCTATTCCTTTCTTTATTAGATGTTCAAACCAGAGAAACACATGAATGCCATTGCCATCAAGCCTACTGTAATGAACGTGATACCCAAGCCTTTCAGCGCATCAGGCACGTCAGAGTAAGCCATTTTTTCACGGATAGCTGCCAGACCGACAATAGCCAGTAACCAACCAATACCGGAACCCAGTGCGTAAGAGATGGCATCCCATATATCACCGATGTACTTCGGGTCACTCTCACCTACATTGATGCGCTGCTGCATGAACAGAGAAGCACCCATGATAGCACAGTTTACAGCAATCAACGGCAAGAAGATACCCAGTGAAGCGTAGAGAGAAGGACTAAAACGTTCCACAACCATCTCTACCAACTGTACGATACCGGCAATTACAGCAATAAAAAGGATAAAACTGAGGAAGCTGAGGTCAACGCCATCAATAATAGCATTGGCAGCCAGCACCTTGGTCTGCAATAAATAGTTGACTGGAAGCGTAACCACCAATACGAAAGTTACAGCGATACCCAGTCCTACAGCAGTCTTTACATTCTTAGATACAGCTAAGTAAGAGCACATACCCAGGAAGAATGCAAATATCATGTTGTCCACAAATATGGAGCGGACAAATAAACTTATTAAATGTTCCATAATTCTTTCTGTTTACTAGTGATTACTTTTCTTGCAATTCTTTGTGACGAGCACGTTGATACCAGATGATGCAAGCGCAGATGATCAAAGCCATCGGCGGCATCAGCATCAAACCGTTGTTCACATAACCCAGATTTGTCAGCCATTCATGGTTCAGGATATTGAAACCAAGCAATGTACCCGAGCCTAACAGTTCGCGGAAGAAAGCTACGATAATCAAAATCTTAGCATATCCCAAACCGTTACCTATACCATCCAAGCAAGATTCCCACGGACCGTTCTGCATGGCAAATGCTTCCAGACGTCCCATCAGGATACAGTTTGTAATAATCAAACCTACATACACAGAAAGCTGTACACTTACATCATAAGCAAAAGCTTTCAATATTTCACTCACAATGGTTACCAAAGCTGCTACCACAACCAACTGAACGATAATACGGATACGGTTGGGAATTGTCTTACGCAACAATGAAATAACCACATTGGCAAAAGCCGTAATCACTGTTACCGAAAGACCCATTACGATGGCGGGTTCCAGTTTGGCAGTTACAGCCAGTGCAGAACAGATACCCAGCACCTGTACGGTAACAGGATTGTTCATGCCCAGCGGAGCTGAGAATACTTCTCTATTTTTCTTTGAAAACAACTGTCCCATATCCTTATTCCTCATCATTATTGGTTAAAAAACTCTTGTAACTATTCAGACAAGCTTTCAGCATGGCATCTACACCTACAGAAGTAATCGTACCACCAGAGATACCGTCCACTTGATAATCAGGTTTCTCAACCTTGCCGTTCTTCACAACACCCAAGGCAATTTCACCGTTTTCCAGTGTCTTCTTACCCAAGAATTCATCTTGAAAGTGTTGTCCGGCAATTTCAGCACCCAGACCCGGAGTTTCACTGGCATGAGAGAAATAGACACCATAAACAGTATCTTTATCGCTATTCAGTGCAACATATCCCCAGATAGCACCCCAAAGACCGGCACCGTAAACAGGGAACACATATTTCTTTTCTCCATTCACTTCTGCTACGAATACGTGCAGACGTTGATGTTCTTTAGCTTCTTTTTCGTAGCCAGTAGCAAATGCTCCGGTATTCTCGGTCAAAGTACCGTCTACGTTCATCAGCATATCTCCTTTTACATATTTATTATATTCAGCCTCGGCATCTTTCACGTTCTTGATGTTCAATGCAGCGAGTATTTGCTTCTTCGTATCCAGTTCCACGTTTTTGTTCTGAATGGTTCTCAATGAGGAACTAACGAATGCCAGCAAGAATGCAACGATAACAACCATTACCGAAGCATAAATGATAGTATAACTATTACTATTGGTATTCATTTTCTTACGGTATTTTAATTGTTAGACTTAATTGCACGTTTCTCGCGACGGCTGATATTACCTTGTACTACACAGTAGTCAATCAACGGAGCGAAGATGTTCATCAGCAGGATGGCAAGCATCATACCTTCGGGATAACCGGGGTTCAGTACTCGGATTACGATTGCCATGACACCAATCAGGAAACCGAAGATATACTTACCCGTCTCGGTACGAGCCGAAGTTACAGGATCGGTAGCCATGAACACAGCACCGAAACAGAAACCACCCAGCACGAGATGTTCGTACCAAGGCATCTGAGCCATCGGAGTGTCGGGACCGACTGTATTGAACACCCAAGCCATGAATGCACCACCCACGAATACGGAGAACATCGTCTTCCAGCTTGCGATACCCGTTGCCAACAGCAAGATAGCACCAAGAGCAATGGCAATTACACTGGTCTCACCAATAGAACCCGGTATCACCCCCGTTACCATATCCCAAGAGAAAGGCGGAATGGCACCTGTAGTAGCAGCTTCACCCAGCGGAGTAGCTACGGTCAATCCGTCAACAGCCTGCCCCATACCGAAGATAGTATCTCCTGATACCCAAACAGCATCACCGGACATCTTCGTAGGATATGCGAAGAAAAGGAATGCACGAGTAATCAGGGCAACGTTGAATACGTTCATACCTGTACCACCGAATACTTCCTTTGCAAAAATTACGGAGAATGCAGTAGCCACTGCCAGAATCCACAGCGGGCAGTCTACCGGAACAATCATAGGGATAAGAATACCGGAAACAAGGAAACCTTCCTGGATTTCTTCTTTCTTCCATTGAGCCACAACGAACTCAATACCCAAACCTACTACATAAGAAACAATGATTTTAGGCAATACAGCCAGAAAACCGTAGGCAAACATTTCAATAAAACTACCCGTAGCACCGGTAGCATGGAAGTGCTGGTAACCTACGTTATACATACCGAACAGCAACGCCGGTACCAACGCAATGACCACCATCGACATAATGCGCTTGCTGTCGATAGCGTCGTGAATATGCGTTCCCGATTTCGAAGTCGTGCTGGGGACGAACAGGAATGTTTCGAATCCGTCGAACACAGACTGGAATGCGTGGAATTTGCCGCCCTCTTCAAAGTTCGGCTTTATCTTGTCGAGATAATTTCTTAACGCTTTCATCTTTAATTTTTAATTCTTGATTTTTAAATTGAATTAGGCCATTTCAGCACGGAGCATGTCAAGTCCTGCACGAACAATGCGTTGAACTTCTACTTTCGAAGAACATACGAATTCGCAAAGGGCAAAATCCTCAGGAGCTACCTCATAAATACCCAAAGCCTCCATACGGTCAATATCACCTGCTATGATAGCTTTTACCAGATATTCAGGGAAGATGTCCATCGGGAATACTTTATCATACTCATTAGACATGATCATGTGACGTTCACCACCCTTGATACGGGCATCAAGCACATATTCCTTATTATTACCCAGCAACCAGCTGAAATAAGAATGGTTCACACTGAACTGATTGAAACGCGGCATAATCCAACCCAGCATTTCGTGAATATCGTCACCTTCGGGAATCACTGTCAACTGGCTGTCAAAAGCGCCAAGAAAACCGTTCGGATTCACTTTTTTACCTGTAAGTACATTACCACTGATGTAGCGTAAATCTCTACCGGTAGTCACGTTTCCACTGAATACGTTTGTCAGCAGAGCACCGACTTTCAGTTTACAGTAAGCAGGTTTCAACACTTCGGAACCTGTTACGGCAACTTTGCGTGTCATGTCCACACGACCTGTATTGAACAGACGTCCGATGAATATAACAGCTTCCGCACCGATTGTCCATGCAGTTTCACCCTTCACAACAGGTGAAATATGGTTAATCTGTACGCCTACATTGCCGGCCGGATTCGGTCCGTCAAATGCGGTAATCGTTACATTCTTGGCTTGCGTCAACGCTGCTGCCTTTTGTTTTACACTAATACTTAAATACGTCTTTGCCATTTTGGAAAGAGCGTCCAATCCTGTTTGGAAGTTTGCTTCCTCGCCTTTCAGGGCGAATTCAAAATCAGGTGCCAGCGGGTTACTGTCGAAGGCCGAAACAAAGATAGCTTTCGGATACATCGTCGGATCAGCAATCACATCATAGGGACGCTGACGGATGAACGCAAACATACCGGCTTCCAACAATGCAGCTTTCACCGACTCGCCATTCAGGGCATTTACGTCTTTCTTACCGAATTCTTCATAGTCTTGCTCGGCTGCAGCTTCAACGACAATGTTCAGCACTTTACGGCGTGCGCCGCGCTCCACGCTTGTCACTACGCCGCTAACGGGCGAAACAAATTTCAATTCAGGATGATTCTTGTCGATAAACAAGGGTCCTCCGGCCATCACATATTCCTGTTCTTTGACTACCACTTTCGGAGTGATACCCGTAAAATCATCGGGAACCAATGCGTAGAATCCCGGTTCTTTCACAGACATAAACTCCTGAGAAGCTTTACCTTTCAGGTTGATGTCAAGGCCTTTACGTAACTTAATTACATTTGCCATGCGTTTATATAAAATAATGGTTTCATTAATTTGCCGCAAAAGTAGCAAAAAAGAACGTGAATAAAGAGCAAAAACAAAAGGAATTACGGATAAATTTCCGCAATTCCTTTCGTTAACGAGCACGATGACGACAAGATGAGTTATCGTGTTAATTTTCTTCCGCAAACATAGGATCCCAAGCGGGTAGACGAATAGGCTTCTGTTTGAACAGATCCATTACCTTAGCAGGCACATACTTAGTTTCCAAAACCAGACGGAACATATATTCATCGAACCATTCATCCGTCATGATCAAATGCCCCTGATAACCGCTTGCAGGTCCCCAACTATTTTCCACCATCCACTTCACAGGCTTTCCGTCCTTATTCAAATCTACTGCCATAAGCGTCATGGCATGAGAAGAACCGCTGGAAAAAGTCTGGATACGTTGTTTCTTATCCATATTGAAAGTAGTGCCCATAAGCGATTCGTAATCATAGTTCTTCACATCGAGCAAACCACGTTCGGAATTCAGGAACTTACCCACATCACAAGAGAAATACATCATGGTACTGTCTTTCAAAGAAGCAATAGCCATTTCTTTGATATCTTCTACAGGCAGGTTTACATAGGTCCAGTTTTTGCCATCGTAGCGGTGGCGGTCATAGTCTATCTCATAGCATTTGTAGTATTCACGGGAAGGGTCGTTCATTACCATCACATAATTGCCCAGCAGATTCTCATCACCATATTTCTTCAGGAAAGACATCGGAGTGTGATGTTCGGTCTCCGCAGGATTACCCTTGGCATCCTTACGTACATAATCGAACTCTGTAGGTGGAACACCCAAATTCAGTACCAACATACGATATATAGTACCGAGCATTGTTGTTTTCTCTTTTTCCAATGCCGCCGGTTTTGCCCCTTTAGAAGCAAGGTCGCGCAATTGCAGGCCGTATTCTTTCAATTTCAAAGAAACCAGATTTGCCATACGCGAAGTATTATCACTGCTATTGGTTTCCGGCATAGCTTCCTTAGGTACCAGACCGTATTTGCTGACAATATCAGCAACCCCCGTAAATGTTCCTCCATCACTCAAAGGATGTTGAAAAAGCCATTCCACTGTTTTGTCGCTCATAGGCTTTTCACGGGTGTCGATAATACCCTGCAGGAAAAGATTGGCTTTCTCCAGTTGATCCCAGAAGAAAGGGTAAATCTCCGAAAATTCAAAAGATTGAAAATCATATTTGGCAATAGTCTTGGCACGCATCACGTTCAGTCCGGTGAAGAGCCAGCAACGTCCGGACGACTTCTGATCTGTAATTCCTTTAGAGTTTACCTTCACAGAAAAATGAGTATCCATTCCTGTCAGATTCTCCTGATTCAGTGCAAGTTTACGAATGTCATTGTTTCCGATGGCATTACGAAGAGCCTTATCGGCAGTGGTGCCTTGATAGCCCTGTTTAATCTGGTTCAGCATCGTTTCGCTGATTCCCCCTTTTCCGTCTTGTGCCTGCATGGAAAATAAAGCGGCACTGAAAACAAAAACTGATAAAATTCGTTTATTCATAAAATATATGGTTTGTATAGTAATTGGTCTATTTTTCCTGTCTTCTACAGGTCTGCCCCCCATCAAGTCCGTACTTGCTCCGTGTCTAAGAGCTTGGACTTGGTACGGCTTTGGTATGGACCAGACACGGACCGGGTACGGGGATGGTCTTATATTAGTCTAAATGTCCGATACTTCGAAAAAAGACCATTGACAATTCCCACTGTCAGTTCTTTGATTAGATGCAAAATTAATGGCTTTTTTGAAACTTTTAGTAAAATCTTTAGATTTATTGTCTTTTGAATTGAAAACTAATTCAAATTTATTAGTTTTCTTTGCACCCTCATTCGTATGATATGAAAAGATATATAACAGGTATTATTACATTACTACTTTCAGTAACAGCACTTTCCGCTCAGGAAGGAATGAATTTGATGATTACTGGCAACGATACGACTCCTGCATTGACTAAGCGTGAATTGCGTAAACAAAAGGTAGCAAAACGAAACTTGCATTATAATATTTTGGGTGGTCCGAGTTATACTCCCGATTTTGGTGCAGTACTTGGTGGTAGCGCTCTGATGACTTTCCGCATGAATCCCAGTGACACTACACAGTTGCGTTCTGTAGTTCCTGTAGCCATCGCTTTCTTGTTCAATGGTGGCATCAACCTCTTTTCCAAGCCTCAACTCTTTTTTAAAGGTGACCGTTTCCGCATCTTCGGAAAATTTGCTTATAAAAACACGGAAGATAATTTCTACGGTCTGGGCTACAGTACAAACAAGAATTATGTTCGTAGCGACAGTACCAGCCAATACCGCTACAGTGGTATCCAGTTCAATCCCTGGTTCCTTTTCCGCTTAGGCAACAGCAATATATTTGCCGGACCACAGATAGACATCAACTATGACGATATAACAGAACCCGCCAAACATCTGGTAGACGAACCATCCTACAAGGCAGCCGGAGGTACAGAGAAAGGTTACAAAAATTTCAATTCCGGACTTGGTTTTCTGCTGACTTATGACAGCCGTGACATTCCCTCCAATGCCTACTCGGGCATGTACCTCGATTTCCGTGGAATGATGTATACCAAATTTCTCGGGAGCGATAAAAACTTTTATCGCTTGGAGATAGACTATCGTCAATATAAGACTGTCGGGAAACGTAAGGTCATTGCCTGGACAGCACAAACTAAAAACGTGTTTGGAGATGTACCTTTGACACAATACATGCTTACTGGAACTCCTTTTGACCTGCGTGGTTATTATATGGGACAATATCGTGACAAATCTTCCCATGTGGTTATGGCGGAGTATCGCCAGATGATAAACACTGATAAGAGTACCTGGCTGAAGCGTATGCTAAACCATGTAGGTTTCGTAGCTTGGACAGGTTGCGGATTCATGGGGCCCACTCCCGGCAAGATAGAAGGTGTACTTCCCAACTACGGTGTCGGACTACGTATTGAAGTACAGCCCCGTATGAATGTCCGTCTTGATTTGGGTAAAAATACAGTCAACAACCAAACACTGTTTTATTTCAATATGACAGAAGCGTTTTGATAAATCTTCCCCCTTTTCTTGCATCAGTAAAAGATTATCCATACTTTTGAGCATGATTACTTGTTTACCTTAAACAACTTTATAATGAGAACCCTCGAGATAGTATTCTGGATAAGCCTTTTTATCGTATTCTACACTTATATAGGATATGGAATTGTATTATATATTCTGGTTAAGATAAAGGAAACTTTCCGTAAGCCGATCCACTACCCCATACCTCCTGATGAAGAGTTGCCTGAACTCACACTCTTTATTGCAGCTTACAACGAAGAAGACGTTGTAGACGAAAAAATGCAAAACTGCCTGGACTTAGACTACCCTACAGAGAAACTGCAAATATTCTGGGTAACCGATGGCAGTAACGACCACACTAATGAACGCCTTTCACGCTGGCCTCAAGCCACCGTACTCCATCAGCCCCAACGGCAGGGAAAAACCGCTGCCCTCAACCGGGGAATGAAGTTTGTAAAAACGCCACTCGTCATATTCACTGATGCCAATACCCACTTGAACCGTGAAGCTCTGCGTGAAATCGTTCATGCTTTTGCCAATCCTAAAGTAGGGTGTGTTGCCGGAGAAAAACGTATTGCCGTACAAAGCAAAGATAATGCAGCATCAGGTGGAGAAGGCATCTATTGGAAATATGAGTCGACTTTGAAAGCACTCGATTCACGTCTTTACTCAGCTGTAGGAGCCGCCGGAGAATTGTTCGCTGTACGCCGCGAATTATTCGAAGACATGAGAACGGATACCCTACTCGATGATTTCATCCTCTCCCTCCGCATAGCCATGCACGGTTATACCATCGCTTACTGTGCTACAGCTTACGCCACCGAAAGTGGTTCTGCCGATATGCAGGAAGAAGAAAAACGTAAAGTACGCATCGCAGCCGGAGGACTACAGTCTATCTGGCGATTACGTCCGTTACTGAACCCGTTCCGCTATGGCTGGCTTAATTTCCAATATGTATCCCATCGTGTTCTGCGATGGTCTATCACCCCTATCCTCCTGTTCCTGTTGCTGCCCCTCAATGTTATATTACTCTTTACTGGTAACTGTCCTCTATTCTACGCTATCATTCTGGGATTACAGGTTCTATTTTACCTGATGGGTATCTGGGGATATATCCTTTCAAGAAGACATATTAAAAACAAAATTCTCTTCATACCTTATTACTTCCTTTTTATGAACGTCAATGTAATAAGGGGATTCCGCTACCTAAGTAAACGTAAAGGCAATAGCAGTGGAGCTTGGGAAAAATCACGAAGGGCGGGAAAATAAGATACCTGCCCAATTATAAATCTAAATACACAAGAAGACATGAAAAGCATCCTGAAAGACACAAACAACTCCGAAAAACTATTGAACATGGTATCAGACACACTAATACTCATGGACAAAGACGGTGTATGTGTAGATATAGCTATCCATAATGTAGATTTATGGTTCATAAAAGAAAAAAGGCTACTTGGAAAGAATTTACTATCCCTGTTACCCTCCAATACCTACCGTGAGTTTTATCCGGAATTCAAGAAAGTCTTACTCCAGAAAACAAAATCAATCCGCAATTATGAACTCACATTGCGGGGTAGAAATTATTTCTTCAAATGTATCATGCAGCCCTATGGCGACCTAATATTATGTCAATATCGTGACATTACGGAACGCAGCCAACGCAAACTGGAACTGGAAAGAAAAAATCGGGAACTGTTTGAAATACAAAAGGCCGCGCTCATTGGCAGGTGGATATATAATGCCAACGCCAAGGAATTCAGCTATTCAGGTCAGACAGGTATCATGTGTACGGAAGCAGAACAAAGTATTCTCCTATCCGACTACCTGAATTTTATTCTTCCTGAAGATAGAGACAGTTTCAGCAACTGGCTCGTCCAAAATCTCAAAGGGAATATGGAAGAAAGCATAGACTATCGTATTTCCTTAGACAAAAAAGTCTTTTATATCCGCCTGAAAGCATTCACCCGCGAACGATACAAGGACGGCAATGTTACCCTGGAAGGATATATACAAAATATCACCGACATCCAGCAGAGACGCAATGACATCAATCTGCTGACACATGCCATCAACAATTCCACAGAAGACATCTTTGCAGCCCATGAAGATGGTACGTTGATATTTGCCAACCGCCAGTTCAAGCTGCACCACAACCTGAACAATACAGATGACATCACCCAACTAAAAATTTATGAAATCGACTCATATGTCCGGAATGAAGAAGAATGGAAAAAACTGGCTGTTTCCATCAAGAATGGAGAAAAGAAACTGTGTGTCACTATGTATAACCCTCTGCCACTCTACCCCGAAATACTGGCATACGAAAGTAATGCCTATTGTATCATCAGTGATGAAGGTGAAGGAACTATCTGGGCATTCGGCCGGGATATTTCCCAACGCATCAAACACGAACAGCAAATCAAACGCTTCAGCCAGATATTAGACAAAACCATAGAGTATTTGCCCGCAGGTATCGTCGTGAAAGATATAAAAAACAATTTTAAGTACTTATACCGCAACCGTGAATCATATAACCGTGAAATCACTATGCAGGAAGCTCTGGGAAAAGACGATTTCGACTTCTATCCTCTGGAAATAGCACAAGAAAAACGTCGCCAAGACATTGAGATAGCTGCTACAGGACAAGAAATGCACTGGATTACGGAAGAACGTGATGGTAACGGACAATCTCTTTTCCTTGACAAACGGAAGATGAAAATAGAAAGTAACGACTTCTCTCCCATCTTATTGAATATAGAATGGGACATCACCGACATGGAACTGATGAAACGTGAATTAATGGTTGCCAAAGAAAAAGCGGAAACTTCCGATCAGCTCAAATCGGCTTTCCTTGCCAATATGAGCCATGAAATACGTACGCCACTCAATGCCATTATAGGTTTCTCACGCATCATCGCCGAAAGTGAAAATACAGAGGAACGCAAAGAATATTACAACATAGTGGAAGCTAACAACGAACGCCTGCTGCAACTCATCAACGAAATACTGGATTTATCAAAGATAGAAGCCGGTATTGTTGAATTCAGCATTGCTCCCGTCCGCCTATATCCGCTTTGTAAAGAGATTCATGATGCCCATGTATTCCGTTGTCCTTCCGATGTTGAGTTAATATTTGAACCTTCGGATGAAGATATTCGCATCGATTCGGACAAGAATCGTATTTTCCAGGTTATATCAAACCTGATAGGAAATGCATTCAAGTTCACAACTCATGGAAGTATCAGTTATGGATACCACCAAGAAGGGGAAAATATCATTTTCCATGTAACTGATACAGGAACAGGCATTGCTCCCGAAAAGATAGGAAAAGTTTTCGAACGGTTTGTGAAAGCAAACAATTTTGCACAAGGTACAGGATTAGGGTTAGCAATTTGCAAGACCATCATTGAACGTCTGGGCGGAACAATCTCTGTAACTTCCGAACTGGAGAAAGGTACAACTTTCACCTTTAACCTGCCTGCAAAGATTGCCAACGAGGAAGAAAAAGAAATGCCTGAAACTGTACTTGAAGAGAGTGGGTCGACAACCAATGAACAAAAAGCAACAACTGAAAAGAATCAAGCTACACCTGAAAGTTCTCGAATGAAAACGATCCTGATAGCCGAAGATACCGACAGTAATTATATCCTGATCAAAGCCATCTTAGGAAAAGAATATCACCTGGAACGTGCCAAAGATGGTATGGAAGCCGTCAATATGTTTGTGGAATTAAATCCGGATATCATCCTGATGGATATGAAAATGCCGAACCTCGGCGGACTGGATGCAACAAGAATCATCCGTGAACTATCACCCGATATCCCCATCATTGCCCTGACTGCTTTTGCCTATGATCATGACCGTAAAGCAGCACTTGAAGTGGGGTGCAACGATTTCCTGACTAAACCTTTCACACAGGAGGTGCTAAAGGAGACAATAAAAAAGTGGATAAGGGAGAATTAATGATTAACGGTCAGTGTATCACTAACCGTTAATCATTAATTTAACTATGCAAAAATATCACTCCTCTGAATATAAGCAATCACATCGCCTTTATTCACGGTATCACCTTGCTTGGCACATATCTCTACGACACGTCCGGTAAATCCGGTCGGTATTTTTTCGTATTCTCCCCACGGGGTGGAAAGATAGCAGAACACTTCATCATGCTGGTATTTACGCCCGATGAACGGAGCTACAGAAGGACCTTCAACTGATACCTCCCACAGTACCTGTCCTTTATCCGGAGCAATTATCGGGTCAGCCTTAGCACGTTTCAGTTTTTTTATTTCTTCTTCTGAATATCCATTTTTCACCATGGCAGCATCCTTAGCGCGTTGTAACTCATCCTCAAAACGCTTCTTAGCAGTACCTGACTTATAGTCACGATACTGACGGTCGTGCATGGCTAACTCAAAGAGTTCTTCATCATCGTCACCATATTCCCAGTTGTTATCATCCATTTCCTTCCGGAACTCATCCAGTGCATCCGGATAATTCAACTGCGGATCTGTATCTACAAACTCATAACCTTTGGACTTTGCGAGTTCTACAATCTCAGGATCCAGTTCACCTGGCAGGCGTCCGCTCTTACCCAAAATCATATCCCAGGTATGATTATCTATCATCGTCCAGCGCTCCTCGCCTTTCACCAGTTGCATAACGTTCATCAACGCAACATTCTTCACATACTGGCTGAAGGGTGTCACCAGTGGTGGATAACCTAATTTAGGCCATACATATTCCACTTCGTCGAAAAGCATCACCAGCAAATCATCGATACTAAGTTCAGGTTCGTTTTTCCCTCTCAGTATCATATTTATTCCTGAATGTACCCCCTTTAGATCCGCCATCATAGACCCCATCATACCACCGGGAAGTCCACATTTCAACAACAGAGAAGACATATGTTTATTCGTAGGATCCATGAAATACCCCAGGAAATCATCTATAAATTCCTGCGTCATGGCACGCGCTTTCATATAGGCTTTCATATTGATATCCGGTACCTGGAAACCCAGATCTTTCAACATAGCCTGCACCGAAATTACATCCGGATGTACTTTACCCCAGGACATCGGTTCCATAGCCACATCAATGATATCAGCTCCATTCTCACAGACTTCAAGAATAGATGCCATCGACAGGCCCGGCCCACTATGACCATGATATTGAATGATCACTTCCGGATGCCTCTCTTTAATTGTTTTCGTCAATCGCCCCAGCATACCCGGACGACCGATACCTGCCATGTCTTTCAGACAGATTTCGGGTGCTCCGGCTTCGATCAGCTGATCAGCAACATGAGCGTAATACTCCACTGTATGTACAGGCGAATGCGTGATACACAGCGTAGCTTGCGGTATCATACCTGCTTCCAATGCATATTTTATAGAAGGAATGATATTGCGTGTTTCATTCAATCCACAAAAAATACGAGTGATATCCACTCCCTGTGCATGCTTCACATGATACATCAAACGACGAACATCGGCAGGTACCGGATACATACGCAGAGCATTCAGACCACGATCCAGCATATGTGTCTGTATACCTGCTTCATTGAAAGGTTTAGTAAAAGCACGTACGGCCTTGTTGGGGTTTTCGCCATACAACAGATTCACTTGCTCAAAAGCCCCTCCGTTAGTTTCCACACGGGCAAAACACCCCATTTCGATAATCAAGGGGGCGATACGTACCAATTGGTCCACACGAGGTTGATATTTACCGGAAGATTGCCACATGTCACGGTAAACAAGACTGAATTTAATTTCTTTTTTCATCGCAGTCGGTAGTTAGCGGTTTAACATATATGGATTAGTAAGTTAACTTAATAAGTACAAATATAAGGGTTTATTCTAACATATAGTCAAAAATACACCTTAAATATTTGCTATAAAAGTTATGTTTTATATCATATTGTCATCAAAATTACGAGCTACAAGCTACGAGTGGCTGCGCTATGTTGGCAGGTAAATGATTGTTCACCCGGCCATCATACTGCAAGGCACTCGTAGCTCGTAATTTGTCACTCAGAGTTTATAGCTCGTAACTTCTTGTAGCTCGTAACTCCTCATAGCTTGTAGCTTTTAAACAAAGTCTTTCAATTCTTGTTGTAGCCGCTGGCGGGTAAAGAATATGCGGCTTTTGACAGTTCCTAAAGGCAATCCGAGCCGATCGGCTATTTCACGATACTTGAAACCGGAAACGTGCATGGAGAAGGGGACTTTATAATCACGAGGTAATGAATTGACAATGCGGTGCATCTCTTTCAAATCATAAGTTCCTTCAGCGCTTGCAAAACCGGAGTTTTGCGGCAGGTTTAAATGATAAAGGTTATCTGTCTGATCCACGAAAGTTTGTTCGCGAACAATTCTGCGGTAATTATTAATAAAGATATTCCGCATAATGGTGTACATCCACCCTTTGAAATTTGTATCGGGCATGTACTTGTCTTCGTTATCCAACGCTTTGAGTGAGGTTTCCTGCAATAAATCATTCGCCTCCTCTTTATCGGCTGTCAACTTATATGCAAAGCGAAGCAGTTCTTCTTGCACACTAATCAAATCCTTCCTAAAACTGTAGGTATTCATACTTTGCTCTTTTAAATAGTTAATAATTATTTTAAATTCACGATTGCAAGTATAGGGAAGTTTCAAGTTTCCGAGGGGTCGAGTTTTGTTTTTATTTAGGGCAAAAACTATCAAATGACAGTTTTCACCCCCATTTTGAGAGTTTTCTGGCGGTCTTTTTTAAAAAAAGCGTATCTTTTTCCGAAGATTTCGTAAAGTGTTTGTGATTTTTTTATAGTTTTGCCTACATATAGCAAAAACACTTTATTTAAAAACACTTTATTTTATGAGACGAATTATTAATTCCATTATTCTTCTGGCTATCATGGCTATCGCTCTGCCGTCATACGGTCAAGGGCTGAAAGCATTCAAGCTAAAGAATGGCCTTTCCGTATATATATGGGAAGACAACACCAAATCGGATGTATATGGTATTGTGGCCTGCCGAACAGGCTCAGTGAACGATCCGGCAGAATATACCGGACTGGCACACTACCTGGAGCACGTAATGTTTAAGGGTACCGACAAGATCGGAGCACTGGACTGGGCTACCGAAAAGCCTCTTTACGATAAAATCATTGCCAAATACGATGAAATGGCGGATGAAGCCGATCCCGTGAAGAAAGAAGCCCTCGCTAAAGAAATCAATGAACTGACAGTAGAAGCCGCTAAAGTAAGTGTATCTACCGAATTCATGAATCTGATAGAAAGTATGGGTGGAAAAGGATTGAATGCCGGAACAAGTTTCGATGTGACTTATTATCACAACTCATTCCCTCCTTACCAAATCAATAAATGGTTGGAAATCTACTCACAACGTATGATTAATCCAGTATTCCGTACTTTCCAGACCGAGCTGGAAAGTGTATATGAGGAATATAACATGTACCAAGACAATCCAAGCAGCGTACAGCAAGAGTTTATCTCAAGCAAGGCATACGAAGGACATCCCTACGCACGCCCTATTATCGGATTGCCGGAACACCTGAAAAACCCACGTTTGAGTAAGTTGATCGACTATTATAACGATTGGTACACTCCGGAAAACATGGTGCTCATCCTCGTTGGTAACGTAGATGCTAAACAAATCAGCGGACGTATCAACGCTACTTTCGGACGCCTGCAAGCTAAACCGACTCCCGAACGTAAAACTTATCCCGACCTTGAAATCAAAGGCCGTAAGCAATATAATGCAAAGATCGGTTATTATCCCAATGTATGCCTCGTATATAAAGGTGTACCTTCCGGACATCCCGATGAAAAGCCTTTAGATATCGCTATGTCTCTGTTGAGCAATAACAGCAACACCGGTACACTGGACAAGCTGACCATTGACGGTGAATTGACACAAGGCTTTGCTTATTCAGACAGTCGTCGCGAACAAGGCCGTAATATCGTGCGTTGCATCCCTTTGTACGACGAAAACCAACGTCGCTTCGAATCAAATAAGAGTGCTGAAAAGAAAGCTCTGAAAGCTATTGAGAAAGTAGCTAACGGTGAATTTGAAGAATGGCAAATCAATTCTATTAAGAACAATATGTGTCGTGATTTCGACCGCAGAATGGAGTCTAACACTTACAAAGCACATATGTTGATGGATGCTTTCATCAGTGAAGAAGATCTGGGACAAGTTCTCAACTACAAAGATGAAGTAATGGCTATCACAACAGAAGATATCAAACGTGTTGCCAAGCAATACCTGACAAATGATTATCTTGCCATTTACATCGAAAAAGGAAAACTTGATAAGAGTACCAAAATTAAGAAACCGGGATATAAGCCTATCGAACCTCCTGTAGGCAAACAATCACTGTATGCTACGCAATTCAAGAACATGCCTATCGGACAGGTAGACGAGAAGTTCATCAACTTTGCCGACGTACAAAGCAAACAATTGAACGACCGTTCTAAGATGTACTATACACAGAATCCGGAAAATAATGTATTCAGCTTAACACTGCGTTACGGTGTTGGTGAACGCGAATTCCGTAAACTGGGTATTGCAGCAGACCTGATGAATAATGCAGGTATCATGGGTGCTTACGAGCCGCAACAATTGAAAGAAGAGCTTGGTAAACTGAATGCTACTTGTGAAGTAAGTGCTAACAGCAACTATCTCTACATCACCATGGAAGGTTATGAAGAAACTTTGCCGCAAGCTTGCCAGCTCCTCGCCCGTCAGATCCTGATGCCGAAACTGGACGAAAAACAGCTGAGCCGTATCAAAGGTTCCATGCTGGGTAGCCGTCAGCAACGCAAGGAAAACGTAAACGCTTTGTCCAGCGCACTTATGCAGTATATGATTTACCAGGATAAATCATCCTACATCGATGAACTGACAGACAAGGAAGTTTATGAATTGCAGATTTCCGAGTTGACAGGTGACATTAACCGCGCAGCAAACTATGAAGCAGAAATCTTCTATTGCGGAACAATGCCTTTCGACAAAGCTTACGAAGTTCTCAGCAAAAACTTGCCACTGGTTGCCAACGAAAAACCGACCACTTCACCACAGGACAAACCTATGGCTACCGTAACGGAGAACACCGTTTACTTCCTACCGAACTCTGATGCCGAACAGGCTCAAATCTACTTCTTCATGCCAATGGAGAAATTCGACAAGAAAGACGACGTGATTCGCGATGCATTCAATCAATATTTCTCCGGTGGTTTCAACGGATTGGTATTGGATGAAATCCGTGGAAAACGTTCTATGGCTTATTCAGCCGGAGCATATATCGGTACACCTTCATTGCCTGGCAACCCGACTTATCTGTTCGGTAACATCGGTACACAGAATGATAAAGCCAACGATGCACTGGATGTATTCATGGGGCTGATTACAGACATGCCAAAGAACGCTGACCGTATAGACAACATCAAGAGCTATATGCGCCAGGAGATGCTGACTACACATCCTTCTTTCCGTAACAAAGCCGAGTATATGAGATCACTGCAACGTGTAGGCTATAACGATGATCCTACCAAAGAGAATCTGCCTAAGGTTGATGCGCTGACTTTCGATGATATCGTGAAGTACTACGAAGAAAATGTCAAAGGTAAACCATACTGTATCGGTATCATGGGTAACCCGAAAGATATCGACGTGAAGAAGCTGGAGAAATACGGCAAAGTAGTGAAACTGAATGAAAGAAAATTGTTCAACACGAAAGACGCAATGTTCTAACAAGAATCTCCTTTAATTAAAAAGGGTATCACCTCTTCTTCCGGTGATACCCTTTTCTTTTTCCATTCGCTTTTGCAATTATTCAGTTTGTCCTTGGAACAAAGTTTTTAATCCTTGTCTTTATCTTCTACTTCTGCTGCACTTCCCGAAAGAATCGGCAGACAGATATTATACTTCACAGCCAGAATACGCGTGACGAATACTGAAATACCACCTGCCACCTGACAGCCATATGAATGTACACCAACAAGATCGCACATCCAGTAAACCGTACCGCCTACCACACATGCCATAGCATAAATCTCCTTTCGGAAAATCAGTGGAATCTCATTGATGAACACATCACGAATCACACCACCTGCAGCACCTGTAATACTACCCATAATAATAGCTACCCAGAACGGATATCCCAGTACTATGCTTTTTCCCACACCGACTACTGTAAACAGTGCCAAACCAATGCTGTCGAATATAAAGAAAGTGTTATGCAAATGAATCAGATGTTTTCCAAAAAGAATCACCCACAGCAATGCCAATCCTGTACAAATCAAATAGATAGGATCTGTCATCCAGCCCGGAGTGACCCCCAACAGCACATCACGTATCGTACCGCCACCAATGGCAGTTACAAAACCTACCACGTACGCCCCGAACCAGTCGAACCGCTTTGCCGAAGCCAGCCTAATGCCACTGATGGCAAAAGCAAACGTACCTATAAAGTCGAGTATTTGAACAAATGTTGGCATAATAATCAATGATAAACGTTAAATGTTTAATGATTTATAATTGCTATTCATTAAATTTATTGGCAAAGTAACAAATAATTTCCCTAAGAAAACGTATTTTTGTCTCATCAATTTATATATAATGAAAATAACAATCGTATCGGGTGCACGCCCCAACTTCATGAAAATAGCTCCTATCACCCGGGCTATTAAAGCCGCACAGGAAGCTGGAAAGAAAATTTCATACCGTCTTATTTATACTGGACGGCAAGACGATACCAGTCTGGATGCCTCTCTGTTCTCCGATCTGGACATGAAGAAACCCGATGGTTATCTTGGAGTCAGCGGTCATGACCAATCGGAAGTAACAGCTGCCATCATGCTTGCCTTCGAAAAGGAATTGAACACACATCCCGCCCAGGTAGTTCTTGTTGTAGATGACCTTACAGCCACCATGAGTTGTTCTATCGTTGCCAAGAAGCGCGGACTGAAAGTCGCACACCTCATTGCCGGTACTCGTTCATTCGATATGAATATGCCTCGCGAAGTGAACCGTACCATTGTAGATGCCATTTCCGACTATCTGTTTACCGCAGGTATGGTGGCTAACCGCAACTTGAATCAGGAAGGCATGATTCCCGAATACATCCACTATGTAGGTAATATTCTGATAGATACTGTCCGTTATAACCGTCACCGCCTCTTGCAACCCGTATGGTTCTCTACCATGGGCTTGAAAGGACACGGCTATCTATTACTCACTCTCAATCGTCACGAGTTGCTGAACAAAAAGAATGTGCTCAAATCTTTAATACAAACATTAGTGGATAAATCCGAAGGTATGCCCATTATTGCTCCGTTGCACCCATACGTGCAGAAAGCCATCAAAGTGCTGGAAATACCTGCACCCAACCTACACATTCTACCGCCTCAAAGTTACCTGCACTTCGGATATCTTATTAACCATGCCAAAGGTATCATCACAGATTCCGGTAACATTGCAGAAGAAGCTACCTTCCTTGATGTTCCCTGCATCACGCTCAACTCTTATGCCGAACATCCCGAAACCTGGCGTGTAGGTACTAATGAATTAGTGAACGAAGACCCCGTTGCATTTGCCGCCGTACTTGAAACGTTGATGCATGGCGAATGGAAACACACCACGCTGCCCGACCGTTGGGACGGACGTACAGCGGAACGTATTGTGCAAACGTTGATTAATGGAGAATTAAAGTAACCTGATTGTTATATCCCATTTTCGTTAAAGCCTGTTGTCGCCATTGGAGCGCTTCAGGCATCAAAGGAGTATGATACAATTTACGGAGAGCTATAACTTGTGCTTCTTGTCCATCAGCAATTGTACACACTTCCTCAAAGCCTGGATCCGGAATCATCATCGAATTCACTAGACAATGTCCATGCCCTTTCATCAAAGAATATATCAACTTCAGTTTGATTCCTGTATTCTGGAAAGTCAGCAGTAAATGAATATGTGCAAAGACTATCAGAGAGTTCATTTCTTCCTGCAAAGGATTTGCGACAAGAGATACATTCGGAATTCTGGAAATTTTCTCCCGTAAATGCTTATCAGGATTTTTACCGGCAATAACCACCCGCATATTTATATCCAACTTAGGCAGCAAGTTGTCCAGAATATAATTAATCACTCGAACATTCTCAAGAACAGACAGATTTCCATGATATAGTATATACTTCTCATTCTCCGGACTTACATCCGTCACAGTTTCTACACTAATGTTATCAAAGAAACAAGGCAGACAATAAGTCGACACAAAAGGATATTTCTGAGTGAAATAAAGAGCATCCGTATTGGTAATAGCCAATATTTTATCAGCATACAGCAATACCCGTTCATAATGTTTCAATTTCCAAGCTTCCAAATAATAATAACATTTCTCGTACCAAGAAACACACGACTTCCCCAAAAAGTAATAATAATCATGCTCTACATTATGCATCCTCACCCATTTCTGTCTGTCTCTCAATAAAGGATTTGAGAGGAAATAACAGGTGTGCAGTCCTTCAAACAGAATTGGGGAATCATCCTCACACAAACGTTCCAGTAATAACTTACTTCTCCTACTGTAAACAATATAAGGACGAAAAGAAAACATAGAGCACCAACCTGTAAAGCGTTCATAATAATAGACGGCATCAACCACCTTAAGCAAATCAGGTTGCTCAGCCACCTCATACCTATATGTATGCAAAACAACCGAGCAGCCAGCTTCTTTCAGAGCCTTCAGTTTATAATACACATCTATCAACCCTCCATAATCAGGAGGGAACGGTACTTGAAAACTAACAACATGAAGTTTCATATATTACTCTTATAGTTAAGCTGTGACAAGATTTATTCATCCCTGCAAAGGTAACATAAAATCTAAAAAACAGCATCTTTTCCTTTACCTTGATATAAAAGAAGAGCGCATATAAACATTCCTCTTATTTCTTTAGATTATATTTACTTCTTATTTAATGGTAATTTGCTACCTTTGCAGCCTCATACTGACTTAAATATGAAACAACAATATACAACTATCATCCTTTTTCTGCTGTCACTATTTGTTGCACATAGTGCATCCGCACAGATAAAAGGTGTCGTTACCGACTCCCTAACCAACGAACCATTAATGTACATCACCGTTCAATACGAGGGGAAAGGTGTAGGTGCTATCACCAATGCCGAAGGAGAATATACAGTAGAAACCCGCAAAGGTTGGAATGAGCTTACATTCTCCGCCATCGGATATGTGACCAAGAAAGTCACACTAACTCCTAACACCAAAGTGCTGAACGTGAAGATGGCACCTGCCGACGTCATGCTCTCTGAAGTAGTGGTAAAACCTCAAAAAGAGAAATATTCCCGGAAAAACAACCCTGCCGTGGATTTCATGAGAAAAGTCATCGAAAATAAAAAAGGGCTGAAACTGGAAGCCAATGACTTCTATCAATACCAGAAATATGAAAAGATGAAGATGTCCATGAACGACGTCACTCCAGAGAAGATGGAGAAAGGTATCTATAAAAAATTCTCATTCTTCAAGGACCAGGTAGAAATATCGCCCAAGACCAACAAGATGATTCTCCCTATTTCCATCAAAGAGACGTCTTCAAAAACCATCTATCGTAAAAGTCCCAAAAGCGAAAAGACTATTATCGAAGGTATGAATTCCAGCGGTATTGAAGAGTTCTTCAACACTGGAGATATGCTGGGAACCATTCTGACCGATGTATTCTCTGACGTCAATATCTATGATGACGACATCCGCCTGTTGCAACGCCGTTTCGTCAGCCCTATCGGACGAGGCGCTATCAGTTTTTATAAGTTCTATCTTATGGATACTATTATGGTGGACCGCCAGGAGTGTGTACACCTTACTTTCGTTCCACAGAACTCGCAGGACTTTGGTTTTACAGGACATCTCTATGTCGTGAAAGACTCCACCTATGCAGTGAAGAAATGTACCATGAACCTCCCTAAAAAGACTGGAGTCAACTTCGTGGACAATCTTGATATTGTGCAGCAGTTTGAACAGATGCCGGATGGCAACTGGGTACTGACAGATGACGACATGACTGTAGAATTACAATTCGTGAAAGGTTTGCAAGGACTTGAAGTACAACGTACTACCAAGTACAGTAATTACAAATTTGAAGATATAGAGCCCCGTCTTTTCCGCCTGAAAGGTAATGTCATCAAGGAAGCCAACATGCTTAACAAGAGCGATGAATACTGGGCTTCAGTACGCCAGGTTCCCCTCACCAAAAAGGAGAGTAACATGGACGTATTCATGAATCGCATTGAACAGATTCCAGGCTTCAAGTATGTTATCTTCGGTGCAAAAGCCCTGATAGAGAACTTTGTAGAAACAGGAAGCAAAAAGCACCCCAGCAAGTTCGATTTCGGTCCTATCAATACCAGTATCACAAGTAATTATGTAAACGGTACACGTTTCCGCCTCAGTGGTATGACTACCGGTAACTTCGACCCACACTGGAGTTTCAGCGGATATGGTGCTTATGGTACAAAAGATAAGAAATGGTTCTATAAAGGTCAGGCAGCCTACTCATTTAATAAGCGTGAGTATGTGTTATGGGAATTCCCAAAACATTATATCGCTTTCGATTACAGCTACGATGTCATGTCTCCGATGGACAAATACCTCTCAACAGATAAGGACAATATGTTTGTAGGCTGGAAGTGGACAAAGGTAGACCAAATGTCATATATGCGTGATGCTACCCTGACGTATGAGTTGGAAACGAATGCCGGTTTCTCCATCAAAGCTATGGCACGTCACCGCAATGACGAACCTGCCGGCGGTGTATTGCAATATTGGAAGAACGACGGCAACATAGCTGGTTCATGGGATGACACAAATACATTCGTCAAAGATATCACTACAACCGAGCTTGGCGTTACCCTACGTTATGCTCCGGGGGAAACATTTGTCAATACGAAGCAACGTCGTGTTCCGGTGTCTCTGGATGCCCCGATCTTCTCTCTTTCCCATACCATTGGTCTGAAAGGTGTGCTGGGTGGCGAATATAACTTCAATCTTACTGAAGCCAGTATCCGCAAACGTTTCTGGTTTGGCTCCTGGGGTAAACTAGACATCACCGCCCGTGCCGGTGCCCAATGGAATACAGTACCGTTCCCTTTACTGAACCTGCCCATGGCAAACCTTTCATATATCACCCAGCACAATGAGTCTTTCAGCCTTATCAACAATATGGAATTCCTGAATGACCGTTATGCCTCTCTTGCCATCACTTATGATATGAACGGGAAGCTATTCAATCGTATTCCCCTCATTAAAAAGCTGAAATGGCGCGAAACTTTCCGTATCCGTGGCATGTACGGAACACTTACGGATAAGAATAACCCATATAAGAGCCACAATGACGAATTGTTCCTCTTCCCTATGCGCGACGGTATGCCTACCAGCCATGTAATGGGTAGTACTCCTTATCTGGAAGCCAGCGTAGGTATCTACAACATTTTCAAACTGTTGCATATCGAATATGTACGCCGCCTCACTTACACGGATATTCCAGGTGTAAAGAAAGGAGGCATACGCTTTATGATATTAATGATATTCTAAATAATGATGAATTATAAATTCATGAATTAGACTACGCTATAGTTACCGCATGATCATTCATAATTTATAATTCTTAATTCATAATTAAATCACATGACTCCCTTAGCAGAAAGGCTTCGTCCTAAAACTTTAGATGAGTACATCGGTCAGAAACATTTAGTAGGACCAGGTGCAATACTACGTAAGATGATTGATGCGGGACGTATCTCTTCATTTATTTTGTGGGGACCTCCGGGTGTAGGAAAAACCACACTGGCACAGATCATTGCCAATAAACTGGAAACTCCATTCTATACATTGAGTGCCGTTACCAGTGGTGTGAAAGATGTACGCGAAGTGATAGAACGCGCCAAGAGCAACCGCTTCTTCTCACAAGGCAGCCCCATACTGTTTATTGATGAAATCCACCGTTTCAGTAAATCGCAACAAGATTCTTTGCTTGGTGCAGTGGAACAAGGTACAGTGACATTGATAGGTGCCACTACAGAAAATCCTTCTTTTGAGGTAATCCGCCCACTGCTGTCACGATGCCAACTCTATGTACTGAAGTCTTTGGAGAAAGAAGACCTCATGGAATTACTGCAACGTGCCGTCACCACCGACCATATTCTGAAAGAGCGTAAAATCGAACTGAAAGAAACGACTGCCATGCTCCGCTATAGTGGTGGAGATGCGCGTAAACTGCTTAATATTCTGGACCTTGTAGTTTCTTCCGAAGCCAATGATCCGGTGGTCATTACTGATGAGATAGTTACCGAACGTCTGCAACAAAATCCTCTGGCTTACGATAAGGATGGAGAAATGCATTATGATATCATATCTGCTTTCATTAAGTCTATTCGTGGTAGTGATCCCGATGGTGCCGTATATTGGCTCGCCCGTATGGTAGAAGCCGGGGAAGATCCTGCCTTTATTGCCCGCCGACTCGTTATTTCCGCATCGGAAGACATCGGACTGGCAAATCCAAATGCTATGCTGATTGCCAATGCCTGTTTTGATGCTGTAATGAAAGTGGGCTGGCCCGAAGGACGTATTCCACTAGCAGAGGCTACTATTTATCTTGCTACAAGCCCGAAGAGTAATTCTGCCTACATGGCCATCAACAATGCATTGGAACTTGTACGGGAAACGGGCAATCTACCCGTTCCGTTGCATCTGCGTAATGCACCTACCAAATTAATGAAACAATTAGGTTACGGAGACAATTATAAGTATTCCCATGACTATCCAGGTCATTTCGTGAAACAGCAATTCATGCCCGATGAACTGAAAAAACGTCGCCTTTGGGAAGCACAAGACAATGCTGCCGAGCAGAAACATGCAGAACGCATGAAAGCATTATGGGGCGAGGATAAATTTAAGAAATAATCCTTACTTAATATATCCCATACTACTTCTTCCAACAAACACACCGACCACAACAAAATATACCATTATAAGCATAATCCTAAATCTTTTCCCTAAATTTGCGTACTCACTTTAAACATAAACAAAATGAGAACTGTAGTATTAGACGGTTACACCGCAAATCCCGGTGATCTTTGCTGGGATAAGTTGAAAGAGTTGGGCGAATGCGTAATTTATGACCGTACCGCCCCCGCTAAAGTACTGGAACGTGCTGCCGGTGCAGAAGCCCTCCTCACCAATAAAGTAGTGATCAACAGCGAAATGATGGCTGCCCTGCCCGATCTGAAATATATCGGCGTGCTGGCTACAGGCTACAACGTAGTAGACATAGCTGCCGCCCGTGAACGAGGTATCATTGTCACCAACATTCCTGCATATAGCACTCCCTCCGTAGGACAAATGGTATTTGCTCACATACTGAATATCACTCAGCAAGTACGCCATTACTCTGAAGAGGTCAGCAGAGGAGACTGGAGCAAGAGCCCCGATTTTTGTTTCTACAATACTCCACTCATTGAACTACTTGGCAAAAAAATAGGAATCGTCGGTCTGGGGCAAACTGGGTATAACACTGCTCGTATAGCCATCGGCTTCGGAATGAAGGTATGGGCCTATACTTCTAAATCGCGTCTGCAACTCCCACCCGAAATCAGAAAAGCAGATCTCGACCAATTATTTCACGAATGTGACATCGTCAGCCTGCACTGTCCGCTGAACGACAGTACTCGCGAAATGGTCAATGCCAGCCGTCTCTCTTTAATGAAACCTACCTCCATCATTATCAATACCGGGCGTGGGCCACTCATTAATGAACAAGATCTCGCCAATGCCTTGAACACCGGACAAATATATGCCGCCGGACTGGATGTTCTTTCCGAAGAACCACCTCGTCCGGACAACCCGCTATTGACTGCACGGAATTGCTTCATCACTCCACACATCGCCTGGGCCAACTTTGAAGCACGCCAAAGGCTGATACATATAGCAGTCAGTAACCTGAAAGCATATGCGGAAGGAAAACCGGTAAATATTATAAAATAACATTCCTTTCAATAAACATGGGAAAATCTGAAATTCACAGTCTCTTCCGCAGTATTCCGGTGATCCTGACAGTCATTCTGGCTACTGTTACTATTATCTCCGCCTTTTCCGGGAACTTTGATCCTGCTAATTCCAAATATATGCCTGTGTTGGGATTAGCTCTTCCAGTATTGCTGATATGCAATCTACTGGTTGCTATCTGTTGGGCATTAGCCCGCAGTCGCTGGATCCTCATCCCTTTTGCGGCATTGGCTTTCAACTACGGTTATATACTTTCCGTTTTTCAATTCAATTTCACAAAAAAAATCCCTGAAGGACATTACAGTAGTAACTATGCCGATGGATATTTGAAAGTAGCCACTTATAATGTCGGCAATTTTGGAACTGAGATTACTGGCTACTCCTGCAAAGAGATTGCCCGCTACATGAAACAGCAAGAAGTAGATGTACTCTGCTTCCAGGAATTCGGCGACAATCAGCACTTTCCGATGGACAGCATCCGCAATGTATTTTCCCACTGGCGATATGCCCTGATACCCACTGAAGACTCCATCAGCGGAGTGCTCCCTATCGCCATATTCAGCCGTTACCCACTCATCAATCCCCGGTTTATTTCTTATCCGCAAAGTGCCAACTGCAGCATGCAGTGCGACATCATATTAGGAAGAGACACTGTCCGTCTGCTCAACAACCACTTGCAGACTACCAGTGTCAATCAAAACCGTCGGAAATGGGAACGTGGTCTTAACAATACAAATGACACCCGTCGTGAAGTGGAAGTTGTACAAGGTGCTATCAACACTTTACACGACAACTTTGTGAAGCGTGCCGAACAGACTGACAGTATCCGCCAGTTGGCCCTTGCCAGTTCTTACTCCGTAGTGGTGTGCGGTGACTTCAACTCTTTGCCGTCTTCCTACACCTATGCGGAATTAAGTGATATACTTAAAGACGGGTTCCGCACCAGTGGACGGGGTTACATGTATACCTTCCGCTACTTCAAACGTTTGTTGCGTATCGACTATATTTTCCATTCACCCGCCATTCAGGGATACCGTTACTACTCGCCTGATCTGGACTTATGCAGTGACCACAACCCGGTACTGATGGAAATGAAAATAAAGAAATAAATCTAAATCATTCATCTAAAACATTTGCTTATGAAAAGACAACTACTCCTATTTATTCATTTATTACCTGCATTGCTGTTTGCACAGCAAGAAGTTATCTTCCCTGATGATTTTAAAACGAACGCTTTAGATGGGAAAGAAGTGACTATTACTAATACACTGACGCTGACAAACAATTACAGCTATGCCTACGGTTCAATCACTCTTTCTGACGGTCCGCTATGGACTCCCACAGAAAAGAATCTACCCGGTGTAGAGATGTTCAATCAAAAGAATAAAGAGAATCAAGATAATCAGATCACTGTAAAGCAAGGAGTTTATTCATTCACTGATGCAAATGGTACCTGTCGTATCGGACAGACCGTAGCAAAACTGACCGGAACCGCCAGTTACAGTAATGGAAAATACACCATTACGCTAACAAAAAAACCGGAATTTCAAGGCAATGAACGTCCCATAACCTGTGAGATTGAAGAAGATTATAATTTGAAAGTTGTCAGTTTTAATGTTGAGAACTACAAGGGAACTAATGACGTACAGCGAACCAAAATAGTAGCTGCACTGAAAGCCATGGATGCCGATATCTATGCCCTACTTGAAGTTTTCGGTAACTCTTCACTGAATGATCTTTGCACTGCATTGAACACTGCCTGTCAAACAGACCAATATAAGTACATTGAGAATTCAACAGCTAATCAAGGCATGGCCTGCTTCATTTATAACAGTAATACGGTAACTCCTTTCAGAGATCTCCAAAAAAACAAACTAGCTGACAACGGATATCTACCTGACCGAAAGATAGCACAGGCTTTTGATCTCAAGGCTAATAATGAGCGTTTTATCGTTTGCTTAAATCACTGGAAAGCAAAAGATAATAGCTATAATAAACCAGATGAATATGCCGATACAGGTGATGGTCAAGGTAGTCATGTTCTACGCCGTGTGCACGAAGCTGAAGCTACTCTTGAATTTATCAAAACTGTTACTGCCTATTTTGAAGATAAAGATGTCCTCATAGTTGGTGACTTAAACTCATACTCCAAAGAAGACCCCATCCGAGTACTGGAAGAAGGCGAATTGATAAATGAACTTCAAAAATATGCACCTAATGAATACAGCTATGCCTTTTTTAGCAACAATAGCTACGCAACCGGTTATTTAGACCATAGTTTTGCTACTGCTACATTGGATGCTCAAATACGTTATGCTCATCCTTTTCATATCAATGCCGATGAGCCTGATGCACTTAAAATTGGAGGTAAACCGCAAGAAGACAATATGTACCGCTGCTCCGACCATAATCCTATCGTTACTTTCATAAAGCTGGGTACTACTACAGGTATTGAATCCCCTACCCTTTCACGCCCTGATATTGAGTTGATTGGTGATCCACGCAGTGGTTACCTTACTTTGGTGAGTAATACCGACTTTGTACTCATCCGTGCCGAAATTGTCAATATTGGCGGACAAATCATTGCTGCATATGATACCAACAACACCGGAAATACGGAAAAGCACTTCACACTGCCTGTCAAAAACCTTGCGAGTGGCTTCTATCTAGTACGTGCCTACGATGCACAAAACAGATGCACGACATATAAGGTAGTACTTCCCTAAAACTTGACTAAGTGCCCGCAGCACAAACTTAGAAAGCGGTCATATCTTTTTATGCCATACTTTATCCTTCCATATGCCACAATTGTACATCTATGCCATTGATAGTAACGAGATGTGGCATATGGAAGGATAAAGCACAACATAAAAGATACCTATAACAACAACGATATCCACCGCAAATATGAGTATAAAAAATGGATTACCCTAAAACTCGAATGTAGGATGTCGATATTTGAATCCAGAGATCAAGTCGATAAAGCGAAGAAAAGAATACCCATACCTTGAAGTGAAGGGGAAAAGTAATAGAGGTAAGAGAAAAATATGAGGTTGTGTCAAAACTCTGGCACAACCTTTTTTATGCACAAAGCCCAGACTTTCGCAAGCCCGGGCTTTGCTATTCCCCAAAGTTTTTGTATCTTTAGGCATAAAGTATTTCGTTATGGCAAAGTTACATTTTCGTCCTTACATTCCCAACCAAACCGTTCTTTTTCCTCAAAGAATTGATGAAAACATTGCGTCGAACGACCCGGTTCGCATAGTTAACACAGTTGTTGATACTCTCCATCTTGAAGGTTTCAATAAACTTTATAAAGAAACCGGCCGCTGTCCTTATCATCCTAAAATGATGCTTAAGGTAATTATCTACGCCTACATGAATAATATCTATTCGTGCCGTAAAATAGAGAAGCTTCTCTTGCGTGACATTCATTATATCTGGCTTGCCGGTAATGAGCATCCGGATTTTATCACCATCAATCGTTTTCGTAACCGTGTAAAGGAGGAGATAAATAATGTATTCACCCAGTTAGTTCTTGTCCTTGCCGACAAAGGTTTCATCAGTCGTGAGGTGGAGTATATCGACGGCACTAAGATTGAATCCAAAGCCAACAAATATACTTTTGTCTGGCGCAAGAGTGTTGAAAAGCACCGCACGAAGTTGCTGGACAAGATTCGTATCCTTCTGGAACAGGTGGACGAAGCCATTGCACAAGAGAACTCCGTAAAAGACACACCCGCCCAATTCACTCCCGCCATGCTCTCTGACATAGTGGATGAACTTAAAGAAGTCCTAGAACACCAGCCTGCGACAAAGGATAAGGAACAAAAGAAAGCCCTGCGCGAAAAGAAGAAACAGCTCAAGGAACTTGAAGGGTATCGTGAAAAGCTGATGGAATACGACAATCATCTTGACACTCTTGGAGAACGTAATTCCTATTCCAAGACTGATCCTGATGCCACATTCATGCGTATGAAAGAAGACGCCATGAAGAACGGGCAGACCAAGCCCGGATATAATTTGCAAATAGGTACTGAAAAACAATTTCTCATAGACTTCCGACTGTTTCCCAACCCTACCGATACACTGACGCTCATTCCTTTCTTCCACTCCTTCCAACATCGCTATAACCGCTTACCCGCTGTCGGGGTGGCAGACTCCGGTTACGGCTCAGAAGAAAATTACCGGTTCATGCAGGAGAACGGGATAGAAGCCTTTGTCAAGTATAACTTCTTCCATAAAGAACAGCGTCCCCGTTATACTCCCAATCCGTTCCATGCGGAAAGTCTCCATTACAATACAGAAGAGGATTATTACGTTTGCCCTATGGGGCAGCGCATGAACCGTATAGGGACCAGACGTGACAAAACTGCAAGCGGATACATCACCGAAAGTGCACGTTATAAAGCACAAAATTGCGAGGGTTGTCCTTTGCGTGGCAGTTGCTTTAAAGCCCAGGGAAATCGTATTATAGAAGTCAATCACCGGTTAAACCAATACAAACGGCAGGCACGGGAAATATTGCTCTCAGAGGAAGGTATCAAGCATAGAGGCAGGAGGTGTATAGAACCGGAAGCTGTGTTTGGACAAATGAAATACAACATGGCATACCGCCGGTTCAGACATAAAGGAGAAGACAAGGTTACGATGGACTTTGCTTTCTTTGCTATAGCTTTTAATATCAAAAAAATGTGCGCTAAACTACTAAAAGCAGGAAAGGGAGGGACTGCACGCATTATATGTATTCTTATCAGAACAATTATGACGCAATATACGAGGAATATAGCCGCGTATTACCAAATTAGTGAAAAAAGAGTCGCATAGAGAAAAAAAACATTTAAATATAAAAAAAGGAGATGTGCCTTAGTGTTGACACATCTCCATATTTTATTAAATCTGTTAGCACATCATCCAAATTATCGAGCTACTGGACCTGCTGTTTTTTCATATTTTCCAGTCTCTTCATTATACATGAATGACATAGCATAATTGCCATCACCACGGCCAGAATATATCTTATAGACTACTATATAGCTTAAACCCGGATCCGGTTCAGTAATCCATGATGGCAAAAGAATTTCAGAAATACCAAATGCAAGACGCTCATCCATAATTTCTTGTGTTTCTTCGTCAGTCTTACCATCCAAATATCCATCAATATTATAATAAGCCTTCCAAGTACCATATTTGTTATTGATATTACCATACTTACCAGAAGAACCAAAGTAATATTCTTCCGTAGTAGGATTCTGACTACTCATGAAAGCCGGTTTATTCTCAGCGACCCAATTCACCAACGTCTGGTAATCTTCAGCGGCAAAAGTAATCACATAATTTCCACCCAGTAAACGAAGCAGTGTCCACGTACTACCATCGAAAGAGAGTTCTGCAATCTTCGTAGACACAGCCAAATTCTCAGCAAACGGATCGTATGCAGCCCATGCATTACCATCATACTTATATAGGGCTTTTTCATCAGTGGTTATCTTATTTGCATAATACTTATATGTCACTTCACAAGTAGTCCCTGACTTGGCATAAGCTAATTTTTGTTTCAAGAAAGTAGTTAAATAAAAATCTACATCCATATTTGAATCAAAATTATTATACTTGCCCGGTGTCCCACTTTCAGTGCCCATAGCATCATAATCTTCATTGGTCAACTCATATTTTTTGTCCGGTGTAAAGCTACTGAATTCTTCCCAGTCATTTACTCCCTTCTTATAAGTCTTTACTAAGCTAGAAGTAGTCCCACTTGCATAATATTTATAAGTAATACTAATAATCTTTCCTTCAGCAAGGCTTGCATATTTTTCAGAACAAAATATCTTCAAATAAGCATCAACATCCATACTAGAATCAAAATTATTATATTTTCCTGGTTGCCCCGCATCTGTACCCATCGCATCATAATCCTCAGTCGTCAATTCATAAGAAACATCCGCTGTTACTGGTTCATAATCCACAGTAATGTCACCAAAAAGCACATTAACCTTTGCCATGGAACCTTTATCACAATAAGGATAAATCTTCTTTAGCATACTGTTTAGTTCATTCTGTAGGGCTCCTCTATCTGTGAAATATCCTTCTGCAGGATACTTCCCTGTGAAATCACCCTCATACTGAATAACATCAGTTACAAGGGTATCATCGTATCCATCAAAATACTTGTCATTATAATCGCAACCTACTAAAAGAAGTAGTATTGCAAACAAACTAAATATCATTTTTTTATTCATAATCGTACTTCTTAAAGGTTTAGAATGTGAACTTCAATCTTACGTTATAAGTACGGCCAAAGCCATAGAGCACGCGATATGCAGTTTCCCAGTTACTATCTGATCCATCATAAGCATCAGCAATATACTCCTGATTAAACAGATTATTCACATTACCGCTCAAGGTTGCACGCACTTTACCAAAATCAAAGGTGTATCCAGCATTCAAATCAAATGTACTATAGGAAGGTATTCTCCATGGTTCATTAATTGCTATCTTTGCATTGGGCGCTAATCCACTAGCACTGATAGCATAGTCAGCATAGTTGCGACCAAAGAAATTCCAGTCAAGCCCTACACGTACTCCTTTCATCGGACGTACATTGAGTCCTAAAGCCGCCGTTGTTTGTGCTGCACCACCCACATGAATGTTGTCCATTTTGAAGTTAGCTTTTGCATGATCTGAAGCTCCTATACCAGATGCTATTCCACCATCAAGATCTTTCAACGGTTCACCTGCTGTGTTGTAGAAATAACCATTCGCATCGCAATCCCAACGCCAGTCACCAATAGAGAACATACCAGTAACATCCATCCATTGGAATGGTTTAACAACAAAATCAAGCTCCACACCCATATGGCGTGCATCAACACCTTGCATATTCACTGTCCAACGGTCATTAACAGTTTGCCCACTGTCACCAGTATACTTAAAGTCTTGAGATCTTGTCATTGTTTTATCCATCCACTTCGTATAGTAAGCATTCACATTAGCTGTGAAGAAACGACTACGATACCCATAGCCTAATTCAAAAGAGAAAATTTTTTCGTTCTTGGCATCAGGATTCAAAGCATGGCTATTCTGAGAATTAATGAAAGCTGCATCAAACATTGGAGCACGACTAATATAACCCAAGTTGAAGAATACATTATGATTCTCCGTCAGATTATAGTTTACCCCACCCTTAAGGTTCCAGCCTAGATAGTTGTTTGTATCAGACTTTGCATGTTGTTTGTCATAATAGAAACGATCGTAACGCCAGTAACCTGTATTGGAAACAGAACCTGAAACGAATGCACTCAGCTTATCACGATTGTATTCCAATTGTCCAAATACACCTTCTGACATAACAAAACCGTCATAGTCACGATAAACAACATCACCAACCTGCAATTTCTTATTTTTAAACTCTGCGGTACCAGCTCCCGCATAATTCTCAGCTTTTACATTACCACGATTATAATCTACATAATATGCTCCATTATAAAGATCAACGATCTTGTTTTGGTGCAATCCTTTATAATAACGGAAATCAACACCCCCATAAAAATCTAAATACTCTCCAAACTTTGTTGTATAAGTAGAAAGTAAACCATACCACATATGATTATTCAAGTTCTTACTCATTACCATCTTAGAACCTGTAGTACTTTGTTCATTCATTTCCTGAATCTGATCATAGGCAAATGTTCCATCTGCATTACGGAAAGTCGTATTCACTATACCATTACTTGCACCATACCACATATTTTTATGATCATTATCAGTCTGTCCGCTATATCCGTTGCCACGCCCAATAGACACATATAAAGCCGTACTCAAACTTGATTTCTGATCAATCTGCCACAAGTGGTTCAATGAGATTTGAGGTTTATGGTATTCGTTATACTGAGTCATTTTACGCTCACCATTTTTACCGAAACCATAAGTAGGATTATATTTATAAGGACTATCACTACCCATGTAATTTTTAACTCTTTGCCACTCTTTAATGGTCAACCCATCTTGATTGCTACGTTGATAATGTTTTTGAGGAGCTGCAAAAGCACTAAATGTTAATTGATGGTTATCATTGAAGCGTTTTGCTACACTGATAAAGTAGTTATACCCTTCAAACTCAGTACCCTGAACATAACCATCACCCCATGTTTTACCACCAAGCAAAGTAAATGCCCATCCATCTTTTGACAAGCCAGAGGAAACACTAAACAAAATTTTGTTGTAACCGTCATTACCCATACCGTAGGAAACAAAACCACCTTTCGTAGCCTCTGTGCTTTTAGTTATAACATTGATTGAACCACCCACTGCAGGAGAAGCAACTTTAGAAGCACCCAAACCGCGCTGTACTTGCATTGAGCGGGTAACATCGGACAAACCTGCCCAATTGGACCAATATACCTTATTATTCTCCATACCATTCATTGGTACGCCATTAATCATAACAGCTACATTTTCTTGCTTGAAACCGCGAATTACAGTTTTAGAGTCACCATAACCACCACCGTCTTTCGTACTATATACACCCGGCGTAGATTTTAAGATTTCGGGAAACTCCTGTGTACCCAGCTTTTCTTCGATAAAAATCGGATCTACTGTAGACACGGCAATCGGAGTCTTACGAGCCACAGCCACCGACGAAGTAATCGTAACGTCCGCCAGCATCACTGCATCCGGTTCCATCTTGATAGTACCCAAATCAACAGAAGCTCCCTTCTGTGTTATTTTCTTCTTAAGGTCTTTAAAACCTACATACTTGAACAGCAGTGTTCCACCTTGAGCAACACTTTGCTTAAAATAACCATCAATATCGGTCACCGTACCTTGTGAAGTGCCTTCTACCATAACGGCAGCACCCACCAACGGTTCGCCTGTTTCGGAGTCAACAAGCTGCCCCCTCACTGCTGTCTGAGCAAATGCCGCAGCACTAAATACGGACAGCACTGCCATCAACAGGAAATGAATTAGATGTTTTTTCATACTTCTGTTTTTTGTTAATTAAATGTGTTAATTAGAATTGTTAATTAAGTATTAAATACTGTTTTAAGACGCAAATATAATTAATAAGATTTAGATTTGTATTACATTTCTGCTACAAAATTTTAGGGTATATAGGAGTTATTGAAACTTTTTATAACAAAAAAGCCCTACAAGATTTTTGCAGGGCTTTCTATTTGTCACTAAAATATAATTTATGCTATCAGATTCCTAGCAATTATTAATCATTCATTAGCTTTCTATAACGAACACGGGTAGGTTCTTCTTTTCCTAAACGTTTCTGTTTATTTTCCTCATATTCTGAATAAGAACCTTCGAAATAGAAGACATTGGAGTCTCCTTCGAACGCAAGAATGTGAGTACAAATACGATCGAGGAACCAACGATCGTGACTGATGATTACGGCACATCCGGCAAAATCTTCAAGACCTTCTTCAAGAGCGCGAAGTGTATTCACGTCAATATCATTGGTAGGTTCGTCCAATAACAGTACGTTACCCTCTTCTTTCAATGCCATAGCAAGATGCAGGCGATTGCGTTCACCACCGGAAAGTACGCCACAAAGTTTCTCCTGATCACCACCAGAGAAATTAAAGCGTGACAGGTAAGCACGCGCATTAATATCGCGTCCACCCATACGAATCAGTTCCGTACCACCGGAGATTACCTGATAAACACTTTTATTCGGATCGATGTCACTGTGTTGCTGGTCTACATAAGCCACCTTTACGGTCTCTCCTACTTCAAACTCACCTTTATCTACAGTTTCCAATCCCATAATCAGACGGAACAGCGTAGTTTTACCGGCACCGTTAGGACCGATAACACCAACGATACCATTGGGAGGAAGCATAAAATTGAGATCATCAAACAGTAACTTATCACCATAGGCCTTTGCCACATGTTTTGCTTCGATAACTTTATTACCAAGACGCGGACCATTGGGAATGAAGATTTCCAGTTTCTCTTCCTTCTCCTTGATGTCTTCGTTCATCAATTTATCGTAAGAGTTCAAACGTGCTTTACCTTTCGCCTGACGTGCTTTAGGAGCCATACGCACCCACTCCAATTCACGTTCCAATGTTTTACGGCGCTTACTGGCTGTCTTTTCCTCCATTTCCATACGCTTAGTCTTCTGCTCCAGCCAGCTGGAGTAGTTACCCTTCCAAGGAATACCTTCACCACGGTCTAATTCAAGAATCCAGCCTGCTACATGATCAAGGAAATAACGGTCGTGAGTAACAGCAATTACTGTACCTTCGTATTGTTGTAAATGTTGCTCCAACCAATCGATAGATTCAGCATCAAGGTGGTTGGTAGGCTCATCCAGCAACAGTACGTCAGGCTTCTGCAACAACAAGCGACAGAGTGCCACACGACGGCGTTCACCTCCAGAAAGATGTTCCACGCTTGCATCTTCGGGCGGGCAACGAAGGGCATCCATAGCACGCTCTAATTTACTATCCAGATTCCAGGCATCAGTTGCATCGATAATATCCTGCAACTCTCCCTGACGTGCAAATAGCTTGTCCATCTTATCAGCATCCTCGTAGTATTCAGGCAAACCAAACTTCTGATTGATCTCTTCATACTCAGTCAATGCATCTACAATGGGCTGCACACCTTCCATTACAATCTCTTTTACAGTTTTTGTAGGATCCAGATAAGGCTCCTGAGCCAGATAGCCTACTGAGTAACCCGGTGAAAATACCACTTCGCCCTGATAAGACTTGTCCAACCCGGCGATAATCTTCAGCAAGGTAGATTTACCGGAACCATTCAAACCGATGATACCGATCTTTGCGCCATAAAAGAACGAAAGATAGATGTTCTTCAACACCTGCTTATTGTTCTGCTGAATGGTCTTGTTCAGCCCTACCATAGAAAAGATAATCTTTTTATCGTCAACTGTTGCCATAAAGTTTTAAGTGTATTAATTAATAATGTATTTACTTTAATACTATGCAGCGCTCTTCGCAATCTGCCACAAAACTTTGGCAAAGATAAGAAAAAAAGAGAAATCCTTTTGCTTTTCCAAAAAATGTCTCTATCTTTGCGCCCGCTTAACAGCAATAAAGGTTTGATTCGCTAGCTCAGCAGGTAGAGCACAACA
>OFFM01000031.1_pt1 | contig 152725 bp, 124 predicted proteins | sample 1521401 | NCBI WGS metagenome assembly OFFM01 (sample SAMEA3504118, study PRJEB24116) | mouse gut metagenome | biome: mouse gut; feature: mouse-associated habitat; material: faeces | place: Denmark | collected 2011
ATACCCAACACCACTATCTGACCGAACTGTCGCATTTATAACTTGAACTCAGGTCCCCTTAAAGTTAGTCTCAATCTACTATCACTACTCTCACTTTCGAAATAAATCGTTGATAGCTAAAATATTAGGTTTGAGTGAGGGTAAAGTTTGCGCGTGAGAGTAGGGGCTTACTCTCACGCGCAAATTTTACATTTCTATATCGTAACTTGTTCTGTCATACGTAGTATCCTATCGTATGATGCATATATCGGATGGATTTGTAATCTGATGTTTTTTAGCCTTTTTCCCCCGTGTAAACGATAAGATTGTCATAGTTGTTTGTTCTAATTATAAGGTATTAATTGGTTTTGTATAAGCCATGATTTTGTTTTCTCCTGAGGAATATCCAGTTCACTCTTAGGAATAATTGGATGTCAACCTTGGTCAACAGGCCTGTCAACCTTGGTTAACAAGCCGATCAACCAAGGTTAACAGGCCGATCAACCAAGGTTGGCATCCAATAAGACTTACTATAAAGTTATAAATGAGCAGGGTAAAGTCAAATGCTTCCCTGTCTGTTATTTGAAGTATCCATTACATGTCATCTTCCCAATGCCGCATCCATCATCTTCGCCTCATAATCATACCAATCCAGCCCATGCATCCTGTCCAACTCTTCCCGCTGTATTTATAGGGCTGTTTTCCCGAAGTTTCAGTATCTACCTCAAATACTCCTCCGAAAGAATAATAATGGTTCACCTGTTCTGTGTTCCACGACGTTCCGTTCAAACGCATCACCATCCGGTTATTTCCCTGATGATCTTTCAGGTAATAGTAAAATGTTGGAGTTGTCCCGCTCAGAGTGGCATATCCTTCTTCTGTGAGCACCTTGCTCAGACTTCCGTTTTCATAGATCACATTTCCACAATAATCCACCGTATGGGTTTGTGAAATCTGATTTGCCGCCAACTCTTTTATCTGCCCCATGGGGACAGATATATTTGCTATCGCCGTCCTGTGCACGACTTTCAGTTTCTTCCCGTCCGCACTATAAGTATAGTCTTTCCGGTTCCCATTGGTAAATTGCAGTGTTGCAGGCAAATTTAAAGGATTATATTGGATTTTACTAATTTTTTTTTGTTATAATCCTGCTGCATATTTCCGTTGGAGTCATAGAGATATTCCGTTCCGCTTCCCTTATTCTCATCTGTAAAGTTGAACACGCCGTTGTAGAGAGGGTCAGTAGCGGCATCCGTAACATTCTTCAGTTGGTTGCCGTCATACGTCAGAGTCAGGTTGTCAATCATCCCATAGGCGGAAGATGAACTCTTTCCGTTACGTTTCAGTCCCAGAATATTTCCATTCCTGTCATATCCGGTGATAATCTCGGAGAAGCGTCCTGCGTTAGCCGACAAATCCTCTCCTTCACCATATCCGGCATTCATCATCCGGTTCAGGTGGTCATAGGTGAACTTGTATCCTCTTGTGGCTTCGGTATCTGCTTTCCAGGTCATACTGCTGATATTACCGTTGTAGCATGGTGTGCTGTTTCCATCTGTATAGTATAACTTCTGAGTGAATTTCGGGCTTTCTATTTTCTTAGTCCATCCTCGTGTGTTGTAATTATACGTAATGATGTTGGCATTAGAACCATGATGTGACTTACTTTTCAGTCTTCCAAGTTCGTCATAGGTGTTTGTTGCCAGTGTTATGGTATTGTTGCCTAACGTATAATTTACCGATGTGATACGCTCGGCGTGATCATAATTATAAGTATAGTTCTCTTCTGTTGTATTTTTATTGGCTTTACTCTCATTGCTGGTCTGAACATGCTTCACAGTCTTGGGTCTTTCCTGTAAAAGTATAAGTGTTTTCCACAGCTTCGTATCCATCCAGGCTGCCAAGTGAGGCGGAAACCATTCATATTATTTAAAAAAGTCTGTAAAGCATTTTTGGAATTACATATCTATTGTCGATTGAAAATTTGTCCATCCCTATATTCATACCACCAATACAAATCTTTATCCCCTCTATGATGAAATTCAAATTGGTACTTTTGGGGGGCAATACAAGAAATTGTAGTAAAACGTCCTGTTTTGTGAAGGAGTATATTATATTCTACTGTATCTACATAGAAATTATATTCTTTGTAGCTAAAGACGCCTTGAGTCCACTCTCCGTAGTTATAGAAACGAGGACTATAAATAACACCAATTAAAATGTATGGATTAGGCGAGAACCTCTCCGTACCAGATATATAGTCTTTACAAGTATTGAAAGAAAAGGCTATTTTAGTTTTTAGTTCTTGATATTCAGGCCGGCTTTCTGCCTTCAATATGATGGAGTCAAGGACAGGAAATAATATTGTATCCACCTCATAGATGTCCAGTCTTTTGGTTATATAATCCTTTTCCTTATAAGGTTTGAACTTTACAATGGTTTCGTAGGAATTACATCCCCATAGCACCAAAGATAATGAAATGATAAAAATATAGTTTAATTTATTCATAATAATTCTCTGCTTATTTAGGTATATAATTATATCAATACTTCGGTAAAAATTTACCGAAGTATTGATAGTTTATGTTGCTTAAATGAAACTACGCAGTCTCTCATGAATTCTCATTAATATATTATAAAAAGAATCGAAGGGGAAGGTTAAACGTTTACTTGATACAATTATATTTAGTTCAATACTATCTCTCAACAAATAGCAAATAGCTACTTTCTTTTTCCGGTAATATAAATGTATCCACTTCTTGTCTTCATTTACTTCTTCTTTTATATGGAATTCATTTTTTATTATAATATTTTTGATATTAGTAGGAGCTAAATACAACTTAGTTTTGTATAAAACCTCACAGAAACGTTGAAGTTCTAAATGTTTCACTTCATTTACATTGCAATATATCTGAATCTCTAAATAGCCGTTTTCTTGATTTATTTCAGCATAAAAGTTATCATCTTTAGCTATTTCAGCAACTAAATATTCTCTGTCAAAAGGACTGACTATCGAAATTTCATATTTGTTATAAATCATATTTTTTAATATTTTTACGTAATAGATTGGTTTTGTTCCGGGAAATTTCTTCTCTACGCATACGTAATAACATATACATCAAAAAACATATTCAGACTGTAAAGTGAAATAGATAGACCTTATTTTAAATACTATTGATGCCAGCCTCAAAGCATAAAGTAGCTAATAGATTATTTCCAACAATGGCTTTTCCCTTAATACTTTCCAGATACTTATTATTACTCACTATTTTTATGGCATACTCTTTTCTCATTTTAGTATAGTCTACATTCAAATATGGAGAATACCCCCAAATATAAAGCAAATTTAAAGAATCTATTCGGAAAGACTTTTCAAACATTCGTTCTATATCATTACAGGTTAAATCTAAGTAAAACTCACCCAAAGAAGATGCTATGTAAGCTGTATAAAACAAAAACTCAGGATCGTTTATATACTCTTCATCTTCAATAAAAATTTTAAAGGTAGAATTTAAATCCTTTAAATAGATCTGTTTAGTTTCTTTTGATATATCTGTTTCAACAATAGAATACAAATACACATAGATTAGATTGATAAATGTATCTAATAAATCATTTTTTTCTAATATATTTCTTTTCAGTAAAGCAATAGAATATGCATAATTGCCATTCTTAAAATAATCTTTTATCTTTTTTCTCCATTCCATAATATAAAATAATTAGTTATGGAAGAGCTGAATTAGCGTATATTAGCTCTCCAATAAGTTTTTTTGTTAACTTTGTTGATATTTATAGATAATAGCCATGCTAGCCCTACCGATTACCTTAGCGAAAATACCATATTTATCTATCTTTTTCATCATAAATCAACCGTTCAACCATAAAAAAGAGACCAAAACCTCTATCACATACCAATCAGCTATATATAAACATTGTCGCTATTTTGGGAAATCCCTCTTGGACTATTCCTCTAACTGTAATATTTGTACCACTTAAAGATAACTCTTTTATTTTATGCATTATATTCTTATTTATAAAAAGGTAGCCATCTTCTGCTTTTTTGGAATGTACATAAACACTTCTTACTTGATGAATAGTATCAATATCCTAATGATCAATCCTCAAATCCGTTCTATCTAAATGAGAATAATATATATTATTAAAAATGTCAGGTATTAATTTTTGCTCTATATTGTCAATATAAAGCACTTGCTTATAGGAATTGTATATTTCATTTCCATGAGAGTTTATTTGAGCGTTTAGTTCATGAAAGTTACTCAAATGAACAAGGATTGCTGCTAAAAATATAAATTTCTTCATTTTACTTATAATTAGTCCTAACTGTTTTACTATGGTTTAGACCAAAAGGCCTTATAGGAAGTCCTATAATTTTTCTTGCATAATTTTCATAATCAATGACCCCACCTCTAAAGTTTATATTTGAAATATTTCGTTCATCTATCTCATGAAAAAGAGTAGATGTTGTATTTTGTACAACATTTATTTATAGTTTCTACACTTGGAGCAATGACGATTGTGTTATCTATTTTAGAAAACATACTTACTATTTCGGTTAATACTATCATTGTTCTTATTTATTTTCTGTCCTCCAAAACTACTATTTACTCTTAATAAAAATATCTCCTTTCCAATTTATCGAATTTCCACATACTCTCGCGTATTCACCTTGTATGAAAAAACGTTCAAAGAAGGTATCGTTTATAGCCGGAAGATAGATGTGAATAACATTTTTATCATTATCAAATTTTATTTCTTGAAGTGGATCATATTGTATAATACCAAAACATACACTTCCAAATATAGGCATCGGAGATTCTTTTAAATAAATTATATAACTAAAGGCTTGAGTCTGTTCAGGCTATGTTAAGGACTTATTGTGAGATGAATATTTTAAATTAAAATACTTCAATTCATCAGTTATAACTTCTATTTCCACTTTTCGTTGACAAGGAAAATCGAAAATAACTTGCTTCTTATATACAAGAGTTGCATCATATTCTTGAACGATTTGCATACTTTTCCTGACAATGTCAACTGGATGTTCAGAATTTAGTTCTATGAAATTATCACCAATCCTTTTTATTGAACATTTAGCCAGAGTATCATTTTCAAAAGCAAGATGTGTGCCTTGAGCAATAACGAAATAAAAAGTAGTATCGACTATTGCAATTTCAAAGGTAGCATTATTAAAATAACTTCCCTCCAATTTCGTTTGTGCAAATATTGTTGGTATACAATGGAGAAATGTTAAAATTATATAGATTGTTTTCATCTCATTATTTTTTTTAGAAGCTGTTTAAAAATGAATTAAAATAATTGCGATGTAAGTGTTCATTATATTGAATATCAGTAGGCTAATTGATGTGTTATTTGTAACTTTATGGTTACTAGGACATTAAGTTATGGAACAATAATCAACCAACCTCACTGATAAACAGTGGCAATTTATAGAAAAAATAGTGAATACACAAAAGAGAAGACGAAAATATTCTATTCGTGGCATTTTTGATGCCATTCTCTACTTGCTCAGAACAGGTTGTCAATGGCGTATGCTCCCCGCCAATTTTGCACCTTGGCAGAGTGTATACTACTATTTCAGTAAATGGAAGAATGAAGGTATGATAGAAGAACTGCCAGACATCCTTCATTCTAATGTACGCAAACAATTAGGAAAGGCTGCAAGCCCGAGTTTAGGAATTATTGACTCGAGAAGTGTGAAGACTTTCCATCATGTTGATTCCGATAGAGGGATTGATGGTAACAAAAAGATTAAAGGGCGCTTCACTGGTTGTTGATAATCTCGCGTTCAAATTTCCACGTTTGATCAAAATCCTCGCTGACGGAGGATACGGAGGAACTCTTGCTGATTGGATAATGGATAAATTCGGATGGGAACTAGAGGTCGTTCTACGACCTGATGAATGCCCGTCAAAATTTCAAGTTTTACCCAAACGCTGGATTGTGGAAAGAAGTTTTGCATGGCTTGAAAACTTCAGAAGGCTTACGATTGACTACGAGTTCCATGCAGATACAGCGGTGGCTATGGTGCAATTGGCGTTCTGTAAAATCATGCTTAATAAATATTTCGATTAATTTTTAAACAACTTCTTAATGATGCTATTTTATTATCTATCTTTTCCTTTAGTCGTTCCGCTTCTTTGACATCATCCCATAGGCGGAAGATGAATTCTTTCCGCTACGTTTCAGTCCTAGAATATTCCCATTCCTGTCATATCCGGCATTCGTCATCCGGTTTAGGTGGCTATAGGTGAACTTATATCCTCTTGTGGTTTCGGCATCTGCTTTCTTGGTCATACTATATCAATATCATATTTGATATTGTTTTTTATAAGATTAGCAATGAATGGATTACATACCCTCTTTATAGTAAAGCCCGATACTACCTGAATAATGGAAATAAAAGAAAAATTGTTTATTGAAATCATATATAAGATGTCCGTATGGAGCTTATCCCTTTTATGAGACAATCCAGCGCAATAGATAGGTAGGAATTCCAGTCATTACGTATACAGCTACCGGAATCTCCCTGCACTATATCAGACTTTTCTAACATGATTAAATAGTTCGCAGTCTCCTTAGATAAGTATTGAGGACTATAACAATATGTCAATTTGCTTTTTACTCTGATTGTTATGATACCCACAATAATATTTTTTTTTCAATCACCCATTTATCTTTAATTTTGTGGATACAAATAATTGCTCCTTCACCGCAAAGCCGTCCACAAATATAAGAACTGTACAAAAGTCCAAATTGTTTTTTGGCATCAAAATAGATCCTTGATATCTCCAATACCCCTGAAAAGAGAAAGTCGTACTTCTCTCTTTCCCAAATTTTAATTCCTTGGGGAAATTCTGAATAGTATTTCAATGTGAATCGCTCGCTTTTCCTTATTTTGGATATATTGAGTGGTTGACTTATAATTGAAGTTGTTCTCATTGTATCAAGCACCTCGATATAGCCTTGGTTCGTTAATTGCTCTTTGATATATTCTATGTCTAAATTTTCATTTATACAACTGAATAGAGTATCTAAAACAGCAATAACCAAAACGGTATCTTTCATTTTCCTGTTTGCCTGAACCTTATCAACTTCTCTGAGATACTCAATCGTATCATAGATATTATTGTTGCTATCAGAAGTAGATAATAAAGGAGGAGGGGGAGTTTTATATCCATCTAAAGCGCCCATTTCCTCAACCAAATCATCGAAAATTTCAACAAGCACTTTCATCTCATAGTCATCGGTACAATCTGTTTGACACGATTGCAGCATAAATAATAGTATTGTAATAGCTATATATTTTTTCATAATTAGTTGTTTGAAAATCCGTAAATCATTTTCATTATCACTTCGTTTGATTTTAATATTCCTTGCGATTTGTAATATTGTTGTATTATGGGTACTCCTATTCTTTCCATAGCCCTATTGACATTTCTTTCTTGCCAATGTTGGGTATAATTTCTAGATTTGTTCATTCTTCTTAATGCGGGATAAGCATTCGAATTGTTCATTATTCTATCATCAATAAAATCAATAGAAGATTGGTCTGCATGAATTACAATTTCGTGAATAAAAGTATCCAGTAAATCAGCAATGTCGGAAGATTTCCCTACTCCAACTTGGATATTCATATTGTTTGTCTTCACAGTGAGAAATGTGCTACCTGAAGAAAATTGCCTAGAAGTCTTTGTTCCAAATGATATATCAATACCTTTTTTATGAAATTTCCCATCTTTATTAAATGTAACACCTGCTATTGTTTGTCCTTTCGCAGCATAATTTGCCAATAATGCCTTTCCTTCTTTTGTACTTATGAGAAACTCAAAAGCTTTCACTTGATTGGAATTTACGAGATTGCCTCGTTCATCTTGCTGGTAAAGGTCTACAACACTTATGCTATCGCCGTTTAAGTCAATATGTTTCAATGGATTATTTGCTACATATACATATGGACTCACTCCATAATATTTATCTGCTAGCGGATCCACGACATGCCACCTTCCCAACGCCGCATCATAATGCCTCGCCCCATAATCATACCAATCCAGCCCATGCATCCTGTCCAACTCTTTCCCGTTATACTTATAGGACTGTTTTCCCGAGGTTTCAGTATTCACTTCAAATACCCCTCCGAAAGGATAATAATGGTTCACCTGTTCTGTGTTCCATGACGCTCCGTTCAAACGCACCACCATCCGATTATTTCCTTGATGATCTTTCAGGTAATAGTAAAATGTTGGAGTTGTCCCGCTCAGAGTGGCATATCCTTCTTCTGTGAGCACCTTGCTCAGACTTCCGTTTTCATAGATCACATTTCCACAATAATCCACCGTATGGGTTTGTGAAATCTGATTTGCCGCCAACTCTTTTATCTGCCCCATGGGGACAGATATATTTGCTATCGCCGTCCTGTGCACGACTTTCAGTTTCTTCCCGTCCGCACTATAAGTATAGTCTTTCCGGTTCCCATTGGTAAATTGCAGTGTTGCAGGCAAATTTAAAGGATTATATTGGATTTTACTAATTTTTTTTTGTTATAATCCTGCTGCATATTTCCGTTGGAGTCATAGAGATATTCCGTTCCGCTTCCCTTATTCTCATCTGTAAAGTTGAACACGCCGTTGTAGAGAGGGTCAGTAGCGGCATCCGTAACATTCTTCAGTTGGTTGCCGTCATACGTCAGAGTCAGGTTGTCAATCATCCCATAGGCGGAAGATGAACTCTTTCCGTTACGTTTCAGTCCCAGAATATTTCCATTCCTGTCATATCCGGTGATAATCTCGGAGAAGCGTCCTGCGTTAGCCGACAAATCCTCTCCTTCACCATATCCGGCATTCATCATCCGGTTCAGGTGGTCATAGGTGAACTTGTATCCTCTTGTGGCTTCGGTATCTGCTTTCCAGGTCATACTGCTGATATTACCGTTGTAGCATGGTGTGCTGTTTCCATCTGTATAGTATAACTTCTGAGTGAATTTCGGGCTTTCTATTTTCTTAGTCCATCCTCGTGTGTTGTAATTATACGTAATGATGTTGGCATTAGAACCATGATGTGACTTACTTTTCAGTCTTCCAAGTTCGTCATAGGTGTTTGTTGCCAGTGTTATGGTATTGTTGCCTAACGTATAATTTATTGATGTGATACGCTCGGCGTGATCATAATTATAAGTATAGTTCTCTTCTATTGTATTTTTATTGGCTTTACTCTCATTACTGGTATGAACATGCTTCACAGTCTTGGGCTTTCCTGTAAAAGTATAAGTGTTCTCCACTGCTTCGTATCCATCCAGGTGATTGGCGGACAGGCTTTGGATAATCTGCCCCTTAATATCGTAGATATTGACAGAATAAAGTTTGGTACTGCTTCCCGGTACCTTTGTGATACTGCCCGCCGGATATCCCTTGACGTAGTTTGGGTTTGCAGTTGAAAATGCAGTTGAAAATTTGCTGCTGTTGAATCCGGGCAGTGTCTTGAATTCGTAGTCATCATAGTAGTTCACTATATGTACTTCGGGTGAGGCCAGCGAGAAAGTGGAACTGTATCCGCTGCCTTCCAAGCCTGTGTTGCCATTGCTACGTTCACAATTGATGATGACTGAAGCTGCCGAGGCGGTATTGGTGTTTTTGCATACGCCTTGTACCGTCGGCCGTTGGAATTTGTCGTAAAGATAGAATGTCCATTCTCCGGCGGTACGCTGGTTTCCATCTTGTGAGAACATGAGACGTCTTGTTTTGTCGTATACGTAATAGACCGGTTCTGCTCCGGGAATTTTCTTCTCTACGCATAAGCGGCGAGCATCGTAACGATAATAGTAAGCGTACTTCTGCAGGATTTCGTTGTTTCGGATGCTCCACGTGCCACTGCTGCCAAGTGAGGCGGAAGCCATTGGCGGAAGTACCAGCAGGGGATTGCCAAGGGCGTCATGTATGGTATAAGTGTCATAAAATTCTCCATTATTGACTTGCCGTATCAGGACAGTGTTTCCCCGGAAGTCGGTGAACGTGTATTGTTTGTGACCGTCTTCATCTGTTGTTAATATAACTTCCAGTTCTCCCGCCGGGTAAGTACCGGTACAACGGAATTGTTCATCGTTTACAGCCTCATAACGATTACAGTTTAAGACTGCTGTCTGTGGGCTGTTAGCCAGATATTCGTAAGTAACCGGGTGTGTCCGGAAATCATTCCCCGGAGGAGTTCTCTTTAATAACTGCTCCATAGGCGCTGCTTCATGTGTATTTTCCGTGTAGGCGTATGGGTCGCCATAATAATTGGCGGAAAGATTGGCGTAGTTAGTGGCACGTCCGTTTGTTGCGGTTGGGATAGGTAACCAATTGCGTGTCTCGCGTCCCAGGCAATCATATTCAAAAACGTGGAGCAGGTTATTCCGGAGTGGAGTGATTTGTTTCTCCAATATTTGTATAGGCTGTCCCAGTCCATCGTAATATTGGGTTTGTTCCAGGTAACTCACCGCTCCGTGTAGATAGTTCCTTGTTGTAATGCTATTCTCTGTTGCACCTTCTCCACGCAGGGTGTAAGTATATTCTGCGATTGTCTTTTTGGAATGATCTGTTATTTTACTGAGTTTACCTCCTAAATATTGATAATTTGTCTCTTCCCCGTTGGGCTCTGTCACTTTAGTACAGCCAATGAGTGGTTCATAATCATAGCATGTGGTTAAGGAACCGGCGGGCTTTTGCCATACTTCCACAACCGGTAGCCACTCGTCAGTGCTTTTGCCGGAAGTACTTGCAATCTGTACTCGTGTGTCTGCATAGGAAGTGCCCTGTACTACTGCAATAGGGTAATTCCAGGATAAATTCCAAATGTAGGCGGTGGGAGAAAGCCGGTTGAGGATTGTCTCCAGTGGATATTCCTTTTCATACAGGGTGAAGGTCTGCGAAGCCGTTTCCTGTCTGTTCCATGAAAGTACTTTGCGGGAAGGACGTATATTCCCTCTCCCGAAATCAGCGTATTGCCAGTTCAGCAAGATTGTGTCTTTGGTATTTATAACCCATTTCTCCATAACCGGAAGATTGATATTTCCGTCATTGGCAATTCTTTGGAGGAAACCACCCGTTATATTGGATGAATAGCAATAATAATGTTCAAATGTTTGGTTTCCGCAAACTGTTTTAATGGATTGAAGTATGCCATGGTCGGCCAATTGTGTACTGTCTTCCGTAAAACCGGGGAGTATGATCCTTAACGGTGGGGGAAGTACATTTGTCAGGCTGGAATACACTTGGGAACGGTTGTAGGTATATGAAGTTACTTCACGGTGTGAAACGGAATTAGGGTAATGTATGATGGTGATTGTTGTATCTTTGAATAAACGTCCGCAAGCGGTTTCTGTTTCAAAAAAATTAAAGTCGGATGTACTCTGAAAATCTTCTTTGCTTATTCCTGATGCGTCTATGGTACGCAGAATACTTTCTACATAGAATCCCGTTCGTACGACACCTGTGCGGTCAAGAGAATACCGGTTGATTTCCTCTTCTATGGGTTCATAGCCTGAAGGTGTATGTTTATATATGGTACGGTGGATGAGTGGGGCCTTTTCCCAACAGGTTTCTTGAAAATAGCCGCCTACGAACTGCGGGCCATAAATGCGCTTGCATTCTTCGTAGGTTTCCGGACTTAAATTAGGATAATATATTTTGGTGCCCAAATAACGAGCATTGTCAGGGTCGAGCGATGGATTGGAAGATATACCTGCACCCTTGAAAGGATGCAGGCAATTGGATGTGTCATATTCATATACCGTTTTCATTTTTTGCGGGACACCACTCCCGGATACAGTTTCAGTCACTTTCCCATAATATATAATAGCGTTTTCGGCACGATAGCCCGGGATGCGGCAAGAAGTGGTACGGACACTTCCGGTGCTGATGCTGGTAGGAGATCCGATGTAAGAGGCACGGACCCCGGACAGGGAGATGAAGGCTGTTGTTCCGATATCGTCAAAGTTGATGGTACAGGCCTCATTCTCGTATGTGAATTCGGCTGTTTTGCTTTTCCCGGTCACCGGATCGGTCACGGATATACTTTGGATACGTAAACCTATGTTTACCGGAGAACGGAAAAGGTTACAGCGATTAGCCTCATATGTATATGTAGTGATGGCACCTGTCGGTTCCTGGATACTCTCTAAGGCAAAGGCACGGGCACTTGCAAAGTGATAGCTCCGGTTGCCGGAAAGTTTTCCGGAATAGTCAAGGATACTGTTGTGCTTTAAAGTTGTGGTAATTCCGGAGTTGCTGTATCCGAAGAAGTCTTTTTTGTCATCGCTGTAGCTGCCATATTCATTGTAATAAGTAAAGGTGCGCTTGTCAAGTAGCTTGGTGCCAGATGTAATACTGACACTCTCTAAACGTAAGCGTTTGTCTCCGAATAATTTGTCATTATCGAATGTGATGCTACGTACAGTATTGCCAAGCGTGTTTTTTATGTCAATTTTCGCCATACGTATATTGGGAGTTCCGTATTTGCGGGTACCGGAAATGGTAGAAGAGGTAAAGTTTATAGTGGTAGTCCTGCTTTTTATCTGGGATAATACCCGTTGATTAGAAAACGTAGTGCGGTGTATGGCCGAAATTGCATTTGACTGTTGGCTGCTGGTTCCGGTTGCTCCGTTGGTGGTGGTTACAAAAGAGGAAGAGAGGCTATTGGCTGACTCTTCACGTCGCCACGAAGGAATGGTAGTGTAGGTTAGTGAAATACTATCTGTACGATATGGAGATACTATTTTTGAGAGATGCCAGCATGATACTGTGCTATAATTAGGACTACGGTAGAGATTGTCCAGAATGGTTGGAAAATATTCATAACTCATCTGCTCACGCTCTGTGAAATAATAGGTACAGCCTGAAGGAGTTGTTATCAGAAAATCATAAATGCCATTAGAGGTCTTATTTATGCTTTGTATTTTTAAGTTAGTGGGTGGTAATTGTGTAATTGTTCCGTTGGGATTGCATATAAAACTTCCTGAATAACCCTCAAAATTATAATAATACCGGTCAGGACTGGCTTCTTTCTGCAAGTGAACAATGTCCTTTAAATAATCTAAATCAGCACTACTTTCTATTTGCTGGCGGGTCTTCAGCTGATATGGAAGCGACTCGTCCGGTTGTCCGTGAATTACTCTGGAGATGCATCCGCCTGCATTTAGGGTCCATCCCAGTCCAAGCACTCCGGGGATATCGTCTACTTTACATCCGGAAGTATGATATGACATGGATATAGAGAAAGGTATGTCTTTTAGAGATAAATTATATAAAGGGATATGTACGTCGGCAGTCCCGGTATTACGTGACACCGGGTAGTCTACATAACGGTTCATCTGGGCTGCTTCGGGAGACGGGAGTACAGTTTCGTCCGAAATGGTACGGGGTACAATATAAGGAGAATTGTCCAGACTGTTCAGGGAAGGACTGTTTGGAGTTGGTATGCTGTCTTGATTTTGAGCATAAACCGGCAGAATTGATACCGATACTAATATAGCGAATAAGATATTTTTCATAATGATGATAAATAATCCGTTTGACTTATTTCTTAAATAGCTTTTTAGCATAAACTTTTTCCCCGGTTGTTATCCGAAGCAGGTATTCTCCTGTCGGATAGCTGTCCATTGAAATAGTTTCATTGTAGAGTCCGGCCGAAAGGCTTGTATGTTGTATTGTCGCCAGTTTTTGTCCTTGCAGGTTGAAGAGAGAAACTGTGACGTTGCCGGATTGTTTCAGTTCGTAGTTAATGTATAAGTCACTGTTATTTTCTATTCTATAATTGTAGTTGATAGTGTCGTCATTTGTTCCTTTTTCCAGAGATTTATCCATATTTTTCCATTTGCGTTCGAGTTGTTCTTCTGTTGCCATATCGCGTTTTTTTTGATTGTCGGTGTCATAAGGTAAATCGTAATATTGTTCTTCAGGTAAATAGATAAAAGAAGTGGAGAAATGCTCGTATGGTTTGCTGTCTTGATAAACCGTACTTTTGATAGTTTCTACTACTGGATAACGGTAGCCGTAGGCATACCAACGCCAAGTCTCTATTTCCTGATGAATAGAGTCGTTGGTTAGTAGATATTCTATGCTATCGCAATTTAGGGTGTATGGGAGAGTATCCACTTTTAATAAGGTTGATACATTATCTTTCAGAATTATACTCTGATGAATCTGTTTATGAGTGTGTATGCGAAGGACTTTATGTAAGGTATCTCCCTCAGGTAATATTAAATCACCGGAGGCATCGGCTGTGATGATACTTTTACCACGTTGCCGGATATACATATGTTCGCAATAGCGCCCCTTTCCATCGAAGTAATCACTGATTTTCTGGTTTTGTAAAATAGGGAAGGTTAGAAGTAGTTCAGGCTTCTGATAAGTGATAAGAGTTGTAGGATTTTCATATCCCAGGCAAAAAAGGCTGTCTCCGGATATAGAATGATAATACATCGTACGATGTTCAATGGCAACAAGACTGTCAGAACCTTGCATTGTGTACTTCAGCTGATAGCTCGCATTCTTGAGTTTCAGGTTGCTGAAATCCCAAATTTGTTCGGAACTCATATCTCCGGGTTCACAAGTAGTAACTACATGTTTTATGAGTTGGTCACCACTTCTGGGCATATTGGAGGTAGTGCTTAATGTCTGTGCATGGAGAGACAGAGTAAGAATACTGCCTGCCAAGAATAAGAGAGCTCTCATGTTTTTTCGTATTATTGGGTTAACATAAATCTTTTGCCTAATAAATATGGTGCTTGTGTATTGGTAAATTTGCGAGTCAGAATATGCACTGACTATTTATTTGATGATAATATATCGGTGGATATTATTATGTAACTGCAATATTATAGAAAAAGAATGAAATATCCAATAGTTTGTTTGTATTTAAGTATATAAAATTCGGCATATTACTCTGACTGATATTAAAAGTTATTCGGACTTCCGGAGATAGTTGATGTTATCGTTGTTCGATTCATGGAAAACATTGCGAAGATATCTAAAAGGATCAATTCCGTACCAAGTCCACACCTGCTCCACTCTTCCAATCTCCGTATAGGAGTGGAGAAAACACGGAGTTGGTAAGGAGCAGAAGTGTTTCTGACCAGAATCAGGTCTGTCTTTTAGCTTCTTTGATGTTATTAATTTGTTCTTATTGAGCCATTCTTTCAGAAATAGATTTTGGCTTATCTTACCCCTCGCATCATATTTATTTGTACTTTTGACCCGTAAAACTTTAACTGGAAATTTTATGAAAACTGGAAAAATCTATTTCATGCTCCTTGTAGGTGTGGGTATGGCATTGGCGAGTTGTGGTAACTCTCAAAACAAGAAAAATGAATCTCCTGCAGTAGGTAGCGATAAAGATGAACATGGCTGTATTGCTTCCGCCGGATATATATGGAGTGAGGTGCAGAAAGACTGTATCCGTCTTTGGGAAAAAGGTGTCCGCATGGAAAGTGTGGCAGATAAGGAAAATACAGCGTATATTGTTTTTGCTCCCGACTCATTGCAAGTAGAATTATTCTTCTCCGGTGACCAACCCAATGAAATATTGGATCGCCGTTCGCTGCCGGGCGGAGACTATGTCTGGAATGTAGAAGACGATGATACAAAGAATGTCCGCCAGGAGAATGGAAAATGGACAATCAGCCAACGAGGAAACCTGATCTATCAGCAGGTGGACGAGGCTAAGTAATTGTTTGAGATGTTATGGAGAACTTTGCTGCCATAGACTTTGAAACTGCCAATGAACAACGCACCAGTGTGTGCAGTGTCGGGGTAGTGATTGTGCGGGATGGAGAGATTGTAGATCGTTACTATAGTCTTATTCGTCCTGAACCGGAGTATTACTCCTATTGGAATACCCGGGTACATGGGTTGACATTGGCAGATACAGTGGAAGCACCGGTATTTCCGGTAGTATGGCAAGAGATTGCACCGCTTATAGAGGGGCTTCCGCTTGTGGCGCATAACAAAGGTTTTGATGAAAGTTGTTTGAAAGCGGTTTTCAAGACTTACTGCTTAGATTACCCCGATTATGAATTTCATTGTACCTTGAGTACGGCACGAAGACGAATCAAAGGTTTGCCCAATTATCAGTTGCATACGGTAGCGACCTATGTTGGATACGAGTTGGAACAGCATCACCATGCATTGGCTGACGCTGAGGCTTGTGCCTGGATTGCCCGGGAAATAATAGAATAACGAAGAAAAAAGTACGAATATGGATTTAGCATCACTTACTGCGGAAGTCTGCCGCATTGCTATGGATGCAGGAAGTTTTTTGAAAGAAGAAAGAAAAACATTCCGTAGCGAGAGCGTGGAAAAGAAACATGCGCATGACTACGTGTCCTACGTAGATAAAGAATCGGAGAAGCAGATTGTTGCCGAGCTCTCCGCATTGTTGCCGGAAGCCGGTTTTATTACGGAAGAAGGTTCGGCTGTGTATCAGGATGAACCCTGTTGCTGGGTTGTGGACCCGCTGGACGGGACTACGAATTATATCCATGACAATGCACCTTACTGTGTATGTATAGCCCTTCGCTCCAGGGAGGAACTTTTGTTGGGTGTGGTGTACGATCCTTGCCGGGATGAGTGTTTCTATGGTTGGAAAGACGGTGGCGCTTACGTGGATGGCCAGCGGATACAGGTTTCCAATGTACAACAGATGGAAGATGCCTTTCTGGTAGTAGAACTGCCTTATAACTCATGCCAATATGCCCGTACGGGAGAACACCTGATACATAACCTGTATGGTAAAGTAGGTGGCATTCGTATGACCGGTTCTGCTGCCTTAGCGATATGTTATGTAGCTGCCGGACGTTTTGATGCCTGGGCGGAGGCGTTCATCGGCAAATGGGATTATTCGGCAGCTGCGTTGCTTGTATTAGAGGCAGGTGGCCGGGTGACCGACTTCTATGGAAATGAAAGTTTTATAGAAGGGCATCATATTATTGCTACGAACGGACATCTGCATTCTACGTTGCAACAACTGATACAAGAAGTCCCTCCATTGGGGATGTAACATAAATAAACTACTTAATGAAAAATACTGTGAAAATCTGGTTAGGCCCTCTGTTTCATCTCTTTTTTCCACGTTGTTGTGTGGTTTGTGGAGCTCCGCTTGTAGAAGGTGAAGAGGCTATTTGCACGCATTGTAACATTAACATGCCCCGTACCAATTACCATAAGGTAAAAGACAACCTTGTGGAGCGTATGTTCTGGGGAAAGATTCCTTTGGAACGTGCCACTTCTTATTTTTTCTATCGCAAAGGGAGTGATTTCCGCAAGATACTGCATCAGTTCAAGTATGGAGGACGAAAAGAACTGGGTGCAATAATGGGGCGTTTTATGGCTGCAGAGTTGGCTACAACAGATTTCTTCGAAGGTGTAGATATCATTATCCCCGTGCCTCTGCATCCCCGTAAGAGGAGGGCGCGCGGGTACAATCAAAGTGAATGGATTGCCCGTGGTGTGTCTCAGGTAGTAGGATTACCTGTGGATGTATCTTCGGTGATACGTGAGAAGCATACGGATACGCAAACCCGTAAATCGACTTATGAACGTTGGGAGAATGTGGATGGCATCTTTCGGCTTCGTCATCCGGAGAATTTTGTGGGAAAGCATGTGCTGATTGTTGATGATGTATTGACTACCGGTTCTACTACTACTGCTTGTGCCGATGTTTTTCATGAAATAGAAGGAGTACGCATTAGTGTGCTGACATTGGCGGTAGCCGAAGGATAGTATAAATAATGTTAATATAGAGGTTGAAGCTCTGCATTCAGCAGATTCTGTATCATTGATGCAGCTGTTTGCAGGATAGAAAACAAAAAAGGTTCGCCGTAATGACGAACCTTTTTGCTCTTCCTCTTGGACTTGAACCAAGGACCCTCTGATTAACAGTCAGATGCTCTAACCGACTGAGCTAAGGAAGAATGTTGTTTTTTCTCAAATGCGGTGCAAAAGTAATAGGATATTTTGAAATATGCAATATCTTTGCAAAAAAAAAATCGAAATGGACAAAATAATTGGAATGGGCAACGCCCTTGTTGATGTTCTTGCTACTCTCAACGACGACCAAATTCTAAACGAAATGGAACTTCCCAAGGGGAGCATGACTCTGATTGATGAAACGAAACTGCTGATAATCAATGAGTGTTTCAGTGAAATGGAAACAGAACTGGCCACCGGGGGCTCTGCAGGAAATGCAATTCGTGGTATGGCATGCCTCGGAGCAGGAACAGGATTCATTGGTAAGGTTGGTAATGATGCTTATGGAAAGTTTTATCGGCAAAGTTTGTTGGAACGGGGAACGGAAGCAAATTTATTAGTTTCTTCTGAGTTACCTTCGGGGGTGGCTTCCACTTTTATATCACCTGACGGGGAACGTACTTTTGGTACTTATTTGGGGGCCGCCGCTACATTAAAGGCTGAAGACCTTTCACGGGAGATGTTTAAGGGCTATACTTATTTGTTCATTGAAGGTTATCTGGTACAGGATCATGATATGATACTTCGTGCCATTGAACTGGCAAAAGAAGCCGGATTGCAAATCTGCCTGGATATGGCAAGCTATAATATTGTGGAGCAAGACCATGATTTCTTCTCTTTATTGATAAACAAGTATGTGGATATAGTGTTTGCCAATGAAGAGGAGGCCAAGGCATTTACGGGTAAAGAGCCGGAAGAAGCGCTGGAAGTGATTGCCAAAATGTGTAGCATCGCTATTGTGAAGCTGGGTGCCAGAGGATCACTCATCCGTAAAGGTACGGAAGAAGTGCATGTGCATGCTGTCACTGTGGACAGGGTAATAGATACGACCGGTGCAGGTGATTATTTCGCTGCCGGTTTCTTATATGGACTGACTTGCGGATATTCCCTGGAGAAATGTGGTAAGATAGGTTCTATCCTTTCAGGAAGCATCATCCGGGTGATCGGTGCAGAAATGCCTGCCGAGTGGTGGGAAGATATCAAAACGAGAATCAGTGAACTATAATAAACAGGATATGAAGAAAATACTGAAAATACGCTGGATAGCTACCTTACTGTTAGTAGTAGGTGCAGTTGTCTTTTTTAGTTTCAATAGTGGTGATAGCCGCAGTTTCCAGATTGCAAAGAACCTGGATATATTCAACTCCATAGTGAAGGAACTGGATATGTTCTATGTAGATACGTTGGATCCGAATAAGACGATACGTGAGGGTATTGATGCGATGCTGTATTCGCTGGACCCCTATACGGAGTTTTATCCGGAGGAGGATCGTAGTGAACTGGAACAAATGCTTAAGGCTTCTTATGGAGGTATAGGTTCTATCATTCGATATGAGCCGAAACTGAAGCGTACGGTGATTGTAGAACCTTACGAAAATATGCCTGCTGCGGAAGTGGGATTGAAAGCAGGTGATATCTTGCTTGAAATAGATGGAAAGGATTTGACCGGAAATACGGATGTGAGTAAAATGCTTCGTGGACAGGTGGGGACAAGTTTCCAACTGAAGGTTGAGCGTCCCGGTGAGGCAAAGCCATTGGATTTTACAATTGTTCGTAAGAACATCCAATTGCCGTTTATTCCTTATTACAGCAAACTGGACAACAATATCGGTTATATCAACCTGAGTACTTTCTCCGGAAATCCTTCCAAAGAGTTTAAGAAAGCTTTCCTTGATTTAAAGAAACAGGGTATCACTTCATTGGTAATCGATTTACGTAATAATGGCGGTGGTTTGTTGGAAGAAGCTGTAGAGATAGCCAATTACTTTTTGCCCCGTGGCAAGACGATTGTAACCACGAAAGGCAAGATAAAACAAGCCAGCAATACGTATAAGACCTTGCGCGAACCGTTGGATACGGATATCCCTATTGCTGTATTGGTAAATAGCGGTACGGCTTCAGCTTCGGAAATTCTGGCGGGTGCATTGCAGGATTATGACCGGGCAGTGATTGTGGGTAACCGTACATTTGGAAAAGGTTTGGTGCAGGTTCCGCGTACTTTGCCTTATGGTGGTACGATGAAGGTGACTACTTCCAAATATTATATTCCCAGTGGTCGTTGTGTACAGGCGATAGATTACAAGCATCGTAATCCGGATGGTAGTGTAGGACGTATTTCTGATAGTTTGACTACGGTATTCCATACGGCTATCGGACGTGAAGTGCGTGATGGCGGTGGCGTGACACCAGACGTTGCAGTGGAACAGGAAAAGTTACCTAATATTTTGTTCTATCTGGTGAATGATAATCTGATCTTTAATTATGCTACGCAATACTGCCTGAAGCATCCTACAATCGCTTCTCCCGAGAATTTTGAGGTGACGGATGCTGATTATGCAGAGTTTAAGGAAATGGTGAAGAAGGCGGACTTTAAATATGACCAGCAGAGCGAGAAGATTCTGAAGAACTTGAAAGAAATGGCAGAATTTGAAGGCTATATGAAAGATGCTTCTGAAGAATTTAAGGCACTAGAACAGAAACTTAGCCATAATCTGGACCGTGACCTGGATTACTTTGCAAAAGATATCAAGAACATGATAGCACAAGATATCATCAAACGTTATTATTTCCAGCGTGGCGGCATCATCCAGCAACTGAAGGATGACAATGACCTGAACGAAGCAACGAAGGTACTGGGCAACTCGGAGGAGTATAAGAAAATGCTGAGCGTACCGGAAACTACGGTCATAAAAGAGAAGGGGAAAGAAACAAGCTTGGTGAATTTTAATTCATACCGAAAAAGCAGTCTGATGATTTTTGATTATGTAGTGTAGGCTATAACTTGTAGTTCTTAAAATAAGTAACCGGATAATTTTACGGCCTATCTTTACCTTCCCGGAAAAGATAATCCATAAAGTTATCCGGTTTTTTGGTGGAAAACAATTACCTTTGCTGGCAGGTTACTTGTAAATCAATATATATGAGAATATCTCTGTTGTTATTTTGCATATTTTCTCTTTTTAGTAGCTTATCACGTGGTTCCTCTATTCCTTTCTCTCCCATCGTGAGGAGCTATTCCGTATCAGATTATAATGCAGGTATTCAGAACTGGTCTATCACCCAGGATGATAGGGGAGTTATGTATATTGGCAATAACAAAGGTCTGCTGGAGTTTGATGGAAATAACTGGGAGCTTCATGAATTACCTTCCAAGAACATAGTACGCTCTGTATATATCGGTAAAGACGGCAAGATATTTGTGGGCTCTTTTGAAGAGTTCGGATATTTCGAACGTAATTCATTGGATAGCCTTGTATACCACTCTTTAAAAGATGAAGTGAAAGATTTCCGGTTCCATAATGATGAAATCTGGACGATTACGTCGGCACATGGGGAGATTGTATTTCAATCTTTCGGTTCTCTGTTCTTTTATGACGGGCATACCGTGAAGGGGATTCGTACAAAAACTCTTCCTCTGAATCTGTTTCAAGTAGGTGATACGGTTTATTCTCAACAGATAAATGGAGGGCTTTTCATTCTTGCAAAGAATGGGCTGGAAAATTTGATTGAACGAAAATTACTGGGAAACAGTGATGTGGTGGCAGGACTTCCGTATGATGGCGGGGGTTTATTCCTGACACAAAAGAGTGGCGGTTTTGTTTACCAGAATGGAAAGATACTGAAGTGGCATACAGAATGTGATGCTGAACTCGAAAAGTACTCTGTAAACCGGGCTGTAATGACAAAAGACAGTTGCTATATTATCGGTACGCTTTCTAATGGAATTTATGCAATAGATAAAGAAGGACGTTTACTTTGGAAAGAGAATACGGACAGTCGCTTACAGAATAATACCGTATTAGGGCTGTATTGTGATGCCGATAACAATGTTTGGGCAGCTTTGGATGAAGGTATAGCCTATATACAAAATAACTCCCTGGTATATTATTATGAGCCCCCTTACCGGAAAATAGGAATGGTCTATGATGTGCTGGTGAAAGAGGATGAGGCTTATATCGCTTCCAATCAAGGACTTTACAGGATTAGGAACAGAGTCCCCGAACTTGTGCCGGGACTGGAAGAGCAGGCATGGTTCGTTGGTGAATGGGGAAAACAGATTTTATGCGGACATAATAAAGGAACTTTTCAGATATCGGGTTCGCAGGCATCGCTGATTTCGGATGTGAGAGGAGCGATGTGCATGAAAGAAGTCAATCTGGAAGGACGTTCGTTCTTATTGCAAGGTACCTATACGTTTCTGAATTTATACAATGAGGAGCCTTCGGGTATCTGGAGGTTTCTGCGGTCGTTAGGCGGGTTTACCCACATGGTGCGGGAGATCGAGATGGATCCGCAGGGGAATATCTGGGTGAAGCATTTACGGAAAGGATTATTCCGTTTTCGGATTAATCCGGATCTGAAACGGGTAGAAGATGTCAGAACCTATATGGAACTGGGTGATGTGAAAGATGGGGACTTCTCTTTGTTTAAGATCAACGGACGGGTTGTTTTTTCAAATGGGGAAACGTTTTACACTTACGAAGATATGAATGATTCTATTATTCCTTATGAATCGATGAATGAACAATTGGCGGATTTGAAAGGAATACATAGTGTGAGTCATGCAAAAGGCAATCTATACTGGTTTGTCAGCAGTAAGATGGCATATTTAGTGAAATGTGAGATGAATGTTTTCCGGATTGAACATAGAATTCCGTTTTCTTTGTTTGATGGTTTGTCTATAGAGGAGAGAGCAGCGATGGTTTATGACAAGTCGAGTGGCAGTTCCTATCTCTGCTTAAATAATGCTGTTGCCCGGATTGATTCAGATAGTTCTCTTTTGTACAAGTCCTCTATTAGGCGCTCTTTGTGGATCTCAGCTATAACGACTGAGTCGGAGTGGACGGGAAAAATAAAACGATTGTCGGTGCAAAAAGAGAACAAGATTGATGCAGATTTGAATACCGTATGCTTCTCTTTATGCTATCCGGTTTATAATGACTATACTTACAAGGTAAGGTATAAATTGGAAGGACTCTCCGATCAGTGGGTGGAAGGTGACCGCAGCCTGCAGAAGAAATATACCCGTTTGCCATTTGGGTCGTATGTTTTCAAAGCTGAGATTTATAATGAGAATGAAGTATTGGCATCGGTAACGCTACCTTTTGAAGTCTTGAGACCTTGGTATCTATCATATTGGGCTATCACCGGTTATGTTCTGATTGGGTTGTTGCTGTTATTGTTGTTGCAATACGTCGTTTATCAGTCTGTGAAGAAGAAGAAAGACAGGGTGATTGAACAGCAACGCATTGCCCATCAAGCTGAGATAGAAATACAGGAAAAGAAGATTATTGAATTGGAAAAAGAGCAACTGGAAGCTGATTTACGTTTTAAGAGTAAAGAGCTGTCCGGAGTTGTGATGACCAATATTGCCCATCAGGAGTTTTTGAATTCGTTGAAAGAAGAAATACAACAGCAGAAGTTATCAGGGCAGTATACGCGGAAGAATCTGGATAAGCTCTTAGTATTGATTAATCAAAGTATCGTTTCAGATGAGGAAAACTGGAATATGTTCCAGGCGAATTTTGACCGGATACATGAGAACTTCTTCCGAAACCTGAAACAACAATATCCGGATCTGACAGCAGGTGATTTACGTTTCTGTGCTTTACTCCGCCTGAATATGCCGACAAAAGAGATTGCCAAGTTGCTGAATATATCGGTGAGAGGCGTAGATGCAGCAAGGTATCGCTTGCGTAAGAAATTTAATCTATCTCAGGAAGATAGTCTGACGGATTTTATGATTAATTTTAAATAGTTGATTCTTAACGTAATAATGTGAAAGGAAGTACTAAAATAGTACCTCCTTTTTTTGTGTTTTGCACTAAAGGTACTTTTGTTGTAGCTCTGTATTGTGGCGGTTTAAGGTGCTTTCTCTTTATTTGCAGCGAAATCATTTTTCTCCAAAAATAATAAAGAATGAAAAGCATGAGACAATTAATCCTTAAGGTACAATCGTTTTTAATTTTATTGGTGCTGGTATCTGCCAATATGCAAGCACAAAAATCTCCTGTCGATATGGATCGCTTTATTGATGATCTGATGAAGAAGATGACTCTGGAAGAGAAAATCGGCCAGTTGAACTTACCTGTTACGGGTGAAATAACCACCGGACAAGCCAAGAGTAGTAATGTGGCTAAGCGTATCCGTGCCGGTGAAGTGGGCGGACTCTTTAACTTGAAAGGCGTGGAGCGTATTCGTGACGTTCAGAAACAGGCAGTAGAAGAAAGTCGTCTGGGTATTCCTCTTTTATTTGGTATGGATGTAATTCATGGATACGAAACGGTATTCCCTATTCCTCTGGGATTATCCTGTACCTGGAACATGACAGCTATTGAAGAATCTGCACGTATTGCTGCTATCGAAGCCAGTGCTGATGGTATTTGCTGGACATTCAGTCCGATGGTGGATGTTTCCCGTGATCCCCGTTGGGGACGAGTTTCCGAAGGGAATGGTGAAGATCCCTTCTTGGGAGCGGAGATTGCGCGTGCTATGGTACGTGGTTATCAAGGGAAAGATATGAGTAGTAATGATGAGATTATGGCTTGCGTGAAGCACTTTGCGTTATATGGGGCATCAGAAGCCGGACGCGACTATAATACAGTGGATATGAGTCATCAACGTATGTTCAATGAATATATGTTACCTTATCAGGCTGCCGTGGAAGAAGGTGTGGGTAGTGTGATGGCTTCATTCAATGAAGTGGATGGTGTACCGGCTACCGGAAATAAGTGGCTGATGACCGATGTACTTCGTAAGCAGTGGAATTTTGATGGGTTCGTTGTGACGGACTATACCGGTATCACTGAAATGACCGATCATGGTATGGGTGATACACAAACAGTTGCAGCCCTGGCTCTGAATGCAGGTGTCGATATGGATATGGTGGGCGATGCTTTTACAAGCACACTTAAAAAATCTCTGGAAGAAGGAAAAGTTTCAGTAAAGGCTGTTGATGCTGCTTGTCGCCGTATTCTGGAAGCTAAGTATAAGCTGGGGCTTTTTGATAATCCCTATAAATATTGTGATATAACCCGTCCTAAAAAACAAATCTTTACAAAAGAACACCGCGCTATAGCCCGTAAGACAGCTTCGGAAAGCTTTGTTCTCTTGAAGAATGAGAATAGTGTACTCCCTCTGGCAAAGAAAGGTACCATTGCTGTAGTAGGTCCTTTGGCCGATAGCCGTAGCAATATGCCGGGCACGTGGAGTGTGGCCGCTGTGATGAACAAATATCCTTCTTTGATTGAAGGCTTGAAAGAAGTAGTGGGAGGCAAGGCTAAAATTCTTACGGCTAAAGGAAGTAATCTGATGAGTGATGCCGAATACGAAGAGCGTGCTACTATGTTTGGCCGTACTCTGCATCGTGACAATCGTACAGATAAGGAACTGCTGGATGAGGCACTTGCTGTAGCTGCCAAGTCTGACGTGATTGTTGCTGCTTTGGGTGAGTCTTCCGAGATGAGCGGTGAAAGTAGTTGTCGTACAGACCTCGAAATGCCGGATACGCAACGTGTACTTTTGCAGGAATTGTTGAAAACCGGCAAACCGGTGGTATTGGTGTTGTTTACCGGTCGTCCGTTAGTATTGAATTGGGAGCAGGAAAATGTACCTGCTATTCTGAATGTGTGGTTTGGTGGTAGTGAAGCTGCTCTTGCCATTGGTGATGTACTGTTTGGAAATGTAAATCCGAGTGGCAAACTTACTACTACTTTTCCGAAGAGTGTAGGACAGATTCCTTTGTTCTATAACCATAAGAATACCGGTCGTCCTTTGCCTCAAGGGGCCTGGTTCCAGAAGTTCCGTAGCAATTATCTGGATGTAGATAACGAACCGCTTTATCCGTTTGGATATGGCTTGAGCTATACTACTTTCTCTTATAGTGATATTACATTGGATAAATCGTCCATGAATATCAATGGAGAGATTATGGCAACTGTAACGGTAACCAATACAGGTAAGTATGACGGTTCGGAAGTAGTGCAGCTATATATCCGCGATCTTATAGGCAGTGTAACACGTCCGGTGAAAGAACTGAAAGGCTTTGAAAAAATCTTCTTGAAAGCCGGTGAATCTAAACAAGTGTCTTTCAAGTTAACAGCTGATATGTTGAAGTTCTACAATTACAATCTGGATTTTGTGTGCGAACCGGGTGACTTTGAAGTAATGATAGGTGGTGATAGCCGTGATGTGAATAAGGCCTTATTTTCGCTTCAATAAGCATCTGCCTGGTAGTAGATAGATAAAGAGGGAATACAGAATCTTTATTAAAAATAAATATCTGATAACTAATTAGTTCTGCGAGCATGTAGTAGTTATAAAGTAGTACCATGTTTAGGCGTGGTACTCTTGTGGTAGCCTGTTTTTTGACTTAAATCAATTATTGCTATACGTTTGCAGAGCAATTTTAAATCAATACAAAATGAAAAGAAATCTATTAATTACATGTGTGATGTTGCTGTTTGCTGTCGTTTCGATGGCGCAGAACAAAATTACAGTTTCGGGTGTCGTTACAGATAAGACAGGCGAAACTGTTATAGGTGCTTCTGTTCGGGTAAAAGGACAGGAGAATATGGGAACTATTACGGATATCGACGGAAAATACCAGATTCCTGGTGTACCGGCGAATGCCACTTTGATATTCAGCTATATTGGTATGAAGGAACAGGAAGTTGCGCTTAATGGGCGTTCTACAGTGAATCTTATGATGGAAGAGGATAGCCAGCTCATTGAAGAAGTTGTAGTAGTAGGTTATGGTAGCGCCAAGAAGCGTGATTTGACCGGTTCTATTGTAACAGTGAAAGCTGCCGAGATTGCTTCAAAACCATCTACCAATCCTTTGGCTTCTATTCAAGGTAAGGTTGCCGGTGTGCAGGTTATCAATACAGGCCGTGCCGGGCAGGATCCGGAAATTCGTGTTCGCGGTACAAACTCTATCAATGGTTATACTCCTTTGTATGTAGTGGACGGACTGTTTACGGATAACATCAACTATTTGAATACAGCGGATATTGAATCTATGGAAATCCTGAAAGACCCTTCTTCCTTGGCTATTTTTGGTGTACGTGGTGCTAATGGTGTTATTATCATTACTACTAAGAAAGCGAAAGAAGGTAAGACCCAGGTCAGCATTAATGGTTCAGTGGGTTGGAAAAAGGTTACAGACCGCGTTAGCCTGACTAATGCAGAGCAGTTCAAAATGCTTTATAATGAACAACGCATGAATCAGGGTGGCGATCCGTACGATTATACTGTATGGAATGCAGATACTGACTGGCAGGATGAGATGTTCCAAACAGGTTTCCTTACTAACAATACGGTTAGCATTACAGCCTCGGGAGATAGAAGTAAGTTTTATCTGGGCTTGGGATATGTAATGGAAGAAGGTTCCATCAAGAGTGAAAAGCTGAATAAGTTTACTGTGAATTTGCATAGTGAACATAAAGTAACCGACTTCTTACGTTTTGGTTTCCAGGTGAACGGTGTACGTGCATTATATCCTGATGCAAAAGGTGTAGGTTCTGCTTTGAAAGCAGCTCCGATTGCTCCTGTTTATGATGCAGAAAGCGGACTTTTACATACTCTTCCTGATTTTCAGCGTGCTCAGGTCTGGAATCCTATGATTGAACCCGTGTTGAGAGGTGCTCATAATAAATCTGCAAATTATCGTATGGCAGGAAATATCTACGGAGAACTTGATTTGATGAAGAATTTAACCTTTAAGGCTACTTTCTCCCTGGATTATGCTTCCAGCCAGTCACGTTCTTATTCTCCGCTTATTTATGTGTATAACCCGGATGTAGAAGGTGGTAAAGAAAGATTGACGGATAAAGAAAGTATCAGTCAGTCGAAGTCTACATCAATGGCTGCACAGTCCGATTATGTATTGACTTATATTAATCAGTTTGGTGATCATGGTCTAACTCTGACTGCCGGTCTTACTACGAATTATAATGAATATTCTGATTTATCGGGTGGTCGCAGCCAATTGCCGGGTTATGGTGTTCCCATTGGCGAAGATATAGATAAGTGGTGGATTACTATGATTGATGATGCTACATCAGCTACTAATGGTGGATCCCAATACAAACGTTTTACAATGTCCTATCTGTTCCGTGCATTGTATAACTATAAAAATCGTTATTTGCTGAATGCTTCTTATCGTCGTGACGGTTCTTCCGTATTTAAGAGAACAGGAAATACATGGGATAATTTCTATTCATTCGGTGCCGGTTGGGTTATGAGTGAAGAGGCATTCATGAAGAAACAGAATGTAATTGATTATCTGAAGCTGAAAGGCTCATGGGGTGTTTTGGGAAGCCAGAATACAGGAGGTTCCCGCTATCCGGCCTATCCTAATATTACAAGTTCAGGTTCTGCTGTCTTTGGTGATAATGTTATTGCAGGTAAGGGACCGGATAAACTGATTTCACAGACATTGGGTTGGGAGCGTAACTATTCATGGGAAGTTGGTTTTGATATGCATCTGTTGGATGCTCGCATGCAGATTTCTCCTGTTTATTACAATAAGACAACCAAAGACTTGCTGACAAGTGTTCCCGGTCTTTCAGGTACGGTTCCTGCATTGCAGAATACAGGAGAGATTCGTAACCGTGGTTTTGAGTTGGCAGCATCCTGGAGCGATAAAATCGGTGAAAACTGGCGTTATGGTGTTTCAGCCAATCTAACGACTATTGATAATGAAGTTGTATCATTGATAAGCAAGGATTATTCAATAATTAATGGCGTTTCTCGTGTATCTGAAGGATATCCTATCGGCTACTTCTATGGGTACAAAGTGGCAGGTGTTTATCAGAATGAAACCGATATAGAAACTTCAGCACCTAACCAGGTAGCTTCTGTGAAGCCGGGCGATTTGAAGTTTGCCGATGTAAATGGTGACGGTATTATCTCAGAGAAAGACCGTACTATGATTGGTAATCCTACTCCGGATTTTACTTATGGTTTTAGCGTAAATCTGGGTTACAAGAATTTTGATTTGAGTGTAGATATGATGGGTGTTTATGGAAATGAGGTTTATCGTAATTGGGATAGTAGTGCTTATGCACAATTCAACTATCGTACAGGGCATTTGAACCGTTGGCATGGTGAAGGAACATCCAACTGGGATCCGATTCTTGATCCATCCCGTTCTGTAAATCTGGAAGCTTCTTCTTACTATGTAGAAGACGGAAGTTTCTTCCGTATCCGTAACATAGAGTTGGGATATACCTTTGATCCCCGTTTGTTGAACCGCATCAAACTGCAATCTTTACGTATCTATGGTAATGTGCAGAATCCTAAAACATGGAGCCGCAATACCGGATATACTCCTGAAGTTGGTGGTAGTGCAACAGCGTTTGGTGTAGATGGTGGAGGTTATCCGATGCCTGTAGTTTATACATTAGGCTTTAACTTATCATTCTAAACATGAAATCTAATAAAAGAAAAACGATCAGTATGAAAAAGATATTTTATTATGTGATGGCTTTGGCACTGGGATGTTCCCAGATGTCATGCAGTGACCTGTTAGATCAGAAACCGCAAGGAGTATTGACTGAAGATGACCTGACTGGTGGTACTTATGAAACACAGATTTTCAACATGTATGCCTTGCTTCGCGGTTATCATATTGTTTCCGGAAATACGGCATTGGCTATTCATGGTATGCGTTCGGAAGATGCGGAAAAGGGTAGTACACTATCTGACGGATCTGCAACAGGAAAAATGTTTGATGATTTTGAATATGCTGCAAGTAATGGCATGGTAAAAAGTTACTGGAATGCCAATTATACCTTGATCCATAAAGCAAATGATGTATTGGAGGAGATGAAGTCGAATCCTTCATTGACAGGCGGTGACTTAGTTAATAAGGGAGAGGCTTTATTGATGCGTGCTTTCTGTTATTTCAATTTGGTACGTGCTTTTGGCGAAGTGCCCTTGATTGATTTTAAAGTAGGGAGTGTAGCAGATGCCAATATTCCCAAATCTTCTGTAGCTCAGATATATACTTTGATTGATGAAGATCTGACGAATGCAGAATCTTACCTGCCGAGGACTTGGGAAGCACAATATGTCGGTCGTCTTAGCTGGGGAGCGGCTCGTGCCTTACATGCCCGTACTTATATGATGCGTAATGATTGGAACAATATGCGTGCGGCAGCAGAGGACGTTATTTCTTCCGGTTTATATAATCTGAATACACCTTATGAAGATATTTTCCGTGAGAAAGGTGAAAACTGCGGTGAGTCTGTTCTGGAACTTCAATGTACTGCTACTGCTGCTCTTCCGGGGTCCAACGAAATTGGTAGCCAGTATGCTCAGGTACAGGGCTGTCGTGGGGCCGGTGAATGGAATTTAGGTTGGGGCCAACATACTCCTACTCAATTATTGGCTGATGCATTCGAAGAAGGTGACCCGAGAAAGGATGAGACTTTATTGTATTTTATTAGAACAGGAGAAGATCCTTCGACCATTCCTGCAAATAAGCCTTATGGAGAAAAACCGGTTGCCAATGCCGATGTGATAGCAAAGTACTTTAATAAGAAAGTGTATACAGATCCGGCTTTGCGTGAAAAGTATACGAAGAGTGGGTATTGGGTGAATATTCGTCTGATCCGTTATTCGGATGTCGTACTGATGGCTGCGGAAGCTGCTTGCGAACTGGGTGATAATACAAGTGCAAGAAGATATCTTGAGATGGTACGTGCCCGTGCCCGTGGTACGAATGCTAATATCTTGCCGGAGGTTACCACTGATAATCAGAGTGAATTGCGGGAAGCTATTCGTCATGAACGTCGTGTTGAGTTGGGTATGGAATTCGATCGCTTCTATGATCTTGTACGTTGGGGAATAGCGAAGGAAGTGCTGCATGCAGCCGGAAAGACTGGTTACCAGGATAAGCATGCATTGTTGCCTTTGCCTCAGGACGAAATTGACAAATCAAATGGCGTGTTAGTTCAAAACCCTAATTATTAATTCATATAGTAATGACCATGAAAAGATATATTAATTTATTGTTGGCATTTTGTGTGTCAGCACTCACTTTGCAATCTTGTTTTCAGGATATGGATCATCCGGCTTTTGATTATCCGGATAGTTCTGCTCCCAAAGTGTTCTCACCAATGAAATTGTTCTTGCCTTTTGAGAATGATATGCGTGATAAGGGTAATTACACCTTCCTCATGAGTGCCGGAGGGGATATTACTTATACTGATGGAATCAACGGACAAGCTTATCAAGGTACAAAAGATACGTATCTGTTAGCCCGTGTTCCTTCTTATCTGACCGATTCTATACCCGATTTAGGAAGTTGTACGGTGGCTTTCTGGATGAAAACAACGAGAAATACTTCTGCATATGGTGTCTTCAGTATTCCTAATACCAAGACTTTCTGGGGTAATTTTGATATCTATCTGGAAAATACAAGTAGTGAGACCCAGGCTTTCTTCAAGATGCATCTGTATAACTGTACATCCGTGAAGGATAATGATGAGAGATGGGTAGAAGCTAAGATAGACAATGTTTTTGGTACCGAATGGGTTCATATGGCATTTGTTTATGATGGTAGTAATTCGACAGTAACAGTTTACCGGAATGGTGAAAGTGCATTTACAAAAGAGCTGCCCGGTTATGGAAAGCTTAAATTTAAAGATTTGGGTACATTTGCTATCGGAGCATTTCAGTTTAGCACAAAACCCAGTTTGACAGAAGGTGCAGGAGCACAGAGTTGGGCATCCAATTTTCCGGGACAGTTAGACCAGTTCCGCTTCTATGACAGAGCTATATCTGCTTCTGATATCAAGCAACTTTATTCAGGTAAAGAATGATGACCGTTAGAAATAGAGTGAATATGAGAGCTGTTTATTTCATACTGTCCTTATTACTGATTGCTTGCAGTAAAGATGATGCTTCGGAAGCACCCGGAAAATTTGAACTGCAAAATATATCCATTGGTGAAAAACAGGATCAGAGTTCCTTTGAAAATGTAGCTCCCAATGCCAGTATTGTGCTTACATTCACAGATGCAGTGGATGAAGCTACGATTCAGAGTAATATCATATTGAAACTGAATGATCAGGCGGTGGCATATGATTCAAAACTACAGGGAAAGGATAAACTCTCATTGACTCCAACAGGTGGCTTTAAAAGTTTTTCCTCATATAAACTGGTGATCAATCCGGGGGTGAAATCCACCTCCGGAGTATCTCTTACCAATGGCAAAGTCTATGAAATCCGTACAGGGATGGATGATTCGGATAAGTTTGATCGCATTCCTGACGAGGATTTATTAACTTTGGTGCAGAAACAAACTTTTAAGTATTTCTGGAACTTCGGTCATGCACATTCCGGTATGGCACGCGAAAGAACAACTTCCGGTGATGTTGTTACTACCGGAGGAACAGGATTTGGAGTGATGGCGATGCTGGTAGCGGCTGAAAGAGGATTTGTAACCCGACAGGAAGCTCTTGAAAGAGTGCAGAAGATTGTAACTTTCCTGGATAAAGAGTGTACGAGTTATCATGGAGCCTATGCACACTGGATTAACGGTGCAACCGGTGAGACAAAGCCATTTGGTGATAAAGATGATGGTGCGGATCTGGTAGAAACCTCTTTACTTTTCCAGGGACTGCTTGCAGCACGTGCATACTTCAAGGAGGGTTCGGAAGCTGAGAGTAAATTGCGTTCTGATATAACCCGCCTGTGGGAAGCTATTGAATGGACTTGGTTTCAGAAAAGTGGAGAGTCTGTTCTGTATTGGCATTGGAGTCCGAACTATGGATTTGAGAAGAATCTTCCGATCAGAGGTTGGAATGAGTGCCTGATAACTTATGTGCTTGCAGCTTCTTCTCCTACTCATCCTATCGATAAGGCGGTTTATGAAGCTGGATGGGCAAGGAATGGCGGTTTGAAGAATGGTAATACCTACTATGGATACAAGCTTCCGTTGGGAGCTGATAAGGGTGGACCGTTATTCTTATCTCAATATTCCTTCTTGGGCATTAATCCGAAAGGACTGAAAGATAAATATGCTGATTATTGGGAACAGAATCAAAACCATACTCTGATCAATTATAATTATTGTAAGGAGAATCCTAAGGGATATGCTGGTTATGGAGCCTCTTGTTGGGGGTTGACAGCTAGTGATGGTGATAATGGTTATTCGGCACATTCACCTACAAATGATAAAGGAGTGATTGCTCCTACGGCTGCATTGTCTGCATTTCCTTATACTCCGGAAGAGTCGATGTCTGCATTGCACTTCTATTATTATAAGATGGGTGATAAACTCTGGAGAGATTATGGTTTTGTAGATGCTTTCAACCTGACAGCTAATTGGTATGATAACCAGTGTATAGCTATCGACCAAGGACCGATCATTTGTATGATAGAAAATTATAGGACAGGAATGCTTTGGAATTTATTTATGGCTATTCCGGAAATTCAGCAGGGAATGAAAAAGTTAGGTTTTGAAAGCCCTGCACTAAACTGATAAATAGAATATATGATGAGACTTATAATATATGTGATGCTTCTGCTTTACCCGTTTAGCCTGCTGCCGGCAGCTTCTGGTGGTAAGAAGGAGAAGAACTTGTCTGATGAAGAGCTGATGACCCTCGTGCAGAAACAGACTTTCCGTTATTTCTGGGATTATGGACATCCGGTTTCGGGCTTGGCACGCGAACGTAGTAACGGTAATGACGATATTGTTACCATTGGTGGTTCCGGCTTTGGGGTAATGGCTATTATTGTCGGTGCAGAACGTGGATTTGTAACGCGTGAACAAGCGGCAGAGCGTATGCTGAAAATAGTCAGCTTTCTGAATGATAAGAATACGGACAGTTACCATGGCATTTGGGCGCATTGGATAAATGGGCAGGACGGAGAAACCATTTCTTTCAGCAGGAAAGATGATGGTGCCGATCTGGTAGAGTCTGCTTTCATGTTCGAAGGGTTGTTGGCTGCACATCAGTATTTCAACAAAGATAATCAGGTGGAAAGACGTATCCGCGGTCTTATTAATGACCTGTGGCGTCAGGCTGAATGGAATTGGTTTACTAAAGGTGGTGAAGATGTACTCTATTGGCATTGGTCACCCAATAACGGTTGGTCGATGAACCATCAGATAAAAGGGCATAATGAGTGCCATATTACATATATACTTGCTGCTTCTTCACCCACTTATCCCATTGCAGAGTCGGTATATCATAAAGGGTGGGCCAATTCTATCGTTTTCAAGAATGGTAAGAAGTATTACGACATAACCTTGCCATTGGGAAGTGATTATGGCGGACCTTTGTTCTTTACCCATTATTCTTATATGGGACTTGATCCGCGTGGCTTGAAAGATTATTATGCTGATTATGAAGAACAGATGAAAGCACATACTCTGATTAATCGTGCTTATTGCATAGATAATCCGAAGGGGTATAAAGGGTATGGAGAACAGTGCTGGGGACTGACAGCCAGTGATGGTGATAAAGGGTACTCTGCGCATTGTCCTGGTAATGACCGCGGTGTTATTACTCCAACAGCCGCCTTGTCGTCTATTCCTTATGCACCGGAATATTCATTGCAGGCCATGCGCTATTTCTATGAAGAGCTTGGCGATAAGCTTTGGGGAGAATATGGTTTCAAGGATGCATTTAACCTGACTGCTGACTGGTTTGCGCCATCTTATCTGGCTATAGACCAGGGACCTATTATTGTTATGATAGAAAATTATCGTACAGGTTTAATATGGAAATTGTTTATGAGTCATCCAGATGTACAAAAAGGATTGAAGAAGTTAGGATTTAAAACACCATACTTAAATTAAAAAGGTTTCATAATTATGAAAAACATGTTTTTTAATAGTGTATTAGTTACTTTCGTTCTGCTTGTTGCTTCGTGTAGCAAGCAGCCGGAAGCTAAAGTTGATGTGATGTCATTCAATATTCGTCTGGATCATGTAGCGGATAGTTTGAACAACTGGAAGTATCGTAAAGATGCTGCGGCACAAATGATTATTTATTATGCTCCGGATGTAGTAGGTATGCAGGAAGTATTAAAGAACCAGTTGGACGATCTGAAGAACCGCCTTCCGCAATATACGGTTTTAGGTGTGGGGCGTGCCGATGGAAAAGAAAAAGGGGAATATTGTTCTCTGTTCTATAAGACCGATCGTTTCGATCTTATGAAGAGTGGCAATTTCGGTTTGAGTGAAACACCCGATTCTATTGGAATAAAAGGCTGGGATGCTGCTTGCGAACGCATTGTGACGTGGGCTGTTCTTAAAGATAAAGTCAGTGGTAAAGAATTGGCTGCTTTTAATACACATTTCGACCATATTGGTAAGGTTGCCCGTCGTGAAAGTGCAGTTTTGTTGCTTGCAAAGATACGTGAGATAGCCTCGGACTTACCGGTGGTTATTACGGGAGATTTTAATGGTACTGTTGATTCAGATCCGATTTCTGTTCTTACGGAAGGGGGAATGCAGAATACTTATTCCGCATCTGACGTAGTTTATGGTCCTACGTGGAGCTTTCATGATTTTGGGCGCATCCCGGTTGAAGAACGCCAGTTGATCGATTTTATTTTTGTCAATGGACAAGTGGTGCCCAATAAATTCAGAGTGATAGCAGACAAGCCGGACAATGGCTATTTATCCGACCATGCGCCTATTCAGGCCAATCTGACAATTCGATAGTACCATGACTTCTAAATTATCCTTGGGGCTTGTCGTTTTACCTTTTGTACCTTCCTCCATTGTGCAAGGTCAAGAGCAGGAAGTCCGTAACGAACGCCCCAATATCATTTTTATTATGAGTGATGACCACGCCCGTCAGGCTATGAGTATTTATGGTCATCCTATAGGGAAAGTGGCGCCGACTCCGAATATTGACCGTATCGGGCATGAAGGAGCGGTTTTCCAGAATAACTATTGTTGCAATTCTATTTCCGGGCCGAGTCGTGCTGCCATACTTACCGGTAAACATAGCCATAAGAATGGTTTCATGAAGAACTGGGCGAAAGGTTTTGACGGTACGCAACAGACCCTTCCAAAGATATTGCAGGCAAATGGTTACGAGACAGCTGTTATTGGTAAGTGGCATCTTATTTCTAAGCCTACAGGTTTCGATCATTGGATGATTCTGGATGATCAGGGAGAATATTGTAATCCGCATTTTATTACTGAAAATGATACCACACGTCATTTGGGGTATGTGACGGATTTGATTACTAAATACACGGAAGAATGGCTCGACGGACGGAAAGACAAGAACAAGCCTTTCTTTCTGATGATGCATCACAAAGCTGTTCATAGAAACTGGGTACCTGCAGAAAGACATTACCATCTGTATGAGCATACTACTTTTCCACTTCCTGATAATTATTTTGATGTTTATGAGGGTCGTTATGCGGCACAGATGCAAAAGATGAATATCTATTGTGACATGTACGAAGGACACGATCTGAAGATGGTTACTGGTATGGATAGTGACAGTTTACTGTTCGACCCTTGGCCGCATGCTTTTCTGGGGACAATGGAACCGGATGAATGCCGTCGTTTTCTTGATGCATATCGTGATAGAAATAATGAATTCCACTCCAGAAAACGTTCATTCAAAGAAGTCGCGGAATGGAAATACCAGCGTTACTTGCAAGATTATATGGGAGTTGTAGCGAGTGTAGACGAAAGTGTGGGAGAGATTCTTGATTATCTGAAACGTACCGGACTGGATAAAAATACGATTGTAGTCTATACTACCGATCAGGGCTTCTATTTGGGAGAACATGGTTGGTTTGATAAGCGTTTCATGTACGAAGAATCTTTCGGCATGCCGATGGTTATGCGCTGGCCCGGACATATCAAGCCGGAAACTCAGGTAACAGGACTGACGCAGAACATAGACTTTGCTCCTACTTTTCTGGATATGTGTGGTATCGAAGTGCCACGGGATATGCAGGGCGTATCGTTCCGGGAGTTGGTAGAGACGGGAAAGAAACCGCGTGATTGGCGTAAATCGCTCTATTATCATTATTATGAATTTCCTGGATTTCATAGTGTCCGTGCCCATTATGGTGTAAAGATGGAACGCTACAAATTGATGCACTTTTATGTGGAAGACAAATGGGAACTGTATGATCTGAAAACTGATCCGACAGAAATGCACAATCTGTACGGAAAGCAAGGAATGGAGAAAGTAACTGCTGAACTAATGGCAGAACTTGCACGTTTACAGAAACAATATGAAGTTCCTCAGAATTTGTGCAAGTAATATAAAGAACGAAAGAATGAAACATCTGTTATTGACTATAGTCTGCCTGATTGCGTGGACTACTCTTCCGGCGCAGGATATGCGTCAGGATACATATTGTAATCCCTTGAATATAGATTATACCTATATGATTTATAATTCCGACCGGGATATTTCTTACCGTTCGGGGGCCGATCCGGCAGTAGTGGATTTTCGCGGAGAATATTATATGTTCGTAACGCGTTCGCATGGCTATTGGCGTTCTAAGGATTTATTGAACTGGGAATTTGTACGTCCCGGTAAGAATTGGTATCCTCAGGGATGCAATGCTCCGGCTGCACACAATTATAAGGACTCTGTGCTTTATGTTGCAGGCGATCCTTCAGGTTCTATGAGCATCCTTTATACCGATGATCCTGTTTCCGGTGATTGGGAAGCTACGCCTGCCATTCTGCATAATCTGCAAGATCCTGATTTGTTTATTGATGACGATGGGAAAGCTTATATGTTCTGGGGATCTTCCAATGTTTACCCTATCCGGGGTATGGAATTGGATAAAAATCACCGTTTCACAAAGAAAGGGGAGACGAAAGAACTATTCAATCTGGATATGCCTAAACATGGTTGGGAGCGTTTTGGTGAGAATCATACGGATACAGTATTGGGCGGTTACATTGAAGGCCCCTGGTTGACAAAACATAATGGTAAATACTATATGCAATATGGTGCGCCGGGTACGGAATTCAATGTTTATGCGGACGGAGTATACGTAGCAGATCATCCGATGGGACCTTATACCTACCAGAAACATAATCCGGTATCTTATAAACCGGGTGGTTATATGAATGGTGCCGGGCATGGAAGCACTGTGCTTGGTCCCGGCGGGCAGTATTGGCATTTTGCTTCGATGTCTCTTTCCATTAATGTGAACTGGGAACGTCGTCTCTGCATGTTTCCCGCCGGATTCGATAGAGATGGTATTATGTATGTGGATACCCGTTTTGGAGATTATCCCCGTTATGCTCCTGCCGTGCCGGGTAAGGCAGGGCAGTTCCGAGGGTGGATGTTGCTCTCTTACGGCAAGCCGGTTACCGCTTCTACTGTGAAAGGAGAGTTTCAACCTTCTGCATTGACTGATGAACTGACTAAGACATTCTGGTTGGCTGAGGCTAACGATGAACGCCAATGGGTAATGATCGATCTGGAAAAACCGGCTACTGTATCTGCTATTCAGATCAACTATCATGATTACCAAAGTGATATGTATGGTCGTTATGAAGGGCTTCGTCACCGCTATGTGATTGAGGGGTCACTGGATGGACAGAGTTGGGATATATTGGTTGACCGTAAAGAAAGTTATAAAGATACCCCGAATGATTATGTTGAACTCGGACAATCCCAATCTGCGCGTTATATCCGCTATAAGAACATAGATGTACCGACCCCGAACTTGGCAATTTCTGAACTTCGGGTATTCGGATTGGGTATGGGGAAAACACCGCAACAACCGAAGAAATTAACCCTTGATCGCCGTGCGGACCGTCGTGATATTACTATCAGTTGGGAACCGGTCAAAGGTGCACAAGGATATAATGTGTTATGGGGTATTGCTCCCGATAAACTTTATAGCTCCTGGATGGTATATGGCAATAATGAATTATTTATGAAATCTCTTACTACCGATCAGGATTATTATTTCTGTGTGGAAGCATTTAATGAGAATGGCGTATCTTTACGTTCAGAAGTGAAACATGTAAAATAACAATGCTATGAAACGATTAATCAGTGCTATTTGTCTTCTTTTCTTCCTGTTACCTTTGCCTGCTCAGGAAACGTACCAGAAAGAAATCTTTATCTCTTCCCGGGGAGATACCTTGCAGTATCGCTTGCTGCAACCGGAAAATATGAAAAAGAGTGAGAAGTATCCTTTGGTGCTTTTTCTGCATGGTGCAGGGGAGCGCGGTAATGATAATGAGAGGCAATTGACCCATGGTGGACAAATGTTTTTGAATCCGGTGAACCGGGAGAAATACCCGGCATTCGTGCTTGCACCACAGTGTCCCGAAACGGGCTATTGGGCATACTCGGCACGTCCTGAATCATTTTTGCCGAATGAGATGCCGTTGAATGAACCGATAACTCCGATTTTTCAGACAGTGAAAGATTTGCTGGATACTTATCTGGCAATGCCTCAGGTTGATAAATCACGTATCTATATCGTTGGACTTTCTATGGGAGGAATGGGAACCTTTGACATGGCTGTCCGTTTCCCGGAGATATTTGCTGTTGCTGTGCCTATTTGCGGTACAGTAAATGTGGCGCGTCTGAAAGCTGCCAAGTCTGTAAAGTTTCGTATTTTCCATGGTGATGCTGACAATGTGGTTACACCTGAAGGTTCGCGTGCGGCATACAGGACTTTGAAGAAGGCAGGTGCTGATGTGGAATACATCGAGTTCCCGGGATGTAATCATGGTAGCTGGAATCCGGCTTTCAATTATCCCGACTTTATGAGTTGGCTGTTCAGTCAGAAGAAATAGTTTAAAGAAAAATGAGGTTGTGCCAGCATTTTGACACAACCTCATTTTTCTTTAAACTATTTTTCTTCATAATCCCCGTTAGCTTTAATCAGCTCAATCAGCTTTTCTACAGCTTCTTCTTCGGGAATATTCTTTTCAATGCATTCTTTCTTCTTATACAGACTGATTTTCCCACGTCCGGCACCTACGTAGCCATAGTCAGCATCAGCCATTTCTCCGGGACCATTGACGATGCAGCCCATAATACCTATTTTCAATCCTTTCAGGTGTGAAGTAGCGGCTTTTACACGTGCTATGGTACTTTGAAGATTGAACAGGGTGCGTCCGCATCCGGGACAGGAGATATATTCCGTTTTGCTGGTGCGTATACGTCCTGCTTGCAGAATACCAAAGGCTGTGGCATCTACTACAGCATGACTGAGATCTCCCTGGTTGAACAGGAAAATACCATCGCAAAGGCCGTCGAAGATAAGTGCTCCCATGTCAGCAGCAGATTTTATCTGCAAGTCCTCCGCTTCATTTTCAGCATAGTGCTGGAAGAATACAACCGGATTTTTCAGTCCTTCCTGCATCAATTGGTGAACTAAGGCACGATGTTCTCCAAGTCGGTTAGGATGGTTACTCTGTGATATAATGACTACTTCCGGATGATGTTTCAGACAAGCAATCACTTCTTCTGTTTGTGCCATGTAAGGCATAAACATGAATTTCAAATCGGCTTGGCAATTGCCCATAAGTGGCATCTGCTGGTAATTGAAAGCCGGATAGGTTCCGGGCTCTTCTTCCCATACATCCGCATCCAGAATGTATTCCACTCCTTCTTCACGAATTTCTGGTAAGGCACGTCCGGCATAGATGTAATCCGGAATGAATTGAGGGTTCGTATCGAATTTTCCGTCCATGCGTTCGGCAATGATTACAGGCAGGTGATTCCCGCCTATGTTGCGTACGGCAGTTGTTTCACGTCGTACCGGAGAAAGATAATTGAAACCTTCTGCTTCCACTCCGGGTATGTAAGGATGATCCTGGTGCTGCATGATGTAATCCACCAACTTTCGTGCTACAGGTATTTCTGCTTCCGGAGCTTCGCTCAGAGAAACACGAATGGTATCACCCAGGCCGTCAGCTAGCAATGCACCGATGCCCAATGCAGATTTGATACGCCCGTCCTCACCATCCCCGGCCTCTGTAACGCCAAGGTGCAGCGGGAATTGCATTCCTTCCTTTTCCATTACAGCAGCTAACAGGCGAACTGTTTTCACCATTACTACTGTATTGGAGGCTTTGATGGAGATAACAACATCTGTAAAATTTTCTTTTACACAGATACGCAGGAACTCCATGCATGATTCCACCATACCTTCCGGTGTATCGCCGTAGCGAGACATAATGCGGTCGGACAGTGAACCATGATTTACACCGATACGGATGGCTGTATGATTCTCCTTGCAGATATTCAGGAAAGGAACGAACCGATCATGTATCTTCTGCAATTCTTGTGCATATTCTTCGTCTGTATATTCCAGATGCTTGAAGGTGCGTGCGGCATCTACATAGTTTCCCGGATTGATACGTACTTTCTCGACATACTGTGCTGCTACATCTGCTACCTTTGGGTTGAAGTGAATGTCGGCAACCAGTGGAACCATATATCCGTCCCGGCGCAAACCGGCATTGATGTTCATCAGGTTTTCCGCTTCTTTAATGCCTTGTGCTGTCAGACGTACATATTCACCTCCGGCATCTACAACACGTTTGGCCTGTGCCACGCTGGCTTCTGTATCTTGCGTGGCGGTGTTTGTCATACTCTGTATGCGTATAGGATTGGAGCCGCCCATAGGGGTGGCTCCAATATTTACTTCTGATGTTTCCCGACGGGAATAGTTGAATAAATCCACTAATTACTCCTTTTTAATTCGTTTTATACTCGTACTTTACTTCTTTCAGTTCTTCGTTCGCCTTTACGATTTTCTTTTTCAGCCCTTCTTTGTAGGCTGCAAAAGTTTCAGCGAGATCGGTATCGCTCAAAGCCAGCATTTGTACAGCAAGAATGGCAGCATTCATGGCACCATTGATGGCAACTGTGGCTACAGGGATTCCGGGAGGCATCTGGATGATAGAGTACAGGGCATCTACGCCATCCAGCACAGAACCTTTAACGGGAACTCCGATGACAGGCAGTGTTGTGTTGGCAGCGATGACTCCAGGCAGAGCGGCAGCCATGCCGGCAGCTGCAATTATCACTTTAACGCCGCGTCCGCGGGCGTTTTTTGCAAAATTCTCTACTGCTTCCGGAGTGCGATGTGCAGAAAGAGCATTCATTTCGAACGGTACATGTAAATCATTCAGCAGTTGAGCGGCCTTTTCCATAACAGGAAGGTCGGAGGTGCTGCCCATGATGATGCTTACTAATGGAGACATAATTATTTAGTTATTAGTGTTTAGTGATTAGCAAGCTTCTTAATGTCAATCTGCTAATCACTAATAGTTAATCGTTAATCAACGCTTTGTAGGCAGCAGCATCCAGCAATGAATCGAAGTCTGCATCAGCATCCGGTTTCATTTTGATGAGCCAGCCTTCGCCGTACGGATCTTTGTTTACCAGTTCCGGTTGGTCGGCAAGAGCCTCGTTTTGTTCCAGGATTTCTCCGCCTACGGGCAAGAAAAGATCCGAAATGGTTTTTACTACTTCAATGGTTCCGAATACTTCGTCGGCTGCCAATGTTTCACCCTCTGACTGGATATCTACGAATACGATATCGCCCAATTGTTCCTGAGCGTAATCGGTGATACCTACATAAGCTACATCGCCTTCAAGGCGTATCCACTCGTGTTCTTTGGTGTACTTTACATTTTCTGGGAAATTCATGATCATTATTTTTAAAGGTTAATACTTATATTAATTACAAATTACTAATTATAAATTACGATTCTTTGTTCACTCTTAATTCTTTACTTATCTTAGAATAAGAAAATGCGGAACAGGATATTACTCAGTGGATGAAGCACCAATAAGGAGCAAATCAATCCTACGGCAAAACCTACCAGTACCTCTCCCAATGTATGATGCTGTAAAATAATACGTGCTGTGCCCAAGACACCTGCAATCAGGATGAACAAACATAGCCACCATACCGGATTGTATCCGAACAGGGCACTGAAAGATACCAATCCTCCTACAATAGCCCCTACACCTGCCATATGCTCGCTTAACTTCCATTTCAGATTGACAACAATACAGATAACCATCATGATCAATGCAGCAAGAATAATACCTGTCATGTACCAGGGAATATTCAGGCGATGCATCATCACCAGACAGAATACGTATGAAGTAATAGTAAGTAGGAATGGCATAAAACGCCGTTTACGTTCTCCTAAGTCTTCGGGACTGAAACCGTTGATCTTACGGAACAGGAAGATGGTGAGCGTAGGCATAAGAATGGTGAAGCAGTACACTACTCCCAGCACAATCAGCTTATACTGTATAGGCATGATACGCAGATATGAGAAAAGGAACAGAATCAGAAACGCCAGGAACGGGATAGAAAACGGCGTGAATATAGCCGATATCACCCGGGCTGTCCGGATTAAGCTCCTGTCTGCCACAATATGTTGTTCTTCAACCATTTTAATTTATAATTTTACAATTGGATTCATTAATCATTTACCACCTTATCATTTTATAATTACTTTCTCAGCCTTGCCACCGGTATGTTCAACTGTTGCCTGTACTTGGCTACCGTGCGGCGTGCTATCGGATATCCTTTTTCTTTCAGTATATCCGTCAGTTCATCATCCGTATAAGGTTTCTTTTTATCTTCATTGTCAATACATTCCTTCAATATCTTACGAATCTCGCGTACAGACATTTCTTCACCGTCCTCGGTGACATATCCGTCATTGAAGAAAAATTTCAGTGAATAGATGCCGTAGTTGGTTTGCACATATTTGCTGTTGCTGACGCGGGAAATGGTTGAAATGTCCAGTCCGGTACGTTCGGCAACATCTTTCAATATCATAGGACGCAGCAATGATTCGTCTCCTTCGAGGAAGAACGGACGTTGCAGGTCGATAATGGCTTGCATAGTAGTCATTAATGTATTCTGACGTTGCTTCACGGCATCGATAAAGCCTTGTGCTGCATCCATTTTCTGCTTCAGGAACATCATGGCTTCTTTCGACTCTTTCGACTGGTTAGCCCTGTTTTTGGTATGTTCTTCCACCATCTCGGTGAAGTCGCGGCTCATACGCAGTTCCGGAACGTTCCGGTTGTTCAGAGCCAGATTGATGGTACCGTCGTCGTATGTATCTACAATGAAGTCGGGGATGATCTGTTGCATGTTCCGGCCGATGGCTTCACCCAGGGAGGCACCCGGACGCGGATTGAGTTTGCAGATCTCTTTGATAGCCTGTTCAAAAGCGTCTTCTTCCAGTCCGAGCTTCTGCTGTATCTTGTCCCAATGCTTACGGGTGAATTCTTCGTAACATTCGGAGATGATCGCTTCTTCTATATAAAGTAGAGGGTTCGGGGTGAAGTGCTGTTGCTCTATCTTGCGATGAATCTGAATGAGCAGGCATTCTTGCAGGTTGCGTGCGCCAAGTCCGGCGGGGTCAAAGTCCTGGATAATCTTCAGTGCTTCTTCCAATTCCTCCTGGGTGCATTCGATGCCGGCGTAGATGGCAAGTTCATCACAGATGCTATCCAGAGACTTACGTAGCAGGCCGTCGTCATCCAATGATCCGATCAGATATTCCGCCAGTTCACGCTGATGCTCGGTCAGGTCACGTTCGCTTAGTTGCTCCTTCAGAGTTTCGTAAAAAGAAGTAGCATCGGAGAAAGGTATTTCTTCAGCCTGTTCACCTTTGCTACGGTTGTTTTCCTGCAATTTGTAGTCGGGGATATCGTCTTCGCTCAGATAGTCGCTTAATGAATCATATTCATTGGCTCCGTTGTCTTCTGCGGAACCTCCCGTATCGGAATTTTCAGAAAAGTCGTCACTTGCCGTATCTTCCTTTCCTTCTTCCAGAGCCGGATTTTCCAGAAGTTCCGCATGTATACGGTCTTCCAGTTCTACAGCGGGCAATTCCAGTAGCTTCACTACCAGAATCTGCTGGGGCGACAGTGTCTGTACCTGTTGCTGCGCTTGAGTTTGTACTTGTCTGGAACCTTGTGCCATACTTATTCTTTTCTTTTACTCGCCACAAAGATAATGCAAACCGAGACAGAATAAAATGAACGAGTTCATTTTTTATGCCGAGGCGCAGCTTATCTTCGCACTTTTTGCAAAAATAGTGAATAGTTCGGGAACGCGAAATGTTCTCGGTATAAGTTTTTCATGCAAGCATGAAAGTTTGGCGCCTAATTTACATTATCTTCGTTAAAAGCGAAGATAAGCTGCACATCAGCATTAAAAAATAAGCAAGCTTATTTTGTGCTGCTTTTGGTTTGCATTATCTTTGTGCGTATCAACTTAAAAAATTGCAACGTTATGTTTGATAAAGAAACTTATGTGCAGCGCAGAGCCCTGCTGAAAAAAAATGTTGGCTCCGGAGTGTTACTATTCTTGGGAAATGACGAACAAGGACTGAATTATGAAGATAATGCTTTCCGTTATCGTCAGGATTCTACCTTTCTCTACTATTTCGGCTTGTCGTTTGCCGGACTTTCCGCTATCATTGACATCAATGAGAACAAAGAAATCATTTTCGGGGACGAACTGACTATCGACCATATTGTGTGGATGGGCACACAGCCAACTCTGAAAGAGAAGAGCGAACGGGTAGGTATTCGGGAGACACTTCCTTCTGCCGGAATTATCAGCTATCTGCACAAAGCCGTACAAAAGGGTCAGACGGTACATTATCTTCCGCCTTACCGTCCCGAACATAAGTTGAAACTCATGGATTGGCTGGGTGTTCCGCCTGCACGCCAGGAAGGTTCCGTACCGTTTATCCGTGCGGTGGTGGCACAGCGTAATTATAAATCTGCTGAAGAGATTGCAGAAATAGAAAAAGCATGTGATGTGACTGCCGACATGCATATCAAGGCGATGGAAGTGATTCGGCCGGGTATGTACGAATATGAAGTTGTGGCAGAGATGAACCGTGTAGCCGAAATGAATAATTGCGAACTTTCTTTCCCTACGATTGCCACAATCAACGGACAGACTTTGCATAATCATTATCATGGTAATAAAATTAAATCGGGTGACTTGTTCCTGATCGACGCCGGTGCGGAACTTCCGTCGGGTTATTGCGGTGACATGTCGTCTACTGTACCTGCCGATAAAACGTTTACTTCAAAACAACGTGCCGTTTACGAAATTCAGAATGCTATGCATCTGGAATCTGTAAAGGCTCTCCGTCCGGGTATTCCTTATATGGAAGTGTACGACTTATCTGCCCGCGTAATGGTAGAAGGTTTGAAAGGACTGGGCCTGATGAAAGGAAATGCAGATGATGCAGTGCGCGAAGGTGCTCATGCATTGTTCTATCCTCACGGTCTGGGACACATGATGGGACTGGACGTGCATGATATGGAAAACTTGGGAGAAGTGTGGGTAGGGTATGACGGTCAACCCAAGAGCACACAGTTCGGACGTAAGTCTCAACGCCTTGCTATTCCTTTGGAACCGGGCTTTGTACATACTGTTGAGCCGGGTATCTACTTTATTCCTGAATTGATTGACATGTGGAAAGAAGGAAAGAAATTCACAGACTTTATCAATTATGACAAAGTGGAAGAATATCGTGACTTCGGCGGTATCCGCAATGAAGAAGATTATCTTATTACAGAAACCGGTGCCCGCCGCTTAGGCAAGAAGATACCGTTGACTCCGGAAGAGGTGGAAGCGTTGCGATAGTATCAATTTAAGAATGAGTCTAATGAAAAAACTACTATTCTTATTTTGTCTTTTGTCCTGGAGTGTATTGCATGCACAAAAGACGATTAATCGGCCTCCGTTTATAGCAAAGGCAACGGAAACCATTGAGATAGCTGCTATTCATTTGTCGGATACAGCTACCGTGGTTGATGTGGATGCAAAATTTATTCCAAAGAACTGGATACGTATTGCTCCTGCTACTTGTCTGGTTGCAGATAATGGTGAACGTTACCAGGTGCGGCAGGGAGTAGGCATAGAGTTGGGCCAGGAATTTTGGATGCCTGAGTCGGGTGAGGCTACTTTTTCTTTGATATTTCCACCTCTGCCGGCATCTGTAAAGTCGTTTGATTTTGTGGAAGGTGAAGGTGAAAGAGACTTTAATCTTTTTGGTATCAGCCTGATCGGGAAGTTGCCCAAACTCCAATTGCCTAAAGACTTAGGGAAAGCCGGCAAAGCGACTGCTGTTGCTTTGCCGACGCCTGAAATCAAAGAGGGAACCGCTATCATCAGTGGGCGTATTCTGGATTATAAGCCTTCATTTCGCATGAAAGTCGAACTACATTCAGCTGATTTTTTATCTGCTTATGGACAAAAGAATACAGAGTTAAAGTTGGATGAAGCTGGAAATTTTCATACGGAAATGCCTGTTTCACATCCTTCTGTTGCCTATTTAAGTGTGGGTGGCTCTGTTATTTCTTTTTTGTTGTCTCCAGGTGGCGAAACCAAGATTACTGTAAATCTTCGTGAGATGACGCGTGCTTCCAGTCGTTTGCGGAAAGATGCGAAACCTGAAGGGAAGAAGGTTTATTTTGAAGGACTGAATGCCGGATTGAATACGGAGATGAATTCCGGATTAGAGATTCCTCTTTGTTCTGTTGAGCTGAAAGACTTGTATGACATGAATCCGGACCAGTACAAGGCATATTGTATGCAGAAGTATGAGGAAGCAGACAAGGCGATCTACGCTAATAAGAAGATAAGTAAGGCTTATGCGGAACTGTTGACGGTGCTGAATAAAGATGCATTGTATGGGTTGTTATGTGGATATGATTATCAGCTATTGCAGGCTTATGCTCAGCAAAAGGGGCTGTCTGTGCGTGATGCAAGTAAAGAGTATCGTTCTCCTGAACCATCAAATGACTATTTCGATTTTCTAAGTGAACTTGGTTATATCAATTCACCCAAGTCTGTGTATTGTTTTAATTATCCTTCCAGGGTAGTTAATACCGGGTATATAAGCTTGCCGTCTGTAAAGCGAGGTGACATCTTTGATTATTTACTCAATTCCCCTAAAGTGGCCCCTAAAGATAAGGAGACGATGAAGAAATATCGCGATAATCCGTCATCGTATGATTCTTCGGTAATGAAAGAACTGAGGAATAGATATGATGCTCTTTTTCAGGAATTTGGTAGACAAGGAATGGAAGCTAACCGAAAAGCGGTTGAAGAACTGATTGGTAGCCAAGGTATCTATTATGATGTACAGAAAGCCATGCAATGTGTTTCGAAACTGGAAGATTTTACACCTTTATCTGAAGATGATTTTGCTGCGTTGCATGCAATTGAAAATTCCTATTTTCTGAACCGGTTGACCGCAATGAATACGGAACTGCTTCGGAGGATAGAAGAGAATAAGAGTAAACGTGGTTTCACGGTTCGTACTTTGGCTGCAGACGTTAAAGATGATGAACTGTTTGAAGCTATGGTCGCTCCGTTCAAAGGTAAAGTGGTGCTTGTTGATTTCTGGGCTACCTGGTGTGGTCCTTGTAAGATGGCAATGAAGATGATGAAGCCTATGAAGGAAGAACTGATAGATAAGGATATCGTGTATGTCTTTATTGCCGGTGAAAATTCTCCGGAGACAACATGGAATAATATGATACCCGATATTCATGGTGAACATTATCGACTTACCAATGCACAATGGGCGGCTATCTGCAATAAATTTGAGGTTCGTGGTGTACCTACCTATCTGGTACTCGACCGTGAAGGAAAACAAACTTATCGGTCGGTCGGTTTTCCGGGAACGGATGCGGTGAAGGGTGAATTACTGAAAACATTAAATTCTTCCGCTGACTGATCATATACTCTAATAAACGAAAAGGGGCAGCTATGGCTGCCCCTTTTCGTTTATTATCTAATCGGTGTTATCAGATAAACTGTCCGTCTTCGTTGATCTTAACTTTCACTTCCTTTTCGCCTTGCTCCAGCTCTATCCAGTAGTAGTTCCCGGCAGGAGTTTCAAAATATTCGGCATCATCTACTACATAGTCGCTATATTGTGACGCTTTAATGGCATCTGTTACTTTTACTGGAAGTACATATACATCCCATGAGGTGGAAATCCATTCATAGTTTGTACTAAGCAATACTTCTTTACTTTGATTTTCGTGTATGATATCCACTTCAATCATTCCTTTCTCCTGCTCAATCTCAATAATACGGGCGTTAGGATAATTCTTCTGTATAAGTTCTGTTACGGCAGTAACCATATTGGATGGAGCATCCGGCAGCAATGATTCATTATTGCCGTTACCGTCATCATTTACGGCTTTAATAAGAATTCCGTCTGCTGAATAATGTAAGTCCATATCTATATCCTGTGCAGATTCCACTTCTATGATGTAGATAACCTCTTTTTCGGTTCCTGCACGTTCAATGCGTTCCACTTCATTATCTTTTTGCCAAGTGGCGTATTCACTGCTCTCAAAGGAGGTCCTTACTGCTTGTGGAATGGCACTATATGGCATTTCTGTCTCCGTCATATGCCACGAACCATCTGCCTTGTACCAAGCTTCTGTTTTATATCCGTTGTCACTCTTGTTGTTGAATTCAGCTTTGTAATATTGCTCTTGCGAGACAGTTTTTGTTTCCCAACTCAGGTTAGCGGTGTTAGAAAAACTACTATCGAATGCCGTGCGTACAGCTTCGGGAACTTTAGAGCTTGGGAGATCGTCGTCGTCGTCATTACAGCTTTGTAGGCTTAACATCCCCATAGCTAATAGGGCTAAATACATTTTCAATTTCATAGTTACTTATTTTTTAGAGTTTTTGATTATTGTTGATTTTATTGCAAAGATGACGGGCAATTCTGGAAGAAATTGGGAATTTGCCTCCAAAAGTGGATAATAAATTCTATATTTGCGATTTTAACATTAAAAAGAGCAGATTGCTAATGAATTTATACTGATTATGGTACAGAAATTGGAAAAACACACCCGTATTGACGTAGCTGACGTGCTGCGTGGGCTCGCCGTTATGGGCATCATTGTATTACACTCCATCGAACACTTTAATTTCTATTCATTTCCTGATACAAGTACTCAAAGTGCATGGCTTAACTTTTCTGATAAAGCCATTTGGGACGGACTCTTTTTCATGTTCGGAGGAAAGGCTTACGCTGTGTTTGCTTTACTTTTTGGTTTTAGTTTCTTCATCCAGGATAATAACCAGCGTATGCGTGGCAATGATTTTCGTTTGCGTTTTTGCTGGCGATTGATCTTATTGTTCATTCTTGGTAATATAAATGCAGCTTTTTTCACGGCCGAAGTATTGGTGCTCTATTCGTTAGTCGGATTCATCTTACCACTTACCTGCAGGCTGAAAGATAAATGGTTGTTTATTCTGGCATGTGTACTTCTGATACAACCATTACCACTTTATTATGTGATACGTGCCTGCATAGATCCTTCTTTTGTGACTCCCTCTATTCCGACAGGTAGTTACTGGGGAGCTGCTTTTCAAGTGCAGAGTCACGGCACTTTCCTTGAAACTCTGCGTGTGAATTTATGGGAAGGGCAGATTGCCAGTCTTGCATGGGCTTGGGATCACGGACGTGTATTCCAGACTGCCGCTCTTTTCCTGTTCGGCTTGCTGATAGGACGTCGGGGACTTTTCCTGAAGGAAAATCTGAAATTCTGGAATAAGGTACTTTGTGGCGCTCTTATCGCTTTCTTCCCCCTATATGGATTGGGTAATATGTTGCCGGGTTTCATCATTAGTAAGTCTATTCTTACTCCTTTGTTACTAATCATAACTTCCTTGTCCAAATTTGCATTTATGCTGATATTGGTGTCGGGTGTTATCTTTGCTTTCTATCGGACAAATCTGCATGACTGGTTGATGAAGATTACTCCTTACGGTAAGATGAGTCTTACAAATTATATTACTCAGAGTATTATCGGTTCGTTGTTGTTCTATAATTGGGGTCTTGCACTTCACTCTCAGTTGGGTATAACAGCCAGCTTCCTGGTAGGAGTAGTGCTCTTCATCGTGCAGCTTGCTTTCTGCCGTTGGTGGATGAGCCGTCATGCACACGGTCCGCTGGAATACTTGTGGAAACGAGCGACTTGGTTGAAATAAAAGATTTTTTATAGATATTTTTCCCACAGATAGCGGAGCGGACTGAGTAGACGTGCAGTTACGCTCCGTTCGTCTGTCATGACCTCTGCTGTGCCGGAAAGTTCTCCTTTAAAGTCCAACTGCTTGCCATATGAGGTGCATAAATTTTGTGGCAGACTTACCGTGACAGTGTACATATTGTCCTCGCTTGCTAATAGTGAAACAGACAGCACTTCTCCGGTGAGGAAGCCGAATTCCATGTATGGATACCCTGTCACACTGATATTCACTCTTTGTCCGGGGCATACTTTGCCTGATCCGCTGACGGGTAATTTTATTTTTCCTATAATGTCACCGGGAGTAGAGGCTACAATAGAGAACACTTTATCTCCCGCATTGACATTCTGGTTCTTCTGCCAGATATTATTGTAAGATAATATACCACTGGCAGGGCTGGTAAAGAGATATCCCAACTCCCAATCGCTGATGCTTACCTGTAAATCATTGAGGGCTGATTTTAACGAAGTGCTTATTGTATTGGCTTCCCGATTACGTTCCATACGGATTTCTACAATATTCTGTTGTAATTGCGCCTCTTGTATTCTGGCAGATGAAAGTGAAGTCATTAGTTGCTCTCTCCCTTGCCTGCGATTCAGATAGGTTTGTTGTGCTTCTTCATAATCAGCTTTCGATATTAATCCTTTGTCGAAGAGTTTCTTTTCCCGGCTATGGGTAGCGGAAGCTATCTGTACCTGTTCTTCATCAAGTTCTGCTTGTTTATTCAGATGCCGGATGTACTTCTGATACTCTTGCAGTTCTTTGCAGGCGGCCTGCTCTTTCTGGGCGTAGAGGTCTATCGACAGAAAATTACGATAATCTGTCAAGCATTTGATGAAAGAGGCATAAGCATTCTGAATGTTTCCGAGTTCCGGTTTCTCTGGAAACACGGTTTGGCAGATACAACTATCCGTCAGAATGAAAGAAGTAATCCTTTCTTTCAGTTCCAATACATGGGCAGTGATGGCAGGATTCTCCAGTACAGCTATGATATCTCCTGCTTTTATGGTTTCACGGTCTTTTCGATATACCTCCTGAATTTTTCCACTTCCTCTTGCCACGATCCATACGGGCGGATGCTCTGTGGTGATGGTGATCCCGGCACTTACTATATCCGGGTATTTGAAGAAAGAGCCGCCGATGAAGAGCAGTGCCAATACCCCGAAGAATACGGTTATTCCCCACCTGATCAATGCGTGTGGCGGTCGCGTCAATATCTCCTGCACCTCCTCACACCTCAATTCTATGTCCTTTTCTTCTTGTTTCTTCATAACTCTCAACTCTCCATTTTCAACTCTCCACTTATTAAAGTTCCAATTGGTTCTTCACCAGCTTGTAATATCTTCCTTCCAGAGCAATCAGCGCTTCATGCGTTCCGGTCTCTGCTATCCTGCCCTGTTCTATGACGATGATTTGTTCCGCATTCCTTACGGTGCTCAACCGGTGGGCTACCACTACGGATGTCCTGCCTTTGAAGAAGGTTTGCAGGTTGTTCATGATAGTGCGTTCGTTGTTGGCATCCAGTGCATTGGTTGCTTCGTCGAAGAAGATGAATTCCGGGTCTTTGTACACGGCGCGGGCTATGAGTATGCGTTGTTTCTGTCCCTGACTTAATCCGTGCCCTTCCTGTCCTATCTTAGTATTGTATGCTAAAGGCAATTCTTCTATGAAATCGTGTATATTTGCCACTTCAGCAGCATGGCGCAGGCGTTTCTTGTCGATATGCTCTACTCCGGGTGCAATGTTACCGGCAATACTGTCGGAGAAGATGAAACCATCCTGCATTACTACGCCGCACCGCTTGCGCCACTCGCGAATACTGTAACTTCCCAGTGGAGTATCCCCGATGAAGATATCGCCGCTTGCGGGCGGGTAGAATCCTAACAGTAGTTTAACGAGTGTTGTCTTTCCGCTTCCGCTCATACCCACGATGGCCGTTTGCTTGCCCGGCGGAATCACTAGGTTGATGTCGTTCAGCGTCGGGTATTCGCTTAGCGGATCATATTTGAAGTTAAGGTTTTGGAGTCTTATTTCTTTCCCTTCCGGTATTTCCCGCAGCAATTCACGGGTGGGGTCTTCCTCATCCGGTTTGTCGCGCACTTCGCTGAGGCGGTCCATGCTGAGCCGTGCGTCCTGCATATCGCGGGCAAAAGCGATGAGCTCATTTACCGGACTGTTCAACTGTCCGATGATGTATTGCACGGACAGCATCATACCCAGTGTCATTTCCCCTTTCACTACCAGGCTCGCTACGAGTGCGGTAATCAGCAAGTTCTTGCTTTGATTAATCAGCACCGCTCCCGAATCCTGATACTGCCGCAAGGCAAGGCTTTTAATGTTTACTTTGAATAGCTTTGCTTGTATTCGCTCCCATTCCCAGCGTTTCTGTTGTTCGCAGGCACTGAGTTTTATTTCCTGCATACCGTTCACCAGTTGCACTACCGTGCTTTGATTGGCACTTTGCTGGGCAAAACGCTTGTGATCCAGTTCGGCGCGCTTCTTCATGAATAGCCAGACGTATGCCACGTACAGGGCGCTTCCGCCCATGAAGATAAGGAATATCATGCCACTGTACACCAACAGTACAATGCCGAAGATGATAATATTGAATACGGAAAAGATAACGCTGAGGCTACTTCCCGTCAGGAAATCCTGTATGCGCTTGTGGTCGTTGATGCGTTGCAGGATGTCTCCTGTCATTTTGCTGTCGAAGTAGCTGATAGGCATCTTCATCAGTTTGATAAGGAAGTCTGATATGAGGGCGATGTTGATGCGTGTGCCCAGATGTAGCAATATCCAACCCCGTATAAAATCTACGGCACTGCTGCTGAAAGACAGCATCAACTGGGCAATCAGCACCAGATAGATAAAACCGAGATTCTGGTTGTTGATGCCGAAGTCTACTACCGATTGTGTGAGGAAGGGTAACATGAGCTGTATCATGCTGCCCAGTAGCAGACCTAAAAGCAGTTGCCCCACCAACCCTCGGTACGGGCGGAGATAGGAGTAGAGGAAGCTAAAACCTCTGCGATTCACTTCGTCTCCCTCGTCCTCTATTGTATAAAATTCGGGTGTGGGCTCCAGCAACAACGCCACACCTGTGTCTTCTTCGTTCTTTCGGGAACTCAGCCAGCAATTACAAAATTCTTCTTTGGTGTATTTTAGCTTTCCTGCACCGGGGTCGGCCACCCAAACATGCTTGTCGTTGAGCTTATATACTACGACAAAGTGCTGCTGGTTCCAATGTATGATGCAGGGTAAAGGGGCTTCCTGTAGCTTTTCATAACCCACTTGTACGCAAATACTACGAAAACCAATCTTTTCTGCCGCTTCGCTGATGCCAAGCATGGATACCCCTTCACGGGTGATGAATGACTTTTCCCTTAACCCTTCCAACGAATAACATTTGCCATAGAAGGCGGCTACCATGCGGAGGCAGGTGGGGCCACAGTCCATGGCGTCATACTGGATGTAGTGAGGGAAGTGCTTCATTGTTAAATCTTAATATAGGTAGTCAATGTCTTTAATACTGAAGTAGTTGGGTAGCTTGTACCCATTAATAAAAATTGTTGGGGTAGTATATATTTTATGATTTAAACACCATTCTTCTTGTGCGACAATTAATTTTTCAATGTCAAATTCTCCTTGTGTTATTTTTGCCTCTTTTAGCAATTTATTCTTACTTATAGGGTACTTAGTAACATAATCCTCTAATAGTATTGAAAATTTGTCTGGATCATTATTATACTCTTGTATTAATAGCTTTGTGATAGTTTGAGATTCTGGATGTTTTTCTCGGTCTAATAAGAATACTAATTCCAATTGAATATCCTTTTTCCTATGCAGAATAGGAAGTAGTATTTGTAATTCCTTTATGCATGAGGCGCAGATAGGACTGAAAATTAGTGTGAGTTGCGTTTTTGCATCGGGGACTTCAATACTTAACTTTTGAACTTTGTTTAGGCTTGTAATTTGTGCTTCTTTTGAAAAAAGATACTGAGAGATGTTGTCATCATAAATAAGTTCATTGAATTTTCTTTGTAAGGAAAGATGTTTTGTATGGGTACTAATAAGTTGCTTTATTATCATATATATTGAAAGTATGGTTAAGGCTGTTATCATTAATCCAAGCAGATTATTAGGCTGAATTACTTTATATATATTTTTAATGTTTAGTGTACATATACTTAATGCAAATAGGTAAATAAAAACTATTTGTACGGATAGACAAAGGGTACACCATTTTTTTGCAATGTATTTTTGATAGTAGAGAGAATAGCATACATATCCGATGCAAAGGATCGAGAATAGATTGATGACTATTTGAGAAATACTAAATGGAAAAAGTAGTGTTACTATCAAAAGAAATGCAAAATACACAAATCCTACATCGCTCCAAGATATAAGACCGAGAAAGTATGCATCTTTGAAATCTAAGATAGATGAACAATCTATTTTGCTTTTATTTCCTGATGCAGAACATAATTTTTTTATATGAATATTGTTTTTGTCTATTTGTTCTATGAAGAGAAGTGTGGATGCGGATATTCCTCCTAAAATACCTATTAGATATAGATAAAATAGAATGCTTTGTTCTTGTTTTGAAATGAGTGTATAGATGAACGACAAAATAATGCAGAGAATTAAAAAAGGGAACCTTATTTGATTAATAAAGGTGTTGAATTTTTCCTTAAATGAAATTTTAATGTTGCCTTGTTTCTCATCTATTAAAAGAATATTGCCATCCCACATATGATCGAAATCTGTCCTGTCTATAGTTTCGATATTTCCTTCTACATCTATCATCTGAACATTGTCAGGAGTTATATTCGTGATAAAAAGGAATAAATCAACATTCGTAGTAATATGTGCAATGAATGGGCGTGGCAGATTTTGTAATTCTTCATAAGTTACATGCATAGCAAAGCTCTCTTTTCCCATTTGTTGTAGAATGTATTGCAGGGAAAGGAAACTAGGTGCATTCGGGTGCTCTTTTAATATTTGGAATAGCGCGCTAGAATAGTTACAGTTATATTGTTTTGCAATAATTTTCAATAAACTCCTTGCATTGTCTTTTATAATCTTACGATGTGCATTCATATTACAAATATTTATTCAAGGTTGCTTTTATTCGTTTGTCACTTGGTCTGGGGGCATTCATTTCTACCAACTTTCCGTTTTTATCAATTATGATATAGCGAGGAATTAGTCTTAGATTTATATCCTCCAGCATTTTGCAGTTTTTAGAATTCAGGATAAAATAGTTGGTTGCTATTGTTGATAGTTTTTCTTCCTGGACTGCTTTTTCCCAACTGTTTTCCGTATCATTGTATGCCAGATATACGAATACGGCATCTTTTCCCTCGTATTGTTTCCTTAATTCGCTCGCAGGCTCCATTTCTTTTCGGCAAGGTACGCACCAGCTTGCCCAAAAGTCTATATAGATAACTTTCCCTTTGTGTTTCTTTAATAGCTGCTGGAAATTGATTATATTGCCTTGGATGTCTTTCAGCAAAAGTTGGTTGGCATCTGCTGATAGATTATATTGTTCAACGAACTTGCTGTAAAGGATAGAGTCCCCTGTGATTTTGACATATTTATTGAGATAGGTGTTTAAATCTTCAGCAGAAAAGTTTTCTCCAATTTCATTAATACATCGCTGAAGCAAAATTTGCATGGATTTAGGTTGAAAGGGTTTTGCGGATAATTCATCAAAAGTCTGTCGCCAGTCGTAGTATGAGCTCTGCGATTCTATTATTCCCTTAACGTGATAATTAAAGAACCATAAGTAATAATCCAGAAATTCATAATAAGATGGATAACAGGTATATTCGTCCAAGATTTCTTGTTCCATCTTATGGTAGTATGTAGAATCTTTATTTAGCATCCGTTGCGATTCGTGTACTTTCAATTGCAACAAGTAGTTGCAGCGATTGTATATTTCATTTGTGATGAATCGTTGTTGTTTGAGAAAGTTGACTGTATCTATATATGCTTTTCTATAATCATTAAACATATTATGCAGAGAATCTAGTGGGCAATAATCTTTTATCCAACCTTCTATGTTTTGTGCTTGGGCGAAATCTATATTTTGGGCAATCCAAACCCAATCGCTTCCTAAACATGTTTTTGCTTCTAGCCCAGAATGTGTACGTCCTTTACGCAACTTATGGTTTATATTATATATATGGTTATATTTTGGATAATGTTTACTTTTTAAGAGAGGATAATCTAAAGAGTCCATAGAAATAATGATGGTATCTCCTTGATTAATAGAGTAATAGATGTATTCGAAATTCAAATAACTTAATGCAATTTCTTTATATTCTTTTGGGCAACTGAGGACTAGAGTATCGAAATCAATTTTAGGAGTATGACTTACGAAATTTCCCAGGTCGTTTATATAGGAGATTTTGGGCATGTCTATGTGGAAGAAACCTAATCCAGGAGTTTTGTATGGTTTGGGGTTATAATGGTTAAAGCATAAGACTATTTCTTTATTAATATCAGTCTCTTTGTACTCATTTCTTTGGCAAGAAATGTGTATACAGAGGAATATCGGTAGGACTATTCTACTAAACTTCATTAGTGTTGTTTTTTGACTTAAAGAATTTGGAGTCTATTTCAATAAGTAAAAAGAGAGTGCATAATACGTGTGTACAACACACCCTCCTTTTTCTGATCTTTTTCTTAAATTTTCGTTTTCAGTTTATTCCTAACATCTGTTAAGTAAGTGATTCATCTGATCAATTACTGAATCAAATGAATTATTCCAAATGTATAATGAATGGACTGATATTACGAGTTAACCGCAATACTTGGTGCTTCCACAACTGTCGCAGCACCAACGGGCTCCATTCCCTCCGCCGGCGAATGCAGCTAATGCTGTTGATTTTGATACATTGCAGATTCTTGTGTCTGTGGGCGATATTGCACCGCAAGTTCCGTTGCCGTTAAGACCACCACCTTTAATTGCTCTCATCTGGTTCTTGGTAAGAGCATTGTTTTTCAAATCATTAAAGTTCATAATTCTTAGATTTTAGTAAATTCTACTCTATTAAAGCTTTTCGACTCCGCTTATATTTAGTGCACAAATATCGTATTAATGCTATTGTTAAATTCTGTAATAGTTGTTCTGTTAGTACTATTTTAAAGAATAAATTCCCCTTCTAAAGAAATAGTATCTGAAACAACTTCTATAGAGTATGTTTCTGAATCCTGCCCTGTTAGATCGACAGAGATTACCGTTGGATTCATGTACTCTTGCGAATAAACAGTTTCACCAGTAGCTTCTTTAATAATCTTGATAGTGACGGTTGGCATCGCTTCTTCAAACGATACGGTTACTACCTTATTATATAGGTAAGCATACGCAATTTGTGGAATAAGACTTCTACTTATAGGTTTGTTCGGTTGTAAATTCTTTAGTGGAATTTCTCTTTCTGTATTGTTATATTCCACCATACTTCCTTTTTCCTGTGCTTGAATGGAGCAAACACTAATAAATGCAGTGATTAATATGATCAAAAGTGTTTTCATAAAATTATTTTTTTGATTATGTTATGTGTGCAAATTAAGAGATTGTTATTCATAAAAACAACTCTAAAAGTGTGTAGTTTTTGTGTAGTTTTGCTTTCTCAGATGTAGTTTCTGTGTAATGTGAGGTCTCTTTTCAGATAGAAGTGATAGCTTTGATGAAATTATCATTTTTGTCAAGTTGCATTTTCTTTTCAAGAATGCTACTCCGTCTTTTATATATGCTATTAGGGGTTCTGCTCAAAATGACTCCAAGTTCCTGTATGGAAAAGCCTGACAAGTGAATGCAACAAAAGAAAATATCTTTATCGGTCAGTAATGGAAAGTTCTTTTTCAGGTGTGAAGTATATTCGGGAATCAAACAATTAACCTCCTTTATTAATGACTTTTGATCATCGTTTGTTAATTCCGGTTTTTCTGTTGACTTTGCATTAATATCATTTTGATGATTCAATATGCTTTGTGCTTTCTTATAAAAAGCAGTTTCCTGTAATTGACCTTTTACTTTTTCTATATCTATTTCCATTGTTCTTATACTATCTTTTTCTGATGATACTTTCTTGCATTTATATTGTCTTATAAATAGGTAGCTCCCTACTATAAGTATGCCTATACTGATATATAATATCCATCTTTTTACGGGAAAATCAGATTTATATTGGGGTGGAGTAGGAGGATAAAACGCATTTGTCGACAATATATAGAGATTCTGATTGTGTGCACTATCTTGATAGGAGGAGTAAAGCCTTTCCAATTCCAGTGATTCTTCTAATTTATTTGACTTTTTTGCAATATCAGCAAGGCGCATATAAGCACTGGCTTTGGTGGTGTATTCTTGGGTATGCAAGGCTTTATTGAAATAGAACCGGGCAGAATCATATAGTTGGGCTTTATAGTAGGCGTCTCCTAATAGAAGATATCCTTTGGCATATAATGTAGTGTCAGTTAAGTGGGTGAAATTTTCTTTGGCGTATTTTATAGCCTCTTTACCTTTCTGCATTCTACTATACAAAGCACTTAAGGAAGATGCAATATTGGCTTTCAGCATATTGTTGGGAAAGTATTTTGTAAGTTCTGAGGCTTGTAATAGTAATGATTCAGCGTGCTGGTAATGTGCTTTTCCTTTTTCTATATTTATACTTCCGCGTTTGGATAAGGCTTCAACCAAGTTGATTGTGTCTTTCTGCAAGGTCGCTTGCTGCTGCATCAACTGATATATGGAATCCGCATTGTTATAATGGTTTTCTTGATAGTAAATGTTGCCAATATTATTATATATCAATGATAATAGTTTTGACCTTTCACTGTTCTTAGCATAATAGCTTGCATTTACATATAGGTTTAGTGCATGAGAATAGTTCCTTTGATCCCTTAAAACTCCTCCCCAATGGTAATACGCTTTCGCCTGCATCTGTACATCTCCAATAGAATCATAATACTGCACAGCCGTCCGTATCAGTGAATCATCCGTTTGTACAATGTAGTTTTTGTCTCTGGCTTGTGTCAGTAGCAGAGCATAGTAAGCGCGATCCGCGTGTACTGTCAGTTGTTGAGATTCTATGCTTTCCAGAATATGCAATGCACTGTCTGGATATTCTTCCATTAACGAATCTGCTTGTACTAACAGTATATTGTGATTGTGCTGTCGTGTACATGAGTTTAGTAAAAGAAAACTTATTAGCCATATTGTAACATAAATGCCCTGCTTCATTTTGATGAGTATTTGGTTAGTAGTATACAAAGGTATCTCTTTTGAGAAATATTACCAAGGCAACTGTATGTTTTTTGAGTTCTCTTTCTTCTTATCTTTCTCAACACGTTGAGAATCTTTTCTCACATAATTAAGAGTTTATTCTCATCGTATTGAGAAGAAACTCTCACCGTATTGAGAAAAGATTCTCTATAAAGGGAGAATACTTTCTTTATAAAGCTTCTATTTGCTTCTTATCTGTTATCCGAGGATACTAATAAATACTTCAATTCGGCCAATTGATAAACGCTTGGCATATAGTGTCCGTTGACAATAACCGCTGGTGTATGACTGATATTATTTCGCTCACAATATTCTTGTTGCTGTCTCCAAAGTAGCTGTGCAACGTCATTGATGTAGTATTTCTCTACACCCGGTATTTCCTGAATCTCGAACCATTCCTCCAGTAAATAAGTAGCCTTTTCCCAACCTTCGGAGAGATAGGCGGAGAGAATTGTCTGTGCAATATGTGCTCCCAGACGATCATTGGTGTATATGACTAATGAGATGGATATATCCGCTGAGATCTCCCGAATGTGGTGGTGAACTTTGGCGCATGCCTTGCAGTTGGGATTCACAACTACCATCAGTCTGTCTTTTGTATGATCGGCAGAATTGTGTAAAGCTATATCAGGATGGATCATCGTTCTGACTTTAGGCTTTAACGCCAGTAGCTTCTGGAAAGTGATTGGATTGAGTAGACCGGATAATTTGACCTTCATGAAACGCTTCTCCTTGTCTGAAGAAACAAGTGCTTTTGCCTGTATCCAGAATATCAGGCAGATAACGCTGACTGCAATCATAGAAAAGAGAATCCGGATGGAAAATCTCCATTCAAAGTTATTCCGTATGATATAAAGCGATGCTGCTGTCAGCCAGACCGAGAAGGTGGTGAGCATACAAAATAGACAGGCTTTATGAATAAAGAATATCTGATATATAATAGAGTATAGCGTAAATGCAATTGCTATGAAAACAGACAGGGCAGCCAAAAAATGAAACTCTTCGGGACAGACGGCTGTGAAGAAGAACATAGTGGTGAAATACATCCACGATAGCTCTCCAATTCCTATTCCTGCAATACTTGCACCCTTGGATTTGAGTACTTCATTGCAATCTATAACTTTACCTATATGGCAGAAACGGTGTAGAAAATGATGGTCTACCATTTCTTTGTATAGGATTATAGTAGAAATGAGAATACCGCAAGTTAATGCAGAGAGATAGAGTGGTAATCCGGGGGGATAATTTCTGCTCCAGATTGAAGAAAAAACTAAGAGGACAGATATGATCCCGGCAATTAGTATTCTGTGTTGCCGACACATATAATTAATATTTTTGATCAGGCAATGAGATTCACAGATGGTTTCCCGAGTGGTTTCACCCAACAGGACAACTCCTGTCCATTGGTGAATAAATAATTTTCTACTTATGGGCATGTGGCTGACTTCGGAAGTAGTGATAATGAGCCGATCCTGTTCTATCTTTTCAACAAGACAGAATGTAGAATGGCTTGTTTCCAATTGGGTAATGAACGGGCCGTGCAGCTTCTCCAGATATTGGGGTTGAAGTTGGTAAACTACGTTCTTTACATGAAGTGCATCTAAAGCGTCACTAATACCTTGCATGGTGTTGCCCAACGGATTGTCGAGCAGACGGCATATAGTAGTCCTGCTCACTTTTACGGTCAATGACCGTAAAAAGTGATGGACTACTTCACTGGTGGCATAATCATCTCCCAGCATAGTCTGAATTTATAGTTAAAGTTTAGGTTAGGTTCTTTGTTAAAGAGTAAAGTATCCGCTTAAGCGAATTTCATCTGATACAATCTCTATCTGATATTCTCCGGAATTTTCTGCACTTACATTGATTGTGATAAGTGTAGGCATGGAATAAATCTCAGAATAAATGACTGCTCCTGTAGAAACATTTGTAATGGTAATACTTGCAGAAGGCAAATCCTTGTTGAAAACTACAGTGACTATATCACTATCGACATAGGCACTGGCGGGCTGGATGATGATGCTCCGAGCTATAGGACCACCTTCTTTAGATCCTACCGGGTCTAAGGGAATCTCCCTTTCATCATCATCGGCAAATGAAAAACGATCCTGGGCTTGCAATGAAATACTGCCCAATACTACAGTTAATACAAAAAATGCAAATAATAACTTTTTCATAAGATATACTTTTAATTTGTTACGACGGCAGCAAATTTAGAGAGAAATTATCCAATGAGAGTGTATAAAAAGTGTAGAAATGTAGGGAAAAGGTTCTATAATCTGGAATTTGCTCTTATTTTTATAGAAGTTTCTCCAGAATATCACGAAGTGACATTGATTTATCGGTGTATTTCATTTTCTGTTCTAATATTTTCTTAGTCTTTTTATATATGGCATCTCTGCTACATTCCATAATATATCTGAAATGGCTGGTAGGTATGTCTGTCAGATATAGACAGCAAAGGTGTATTTCATCTTGCGACAGGGGATATTTTGTAGCAAGACGGATAGTTATGTTATTCCAGCGTATATCAGTTTCTGCAATTAGCTGCCTCCAATCTTCTTCATCGAAATACTCGCTCGATTTATCTGTTTTCTTATATGATTGGATGATTCGTTTCATTTTTACATATACTTCAGAGTGTTCATAGGATTCTTTAAGTAATGCTTGACGTTCTGTTTTTAAAGTGTATAGTTCTTCTTCTAGGATTTGTTTTTCTGTTTGGCTGTAGTTATGTAGGGCGATCTCTTTTTGTAGAAAGTTGATTTGCTCATTTTTCTGTTGAAGCAGTTCTTCTGTCTGCTTGTTTATTTCTATTTCTTTTCGTTTGAAGTTGATTACTTCTTTTTTGTGTCTTTTCCATAATGCGAGAAATAGTGTCAAGAAAATCACTATTCCTATGGCTATATAATAATAAACTTGATCTAAGTTTGCTTTGAATTCTGATTGTTTGCGCTGTATTAGTATATTTTTCTCAGCTGTAACGATTTCAGCACTCTGTTGCTTTTGTTGGGCGCTATCCAGATAAGAAGAGTATTTTCTTTCCATCTCAAGTGCCTTTTCCAATAATCCCTGCTTTTTGGCAATATCAGCTAAACGCATATAGGCACCTGCTTTGGTATAGTGGTCTTCGCTATGAAGGCTTTTATTTAAGTAAATTGAGGCGGAATCATATTGAGATATTTTGTAATAAGCGTCACCCAAAACCAGATAGGCCCTGTCCAGTGCATTTGAATTATCTTGATTGTTGATATTGAGTTTTGCGAATTCAACAGCTTTTTCCCCCATGTTCATACGTCCGTATAATAGACTTAATGAATAAGCTGTTTTGGCTATCATACTTCTTTGATTCATGTTACATGAAATATTGAAAGCATGGAGTATTTTTTCTTCTGCTTTTTGATAGCATTCTCTTCCTTTTCTTATGTTTATCATCCCTCGTTGGGATAGTGCATCAGCCCAAAGGATAGAGTCTTTCTCCAATATTGCTAATTTTTCTGTTATTTGATAGATTGAATCGGCTTGTTCATTTAATCTTTGTAAATAGTATAAATAGGCTATATTGTTGTATATATGCCCTGTTAAACTATTGTCAAAGATTCTTTTTGAATAGGTTATGGCTTTAAAGAATTCTTTTAGAGCTTCTGGATGATCGTCTTTGTTTCTCCAAATGCATCCTAAATAATAATGTGCCCTTGCCTGCATGGCTGTATTTTTAGTGGAATCATAATATTGCACTGCAATACGTATTAGAGAATCCTCAGTTTGATGGATGAAATTCTTGTCTTTGACTTGTGTCAATAATAGTGCATAATATGCGCGGTCGGCTGCTAAGTGTAATCCCTTTGGTTGAATACCCTGTAAGAAATGTAAGGCGCTGTCAGGGAACTTTTGTATGAGAGAATCGGCTTGTACAAGTTGGATGTTCGGGCTGGAACGAGTACAAGCCGCTAATATACAAGATGCAAGTAATAACATAGCTAAGATAGTGGTTTTCATTGATTTATCATTTGTTGTTGCAGCCTGCAAAAGTACCCGTTTCTGGTGATAAAACAATGTAATGTAGGTGTGGAAAATAAACAACCCCTATTCCTGAAAATAAATCAGAAATAGGGGCTTATTAATTTTAGGTGTATTTTTTATCAGGTATGTAGTTCCAATACAAAACGGCACCCCTTGGTATAACTGCTGTCCAGCGTCAGGCTACCATTCATTTTAGTAGCAATTAGAGAACAGATAGGTAGTCCCAAACCGTCACCTTCTGTAAGGTCTTTCACTTTGGTGAAAGGCTTGAATAGGTCTGCTTGTTCTTCTTCGGCAATGCCGGTTCCTGTGTCGCTTATGATGAACTGATGAGTGTGTGCTCCACGTTTTTTGAAGTCCAACCAGATTTTACCACCTTCGGGAGTAAACTCGGCGGCATTGTTCAGCAAGTGGAGAAGAATGCGTTCAAGTTGTTCCGGATTCGTTTTTACACTGAGCTTCGGTGCATTGACGGCAGTAGTTATGTCTGGTTTCAAGCCGCTTTTAATCTTATCCATAACACTTTCGCAGAAAGTATTGATGCTGATTTCACGCATTTCGTAAGCCTCTGATAAGGTATTTTCCAAGTCAGACAGCTCTTGAATGTGTTCTGCAAAACCCTTCAGGGCACGAACGCCCGGTTGCGTTCCATCCAGAGTATTCAGGGTTGGCTCCATTTGTGCTGAGATATTCTGGATAAACTGGGTTTTCAGTTCATTGTGCTCGTTCGCAATCTGGATGGCTTTCTTTTGCTTCCGGGTAAGGAGAACGAAACGCAGCAATACGATGCCGGCCAGTACTAATACAGCAGCAAGGAGTCCGGCGAGGATGCAAAGACCAATGATGATGTACTGCTTGGCGGAGAGAGAGCTGTCTTTCTCTTCGATAGTTTGCAGGCTCTCGTCATACTTCCGTTTCAGAACATTCAGTTCATCCTGGGCGGTAAGTGCTTTTACAGAATCCGTCCAAAGAATGTACTTGTCGTAAGTGCGGGCCACCAGTCCGGCATTATTTGCTTTGCGGGCAATGTCGATCAATGTCTTATAAGACTCGTCTACTTTAGCGTAGTTTTTCTGTTCCTTATATTGACCGATCAGGCGGTTGATATAGGCATCTCCTTGCGAATTCATGCCGAAAGTATAATAATAATTGGCCTGAGTATAGAGCAAATCATTATTGAGAGAGTCATTTTTGGCTGCTTTAGCAGTTTCTTCCAGCTTGGTCAGTTGCTCTTTGGCTCGGGCAGGGTTCTTAAGGTTGATGTACATTTGCAGGCGCTCCTTATTGATACGGAAGCGCAGATCCGGCATAGCCTTGCCACTTTTCTGTTCGCCTCCTGTAACCAATAGTTCCGCACCGCGCAACAGCTCGAAAGCTTCCTTATAATAGTTTTCCCGATGATAGAGGGCACTGGCGTTAACACCGCACTCTACAGCTTTGTCATACTTTTCTTGCGAGGAGAAAGCATTGTAAGCTTGCAGGAAAAGGTAACGGGCTTTAATATATTCTTTTTGTTTCAGGTTAGTTTGTGCCTGTTGCATTAGCTCATCGGCGCGGCTGGTGCTTTGCGCGAAAGTCACTGTGCTTAAACACAATACGAGAGATAGAATGAAAGCAAATTGTTTCATGAGCATAACTATTTATATGAATTTGCAAGCAAAAGTAAAATAATCTTTTAGTATTTGAAACTACTTCCGCCTAAAAATTCACGTAATAATGAGGTAAACGGTATTTCTTTGTCTTGTATGGGTGTAAAATATTTGATGAACTTCAACAAACGGTACGCTTCGGCATACTCAGGGCAGTTGCGAGGCACACTGGTCAATATGGGTTCGGCATGGCAGCGCAGTACGGCAAATTCAAACAACAGTGCGGAGTTGAACATCACATCAGCATTTTCCTGATAAGGGAATATCCATTTGTCTTCTCCGGCTCGTACACTGGGCCAGCGGGAAATGGTTTCCCGTGCCGAGTAGCCGCGGTAGTTGAAGTCTCGGATAATACGGCGCAACAAACGGTTGTCCGTAGTGGGAATCCAGTTATGGTCGTCCAGGGAAATAGTAGTCAGGGCGGACACATAGATTTTGTATTTATTCTCTGCCGGTATTTGCGGGGTGAGTTCAGGATTCAGTGCATGAATACCTTCCAGAATAAGGATGGTATGCTCGTCTATCCGTAACTTGTCACCTTTATATTCACGCTGCCCGGTGGTGAAGTTGAAACTCGGCAAGTCTATTTCTTCACCTCTTAACAGAGCTTTCAGGTCTTCCTCAAACTTTTTGAGATCGAGTGCGTAAAGTGATTCGTAATCATAATCGCCATTCGCATCTCTTGGGGTATCTTCCCGGTTCACAAAGTAATTATCCAAGGCTATAGGATATGGGCGAAGTCCGTTCGTCATAAGCTGTACGGAAAGACGTTTGCTGAAAGTGGTCTTACCCGAAGAAGAGGGACCGGAGATAAGTACCAGTTTCACACGATTGCCATTTTCACCACGGTGATAAATATCATCGGCAATTTGGGCTATCTTTTTTTCTTGCAGTGCTTCGGCTACGTTGATCAGGTCGGTGGCATGCCCCTGTTCACAGGCAAGATTGAAGTCTCCTACATTGCCCAATCCCATGATGTAGTTCCAACGGAGATGTTCTTTGAAGACATCGAGCATTTTTTCTTGCTTGACAACTTCTTCCAAAACATTGGGATTTGCTTTGTTGGGTATGCGCAGTAACAAGCCATCGTAGTATTTTACGATATCGAACAGCCAGATAAAACCGGTACTGGGTAACAGGTTACCATAATAATAGTCGATGGTGTCGCCTAACGAATAATAATAGGTATAGATAGAACCTGAGGTTTCCAGTAGTTTCACTTTGTCCGTCATTCCCCGTTCATTGAAGATGCGTACTGCTTCGGTGGTATGACATTCTGTGCGGCGGTATGTGATATTTTCATCTATGATTTCCTGCATACGCTTTTTAATGGCGGATACATCTTCCAGGGTAATTGGGCGTCCGATGCGGAGATTGCAAAAATATCCTTTGGAGACAGGGTGTTCTACAAAAAGTTTGCCATCGGGAAACAGTTCGCTGACAGCTTTATAAAGTACGAAACAAAGGCTGCGTACGTATGTCCGCAAGCCGGATGAGTCGCGTATATCGAGGAATTCTACATCTTTATTATTATATACCCGGAAATTCAATCCTTCGGACCGGTTATTAACTTTCGCACTGACAACCTGATAGGGAAAATTAAGATTAAAACCGTAATAAATATCCAAAAGTGAACTCCCGATGGGGAATTCTTTAGAAATATTATTATTTTTGCAACAAATTTGTAACATGTGTTTCATGACGTCTCCTTTTTAGGTGATTAATACGTTAAATATAGATATAATAACAGATGTGGCATAAAACCTTCTAATTAATTAAAGATGGAATATTCTTTTTATGATTTTTTAAAGCTGCTTGGCTCACTGGCATTATTCTTGTACGGAATGAAGATAATGAGTGAAGGACTTCAAAAGTTTGCCGGCGACAGGCTCCGGAAAATTCTAACGGCAATGACTACCAACCGGGTAACCGGGGTGCTGACGGGTGTGCTGATCACAGCACTGATTCAATCTTCTTCTGCAACTACCGTTATGGTGGTGAGTTTTGTAAACGCCGGACTACTCACTTTATCCCAATCCATTGGTGTAATAATGGGAGCCAATATCGGTACTACCGTTACAGCATGGATTATCTCGGCATTAGGCTTCAAAGTTGATATAGCCGCTTTCGCACTTCCTCTACTTGCCTTTGGCATCCCTCTTCTCTTCTCTCAAAAAAGTCATCGTAAGTCTATCGGTGAATTTATTTTCGGTTTCTCTTTCCTTTTTATGGGACTTTCTATGTTACAATCCAATGCACCGGATTTGAAAGCAAATCCGGAAATGCTGGCTTTTGTACAAAGCTATACCGATATGGGATATATTTCTATTCTGTTGTTTGTGTTTATTGGTACTATTTTGACTATGGTTGTGCAGGCATCGGCAGCGACGATGGCTATTACGCTTATCATGTGTGCCAATGGATGGATAAGCTTTGAATTGGGGGCGGCATTAGTATTGGGCGAGAATATCGGTACTACTATTACTGCCAATCTTGCTGCTTTAACCGGTAATACGCAGGCGAGGAGGGCTGCATTGGCTCACCTGGTATTCAATGTCTTCGGTGTTATCTGGGTGCTCTGTCTCTTTACACCGTTCACGAGTGGTGTATCGTGGTTTGTGGAAAACGTGATGGGAACGAAAGATCCTGCTGTAGCCGTTTCATTTAAGTTATCAGCATTCCATACTTGCTTTAATATCTGCAATGTATTGATCCTTATCTGGTTTGTGAGACTGATAGAGCGTACTGTTTGCGCTATTATTCCACAGAAAGAAGCCGACGAGGAATATCGTCTCCGCTTTATCTCCGGTGGTATGCTTTCTACAGCGGAGCTTTCCATATTGCAGGCACGCAAGGAAATTCACCTCTTTGCAGAGCGCACTCATCGTATGTTCAATATGGTGCAAGATTTGCTGCATACGGATAAAGACGACGATTATAATAAGCTGTTCAGCCGTATCGAGAAATATGAGAATATCAGCGATAATATGGAATTGGAGATAGCCAATTATCTGAACCAGGTGTCCGACGGACGTTTGAGTTCAGAAAGTAAGCTGCAGATTCGTGCCATGCTTCGTGAGGTCACGGAAATTGAAAGTATTGGTGATAGTTGCTATAATCTTGCTCGTACTATCAATCGTAAACGTCAGACCAATCAGGACTTCACAGAAAAGCAATATGATCATATTCACTTTATGATGAAACTGACGGATGATGCGTTGGCACAAATGATTGTCGTTGTGGAACGCTCCGACCACCAAAGTATTGACGTGAATAAGTCATTCAATATTGAGAATGAAATTAATAACTATCGCAATCAGCTGAAGAATCAGAATATTCTGGATGTAAATAATAAAGAATATGATTATCAGATGGGCGTTTACTATATGGATATTATCGCAGAGTGCGAAAAGCTGGGCGATTATGTGGTAAATGTAGTAGAAGCAAGTAGTGATGTAAAAGAAAAGAAAGCGTCTTAAGACGCTTTCTCAAATTCTTCTTTTCCGACTCCACATAGCGGGCAAACCCAATCTTCAGGAAGGTCTTCAAACGATGTTCCCGGCTCAATGCCGTTTTCCGGATCGCCCATTTCGGGATCGTAAACGTAGTCACAAACTGTGCAAATGTACTTGTCCATAAAACTATTTTTTAGGTTTTCTTTATAAATAACAATAAATACCGCTCTTTTGTTTCCGGTTTTGATTTGAAAGAGATATATTTGTTTCGTTTTTATTGTAAATGAACTCTTTATGACGATACTAATTCTGATCGGTATGGCGGTACTTGTGGGAGTATTGCTATTGTATGTGTTTGAACTCGGTAGAAGTAGACGTCTGCTGCTTAAAGCAGGAAACGCCAGAAAAGCATTGCGCAGCTCAGAAGAACTGTTTCGTTCCATTATGCAAAATGTTCATGCTTTTATTCTTTTGATAAACAGGGATTTTGTTGTTACCCGGACAAACTATTATGATATCACCAAAGCCCGTAAGCCGGAAGGTAGATTACCCCGTGTAGGAGATTTGCTGCGTTGTAATAACGCATTGTCCGCCGAAGGAGGATGCGGAACGCATGAACTTTGCGGCAGTTGCCCTATCCGGAGAAAGATAGAAGAGACTTATCGTGCAAAAAGTAGTTTTACAGACTTGGAGGCTACACTCAATATACGGGATAGGCGAGGAGAGGTATCTGAATGTGATACGTATGTTTCCGGCGAATATATGGAGATAGATGACAAGGAAGGCATGGTAATTACTGTACATGATATTACACGCTTGAAGAAAGCAGAAGTGGAATTGCATAAAGCCCGTGAAAAAGCGGAGAATGCAGATCGTTCCAAATCTGCTTTTCTTGCTAATATGAGCCATGAGATACGTACGCCACTGAATGCTATCGTCGGCTTTTCCGAATTGCTGGCTTCTGCCGGTACGGAAGAGGAGAAGACACAGTTTTTGGAAATAGTTCATTCTAATAACGAGTTATTGCAGCAATTGATTGCTGATATTCTTGACCTTTCTAAAATAGAAGCAGGTACATTGGAGTTTACGTTCTCTGAGGTGGACGTCAAGCAACTGATGCTTGATATAGAACAATTGTTCCGTATGAGACTGGAAGATAAAGCTGCTGTTATCCAGATTATCAGAGAAACTCCTGCGGATGAATGTATTATGTATACAGATAGAAACCGCTTGCAACAGGTTATCTCCAATTTTATGACCAACGCGGTGAAGTTTACGGATGAAGGTAGCATTACTTTGGGCTATAAATGTTGTACAGAGGGGCTTTACTTTTACGTAAAAGATACCGGTAGCGGTATTCCGGAAGACAAGGTTAATCATATTTTTGAACGCTTTGTTCGGGTGGAACAGAATAAAAAAGGTACTGGTCTGGGATTGGCTATTTGTGAAATGATTATCCGTAAACTGGGGGGGAAGATTGGTGTGGAATCTGAATATGGTAAGGGATCTACATTCTGGTTTATACTTCCGATCAATGGTCGTCAGATTAAGGAACAGGGCACAGAGATTGATGGTAAGACTAACCTATAAAAAGATTTAATAACATTCGGTATCCCAAATTAATATTGTACTTTTGTGGCTCTTAATTAAAGCTAACAATTTGCATGACTGCAATGAAGGATGATTTTTATCATGGCGGACTTACTGACGACGAAGTAAGAAAAAGCCGCGAGAAGTACGGAGTCAATCTGTTAACGCCTCCCAAGCGTCCCTCCCTATGGAAGTTATATCTTGAAAAGTTTGAAGACCCTGTTGTCAGGGTGCTTTTAGTTGCTGCACTATTTTCTTTGATCATCTCGATCGTAGAGAATGAATATGCCGAAACAATCGGTATTATTGCCGCCATATTGCTGGCTACCGGAATCGGCTTCTTCTTTGAATATGATGCTAATAAAAAATTTGATTTGCTGAATGCGGTCAATGAGGAAACTTTGGTGAAAGTTATCCGTAATGGTCGCGTGCAGGAGATTCCCCGGAAAGATGTGGTAGTAGGAGATATTATCGTTCTGGAAACAGGAGAAGAAATTCCTGCTGACGGTGAACTGCTGGAAGCTATTTCTTTGCAAATCAATGAATCCAATCTGACAGGTGAACCTGTAGTTAGTAAAACGACTGTAGAAGCAGATTTTGATGAAGAAGCTACATATGCTTCCAATCGTGTGTTGCGTGGTACTACGGTTGTAGACGGTCATGGAACAATGCGTGTGCTCAGTGTGGGGGATGATACGGAAATCGGAAAGGTAGCCCGGCAGAGTACGGAACAGAGTACGGAGCCTACTCCGCTGAACATACAGCTTACCAAGCTTGCCAATCTGATTGGTAAGATCGGTTTCTCGGTAGCCGGATTGGCATTTGCCATTTTCTTTATTAAAGATGTAATACTGGTATATCCTTTCTCTACTCTCCATACTTTTGCAGACTGGCTTCCGGCATTGAAAGCTACCTTGCAATACTTTATGATGGCAGTAACCCTGATTGTGGTTGCAGTGCCCGAAGGGTTGCCGATGAGTGTGACATTGAGTCTGGCATTGAATATGCGCCGTATGCTTTCTACCAACAATCTGGTTCGGAAAATGCATGCTTGCGAGACGATGGGTGCCATCACTGTGATTTGTACGGATAAGACAGGTACATTGACTCAAAATCTGATGCAAGTTTATGAACCGAGTTTCTATGGTTTGAAAAATGGCGGAGAAGTCGGTGAAGATGATATCAGCAAATTGGTGGTGGAAGGTATTAGTACCAATTCTACAGCTTTTCTGGAAGAGATAGCCGAAGGTGAAAAACCGAAAGGAGTAGGGAATCCGACAGAGGTAGCCTTGCTTTTATGGTTGAACAGCAGGAACAGGGATTATCTGGAATTACGTGAGAATGCTCCGGTTGTGGATCAGTTGACTTTCTCTACCGAACGTAAATTCATGGCGACTTTGGTGAAGTCTCCTTTGATGGGTAAGAAGGTATTGTACGTGAAAGGTGCTCCTGAAATTGTTTTAGGCAAATGTAAAGATGTTATTCTGGATGGCAAACGGGTCGATGCGGTAGAGTATCGCTCTACGGTAGAAAAACAATTGCTGGGTTATCAGAACATGGCGATGCGTACCCTTGGTTTTGCTTTCAAGATCGTAGAAGATACGGATACAAGAGATTGTGTGGAATTGGTTGCCGATCATGATTTGTCATTCCTGGGTGTGGTTGCTATCAGTGATCCTATTCGTCAGGATGTGCCTGCGGCGGTATCGAAATGCCAGTCGGCCGGTATCGATATCAAGATTGTAACGGGAGATACACCGGGTACGGCTACGGAAATTGCACGCCAGATTGGTCTGTGGAAACCGGAAGATACGGAACGTAACCGGATAACAGGTGCTGCCTTTGCGGAACTGGCAGATGAAGAAGCACTCGACCGTGTGATGGATCTGAAAATTATGTCGCGTGCGCGGCCTACAGATAAGCAACGCCTGGTACAGTTGTTACAACAAAAAGGTGCGGTGGTAGCCGTAACGGGAGACGGTACGAATGATGCCCCTGCATTGAACCATGCACAGGTGGGTCTGTCTATGGGTACGGGAACGTCAGTGGCCAAGGAAGCCAGTGATATAACTCTGCTTGACGATTCTTTTAATAGTATCGGCACTGCCGTGATGTGGGGACGTTCGCTGTACAAGAATATCCAACGTTTCATCGTTTTCCAGTTGACTATTAATTTTGTGGCCTTGCTTATCGTTTTGCTTGGCTCATTGATAGGTACGGAATTACCGCTTACTGTAACTCAAATGTTATGGGTAAATCTTATTATGGATACTTTTGCCGCTTTGGCTCTGGCTTCTATTCCGCCCAGCGAGAGTGTCATGCAAGAGAAGCCTCGCAGTAGCAATGACTTTATTATTTCGAAAGCCATGCGCTCCTATATTTTAGGTGTAGGTGGTGCTTTCCTGATTATACTCATGGGAATGTTGTACTGGTTTAATCATGCCGAGGGCGGTATGACACCGGAACGCCTGACCATATTCTTCACATTCTTCGTGATGCTGCAATTCTGGAACCTTTTCAATGCGCGTGTGTTTGGTACTACAGACTCCGCTTTCAAAGGGATTTCCAAATCGTATGGTATGGAACTGATAGTACTTGCTATCTTAATAGGACAGTTCCTTATTGTACAATTCGGTGGTGCCGTATTCCGTACTGTGCCGCTTGATTTAGTCACTTGGGTGATTATTATTGCTTCCACTTCACTGGTATTATGGGTGGGTGAGGCGATACGTTTCATCCGACGTTTAACTCAGAAGTAAAATGAAAGAAAAAGGAATTAAAAACCTTATTATTGATTTTGGCGGTGTGTTGATCGACTTGGACCGTCAGCGTTGTATCGAGAATTTTGCAAAGTTAGGCATGCCTAATGTAGAGGCTATGCTTGATGTTTGTCATCAGCAAGGTTTCTTCTTGCAGCATGAAAAAGGATTGATTACCAGTGCGGAGTTCCGGAATGAGATCCGCGAGCAAATAGGGAAGATTGTGACCGATGCCCGTATAGATGCTGCCTGGAATAGTTTTTTGGGAGGTATTCCTACCTATAAATTGGATTTGTTGTTGAAACTGCGTGAGAAATATGTGGTCTATCTGTTGAGCAACACCAATGAAATTCACTGGAAGTGGTCGTGTAAGCATGCTTTCCACTACAAGGCTTTCCAGGTAGAAGATTATTTTGAGAAGATTTTCCTTTCTTATGAAATGAAGATGGTAAAGCCAGACGTTGCTATTTTTGAGAAACTGTTGGAAGAAACAGGCATAGATCCGAGAGAGACTTTCTTTATAGATGATTCTGCCGAGAATTGCCGTGTGGCGGAAACATTGGGTATTTCTACCTATACGCCGAAAGCATGTGAAGACTGGAGCCATTTATTTAGTTGAGAGTTGAGAATTGAAAATTGAGAGTTAAAATGCAGTTGCTTCGTAACATACCGGAAGTGCTTCCTCAGCCTTGTGTTGCTACCATAGGCTTTTTTGACGGAGTGCATCGAGGACATCGCTACCTGATAGAACAGGTGCGTGAAGCAGCTGTTGCATGCGGTTTTGCTTCGGGGGTGGTGACTTTTCCGGTGCATCCGCGCAAAGTTGTGCAGCCGGAGTATCGCCCCGAACTACTGACTACATATGAAGAAAAGGTTTCCTTACTTGCTGAAACCGGTTTGGATTACTGCATGATGCTTGATTTTACTCCTGAAATTGCTATATTGTCGGCACGGGAGTTTATGCTTTTCCTTCGTAATCATTATAACATACGTGCTCTTGTCATAGGCTACGACCATCGTTTCGGACACAACCGTAGCGAAGGGTTTGATGACTATGTGCGCTATGGACAGGAATTGGGGATAAAAGTTATTCTTGCGCGTGCATATATAAATAAGGAGACTACGGTAAGTTCCTCTGTCATCCGCCAACTGTTATTGGAAGGTAATGTTTCGGAAGCGGCCGATTGTCTGGGTTATGATTACTTTTTGAATGGCTCGGTGGTAAGCGGTTATCGCGTCGGACGTAAAATAGGTTTCCCCACCGCAAATCTTCGGGTGGATGATCCTGATAAATTGGTTCCTTCCGATGGGGTATATGCTGTCCGTGTCATTGTTGCGGGGCAGACTTATGGCGGTATGCTTAGTATCGGCTACCGTCCTACAATGGCTAATGGCACCGACCGTAGCATTGAAGTGAATATCTTTAATTTCCATTCGGACATTTACGAACAGCATATTCGCCTTTTTTTTGTCCGCTACCTGCGCTCCGAATTGAAGTTCGATTCCATAGACGAACTAATTGCTCAGCTCCATAAGGATGCTGAAAATGCTTCCCGCTATCTTTAATATCCGTAAAGAATAGTCTTTTACCTCTATATTTTTTGCATTATTATCGAAAAATATACTTATTTTATTGTTTTTCGATAAATATTTTCTGTTTTTCTTGTTAGTCTCAAAAAATACCTTTTTATTTGCATATCGAAAAACGATAAATTATTATTGAATAACAAAACATATAAAGGTTGACGATTATGAAAAAGGCATTTATGAGTATCTCTTTGTTAGTGATTTCCCTCTCCATGTTGATGGCAGTTCTTTGTGGTATAGGAGCTACAGTTTGATGGTTTAATAGAGAAAATATATCTTTGTAGACTCTAAAAGGACAACAACGATGAAAACTGCAATAAAACTGGCTTTTATCTACTTGGCGATGCAAATTCTCGGGGCATTGGCAGTGGGGCCGTTTACTATGATTTATGCGTACGTAAAATACGGTACTATAGACAGAGCAAATGAATTTGCTTTAGCTCCTACTCTGCTGGCAGGATTTGTTTTTATGCTGATCTATTTATGGAAAAAAGGTTATCTGACGAAAGATAAGCAATTGTATTCACCTGTGTCTGCAAGCTATTTATTCTGGAGTGCCATAATGGGGATTTCCATGATTTACCTGATTGACTTTCTAATGTCTCATCTCACATTTTTGCCTGACTGGCTGAGTAATACTTTTGACTTACTGCAATCCGGTTGGCTAGGTATTCTTTGTGTAGCTATATTGGGACCCATTTTGGAGGAGCTGCTATTTCGTGGAGCAGTCACTAAAGTTCTTTTGAAAAAGTATAATCCGTTGACAGCTATTCTGATATCCGGTTTGATATTCGGTATCTTTCATATGAATCCGGCACAGGTGGTAGGAGCGACGCTGATCGGTTTTATTCTTGCATGGATCTATTACAAGACACATAGTCTGATACCTTGTATCTTGATTCACATTATGAACAACAGTCTTTCTGTTTATCTTGCTCTCAAATTTCCGGATGTGGAATATAGCAGTGAATTGATTGGAGAAAAAGCTTATCTGACAGGTCTCGTAATTACTTTCCTTTTGTTTATATTGTCCTGGCGAATGATGAATTCCTATAAATTATCTAATACAACTATTGAAGTATGAAAAGAAGATTGAATATTCTTTGCGTGATCGTATTACTTGTGCTGGGTTATTCGGTTTTAGAGACTACTTATTATGTCGGCTTGGGTATTAAAACCGGGATCGAGAAAGGTATTGACTCCAAGATTGATGCAAAAGCTAAAGAAGAGATTAGCAATGTGCAAGTCGTGCAGCTGGTACCAAAAGATTTGGGTGGAGATATCTTGATTGACTCTGTTTACAATGAGAAATCCGGTAAATATGTGCCTGCTGCTTACGGACAAATGATTGTAAGTGTGAATACTCAACCGAGTGTCTTATCAAGAATTGTTTCTCTCCTGATTCTTATTGTAAACTATGTTGCTATTGTCTGGGCTGTAGTACTTTTTATCCGTCTTATTGTGTCAATTAATAAATCCGACATATTCAACTGGAAGAATGTCCGCCGGCTTAGACGTTTAGGAGTACTGCTTATTATTGGTTTTGTATGTACCTTCCTTCTTGCGTTTCTGAGTTTTCATAACGTGGAAAAGGTCTTTTCAGTGACAGGTTATTCATTGAGTATGGCAGATATGGTGCATATTACTTCGCTGGTATTGGGGATTTCGGCCTTGATTGTGGCAGAAGTATTTGCTATTGGACTGAAGATGAAGGAAGAACAGGATTTGACGATTTAAATAAAGGTGAGTTATGAAAAAAATTAGAATATTAGCTTTATTGGTGATAGTAGTGTTCGTTGCCGAAGTGATAATGTCAAACGGAACAGCCGATTTCAGACGTGGCTGGAACAGTGCAGGTAATAGTAGGGAACTTAAATTCTCAACCGTAGATATTTCGATTAAAGCTGAAAAAAACATAGCAGTTGATTCCTTGTTTAATAGTGTCATTCAACAGAATGTACCTTGCAGGATGTCTTCTCTGGAGACGGAAATACAACCGTCATTTATTAATAAACTGATTTTGATGTTGGCTTTTCCTCTTGTACTTTTTGCTCTTTATGGATTTTATTGTATGATTAGGGTGGTTATTTCAGTGAGCCGTGGGAAGGTATTCACACGCGAAAATGTAAACCGCATGCATCTTTTTGTCTATTCGATAATACTCCTCGGCATTTGTATGGAGACTTACGAATATCTTCTGCACAAGGATGCTGTATCCCAGATTCAGTTTAGTGGTTATGAGCTGACATCTTATGCGTTAACGTTCTCTTGGTTCTCGTACTTGATACTGGCATTGTTTACCGAGATATTTGCCGTGGGTGTGAAGATGAAAGAAGAACAAGATCTGACCATTTAATCCTAACTTTGATAAAAGTGATTTATATGATTATAGTAAACCTTGATATAATGATGGCTCGGCGAAAGATATCTTTAGGAGAGCTGGCCGAAAAGGTGGATATTACACCCGCTAATTTATCTATTCTGAAAACGGGAAAAGCGAAAGCTATCCGTTTTTCTACACTGGAGGCTATTTGTAAAATTCTGGATTGCCAACCGGGAGATATTCTGGAATATCAGGAAGGAGACGAATAAAATAGCATTTTAGGACTGATATAGGTGTTTGTTAAATAGAAGGAGGATTTGGAATTTCTGAATCCTCCTTCTATTTATGTATAGCTAGTGTCAGTTTATACTATTTTGTGGGTGTATTTGTCCACTATAATTATGGTGATAAACTTGTATTTGATTGATATATAAAAGATTGTGTTATAAGTATAAAAGAGAATTTGTCCATCTTGATAATGATGATTTATTGAGGAGAGATACCTATGTTTGTAATTTATAAATAGTAAATGGATGAGAATAAAGAAGAATAGTATTCTAATTACATTATTGTTTGTTCTTTCAATAGGGCTGATAGTAATGATTAGAAATAACTATCAAATTAATAGTAAGTTAAAGGAGTGCAATCTGAAACTGTTGGAGAAAAAGATTGCATTGGGTTCTGCTATTTGGGCAATAACTCAATGTCATAAATACACTAATGAGAGAATTAAAGATTTAGATCTGATAGTTGATAGGCAAAAGCGACCTTTTAGTCTTGAATTGAATGATGGATATAAGCTTTTCTATAAATTTTCTCTTTCGGATTGCAGTAGCTGTATTGAATCCGAATTGAAGAATATTAAGGGAAAAATGAAGTCTGTTAATATTCTTATTGAGACTCAAAGTTTGAGAGATTTTAAGGCTTTCATAGCCATTAATCATATTGATACAGCTAAAGTATTTCAAATAGAAAAACCAATATTGGAAGAGGCGGAATTGCCTTTCTATTTTGTTACGGATAGAGAATTATATATTAAGGATCTTTTTTTCCCGATGTCAGAATTACCAGATTTGGCAGTTGAATTTTATCAAATAGTACAAGATAAATACCTGAATTAATGTTTAATTTTAAATTTTAGTTATTATGAAAAAGAAGGTTGTTGTTTTATTTACAATTTGTTTTATGTTCGCATTTCTGCAACAGTATTTTAATCGGAACTCAGAGTTGGCGGATTTTATTAATTCTACATTGGCGAGTGTAGAGTCTCTTGCGCAGGATGAGATCGGACCTGATGATTGTTGGCTACAACCTGAAACAAAACGCTGCACACTTCAATTGGGAGGTGGCTGGTTTACAAGTAGTGTAGAAAGGGTTTGTGTGTTTTGTGCGGTTCCTTATTCCTGCACTCCTGTACAATGTGGAGAACGGTTCTAGTTTGTAATCCATTATGAAACATATCTATTGTATTATAATACTCCTTATTTTCTTTTATTCCTGCCAAAGCAAGAGTAAAAAAGAATATGGATTGTCTCAAATAGAGAATATCGTTACAGAGAATCTGCAAACTATAGTGGTGGAAGTAGAAGATTTTGATTTTGAGAAATTAGGAAATTTTCTTGAGACCACTTCTTATATTCAACTGGCTGCTGAACTGTTACTTACCTCCATACAGGAAGTGCAAATTAAAAACGAGAAAATTTACGTGCATGATAGACTTTCCAGAATTATCTGTTATGATATGCAAGGCAATGTTATTTATATAATAGATGCTAAAGGAGCCGGTCCTGGTGAATATACGAATGTTAATGCTTTTGTTGTCAATGAGCAAAATAGAGAATTAGTCATATTTGATAATTTCAGGCAATCTCTTCTTTATTATGATGCAGATAATGGAGCATATATTAAAATGCAAAAGCTTGGGAAACCTGATCCTACAGCAATGGCTTCATTGAGAGGAGTTTATTATTATGATAATAGATATCATAATAATTATGCGAATGATACGACTCTTTATTATTCCTTATTGATATCGAAAGATGGTACTCGTATGGGGCAACGTTATTTTCCGCATAATGAAGCAGAGTCTTCTTATCATTTTACTCCGGGGCAACCATTTAGTTATAATGATTCAGTATTGTATTATTGCAAAGCCTTTGATTCGGTGGTCTATGAATTAAGTCCGGAGGGCTTGAAAGCTCTGTATGAGATAGAATTGCCTAATCCTTTGCCCTTTTCTAAAATAGAGGATAAAGCGGATGAGTGGAACTTAATGAAATCGGAGTATTCTATAGGATTAGAGAAAATATGCAGGTGTAATGATCTTCTTTATTTTCAATTTTCTAAAGATGGCTTCTTACAGTTAGGGCTCTATGATTTAGCTCAGAAAAAACAAATCTATTGTGGTAAAAGGTTAACGGATAAAGTTGGTAAGTCAGTCCCTGTTTTTCGCTTAATTGATGGGGTATATAAGGGTAAATTTTGGGGGATTATCACTCCTGAAACTGTTGATTATGCCTTGTCGGAAGAACCGAATAAGGACTATCCTGATATAATTCGTAATTATAATCCCGATACAGATAACCCGATTATCGCGTTCTATAATGTGGCTAAATGATTGTGCTAGGCTATTAATGAGATTGCCTGAATATACTATATAGTTATTCGGGCAATCTTTTATTTAGGTTTTCACTTTATTTACTGCTATCTTTCGCCTTGAAGGCCAGCGCATACATTCGCATCTGCTTCACCATAGACAGCAAACCATTGCTACGAGTAGGTGAAAGATGTTCTTTCAATCCTATCTTATCAATAAAATAAAGATCGGCATTTAGAATTTCGTCCGGTGTGTGCCCGGAAAGGACTTTCATCAGCAACGAAATGATACCTTTCACAATCAAAGCGTCGCTTTCTGCTTTGAAGATTACTTTGCCATCCTCTTCATCAGCTTGTAACCATACACGGCTCTGGCATCCTTCAATCAGATTTTGTTCCGTTTTATATTTTTCGTCGAGCGGCTCCTGCTCGTTTCCTAAGTCTATGAGGAGTTGATAGCGATCCATCCAGTCGTCAAAGTCGCTGAATTCGGCAATCACCTCGTCTTGAAGTTCGTTGATACTCATGCTTTGTGAATTATGAATTATAAATTATAAATTATTTCTCGTTGTAGATGACTTGCATTACTGTTTGTCCTACTGCTTGCAATGTAGCCTTATCAATGGCATCCATGTCATCTTTCACAGTATGCCAATGTTCAAAGAAATCACCTTCAGGATAATAAGGAACAATATCAATGGTCGGGACTTTGGAATATTTGTTGATGAATGTATGGTCATCTGTTACGAAGCCACCTTCTTTCTGTACAAAATAACGTCCGAAGCCTAAAGCATTGGCCGTTTTCCAGACTTTTTCATTCACGTTAGGAGCCACATTATGAGACAAACTTTCATAGCGGAACTCCGGGTTCTTGCCTCCTACCATATCCAGCAGTATACCGAAGCGTGCAGTATATCCTTGCACATGTGGATTGCGTGCCCAATATTGTGAACCGAGCGCCCAGTATTCCTCTTTATGCGGACCGTTGTATGCACGGTGTGTCCCATAATCTTCAGCATCTACAAAAATGATATCGATACCCATTTCCGGTAACTGTTTCTGCAAATGGCGTGCTATTTCCAATAATACGCCTACACCGCTGGCACCATCATTAGCACCTAAGATCGGAGTATTATGATTTTTAGGATCCGGATCAGCGTCCGCCCATGGGCGGCTGTCCCAGTGAGAAAAGAGGGCGATACGCTTTTTCGTATCCGGTTTGTAGGAACCGATAATATTCCGGGCTTTTAGTAACGTACCGGTATAGGCAGGTAAGTCTACATATTGGTTAGTAACCTTTGCACCGAATTCGGTCAGTTTGTCTGCCAGATAATTGCCACAATCCACATGTGCCTTCGTATTGGGAACGCGTGGCCCGAAGTCAACCTGTGCTTTTACATACTGATAAGCACTGTCTGCATTGAACAGTGGGACATTGACTGCGTTTTCGGCAGTTGCTTCCGTGTCGTCACTTGCCTTCTTGGTGTTGTTGCTGCATGCTATGAATGCAAGCAATACCAGGCATAAAGGGATGAGAGTATAATTCCGTTTCATTCTTTATCTAAATTAATACTTAGTTTCACTTCTTTTTTTCCGGTCTCCAACGTAACTTCTGCTCCGTTTATCATGGGTAGGTTCATACTGACATGCCCTACCGGGAAATTAAAGCAGACGGGGTAATCGTACTCTTTTACAAGATCGGCAATGGCACCATACAAATCCTTACCGAGCGACTTATTTTCTTCATATTCCGTAAACTGGCCTATGATGAGTCCGGAGAGTTTTTCTAATATACCGCCCAATTTCAGGTTGTAGATCATACGTTCTACCGCATGCGGACGTTCGCCTACATCTTCTATAAAAAGAATGGTTCCTTTGGCAGGAATATCGTAAGGTGTGCCGCGCAATCCATAAAATACGGACAAGTTACCACCTCGTAAAATACCGTTGGCAGTTCCTTTGTGATTTAGTTTATGTCCCGGACAAATATAGTTGAAGCCATTTTCCAAGGTTTCTACAGATTCTGCTGTTTCCGGATTAAAATGTCCAAACAGAATATCTTTGAGTGCCAGTGCACAGAAATCATCTTCGGGTTCCACCGTCAGATGGCGTGCCATCAGCGCATGGAGTGATGCGAAACCTTCTTTCTGCAGTACATTGTGCAATGCAGTGATATCACTAAAACCAATCAGCCATTTGGGATGTTTACGGAAACGGGTAAAATCAAGTTTCCCTAACAAGTGCACTGCCCCGTATCCACCACGGCTACAGAGAATGATTTTGGCTTTTTCATCATCCAGGGCATCCTGCAAGTCCTCCACCCGTTGCTTGATGCTACCCCCATACGTTCCGTGTGAACTACCGGCATGTTTAGCCATTACTACTTCCAGTCCCCAGGACTTCAAACGTTTTTGGGCTCCTTTCAAAAAAGACTTGTCTATCTTGCTGGAAGGAGAAAGGATGATGACGCGATCACCTTTTTGTACGTATGGTGGAAAAATAAGGCTGCTCATAATTCAATATTTTGCGTATGGGGACAAAAGTACATAAAATAACTCAAAACGAAATTTAGTTTACACTACAGATTACACAGATTAACACAGATTTATTCTAATAGTGGGAAAAAGTGATAATCTGTGTAAATCGATGTAGTCTGTGATAAAAACTATCAAAATGAAATTGAGATTATGAAATTTCCAAGGATGTTATGCTGTATTTCTCGACATTTTTTCAGATATTTGCTAAAAATCTAACGTTATGGAACCTATTCGAAGCTTTGATCAATTAACCTCACACTTGAAATCCTTAAACAAGAGGAAACGTATTGCCGTAGTTTGTGCCAATGATCCCAATACGGAATATGCCATTGCCCGTTCTCTGGAAGAAGGAATTGCGGAATTCCTGATGATCGGTGACTCTGCTATTCTTGAAAAATACCCTACATTGAAGAAATACCCCCAGTACGTCAAGACGGTGCATATAGAAGATCCCGATGAGGCGGCGCGTGAGGCTGTCCGCATTGTACGCGAGGGTGGGGCTGATATCCTGATGAAAGGGATTATCAATACCGATAACCTCTTGCGTGCTATTCTCGACAAAGAAAAGGGTTTGTTGCCTAAAGGTAAAATCCTCACCCACCTGGCTGTGATGCAGATTCCTACGTATGATAAGTTGCTTTTCTTTTCGGATGCCGCCGTAATTCCACGGCCTACTTTGCAGCAGCGCATAGAGATGATCTGGTATGCCATACATACCTGCCGCCATTTCGGTATCGAACAACCTCGTATCTCTCTTATCCACTGCACGGAAAAGGTGAGTGCTAAGTTTCCTCATTCGTTAGATTACGTCAACATCGTGGAATTGGCAGAGGCCGGAGAATTCGGAGATGTGATAATCGACGGTCCGCTGGATGTGAAGACTTCCTGTGAGAAAACAAGTGGTGACATTAAAGGCATTGCATCTCCCATTAATGGAGAAGCGGACGTGCTGATATTCCCTAATATAGAGTCGGGAAACGCCTTTTATAAGGCTGTTTCCCTGTTTGCTCATGCCGATATGGCGGGCTTGTTGCAAGGCCCTGTTTGTCCGGTGGTACTGCCTTCGCGCAGCGATTCCGGCCTGTCTAAGTATTATAGCATTGCCATGGCATGCCTCACTTGTGCCTGTGACTAAGGTGGCAGGATGATAAAGCGGTCAATCCCAATCGTAAATTGTAAATCGTCAAATTGTAAATTATGAAAATCCTCGCTATCAATCCCGGTTCTACTTCAACGAAGATTGCGGTATATGAAGACACAACTCCGCTTCTGGTGCGTAACATCCGCCATTCGGTAGGAGAACTTTCCCATTTTCCTCGTGTCATCGACCAGTTTGAATTCCGCAAGAATCTGGTGATAGAAGCCCTGAAGGAGAATGGTATTCCTTTTGAATTTGATGCCATCGTAGGGCGTGGAGGATTGTTGAAACCCATTCCGGGTGGAGTATATGAAGTGAATGATGCCATGCTGGACGACATTGCCCATGCCATGCGCAGTCATGCCTGTAACTTGGGGTGTCTCATTGCTGCCGAACTGGCTGCATTGCTTCCCGGTTGCCGTGCCTTCATTGCTGATCCCGGTGTAGTGGATGAATTGGATGAGATAGCCCGCATCACAGGTTCGCCCCTGATGCCGCGCATCACCATCTGGCATGCGCTGAACCAGCGAGCCATTGCCCGCCGCTATGCTGCCGAACTTACAACCGCTTCTCCCGACCATCCGGTCCGCTACGAAGACCTGAATCTTATAATCTGCCATTTGGGTGGCGGCATATCCGTTGGCGCTCATAATCACGGTCGCTGCATCGATGTGAACAATGCCCTTGACGGAGAAGGTCCCTTCTCTCCCGAGCGGGCGGGGACGTTGCCTGCCGGCCCATTGATTGATCTTTGTTACTCCCATCGTTTCAGGAAAGATGAATTGAAGAAGCGTATTTCCGGTCATGCCGGTCTGGCGGCACATCTGGGCACTACGGATATACCTGCTATTATCAAGTCCATAGAAGGTGGAGATACGAAAGCGGAACTGGTGCTGAATGCTATGATTTATCAGGTTGCCAAAAGTGTGGGTGCCGCTACTGTTGTGCTTTACGGTAAAGTAGATGCCATCTTGCTGACGGGCGGCATAGCCCATTCAGAGTATGTCATTTCCCGTTTGAAGGAACGGGTTTCTTTCCTTGCTCCGGTGCATGTCTATCCCGGGGAAGATGAACTGGAGGCACTTGCTGTGAATGTTTTGGGAGCATTGCGCGGGGAGTTGCCGATACAGGTTTATAAGTGATAATTAAAGATACGAACCCAACGATTGTTTTCATTCCATGAAGATTCTGCTTACCCCAAATGGTAACTCCATTTACACGCCGAGGTAAAGGCCGTTACATACCGAGGTAAAGAGCGTTACAATAGGTGGTAAAGGTCGTTACATCCTACGGTAAATGCTTTTACATCTTGCGGTAAATGATCGGTAAATGTAATGCGCTGATAGAAAAGGAGTAAAGCCCCCCAAATGACTTTACTCCTTCCAATCTTTTTCCCTCGTAACTAATACGGAGAAAACACCACTAATCAAAATTCTATACCTTGGTTTTCTTTTATTAGGATTAGAAATTGTTCTTTCCGGTATCCCACCAAAGACGGGTACCACCAGTATCTAGACCGCCTAACTTGCTAACCAATGCATCATATAACGGCTTGTTGTTCGTGATATAGTCTTGGTTGAAGAATACACGACGAATCATATCATCTGTACTAATGGCGTTACTACTGTTATTTACTACTACTTTGAAGAGTTTCGGATAGCCGGTGCGGCGTTGTTCTGCCCAAGCTTCGCAACCTTCGGGGTAGATAGCCAACCACTTTTGGGTGATGATTCTTTCCAGTTTTGTTTCATTATCGGCGGTATTATCCCATTTTGGAGTGATACTGGTAGTTGCTTTGGCATCAAAGTTCTTATCGAATGTATCTACGTAATCAGCAGGAGTGTTTTCACTTTCCAAATATTCACTTACGCCACTGGCATCCCATTGTGCAAAGGAAGTAGTGACACCTTGTTTGTAGCAACTCTCCACGTCTTCAGACGTGAAGCCTCTCAAGGCAGCTTCTGCGCGAAGGAACCATACCTCGGCAGCAGCCATTACTATAATCTTGCTACTGGTGGTGATGGTGGTTCGTGAGTGGGTGGAGTAACGGTTGTCTCCTACACCTGTTCCCTGGCGCACACCTTTAAACTTGCCTTCGATGCTGGTCAGTTGTTTCACACCCGCCACAGTTTGCGTGATGTTGCCATCATTGTCTCTACCATCTTGTGCGGCACTGAAGTAGGACTTCAAGCGCGGGTCGTCATATCCTTTCAGGAAAGACTCTAGGCTGGCGTTCATAAATACTTCGCCCCAACCGGAAACACCACCCAGCGGGTTGCGGATTCCATATTGGCCTACAGTTTCGTTAGATGTTTCCAATACACCGCCATTCTGTGCGTCTAATGCAGCCTGAGCTTGTTCTTTGGCTAAATCGGGGTCCACATTGGATACACGCATTGCCAGGCGCAAGCGAAGAGAGTTGGCAAACTTCAACCATTGTGCAGGCGTACGTTTGCCTTCCGGCATCATGAAGTCGGCGCTTTCAAAAGATACGCCGCCTTTATAGTCCTTCAGAATATTGATGGCTGTTGCCAGGTCTTCGAAGAAACGCTTGTAAACTTCCTGCTGGGACTGGGGAGTTTGTGCGGCAGTGCCGAAACCGTCATAAAGAATAGGACCATAATAGTCGCTTACACGATGCAGGAGGGTTACTTTCAGCACTTTGGTAAGAGCATGATACAAGGGCCAGTCTTCGGCTGTGTTCAACTCTTCGGAATCAGCGATGGAAGGCATGACGTTGCCGTAGGAATAGGTCCACATGGCGCTTGTCCAACCATTGTTCAGATTGTAGGTAGAGTTGTTCTGGTTGAACGCACCATTCATGTCGTGGAAGAATCCGCCATACATATCGGCTACCAGGTTCTGTATCACTTGATATTGCCAGTCGGTTCCTTCTACACCCGTCTGGTAAATAATACCTTTTTGGATGGTAGAGAAAGGTACCAGGTTAGTCTGGTTGTCATATTTCTGCAAATCGTCTGTATAAGCTCCTTTTGTATCGTTGAATCCGGCAAAATTATCGGTGCAGGATGAAAGACTTAAAAGTCCACCCAAAAGTAGTACGGCTGTATATTTTATCTTATTCATATCGTTCAGGTGTTAGAAAGTGAGTTTAATATTGAATCCAATGTTTCTCGTTGAAGGCATACCATAGGTATCCAAACCTTGGTTATCATTACCTACGGACATTGTTGCGTCCGGGTCGAACGGGGCATCTTTGTAGATGAAGAACAGATTGCGGGCCACCAGTGAGAGGTCTACACCTTTGATGAATCCTGTCTTTTCGAGCATCTGCTGCGGGAAGGAGTAGCCCAATGACAGCTCACGCAAGCGGATGTTAGTTCCATCATATCTGTAGAATTCGGTAGTACCGTTACCGCGGTCGCCTACCATTTGATAGAAACCTTGTACGTTCTTGATTTCCTGACCTTCCAGCATGTAGCGCTTTGCTGCGCGTGCATCACCGGTTGCTTTGCTTACACCTGCATAATCCAGACCAGCTTGCGTCAGTGAGATAACGTCGCCACCCATGCGGGTATCAATCAGGAAGTAAAGTGAGAAACCTTTGTAAGTCAGAGTATTGCTCCAGCCAAGGGTCCAGTCGGGATTGAAGTTACCAATCTTGGCAGCCTTGTCAGTGGTTACCTGCGGCAGGCCGGCTTTTTTGTTCTCATTACCATCTTTGTCCGTTGCCGGCTCCAAAAGAATTTTGCCGCTTTCATCGCGTACAAATACGTTGCCGTAGATGTCGCCCAATGAACCACCTTCTACAACCATCATCTTATAAGGCATACTTACGTTGCCGGAAGCATACTGGAAACTGGGTGTTCCGCCCAGAGATACAATTTCATTCTTATTGGTAGCGAAGTTGAATTGAGTTTTCCAACGGAAGTTGTCGTTCATCAGCGGAGTGGCTCCTACAGTGACTTCAATACCGGTATTGCGAATCTTACCTGCATTAATCCAACGGAAACGGCGCTTTTCGGCAGTCGTGTTCACCCGGATCAATTGGTTCTTGGTATCGGTGCGATAGAACGTAAAGTCGAAATCCAAGCGACTGTTGAAGAATCTCCACTCGGTACCAAATTCGATAGAGGTACTGATTTCCGGTTTTAGGTCTTCGGCAAAGTAATAGTCGATAGGATTGACTACGCCACCGGCTGTAATAGTCTGTGCCGGGCTGGTGATGCCGATGGGAAGGTCGTTACCTACTTGTGCCCAAGATGCGCGGACTTTACCGAAGCTGATCCATGACGGGAGGTTGAGTGTCTGGTTCAAAATCCAGGATACACCTACTGAGGGGTAGAAGAAACCGGAACCTTCGCTCTTCGTGTTGGCCAGTGTAGACGACCAGTCGTTACGGGCGGTCAGATCCAAGTAAAGGCTTTCTTTCCAGCCGATTTGTGCTGTTGCAAAGAGGGATTGGATGGTGCGTCTTTGATCGTTCAGTTCGTCGATGAAGGAAGTTCCGGCGCCGCCCAGATTCATGTTGGCGACTGTAAATACGTTTGCTTTGTACAAGCCGGATTTTCCGGAGTCGAGGCTTAGTGAGTTCACTTTCGTAGTGTTGATGCTGCTACCGATGGCTGCATTCAGTGACCAGTCGTTCCAGGTTTTGTTGAACATTGCCATCACGTCGCCGTACATCATGAATTCCTGACGGTTCAGCTTGATGTAACGTCCGTTTTCGTGGGCTACATCGGCTGCTGTACCGGCGTACATTTTCTGGTCGTAGTTATCGTTGATATAATCTACATTGCCACGTGCCTGGATGGTGAACCAATCGTTTACCTTCAGGTTGGCGCTCAGTGAAGCCATTGTGCGGAAGCGTTTGTCGTTGCTGGTAACTCTGTTGTTTAACCAATAAGGGTTCTGAGTGAAACCACTGATGTCAGTATACCAGTTCTGTAAGGGCATGGCTCTGTTGGTATCAAACTTTTCGTAACCGTTGTTGTCGCGGTAAACACTCATGTCTTCGCCACGCGGAAAGGAATATAAACCTACCAATGGGTTCATATAGTAACCACCGGAAGTAGGGCGGTTCTTGATTTTCTGGGTCATCAGGTTCACGTTGGCATCCAGTGTCAAGCGTTCGTTGAAGAGGGAAGCTGTTTCGCGGAAAGTGATGTTGTGCTTCTGAAGTTTGTTTACATCAACAATGCCGCTGGCGGTGGTGTTGGCATAAGAGAAGTAGGTTTGCATCTTTTCTTTTCCTGCTGTGACAGATAAGGAGTTTGTGGCTGTCACTCCGTTACTGAAATAGTCGCCCACATTGTCATAAGCTTTCATACTTGCGTTTTCTGCGCCCCAACTGGTTTCGCCACTGGCACCGTATCTGTTTTGGAATTCGGGCAGGCTGATGGCATGATCTACAGTGAGGTTGGAAGAGAAGGTGATGCGTTGCATGCCGGCTTTTCCTTTCTTAGTAGTGATAAGGATTACACCATTGGCGGCTTGCGAACCGTAAAGAGCGGCAGCGGAAGCACCTTTCAGGATGCTCATGCTTTCAATGTCGTCTGGATTGAGGTTGGAGATACCGTCACCGGAGTCGCGGTTACCGGTATCATTATTGCCACCCATGGCGGAAAAGGCTTGTTCTGATGTGTTATTCAGCATAGGCACACCATCAATGACATATAATGGCTGGTTATTACCGTCGGCGTTGGCAGAACGAATACCACGGATGGAAACCTTGGCAGAACCCCCTAAACCGGAGGAGTTGCGTGTAATAGATACACCGGCGGTTTTTCCGGCCAATGCATTAATCATATTCGGATCTTTGGCACGTGTCAGTTCGTCGCCGCCCACCTGTTGGGTTGAGTAAGTCAGTGAAGCAGCTTTTTTCTTGATACCCATAGCGGTTACTACAACCGTTTCCAGTGACAGGGCTTCTTCCTGCATCTGTACATTGAGAGTATGCTGCCCGTTGAGAGCAATCGTTACAGGCTGGTATCCGATAAAGCTGATAACCAGCGTTGCATTGGTTGGAGTGTTTAGTGTAAACTCACCGTCTATATTGGTAATGCAACCGTTTGTAGTTCCTTTTTCCACGACATTGGCACCGATAATGGGCTCACCTTTCGTATCGGTAACAACACCTTTCACAGAGATATTCTCTTGTTGTACGGCAGTAATGATTTCACTTGCCTTTTCATTTTGTTTGGTCAGCACAATATTCTTGCCTTCCATTACATATCTGATGTCGGTACCATTAAAGATTTCGTCCAAAACTTCGGACACCGGTTGATTGTCTGCATCTACATTTACGGTGCGGCGCACGTCCACACTTTTCTTATTGTAGACAAACAAATATTCGGTCTGAGCCTCGATTTTATCGAGGATTTCGCCTACTCGTAACTCAGAACGGGAGATGCTGATTTTTGCACTCTGAGAGTAGGTAGCGTGGCTGTATGCCTGGAACGTTACAAACAAAAGAAGGAATAGTGTGATCTTCATAGTTCGTAATATTTGCTTAAATACTAAACTTTTTGGGCAAAAAAGCCCATTCAAAGAAATTTTTCTCATATCTTTGTAATGTGTTAAGTTAATAAATTGATTAAGGTCGATTTTTGACTGTTTCGGATCGGAAAGTATGGGGGTACTTTCCGATCTTTTTTGTGGGGGTAATTAGTAGACTGTTTCTTCTATTTCATAATGCTTTTCTATTTAAGGGGTTAGTACTAAATTTTAAGGTTTTATCTTTGATATCAAATTATTTCTCGTAAATAAAAATCGAGTCTTTTTCTTCATTGATGCTGAACTCAAAAGGATGATCTTTTGAAATGGTTCGAAGAATATGCTCTACGCCGTCCTGCTCGCGGAATTTTCCGGTGCAACTATCATAATTCAGCAGTTTGGGGTCGGAAACGGTTATTTTTACATTATAGTATTTTTCAAGTTTGGTAAGGATGCAGCTGAACGGTACATCATCAAAGCAATATAATCCTTCTTTCCACCGTAAGTATTCGTAAGAAGGAAGTATAACCTTTTTGCATTTCCCGTCATAGTTTCCAAAGAATTCATCTTTTTGCAAACGGGTGATGACTTTGTTGTTATTGGCGGGATAAATGTCTACAATACCTTCTACGAGGGTCGTTTCGAATTCTTTACTGTCTTTATAGGCACAAACATTGAAGCAGGTACCTACTACCTTTACTTTATTCATTTCGGTGTGTACATAGAAGGGGATATCTTTATTCTTTGCTACTTCAAAGTAGGCTTCACCATCCAGTTCCACATTTCTTTCACGACGTCCGAAGTTGGAAGCATAAGTTAATGTAGATTGTGCATTCAACCATACGCGTGTACCGTCAGCAAGGGTGATTTGTGCACGCTGTCCGGCAGGGACAGTAATGGTTTGCGGTTGGGCGAGTTTATTATAGAGGTAATCGTTTGTCATGAAGTAGCCGCATACACCTATGATGATAACGGCAGCTATGCGCATTCCCCATTTGAGTATCGGAGCCAGACGGAATGTCTTTTTCTTGCTGCTCTGTCTGTCAGAGAATAGGGCCACATCAAATATCATACGCTCTTTCAGGAAAGCTTCTCGGTTTTCCTCCGAGGCTTCCACCCAATCAAGGATGCGCTTTTCTTCTTCAATGGTGGCAGTTCCTCTAAAATACTTATATAATAGTTCTTGATTCATGACGTACTTAAATGGTTAATTAAATAAGGGAGGTTTTTCCTGTCCTTCTATAATTAATACAGATAAGTTCGTCACTACCCTAACGGGAAATGAAACTTTTTTTGTTTTATGAAATAATAAAGCTATTTACTGCATCAATCTACTGCGTTGGGAATGATGGATACAATGTAGCATTCGTCCGAAGCTTCGGCTTTAAATAGATTGTAAGCAATGCCTATGGCTTCCTCCGGGGAGTTTGCTTCAATATTCTTGTTGACATTCAGGGTTTCAAAAATTTGTTCTCCCTCGATAAGCACGTAGTATATTATTACAATATATCTCATAACTACCATGTTTAATAGCCAGCAATATTACTGATGCTGCAAACATATGCCTTTTATTTATATTATCAAAGAAAAGCAGAAGAGTTTTATCAGAGAAGAATAGAAGTCAGATAATCTTTTAGTTCCACACGAAGAATACGTAAAGCTTTAGTGATATGAAACTCCACTGTTTTGAGGGAAACGTTCAGTTGTTCCGCTATTCTTTTATTCGGTAGGTTGCTATAACGGCTGAGCATGAATATTTCGCGGCTTTGAGGTGGCATCTTTTCCAGAGCTTTATTTACGATGTGCTGTATTTCTGTGCTGAATATTTTGTCGGGTTCGCAATCCTTTAAAGTAGCAATGCGCAAGTCCAGTTCGCGCTGACGGTGCGAATGCAGATCTTCCTCAATACGTAGACGTGTTTGTTCACGTTCCAGGTAGTTGAGAGCTTTATTCTTGATAATGGTAAGGAGCAGGGAATGCAAACCTTTATCTTCTTCCCAACGGTCGCGACATTCCCACAGAGAGATCATGGATTCCATTAAAATATCCTCTGCTTCTGCCCAACTTCTGGTATAGGAGTAGGCAAAGGCAAGGAATTTTTCCTGGTTCTCCCGAAAGAAACGAGAAAATAAATCCATAGTATGTAGGCTTCCAGCTAAAGGCATTTTTATATATTCTCTTTCTTATTTAAGGTTAATATTGTAAAGTAACATAATCTTTTCGGAATACGCAAAAGTATGAAAAGATTTTTCTGGTTTCCCTCTTTCTTTTTTGCAAAAAGAAAGCCCGGCGGATTTCCGTCGGGCTTTGTATACTAAAGAATAAGGAATTTCTTATTTCTTTTCAGGTCTTTCCTGTCTTTCTGGTCTCGGAAGCAATACTTTACGGGAAAGCTTGAACTTACCGGTCTTCGGGTCGATATCGAGTAATTTCACTTCGATTTCGTCACCTTCTTTGATACCGGCTTCTTCTACTGTTTCCAGACGTTTCCAGTCGATTTCAGATATGTGGAGTAAACCGTCTTTACCCGGGAGGAATTCTACGAAAGCACCATAAGGCATTACGGAACGTACCTTGCCTTTGTATACTTCGCCAACTTCCGGTACAGCAACAATGCCCTTAATCAGACGCATAGCGTCATCAATGCTCTTCTTGTTGGTTCCGGAGATTTCGATTCTTCCGATATTGTCTACCTCTTCGATAGTGATTGTAGCACCTGTTTCTTCCTGCATACCTTGGATAATCTTTCCACCAGGGCCGATTATCGCACCAATGAATTCTTTAGGAATAGTCATCGTTTCAATACGTGGAGCATGAGGTTTCAGTTCTTCACGTGGTTCCTGAATGGTTTCCAGAATCTTACCGAGGATGTGCATACGTCCTTCTTTGGCTTGGTTCAAGGCACGTTCCAGAATATCGAATGACAGACCGTCTACCTTAATATCCATTTGAGTGGCGGTGATACCATTCTTGGTTCCTGTTACTTTGAAGTCCATGTCGCCCAGGTGGTCTTCATCACCAAGGATATCGGACAATACGGCATATTTGTCTTCACCCGGATTTTTAATCAATCCCATAGCGATACCTGATACCGGTTGTTTGATCTTCACACCTGCATCCATCAATGCCAGTGTTCCGGCACATACGGTAGCCATGGAAGAAGAACCGTTAGATTCAAGAATATCGGATACTACGCGTACTACATACGGATAGTCTGCTGGAATTTGACCTTTCAGTGCACGCCATGCCAAGTGTCCGTGACCAATTTCACGACGGCCTACGCCACGTTGTGCTTTTGCTTCTCCGGTAGAGAATGGAGGGAAGTTATAGTGAAGCAAGAAACGTTCTTTGCCATGTTCCAGTACATCGTCGATGATCTTCTCATCCAGTTTGGTACCCAAGGTAACAGTAGCCAGAGATTGAGTTTCACCACGAGTGAAGATTGCAGAACCGTGAGGTCCGGGCAAGTAGCTGATTTCGCTCCAGATAGGGCGGATTTCGTCAGTCTTACGTCCGTCAAGGCGCTTGCCTTCGTCCAAGATGCTACGGCGCATAGCCTCTTTCTCTACATCATGGTAGTAACGGTCGATCAGTGCTGCTTTTTCGCTCAATTCTTCTTCGCTGAACTGTGCTTTGAATTCTTCGCGGATAGCATCGAAAGCGTCCATGCGTTCGTGCTTATTTTTGTTGCCGGAAGCTGCGATGGCATAAGCCTTTGCGTAGCAAGCATCATGAACGGCTTTACGCAGTTCTTCATCATTTACTTCGTGGCAATATTCGCGTTTTACGGTAGAACCCACTGCTTCTGCCAATTCTTTCTGAGCTTGACATTGTACTTTGATTGCTTCGTGAGCTGCTTTCATGGCGTTCAACAAGTCAAGTTCGGAAACTTCACTCATTTCACCTTCTACCATCATGATGTTTTCATAAGTGGCACCTACCATAAGGTCCATGTCTGCTTTTTCCAACTGATCGAAAGTCGGGTTGATAACGAATTCTCCGTTGATGCGTGCTACACGTACTTCGGAAATCGGTCCGTTGAAAGGAATATCTGAAACAGCGAGGGCAGCAGAAGCTGCAAGTCCTGCCAAGGCATCAGGCATATCAACGCCGTCGGCAGAATAGAGGATGATGTTTACATATACCTCTGCGTGATAATTATCGGGGAATAAGGGGCGGAGAGCACGGTCTACAAGGCGGCAAGTCAGGATTTCATAATCCGAAGCGCGTCCTTCACGCTTGGTGAAACCGCCGGGAAAACGTCCGAATGCGGAGAATTTTTCTTTGTACTCTACCTGTAACGGCATGAAATCTGTTCCGGGAACTGCGTCCTTAGCGGCACAAACAGTAGCAAGAAGCATGGTGTTACCCATACGAAGCATTACAGAACCGTCTGCCTGTTTTGCCAGCTTTCCCGTTTCGAGTGTGATGGTTCTGCCATCAGGAAGCTCGATCGTCTTAACAATTGGGTTAATCATAAAAAATGTTTTATCTATATTTTCTTTCAAAATTCGTGCAAAGATACATATTAATTCATGTAATCAGGTGGGAATGAGATAAAAAAGTTTATAATTGACTATTTTTTTGAGTTTCCGTGTGGAAGATGCAATGAAAATGCTTTGACTAAACTTGAAAAGAGCTATATTTGCACGTTCGTTCTAATAGAAATTAAGAAGCTAAATATGAAAAAGATCTGTATTGTTGCGCTTGCCGCTTTGGCTTTGAGCGCGTGTAATTCTGAACCGAAATTCAAAGTTGAAGGCGAAGTTTCAGGTGCTGACGGTAAAATGCTGTATCTGGAAGCTGCTGCTTTGGAGGGTATCGTACCCTTGGATTCTGTTAAATTGAAGGGTGACGGTTCTTTCAGTTTCAAACAAACACGTCCAGAGTCTCCGGAATTTTACCGCCTTCGTGTGGACGACAAGGTTATCAATTTCTCAGTAGATTCTACGGAAACTATCGGATTGAAAGCTCCGTATGCTGATTTTGCTACTGCTTATACAGTGGAGGGATCGGCAAATAGTACCAAGATAAAAGAACTGACATTGAAACAAGTGCAGTTGCAAAATGAGGTGAATGAGTTGGTGAAGAAGATGCAAGCTCATCAGATAGGTGCTGATGTGTTTGAAGAGAAACTGGCTACCTTGATGAAGGACTATAAAGATGAAGTGAAAACAAAATATATCTTTTCTGCTCCCAATACGGCGGCTGCTTATTTCGCTTTATTCCAGAAGCTGAATAATTATCTTATTTTCGATCCTTTGAACAATAAAGAAGATATCAAGTGCTTTGCTGCTGTAGCAACCAGCCTGAATAACTATTACCCGCATGCCGTACGCTCTAAAAACCTTTATAATATTGTGATTAAGGGAATGAAAAATACCCGTACACCGCAACAGAAAGTTCTGGAGTTGCCGGAAGAGGCGATTTCTGAAACTGGTATCATTGATATCGCTCTCCGTGATATGAAAGGTAACACTCATAAACTGAGTGAACTGAAAGGCAAAGTCGTATTGCTTGACTTTACTATTTACCAGAGTGCAGCTTCTGCTCCCCATAATTTCTTGTTGAATGACCTTTATACTAAATATAAGGATCAGGGACTGGTGATTTATCAGGTTTCACTGGATGCAGACGAACATTTTTGGAAAACAACCGCTGACAATCTGCCCTGGATTTGTGTGAGAGATGCCAATGGAATTTACTCAAATGTGGCCGGCATGTATAACGTTAAGGAAGTTCCTTCGTTGTTCCTGATTAACCGGAATAGTGAGCTGAGTGCCCGTGGAGAGACTATAAAAGACCTGGATGCTGCTGTGAAAGCACTGCTGTAACTTGTTATAAATTAGAAGTTTTTATTTAAATATGTTACATAGCAGCAATTTTTGCTTGACACGCATTGTTTAAAAGGCTATCTTTGCAAAAGAAAAATCGAAAGAGGGTTCCAGCATGCTGACCATGTTGGAATTCTTTTTTGTTATATAATACCATTTAGAAACTAAAAAGGAGGAAAAAAGTATGGCTTATATGTCAGAAGATGGCTACAAGAAATTGATGGCCGAACTGAAAGAATTGGAGACGGTAGAACGTCCTAAGATTTCGGCTGCAATAGCCGAAGCACGTGATAAAGGTGACCTGTCGGAGAATGCAGAGTATGATGCTGCCAAAGAGGCTCAGGGCATGCTTGAGATGAAAATCAATAAATTGAAGACGATTATAGCAGATGCCAAGATTATTGATGAGTCTAAGCTGAAAACAGACTCCGTGCAGATATTGAACAAGGTAGAACTGAAGAACGTGAAGAACGGCATGAAGATGACCTACACTATCGTTTCGGAAAGCGAAGCCAACCTGAAAGAAGGTAAGATTTCTGTTAACACGCCCATTGCACAAGGCTTACTTGGTAAGAAGGTAGGTGAGGTAGCCGAGATCAAAGTACCGCAGGGTATGGTTAACCTTGAAGTAATGAACATATCATTTTAATGTAAAGGCAGGTCCGCATGCGGGCTTGCCTTAATTTATATATCATAAAAGTTATGGCAACAATATTCAGTAGAATTATCGCAGGTGAAATACCGAGCTATAAGGTGGCAGAGGATGATAAGTTCTTTGCGTTTCTGGACATCAGTCCGTTGGTGAAAGGTCATACGTTGGTCGTTCCCAAGCAGGAAGTGGATTATATCTTCGATTTGAGTGACGAAGACTTGGCAGCAATGCATGTTTTCGCCAAGAAAGTGGCACGTGCCATCGAGAAAGCTTTTCCTTGTAAGAAAGTGGGTGAAGCAGTGATTGGCTTAGAAGTACCTCATGCGCATATACATCTCATTCCTATCCAGAAAGAATCGGATATGCTGTTCTCTAATCCGAAGCTGAAGCTTTCTGATGAAGAATTTAAAGCAATTGCCGAAGCGATTCGTACAGCACTCTAAAAATAAAACTCCTTCCTTTTGATAATAAGAACGGGGACTGAAGTAAATTCAGTCCCCGTTTCCTTTATTCTGATTTGAAAGTCTGTGCTTTCAATTCTCCATTTTCCGGTTAAATATAATCTTCACCTAATTTTATTTGTGCATCGTTTACATATTTACGGATGGAATGTTCTTCGTCTTTTTTGCAGATGAGCAGCACATTGTCTGACTCGGCAATAAGATAACCTTCCAGTCCATCAATGACAGCGAGCTTATTTTCTGGGAGTACTACAACATTTCCTTTGCTGTTGTATAATAATGACTGGCATTTCAGCGTCACATTTCCTTCCTCATCTTTTGGGGACAGATCGTAAAGAGAGCCCCATGTTCCTAAGTCGGACCAACCGAAATCTCCTAATGAAACATATACATTGTCGGCCTTTTCCATGATGCCGAAATCAACGGAGACATTGGGGCATGCAGGGAAGTTCTCATCAATAAAGGCCTTTTCGGCTGGAGTGCCATATACGTCTTTACCCGGAACCAATTTAGAAGCCAGTTCGGGAAGTAATGCTTCTACAGCTTTAATGACAGAGTTTACATTCCACATAAAGAGTCCGGAATTCCAATAAAATTCTCCACTTTCTACGAATACTTTAGCTAATTCTAACTCCGGTTTTTCGGTGAAGGTTTTCACTTTGTAGAAATTATCTCCGCTTTGTTCGGCTATCTGTATATAACCATAGCCTGTTTCAGGACGATTTGGTTTGATGCCGAGGGTAAGTAGTTTTTCAGATTGTGATACGAAAGATAAGCCCCTTTCGATAGCAGCAAGGAATTCACCCTCTTTCAGAATCAAATGGTCGGATGGGGCTACCACAATATTTGCATTCGGGTTTAATGCGCGGATGTGATAGGCTGCCCATGCAATGCACGGAGCTGTATTTCTGCGTGTAGGTTCCAGTAATATCTGTTCAGGATTCAATTCGGGCAGTTGCTCCTTTACGAGGTCGGCATACAGGTCGTTTGTAACAATAAGTATGTTCTCCGTAGGAATAACTTTGTTGAAGCGGTCGAAGGTTTGTTGAAGCAGTGATCTGCCTGTACCAAAGAAGTCTAGAAACTGTTTTGGGAGCGTTTTTCGACTGAATGGCCAGAATCGGCTACCGATACCTCCACCCATGATAACGCAGAAGTTATCCTTATTTGTTGTCATATCGTTTGTTTTAAAAGTTTCTGCTAAAGTACACTATATTTTGGAAACACGGAATGTTTGCAGAATGTTTTATGACTTTTTTCTCCTTTTTTTAGGAAAAGTATTGCAGGTTTAGAAAAAAGCTGTATCTTTGCACCGCAATTGAGAAATCAAGTATGCCCAGATGGCGGAATCGGTAGACGCGCTGGTCTCAAACACCAGTGGATTCACTTCCATCCCGGTTCGACCCCGGGTCTGGGTACGAATAAGTCCTGATAATCATCTGATTATCAGGACTTTCTGCTTTTATAAGGCGTGCTAAATGTGTACTGAATGACGAATATAAAGAAAGGTGTACTTTTATAGTTTTTCTCCCTGTATCTTTATGATTTCTTAACACTTATCCTGTCTTTTCTTCCTTATTATTGCCGATGTTTTCGGGAAAAGTGAGATTCTTACCTTATATTTGTAGTAAGAACGTTTAAAGGTACACGATTATGGAAAATCATATAGAAACCAATTTCAGAGAAATACAGAAGATATTAGATAGCTGTATAGCTCATGACTATAAAACTAAAGTAGATGCACTATTTTTAAAACGTGAATATTTAACACAAGCCCAGCTAAAGGACTATTTGCGCCAAGAAATTTTTCGTGTGACCGAGGATATTGTAGCTATTCAACAAAAATATCGTGTACTGCAATATATTGTACTGAATATGGATATTCCCGATTTTTTGTGGGAAAGCAGTTTCTTTGAGGATTTGAACTCTGATGAAAAAAGAAAGTATATTAGTTTCCTGTGTTCTGATTTCGATATGGATGCATATTTACGTGAGCCATTCTGTTATGATGAACATCTTCCTTACTTTTCCATCATTATTAATTTTGTCGTACTTTCTAAGTATTTGAACCATCTTCAAGAACAGGAAAGCGAATACTATATAGATACAGTTACCATCCAAGAACAAGAACAGACCTTGCCAAAAGAAAAAGAAGAGAGTACGGAAAATAAACCTGTTAAGATTGTAGGTAAAAGTAATCCTTTCAAATCCGTACTGACCTCAAAGGAAATCAGTCTGCTTACCGACTGTATCAATGAAGCTCATGTTTTTACTACCACTATAAATGCAAGAATACTTACCGATTTTTTCAACTGTAAACTTGACGGGGTTCTGAAAGTTAATAATACACGTTTGTTTGCCTACCTTATGATGCAGCTTGGCTGCTATAATTACATTGTTTATGAATGGCAGTCTGTCATAGCAAATAACAAGCTGATATTAGGAAAGATAAAAGGAGAACCACTTACACGTACTGACTTATCCAGTGCAACAGACCAAGCAAAAAACATCTATCCGAAAGGATATGAAATCATAGACAAGTACATCAAACAACTGAAAAAAGATTGAGCATAGATTGAACGCTCAAACAAAGGTCAATTAGACTTCATTTTCAACCTCTTAACTTTGCCCCCGTTAACAAAAAAAACGAGGGTGCGCACCTTCATATTGTTTCACCTAAATTCCTAAACAATATGGAAAGAGATTTAGAGTTAAGAGTTTCAGAACTCGAAAAATTAGTGTTCCTTTCAAAGAATGTGCTTAGCTTCGATGAAGCGAGCAGGTTCTTGAACCTTTCTAAAAGTTACCTGTACAAGTTGACTTCGGGTAACTTGATACCCCATTACAAGCCGCAGGGCAAAATGCTTTATTTTGAGAAAGCGGAGTTGGAAGCATGGTTGCGTCAGAACCCGGTCAAGACGCAGGCACAGATAGAGCAGGAAGCGCAGAAGTATATCCTTAACCGTCCTCTAAAGAAATAACGGCTATGGAAAATAGAAAAGCGACAGAAGCCGGGCAGGACGTCACTATGCAGAAAGAGGATTTCGCAGTTCTTTGGAAAACCATTCATCTAAAGGTGACGGACACTTACGAAGTACCGCCCGAAATACTCTGGGTGAACGGCTCTACCATTGGCACGCTGGGTAATTTCAGTGCATCCACGGGTAAAGCTAAGAGCAAAAAGACATTCAACATTTCCGCTATCGTTGCGGCAGCGTTGAAGAATGACGAAGTACTGAAGTATTCGGCATACCTGCCACCGAACAAACGGAAAATCCTCTATGTCGATACAGAGCAGAGTAAATACCATTGCCACAAGGTTATGGAGCGTATTTTACGACTTGCGGGACTGCCTACCGACAAGGACAGAGACGATTTTGTTTTCATCGTGCTAAGGGAGCAGACACCCGACAAGCGGAAACAGATTATCGGCTATATGCTTGAAAATATGCCCGATGTGGGGTTACTCATTATTGACGGAATCCGTGACTTGATGTATGACATCAACAGCCCCAGTGAATCGACTGACCTAATCAACCTCTTGATGCGCTGGTCAAGCGGATATAACCTGCATATCCATACTGTACTGCATTTGAACAAGGGGGATGACAACACAAGGGGACATATTGGTACGGAGCTGAACAACAAGGCTGAAACCGTCCTGCAAATCACGAAAAGCCAGCAGGACGGCAACATAAGCGAGGTAAAGGCGATGCACATACGTGACCGGGAATTTGACCCGTTCGCATTTCGTATCAATGACAACGCTTTGCCCGAAATCATGGATGATTATGTATTCCAACAACTTAAGCAATACAGGAATTTTCCGCTTACGGAACTGACTGAACAGCAACACCGGGAAGCGTTGGAGAACGGTTTCGGCAAGCAGGTGGTACAAGGCTATTCCAATGTCATAGCGGCATTGAAGCAGGGTTATGCGAGTATCGGCTACGAGCGTGGACGCAATGTCCTTGTGTCACTTAACAAGTTTCTTGTGAACAAGCGTATGATTGTGAAAGAGGGCAAGGGCTACCGATATAATCCCGATTTCCATTATTAAAAGTCAGTTTGGTTTAGTCCGGGTGTATATATAAGAGGAACGGACTTACTATTTCCCTGTTTCGGAACAAGCAGGTTTAGTATGGTACGGGTATATATATAACGGACTAAACAGGACTGGCGCACTTTTCAACTATTTTTTAATCCCCAAAAAAGAAAATGTTATGAACATCGAAGATGTGAAACAAATACCCATCGCAGACTATCTGCACAGTTTAGGTTACTCTCCTGTCAAGCAGCAGGGCAACGGCTTATGGTACAAATCACCGTTAAGGGAGGAACACGAACCGTCTTTCAAGGTGAACACTGACCGCAATCTTTGGTATGACTTTGGAGCAGGCAAGGGCGGCAACATTATTGCACTGGCAAAGGAACTCTATTGCTCCGGCAGCCTGCCATACCTTTTAAACCGGATAGCGGAACAGACACCGCACGTCCGCCCGGTCAGTTTTTCTTTTCCCCAGCGTAGGACAGAACCGAGTTTCCAACATTTGGAAGTCCGTGACTTGACCCATCCGGCATTGCTCCGTTACTTGCAGGGGCGGGGTATCAATATCGAACTGGCAAAAAGAGAATGTAAGGAACTCCATTTTACAAATAACGGCAGACCGTTCTTTGCTATCGGTTTCCCGAATATGGCAGGAGGTTACGAGGTTCGCAATTCCTTTTTCAAAGGCTGCATCGCCCCGAAAGACATCACCCACATACGGCAGCAGGGAGAGCCGAGGGAGAAGTGTTTGGTGTTCGAGGGTTTCATGGACTACCTCTCTTTCCTTACGCTCCGCATGAGGAACTGTCCGACCATGCCCGACCTTGACAGGCAGGATTATGTCATTCTTAACTCTACCGCCAATGTGTCGAAAGCCATTGACGTGCTGTCCCCGTATGAGCGCATCTACTGTATGCTTGATAATGACGAGACAGGACATAAGGCAACACAGGCTATTACGCTGGAATACTCCTATCGTGTGCGTGACTTCTCGCACAATTATAGGGGCTATTCGGACTTGAACGATTACCTGTGCGGCAGGAAGCAGGAGCAGAAAAACGCAGCCAGCCAAACACAGGAAACGAAGCAGGAAACCGGACAACGTGCCACCCCAAGACAGAAAAGGAGCAGGGGCATTTAGTCCGGCAGGATTACCAACGGCTGGCGGTTTGATTTGGAGAGCAAGGTTATGTTTCGGTAAACCGAAACTACCTTGCTTTGCTCATCGCAAAGAAAATTTCTCCCGTTGGTCGCAATTTTTAAGACACCATTTAAACATAAAAACCTATGACGAATATAAAGGATAAGCCGGGGGGACGTCCGGCAAAGAAACGGATAGAGAAGCAGCAACGGGTTGTCAGTACGAAACTGACCGAGTTGCAGTATTACGCCATCAGAAAGAGAGCCGGAGAAGCCGGGTTGCGTGTCAGTGAGTATGTCCGGCAGGCAGTTGTTTCGGCAGAGGTCATACCCCGGCTGAATAGGCAGGATGCGGACACCATCCGCAAGCTGGCAGGGGAAGCCAACAACATCAACCAACTGGCACACCGGGCAAATGCCGGAGGTTTCGCACTGGTGGCGGTGGAACTGGTGAAACTGAAAAACAGGATTGTCGAAATTATAAATCAGTTGTCGGATGATTGGAAAAATAAAAAAGGGAAGCGGGTTTAAGGGCTGCGTAAACTATGTGTTGGGCAAGGAACAGGCGGCTTTGCTCCATGCGGACGGGGTACTGATAGAAAGTCGGGGAGATATAATCCGCAGCTTCTGTATGCAGACCGGGATGAATCCCGATTTGAAAAAGCCAGTCGGACATATTGCGTTAAGCTATTCGGCAGTGGATGCACCCAAATTGACAGACGAGAAGATGATACAGCTTGCGCAGGAATATATGCGTGAAATGAAAATTACCGATACGCAGTATATCATCGTGCGCCATCAAGACCGGGAGCATCCGCACGTGCATATCGTGTTCAACCGTATAGACAACAGCGGCAAGACTATTTCGGACAGGAACGATATGTACCGTAACGAACAAGTATGCAAGAAGCTGAAAGCCAAACACGGGCTTTATTTCGCTGGTGGAAAAGAACAAGTAAAGCAGCACCGCTTGAAAGAGCCGGACAAGTCGAAATACGAGATTTACAACGCTGTAAAGAATGAAATCGGGAAGTCCAAGAACTGGCAGCAGTTACAGGAGCGGTTAGCGGAAAAGGGTATTACTATCCTGTTCAAGTATAAGGGGCAGACGGGCGAGATACAGGGCGTTTCCTTTTCCAAAGGCGAATACACGTTCAAGGGTTCGGAGATAGACCGTAATTTCAGTTTCTCCAAACTGGATAAATGTTTTGGGGATGTAGGGCAGGCGACAGTCGGAAGCAATAAGCAGACGGTTACCGCACCTGTTCAGAAATCAGTATCAGCATCCGACAAAGCGGATAATTCTTTTATTGCAGGTTTAAGCAGTCTGTTTTCCGGTTTGTCAGCCCCGGCTGATGAAATGCCCGATGATTCCTTTTTGAGAAAGAAGAAGAAAAAGAAAAAACAACTTAAACTGTAAAAGCATGGAGGAAAATTTGATTTTAGAGGGGCTTCTCTCAATGGTTACTGAACTGAAAGAGAAGCAGGAAGTACAGGTAACACCAGCCAGTCGGGAGGAAACTCTCGAAAGACTGAACGCAATCGAACAGGCATTGTCGGAACTGCACAGCAACCCGGCTGTTCCCGAAAAAGATTTGCAGGCTATCCAAAGCCAGCTTGACGAGATAAGGAACAGGATGCAAGGTCAGCAGAAACATATCGAGGACACCAAGAAAATAGTATTGGAAACCTACCGTTGTTTCAAGGTAATGATTGATGCTTTGGGTTCTTGCAAGACGGATAAAGAAAAAGCTACGCCCTTACCGCTCTATCAACGGATTTACAACAAGGTAGCTTCTTGGATTTGTCCGGGATTGTTTCTTTTTTCGGCAGTGCTGGTTATCTGTTTCGTTTCCATATTCTTGAATGTTCGTTTGGCTGAACGTATGCAGCAGTTGCAGGACAACGATATGAAATACCGCTATTTACTGATGCAAAGACAGGCAGACGGGGAAACTTTTGATATGCTGGAAAACAAGTTCAAGTGGCAACGGGATAACGATTTTATCCGAAGTCTGACCGATTCAGTGATAGATTTTGAATACCGCATCCAAAAGCAGGCGGAAGCACTGGAACGTGCAAGGCTGTTGAACGAACAAGCCGAGCAACTAAAGAAAGAAGCCGATAAGTTGGGTAAGCCATAAACAGAGAAAGCCGGAACGGATGAAGCACATTCACCGTTTCGGCTGTTTTAATTCACTTCTTTTTCTTCGTGCAGTGTTCTTTTTCGAACTGGCGTAGCGTGGTAATACTGAACCTTTCTTTAATAAACTCCCGGACATCGGAAGCCTTGTAATACACTTTTCCGCTGATTGTGAAGTATGGCAGCACACCGATAGCCCGGTAACGTTGAAGGGTTTTGATACTTACTTTGAACAACAGACACAAATCTTGATTATCCAACAGGTTATCATCTTCGGGCAGCACCTTATCGGCGTTACGCAACACCCGTATATCTTTGCAGAGTTCTTCCAGTTTGGCATACAACTTCTGCATCCATTCGCCAAATTTATCATTCTCTATATACATAATTGCTTCATATTTCAGATTATACCTTTTGTGAATTGATGAAGCAAAATTCAGAAAAAGAATGCAAGAAAATTACGGGGGCGCACATGGAATCCATTATAAATAAATCATAAAGCACTGATTATCTATATCCTTTTTTGTCATGTTCCTTTCGGATAAGGTCTGCCAGTCCATTAAGAAATTCTGTGAGTTTGCCCGGCTTTCGTTTTATCACGTCCTCATGCTTTTGGTGACAGTCGCTTATCTTGATGTTAAACAACCATTCAAAACCTTTGGATAAATCTACCAAATAGGCAGATTTACCGTTCTGATAAACAATGTCTTTGGAGAGGAACAGACCGCTTACCATTTCCATGATGTTGATAAGGGCTGTTTTGTCAGCGAGATAGAGAGGGGAAAGGCTTTGTTTTTCAATCCGCTGTTTGAGTTGTTCCGGGTATTTGATGCGCCATTCAATAAGGCGTATTTCTGTGTTTAAAAGTCCTATCGCTTCATCAATTAGATGCAAATAGGGCATTTTTTTCTTGCTCAAACCGTACACGGTATGACTTAAGACGATATAAACCAAAAGAAAAATAGCGGAGTAATACACTATAATCTTGTTCGTTAATACTGAAATTGGCTACATGGATAGCTAATTCTTCAACAGCTTTTGTTAGTTCAGATGCAGAAACTTTGCGCTGTGAGTATTCCGATAGTAATCGAAAAAAACTCTGTTGTAATAATGCTTTCATCTATTAATATTTTTAATTTCATAATTAGTTAGTTCGTCTTTTATAGAATTTTACTTATATCATTGGGTGTCTTAAAATAATAGTCTGCACGTATAGGATTAGATACATTATTGCTCCATAAAACCAATCCGGAATCAACACCGGCATTGTTAGCACATTGAATATCATAAATACTATCACCAATATAGAGAGCGTTTTCGGGGCTTACATGGGCTTTAGCCAAATATGCAACTAAGGGTGCTGCTTGGGGCTTATGTTCATCAGTATCATCGGCACATACAATTGTGGAAAAATAGTCCGCTAACCCTAATGGCTCAAAATCAGAATAATATTCTTGATATGTTTTGGAGGTTACAATGCCTAAAATATAGCCTCTTGATAAAAGGGATTGCAAGCATTCTTTGATACCTTGAAAAGGTTGAATAGTGTGCTGGAGCAATTTCATATTCCTATCCCATCGTTTCAATGCATCTTCTATGTCGGGTATTTTGAGTAATTCCAACGCATTTCTTCCGGTAATGCCTAAAGCAAATTTCAGACTTTCATATTGAGGTGCGCTTCCTGTTATTTCTGTAATTGTTTTTATTAAAGAGTTGATGACTGCATATTCCGTATCTATCAATGTACCGTCTATGTCGAATACGATATGTTTATATTTCATGTGTTTGATTTATTAGTCAAATAATACTTGCCAGTTTCTATCGTAGTAAGCTGAAAAGCACATTTTAATTTGTTCTTCGTTATTTTTCTCTTTTGCAAGAATAGGTAATTCTTCCAATCCGAAATAGGCACTCTCATCCGTTTCAATATTGGGTCGGAAATATCCGTTTTCAATCTCACAAAGAACAAAAACTTTACAAACATTGTAGGCATAGGGGGGAATATTATGCAAATTTCTATCTTGTATAGCTATTATCCGGATAGCTTTTACATTTAATCCTGCTTCTTCTTTTACTTCTTTTTCTGTATTAGTCTTGATACTCTGATTTATATCGACCCAACCACCGGGCAAAGACCAAGTTCCATTTTTCTCTTTCACAAGCAGTATTTTATCGTCTTTGAATATAGCAGCTCGTGTATCTAATTTAGGAGTTTGAAATCCTGTTTCATTGCAAAACAGATTCTTTACTTTTTCTATGGGTATTTCACTTTGAAGACTAAGCATTGCTGCTGCAATTTCTCTAATACGTTCAAAGCGTTCTATATCAAATACATCTTTGGAGTATGTCAATCCCCCTTGGGCAATGAATTGTAGTTCTTTTGCCCATTCAAGCCATTGTGGTTGTACTATTTTATTCATATAGTGAATGTTAGTCTCGTTATATTGATTTACAAAAGTATGGAAAATGAAATTCTTTATTTTTGTCCTATGTTAAAAAATCATCGGCTTGACCGGATTCTGCTAAGAGAAGGTTGTGTTATTCCTAAAAAAGAGGCAATATGTCCTAAAGTCACTCGGTGGAAAATGCTGGGATATTCTTTTATCAACTTTTCATAACGTTCTTGGGCAGACAAGTTCAGCCGGGAAATATGAATGTCCTGTAAAAGTAGAAAATTTTCTTGCTGTAACACTCTCATCCAATTGGCAATGTCAATACGGGATTTATATAAATCATTCAACTTGTCTATAGAAATGGAGTAGGTTAAAGTTTCTTCTAAGGTTTCTACATATTCAAATCCTGCTTTGTGCCGATATAAATCCCATGAACCACAAGTCGCATCGCCTTCCATAGAAAACCATGTTGTTATTTCTTTTCCATTATGCAGGATATATGAACGTGTTATTCCTTTTTCTATGAAATAGACTTGATTGTCAAAACGACCAGCTTGTATGATGATAGTTTTAGCCGGAAAAGTCTGTTGTTTAAAACAGTACTTTAGCAGATGCAATGAATCATCCGAAACAGGATAGAGTTCTTGTATCTTTCTTATTATATTATCCATTATCAATGTTTTTGCTCTTTCTACAAAAATAATAAAACAGAAAGGGATAATATTGTTGCATTCATAGTTTAAAAAGGAATTTGACTATTTTTAGCAAGGTGGGATGAAAAGAGAACCACGATGTGGGGATATGTGATATAGGCAAAAGAAATAGGTGGTGCTAAACTACGTTTAGTTTATCCCTTTGTTTATATAGCCAAAACGAACTAAACCAATTTCTATTGACAGCTAGAAACGATACTGGCGAAAAAAGAAATAGTATTACCTTTTTCGCCAGTATCGTTTTTAGCAATCTTTTTCAGTCTTGATTTATCCTTAATAGTTTGAGGAAGAAATGAACTCTTTTATTTCTTCCTCGGTTGGAAGTTCTATCATGTACTTCTGTACAAAGATATTCGGGTCTAATCCGGCAGTGGCATATTTAACTAATGTATCTCCCTTTTCGGTGCAGAGCAAAATGCCGATAGGCGGATTATCATCCGACTGCATCACTTCTGCTTTAAAGTAGTTGAGGTACATATTTAACTGTGAAGCATATTCATGGCGGAACTTGTCTATCTTTAATTCCACAATAACATGGCATTTCAAAATACGGTGATAGAACACAAGGTCAGTAAAGAAATAATCTTCATCAATCAAGATACGTTTTTGCCGGGCTTCAAAGCAGAAGCCATGTCCCATTTCTAACAGGAAGCGTTGCAGATTGTCAAGAATGGATTGCTCCAAGTCGTTTTCTGTCACTAATGCACGTTCATTCAAGCCTAAGAATTCCAAAGTAACAGGGGTATTGATTACATCTTTGGGCTGTAATAAGGTTGCTTGTTGTTGGACTAAAGCGGAGAGTGCTTCTTTGTTTTTGGATAGTCCGCTACGTTCGTAATATAAAGACGCTATTTGTCGCTCCAACTCCTTTACAGACCAGCAACCACGCATAGTTTCCATTTCATAGAAAGCACGTTTTACCGGGTTTTCAATTCCCGATATGGTATTTAAATGGGTGGAAGATAATCTGTTGAATAATCTATCAGCCGGAATCATCCATGTTTCGGTTTGTGGGTGTTCTGTTGATAGTTTCCAAACGCCATTTTCAGATTCGGCGGTCACCAACCGCCGAATTGGTTCGGTGAATTCGGCGGTCAATGACTGCCGAATTTGAATTTGTGATGCAATGTATTGTGAGATAGGCTCTTTCAATTGTGGATAAACAAGGTATAATCGCCTAAATTCACGAAATCTACGTTCATTTAACCCTTTTGTTTTCAGCCGTTGTTCCAGCTTCTTCAACAATTGTTCACCGTATGCGGCACGGTCTTCTCCGTTCTGCTCAAACTCTACGATATAGCAACCCATAAGCCAGTTACGGGAAGTAAGGGCAAGGTTTACAGCGTGTGCAGCTTGTACCTGCAACGTGTTCTGTATCGTATTGATATGTTTTACTAATGCTTCAAAGTTCATAGTTACAAAGATAAGTCTTTTATGGTTAAAACTTTAGTTCGGGCAAGCTGTTTATTGCTTCCTCTTTTAATTTATCCACCGCACGGGTGTACTTCTCCGTATGCTTTAATCCGCTATGTCCTAAAAGGCTGGCTACGGTTTTGATATTTGCCCCATTGTTCAGAATATTCACGGCAAATGAATGTCGAGCGCAATGCCAGCTTATATGCTTATCTATTCCGGCTCTTTTTACCCAACGCTTAACCGATTTGCAGCAGCTTTCGTATGTAGGTAAATCGAATATCAAACAGTTCTTGTCTGCCGGAGCTTCGCCAATAATGGATAATAGACCATCATTCAAGGGAATAACTACACCGCTACTGGCAGAATGCCCCTTGGTCTTGCTTTGCTCGAACTTCAATAATCGGTTAGCATAGTCCACATTTTTATAAGTAAGGTCTTTTACGTCGCAGAAACGCAGCCCACAATACAGACAGAAGACAAAAGCCCGTCTGACATTCGGATTTTCATTATCGTAATGGCAAGCTACCAATTTTTGTATTTCTTCGGGAGAAAGCACATCTTTCCGAAGCATTTGACTATCTACTTTGCAGGTAACACTTTTGCACGGGTCTTTCAACATTACATCGTGTTCAATCGCATATCGAATAACTTTCTTGAAACGCTGGTAAATGCTTTTAGCACCCTCACCCACACTTCGGGATTGCAGGTAGGCTACAAACTGCTCCATCATTTCTTTGGTGATAAGTTCCGGTTTGATACTAAATTCATTCATGGGGTATTGCTCTTTTAAGAAGTCCTTAAAACGGCTAAGCGCAATTTGTACCATGCGAATATCTTTCTTGGTATAACTGTTGATATAAGCTTGGAAATAGTCTAAGAAATTGACCGTTCTATCTTTTTTCAACCGATACCCCAACATACTTTCCTTAAATTCCTGTTCACGCTCTGCACGTATCTTTGTGGCAAGCTCCAACGTTTCTTTGTTCTGCTGACGTTCCGCAGGGGTACGGGGCTTATCTATCAGATACAGACTAAGGTTTTCTTTTCGCCTATTGTGCTTTACTGCAAACTTGGGCTTGCCTTGCATCTTTCCACTATCATAGTACACTTGATTGCCGTTTTCATCTAATACGGGCTTTTCCTCTCTACCTAAATAATACTCTAAGTAAAGGCTAATTCTACCATCCGAGAGCTTATTTTGCTCTAATTTGGTTTTTTCTTTCGTTTTATTTTCTAACTTTGCCATTGTTTAGAGGTTTTATCCCGATTTAGGTACCATAACCGGGTGATTACGCTAAATAGTTGATTTTCTTTTGTTTTCCGATATTGCAAAGGTACAAAAGAAAATGATATTTCAAAGTGTACTAAAAGTGTACTGAATAACGGAAAATGGGCAAAATATGGCAAAAATAGAGAAAATAAGAAATATTCAAATGGCTGATAATAAGGAAGATAAATTCTTTTGTTTTCCTATGATTTCTATGGCTTGTACCGGGTCTGGGTACTGAGGCGGAGAAAGTTGAAAAACTCTCTCCGCTTTTTTTTATGTCCCTCGTAACTCGTTGGTTTGCCGATTCTACCAACTTTTTATTGAATTGCTGAGTTCAAGTTATAAATGCGACATTTTCTTCTATTTCATCAGCGTCATACCTGATCCTATATCACAAATAGTGTTCAATGCGGATATATACAACAAAAAAATGAACGTAATATGCAAATTTGTCATTGGATATTTCTTGGGCATTTATTTTTTCCTAACTTTGCAAAGGATAGTTGAGAAGCTTTTGCCATTTTATATTTTAATATTTACCCAATATGCCAAATCAGAATACATTTCTGTATCCCCCTTTGACATTTCGAATACTTGCGGTTGCTATTCTCGCTTGTTTATTTCTGGTGCCCAAGACGATGGCTGATACAAAAGATCAAGAGTATATTGTTCTTATCAGTTCTTCCACTTTTCGTGAGAAATGGGCTTATGATCTACTTGAAACCGTAGAAAAGGCATTCAATGAAGAAAATTCAGTGAAGGTATATTCGGAGACTCTCACAACATGGCATTTCAATAATCAACAGGAAATAGATCAGAAGGTTGATTATCTAAAGGATAAATATTCTGTGCCTCCCCAAGCTGTCATATTTGTAGGCGATCCGGGATGGTACGTTTGTAAACCGCTTTTTGACACCATCTGGAGAGGGGTACCTACAATTATTTGCCACTCAATGCCGCATACGCCGGCTGATATAAATAAGTACTACGATGGCGAATATATACCTGATGACAAGGGAGTTGCATTAGAACACTTTCTTGAAAATGCGGTTTATTATGATGTTCCACCCAGCTTTATCCAGAAGAATATTATTTATGTTGTGATTGTATTGGGTACTGCTATTGTTCTGCTGTTATTTTACTTTATGCACAAGCGTATCAAGAAAGTGAGAGAAACGGAGTGGCAAGAGCATCTGCATTTGCTTGAAAATATTCTTGACAACCTTCCTATTGCAGCTAAGGTGAAAGATGTCGATAATGATATGCGTTATACTTTTATAAATAAAAAGGCTGAAGAACTCTTTGAATATCCAGCTAAGGAGGCGATTGGAAGAACTGATTTCGATATAATGCCTGAGGCTGCAACGATGATCAGGAAAGAAGATGAAGAATTGGTAAGAACGGGAATTGCCCAATTGGGTACCAGGCGCTTCTTTACGAATAAGAATGAGGAACGGTTTACTTTCCAGAATAATAATATAGTTTCATTCTTCAATGGACGTAAATGGATTCTCTATACAGCCTGGGATATTACGGACCAGAAGATTCTGGAACGTAAACTGCGTTTGGCTAAAGAAGAGGCTGAAGAGTCCAATCGTATAAAATCAGCTTTCCTGGCTAATATGAGTCATGAAATACGTACTCCGCTCAATGCAATAGTAGGTTTTTCGAGCATATTGGCCGAAGATGTATCGGAAGAAGAACGGACGGAATATCTCAGCATCATTAGTAAGAATAATGATATTTTGTTGCAGTTGATTAATGATATCCTGGATTTGTCGAAGATTGAGGCGGGGACACTGGAATATGTTTATGCAAATATAGATGTAAATAAGATGCTATCTGAGATAGAGCAGGCTGCCAGGATGAGACAAACGAATGCGAATGTCGCTATATGTGCGGTGACACCACTGGAGGGACTGCTTTTGTATACTGACCAACGCAGAGTTACCCAGGTACTGAATAATTTCATCAGTAATGCCATGAAGTTTACAAATACCGGGAGTATCACGTTTGGGTATGAAGAACCAAAAGATGGCTATATACGCTTCTTTGTGACAGACACCGGTACCGGTATCCCTCCTGAAAAGGTGGCGGATATATTCAACCGTTTTGTAAAGCTCGATTCTTTCAAACAAGGAACCGGACTTGGACTGGCTATTTCACAGAATATCGTGAAGGAGCTCAAAGGTGAGATAGGAGTGGCGTCTGAGTTAGGTAAAGGCTCTACTTTCTGGTTTACGTTGCCCTACGAGAAGATGGGGGCGCACCGTTCCATTCTCTCGTAAGAATATTTCTAATTTGTAGCATCAGGAAGGAATCTTTACCTGGGGTAAGCCTTTCCTATCGGTCATAGGGTTCTGTGGGTTACTACTGCCCTCTACTGTGGCGTACAGTTTTTGAGGGAATCAGTGTGCTGGCTGCAAATAACATTAATCTTTTCATTTTCTGTGAGTTTAGGTTTAGGCTTGGATAACATTTCAGAGGGGATTTGGTTCTGTCTTTTAAAAAAATGTATCTTTGCGATCGTCAAAAATGCTATGAAACGTAATTAAATAGGGATATCATGAACAAGAAAAACACTCTTTTGCTTTTTCTGTGCCTGTTCTGCCTGTGGGCGGTAGCACAAGAAAAGAAGCCGGTAAAGATTGCCTGTGTGGGCAATAGCATCACTTATGGCTCAGGAATTAAAAATCAGTTTCAGAACAGTTATCCGGGATTGCTCTCCCAGCTTTTGGGTGAGGGGTACGATGTGCGTAACTTCGGAATCAGCGCCCGCGTAATGCTGAACAAGGGAGATCATCCGTACATGCACGAGCAGAAATTCCGCGATCTGCTGGCATTTCAGCCAGACATCGTTACCATTAAATTGGGAACGAATGACAGCAAGCCTTGGAACTGGCATTACGGAAAGGATTTCGGAAAGGACCTGACGGAGATGTTGGATATTCTTCAGGACTTGCCTTCCAAGCCTAAGATATATCTGTGCTTCCCGGTGCCGGCTGTGAAACGGAATTTCGGCATCAACGACAGTGTAATTACAAATGGTATCATCCCCGTGATACGCCGTGTTGCAAAGAAGCGCCACTTGCCTGTTGTGGATCTTTACGCACTTTTGAAGCCGCATCCCGATTATTATACGGACGGCATCCACCCCAACGAACAGGGGGCGGCTCTGATAGCCGGCGAGCTTTATCGTACGCTGACCGGCAACGAGGCACCGAAGATTGTCACTGAACAACCCTTCCCCGGCAAAAAGTCGCAATGGGAAGGTTTCGATCGTTATGATTTTATCTGTAATGCCCGTAAGGCTACAGTAGTTGTTCCCCGTAAGGTGGCCGAAGGCCATCCCTGGATATGGCGTCCAGCTTTCTTTGGAGCTTTCCCTTCAGTAGATAAAGCTTTGCTGGAAAAAGGTTTTCATGTTGTTTATTACGATTTGACGCATCTTTATGGTAGCCCCCGTGCGCAACGTTTGGGTACGGACTTTTATGATATTATGCGCAGATACTATCGTTTGTCTTCTAAAGTGACATTGGAAGGCTTCAGTCGTGGCGGTCTGTTTGCTTTCAATTGGGGAGCGAAGAATCCTGATAAAGTGGCTTGTATTTATGTGGATGCCCCAGTGTGTGATGTGTTTAGTTGGCCCGGCAGGCACAGGGAATTATGGAGCGGATTACTTGCCGAGTGGGGACTAACTGATGAGCAGATGAATAACTTCAAAGGTAATCCGATTGATAATCTGAAACCTTTAGCCGATGCAGGTATCCCTGTTATCAGTGTTTGTGGTGATAGTGACCGCACAGTCCCCTATGAAGAGAATATGAAAATTGTAGCTGACCGTTACCGTGCTTTGGGCGGACTTGTAGAAATCATTCTGAAACCCGGTTGCGACCATCACCCCCATAGCTTGGAAAACCCCGAAGCGGTAGTTGACTTCATTGTTCGCAACCAGCCGGATTATCAAAAAAAGCATGTCATTCATCAGCGTGCTAACCTTGCTAACTCTTATCTGAAGTTCACGAAAGAGAAAAAAGGTTGCGTTGCCTTTCTCGGCGGTTCCATTACTGAAATGCGCGGTTGGCGGAATATGATACAGGAAGATTTGAAACAACGTTTCCCCGATACGGAATTTACTTTTATTGATGCCGGAATACCTTCTACCGGAAGTACGCCTCATGCCTTCCGTTTTGAAAACGATGTACTGCAAAAAGGTGTACCTGACTTGCTGTTTGTGGAAGCGGCAGTGAACGATGATACCAATAAGTTCAACTATATTCAGCAAGTACGCGGTATGGAAGGTATTGTCCGCCATGCACGCACTTTCAGTCCCGCGATGGATATAGTCATGCTTCATTTCATTTATGATCCGTTCATTCCTTTACTTGACAAAGGCATGCAACCCCAGGTAATTATGAGCCACGAGAGCGTAGCTAATCATTATAATGTTTCGTCCATCAATCTGGCGGAGGAAGTGGCATACCGTATGCGTGACGGTGAGTTCGACTGGAAGCAGTTTGGCGGTACGCATCCTGCCTGGGACGGGCATAAATATTATGCTGCCACTATCAATCATCTCTTTGACCTTGAATGGGGTGGGGATGTGGCAAAGAAAACAGTCCAACCGCATAAAGTGCCGGAGCAACCAATAGATGCTTATTCCTATGATAAAGGTGTGTTTATCGACATTCGCTCGGCTAAACAACTGAATGGTTGGAAAGTAGTGGAAGATTGGATGCCTACTGTGAAGGGGAATACCCGTAAAGGTTTTGTGCACGTTCCTATGTTGGTGGCCGATCGTGCCGGTGCCAGCCTTTCTTTCTCTTTCGAAGGTCGTGCGGTGGGGATCTTCTGTGCAGCCGGTCCGCAAGCTTGCGTATTGGAATATAGTATAGACGGTGCTCCTTTCAAGAAGCTGGATACGTTTACTGATTGGAGTCGGAACCTGTACATTCCGTGGGTGTACATGCTTGAAACAGAGCTTCCTTCAGCCTGTCATACATTGCGTTTGCGTGTGGCAAAAGGGGATAAAACAGGGTGTCAGATACGTAATTTTGTTGTAAATCAATAGGTCATTATCCCCTTACAGAAAATAACTTAAAAAAACAAAGATATGAAATTGAAAAACATTTCAGTTTGTTTATTCGCAGGATGGATGCTGATGGCATGCTCCGGAAATGGGTATGAGAAGACGGGTAACGGCATTATCAATATCATGAAACAACTGATGTTTCTGCCGTGGAAAAGCGTTTAGCGGTCGATTAATATTTTTCTTAGGCTCTTTTATTGTTTTCATTGCCTGATATTAGTACATTTGCATGCGAATGCTTATTCTTTCCACCACGGGGATTCTTTCTTTCCACCATGGAGGAAAGAAAGAATCCCCGTGGTGGAAAGAAACTTTCTCCATGATGGAAAGAATAAGTGTTCACTGCGATTTTCTTTAGCCACCGTAGGGAAAAGAGTTAAAAATAGCGGTGTGATAATTTAATTCCGGCACTTCATGTTTTTTATGTGGGGTACCCATAAAAAACATACAGATGAGTGCATATTATGACCTCCTTGAGAAGCCTGACATTCGCCAAACCGGTGAGCAGCAACCCCTTTATGCCCGTTTTATACCTAAAGGAACTATTGAACGGAAAGAATTTCTAAATCGTGTCCACCTTTTTACCGGCATCAGTCGCAGCCTGTTGGAGGGTGCGATGGCGTCCTTTATGGACGAGTTGCGCGACTGCCTTGCTGATGGCTGGACAGTGGAATTTGGCGAACTTGGCTATTTCACCCCTTCGCTGAATTGCCGGCGCGAAGTGATGGAAAAGAAAGAACTGCGTGCTGCTTCGGTGACGCTTCGCGGCTTGAATTTTCGTCTAGGCAAGGAATTCTATAAAGAATTGAATAAAAAGATACGGTTGGAACGCCATCCGCAGTCGTCGTCCAAGTCCGAGTCTTTTACGCCGCTTCTGTCCGTAGAGCAACGTTTCCGGTTACTTGATGAATACTTGCAGCAGGAACAGCCTTGCATCAACCGTGCACAATATGCCCGTCTGACAGGACGCAGTGTGAAACAGGCGGTTACGGATTTGAACTTGTTTATTGAGGATGGATTACTGATAAGATGTGGAGCGGGGAGGAATGTGGTGTATATGAAGGGGATGCAGAAATAAAGTTCCGGTACTCTTTATATTAAAAAGCGGAGTCTTTTTTCCGAGTAGAAACATAGAATGCTCACTTTCTTTTTATTGACTTTGATACTCTGTTGGCGTCATACCGAATTCTTCCTTGAAGCATTTAGTAAAATATTTGGGCGATGAGAAACCGGTGGCATAAGCCACTTCGGAGATGCTTATTGTTTTCTTCTTCAATAAGGCACAGGCGTATTTCAACTTGATATTTCGTATAAATTCCAAAGGAGTGCACCCGCTGATTACCTTGCATTTCCGGCTTAAGGTAGAGCGGGAGATGTGAAGCTCGTTTGCCATTTGTACTGTGTCAAATTCGGATTCCTGAATGTGCCGTTCCACACATTGCATGGCATTGTTCAGAAATTCTTCGTCGCTGGTCTGATAATTTAAATTGGAAATGTTTATTTCCATTTTTGAACGGAAACTTTGCCGGGATTGTTCACGCGATTGCAGCAGGTTGTCTATTCGTGCCTGTAATATTTTCATTTCAAAAGGTTTGGCAATATAGCTTTCTGCTCCGGCTTTGTAGCATTCTATTTGGTCGTCTGTTGCATTTTTGGCTGTGAGCATGATGATGGGGATATGGTTTGTTTGTATGTCTCCTTTTATTTGCCGACAAAATTCCAATCCGTTCATCTGAGGCATCATGATATCGCAGATGATGATGTCCACTGGAGTGTTCTTGAGCAGTTCGAGTCCTTGCAAGGCGTTCTCTGCAATGAAGATCTGATATTTTTTGCTGAAGATGTGCTGTATGAGTTCCCGCAAGTCTTTGTTATCGTCTATGAATAAGATACAAGGCTTTTCATCCGGAATGAATGTATCTGTTTCTTCTTCCTGAACCTTAAGGGGAGAAGACTCTGCTATTTCCCGTTCGCTATATACTTCTCTGTCTATCGGTATTTCTACGGTAAAAACCGAACCTTTGCCCGGTTCACTGTTGACTTCGATAATTCCGTGGTGCAGGGTTACCAGTTCTTTGGTCAACGACAGGCCGATTCCGTTTGACTGGCATCCCGGATGATTCTTATTGTTATAAAACTTGGTGAAGATATGTTTTATATCCTTTTCAGCTATTCCTATGCCCTCATCTTCTACGTTAAGTACCAGGAATCTGCATCCCTCCTTATATATAGCAGACAGGCTTACGTTTATTTTTTTATGCTCCGGCGTATATTTGATGGCGTTGGAAAGCAGATTGAACAATATCTTGTCAAACTTGTCGATATCCATATATCCCCAAATGCCATCGTCTATCCGGGTGGACAGGGAGATGCTTTTCTGGTGGGCTAACGACTGAAAATTAGACGCCACGATGCCCGAAACAAAAGAAGACAGATTGCTTTTGCTTACACTTATTTCCATTTTTCTGCTTTCCACTTTCCGGAAGTCTAGGATCTGTTGCAGTAGCCGTTTCAGTCGGTTGGCATTGGAACGCAGTATTTCCACTTGTCTTTCCGAGCTTTCTTTATTTTCTTCCAGATCATCGGCAACACAAGAAATGATGGTAAGCGGGGTGAGGAGTTCATGGGAGATGTTGGTGAAATAATTCAGTTTGATTTGGGTGAGTTCTTCCTGGAGCTTCAACTTGTTTTTCTTCTCCATGCGCTTGGTGTAGGCATAAAATAGCAGGCAGATGATACACACGATGAAAAGAGTGTAGAATGAATAGGCATACCATGTTTCATACCAGGCGGGAAGGCGCCGGATAAGCAACTGTTGTTCTTCCTCCATCCAGTTGCCGTACGGGTCGGTGGCTTTCAGGCGGAAAGTATATTCTCCTTTGCCGAGGTAGTTGTAGAATGCGGAGTGTTTCCCGTTGTCTATGTAGGTCCATTTTTTATCTGCGCCTTCCAGTTGATAGGCATACTTGATTCTTCGTCCGGAGGTATATGAAAGGGCTGAAAATAGGATTTCAATATTCCGTGCTTCAGGTGAAAGTGTTATTTTGTGCACGGAATTGCCTGTTTCCGAACCGGCAGGTGAAAATAAGACAGAGCGGTTATCGGACTTTACGTCAGTGATAAGTACCTGTCCGGTACGTTTATTGTTTGTATTTTGCCTGTCCGGTAATATTTTGATGAAGCCGTTATGTCCTCCGGCGTACAGGCAACCTTCCTCATCGACGAAAGCTGCGCTATGTCGGAAGGAGGAGACGAAGATATTGGGGTCATTGACGAAATAAGCAGTATTTTCTTTGGTTGCCGGATGGTGGCGGATTATGTATTTGTCACATACTATCCATATCTTATCTTTGTATAGTAGAATTTTTAGAATGTTGTCGCCTGTCAGTCCGCAGGCTTCGGTTTCGTCCGTCATTTTTTCTTCGCTTGAATCAAACCGGAGTAGCCGTCCTAATGAAGTGGAAAACCAGACGTCACGAGCATTGGCACAGATATTCACTATCGGGGCGTCGGATAACGGCATTGATTCTTTGGGGTAATGTTTCAGTAGTATAGGCTTGTTCTCATAAGCCATTTGGTAAATGGCATCCCGGGAGGCGATCCACACATTTCCTTTACTGTCTTTGGACATATCGGATATGTGAGAGATATCAAAAGACAGTTCCGCAATCTTTTTTGAACCGGCTTGTTTGAAGAACAACCGCGAGGTGGTTCCAATCCAGATGTTGCCATGATCATCTTCTACCAGTTGGGTTATACTGCCCGGATCGGCAACGACTTCCTTTAGGTCATATTCTTCTAAAATAGAAATGTGCATTTGCTCTTTTGTCGCTTTCCATATATGGGAAGAAAAATCATTGCGTCCGCCCAGCCATACAGCATCTTCTTTCTGTGACGGTACGATAGAGGTCACGACTAATGAATATAAAGCATCCGCATTGTTTCCATAAGTAATCTTTCCTGTCTGTTCATCGAAAAGGCAGAGACCGTAACGTGACTGGTCGAACCAAATGGTACCTTTTGAGTCTTTGTTGAAGTATAAGACATTGGCATCTACGCCTAGCCTCTTTTTGATATTTTCCATCGTATGGTTGATTATTTCAGCTTTCTCAAAGGTTATTGTGTAGCCTTGATCGTAAGCTCCTAACCATAAATTGCCGGATTGGTCTTTGATGATCCGGCTGTATGTTTTGTATTGGTCTATGGGGTTATTGATGTCCTTTATAGCATTGATATTCACTTCTTCCAGTTCATTCTGTTCGTTTATGCGGAAAACATAGAGCCTGAAATGGGATAATGCCCATAGATAGCCGTACATGTCGTCTTGTACAATGTCGAAGAACACCTGTTCTGGTGAATGACGGATGGGGTTGACGATAGACTGACGTTGCAATATCTTCTTTCTGTCAGGGGAGGACGGGTCGAAACGCCAGATTCCTTGTCCCCAGGTTGCAATCCAATATCGTCCCTGATGGTCTTGTATCATCCGGTAGGGATTGCTGTTGTCCATGTGGGCATATTGCATAAAGGAATCGTCCCGGTCATTGTATTTCAATATATCCCCATTCCAGGTCAGAAACCATAGGTCGCCGTTTCTATCTTCGAAGAACGTATTCGGAGCGTTTGCTAATGTATATTCTTTTAATACACCGAGGCGGGCGTTGCATTTGAACAATTTTTTGCCGGCTGCTACCCAAATGTTACCTTTTTGGTCGCAGATGAGATCTCTTATTTCTCTTGTCTGTAGGGTAGAGTCGGGAAATGAGGTGATTTGATAAGTACTTTTGTCCACTAAGTTGATGCCTTGTACTGTTCCTACCCATAAGTAATTATCGTCTTCGGCGAAACACCGGATATCGTTGTGGGTAAGTTTATGAGGATTTTTATAGTTGTTTATGAAAGGCTGGATATCATAGCCGTCATAACGTTCCAGCCCGTATGCAGTTCCCAGCCAGAAGAAGCCTTGTCGGTCTTGATACAGATTGAAAATGGAGTTGACAGGCAGTTTGTCTAAAAAAGGCATGGGATTGACAATCATTTGCTGTGCATGGAGAGGGATGCCGGACAGCAAACAGAACAGGCAGCAGATGAGAAATTTAGGAATATGAGTTTTCATCGTAGTCAAGATTAACATTTCATTTAAAGGGGTTGTGCAAATATAGGGAGATTTGAGTAAACGGGTAAATAATATAGGGAAGCTTTTTTGCTCAATCTAGGTATAAAAATTACTCAGAGCAAATTTTATTCCTTCTCTGGGCATATTTGGGACGTGATTCCATTTCATTCTCCACATCTTTGCCACATCTTTTTGGGAAAAGGCTGATTGTGGAAGAGACGGGAAAAAAAGTATGGGGATGGTCATTTATAAGATTATTTAGGGGAATGGGATTTGTTTTCGGAATGACAGAATAACTATTTTTTTATTAATAATTTAATGATATGGAAAAACACAGATTTTTGATGTGGTTTGCTCTCCTGTTTATAGGAGTTGTAAGCGGGTATGCCCAACAGCTTGCCATTACGGGCAGAGTGTTGGATAGTAAAAAGGAACCGTTGATTGGAGTTACAATCTTGCTGAAGGGAAGTGCTAATGGAACGGTGACGGATATTGACGGTAACTTCTCGATTAAAGCGTCGAAAGGAGAGACATTGGTTGTCTCTTATATAGGTTATAAGACGCAGGAGATTCTTCTATCCTCGGACAAAACAACTATGACTGTTGAATTACTGGAAGATTCTGAGATGCTGGATGAGGTTGTAGTGATAGGATATGGCACGATGCGTAAGAAAGACCTTACGGGTTCAGTAACTCAAGTTCGTCCGGATGCATTGGCAAATGAGGCTCCTAAGACTGTGCAAGACGTACTGCGTGGAACTGCCGGTTTGAATGTAGGCTTCGATAAATCAGCCAAAGGAGGTGGATCCATGAGTATACGCGGCCAACGTTCCGTATATTCTGACGGAGGTCATAATGATCCGCTCATCATTCTGGATGGTATGATGTTTTATGGAGAACTTTCTGAAATCAACCCCAATGATATAGCGCAGATAGATGTGCTGAAAGATGCTTCATCGGCTGCCGTGTATGGTGCGAAGGCGGCCAATGGTGTTGTTATTGTGACGACCAAGAAAGGGAAGTCAGAGAAGCCTGTGATCAGTTTCAGTGCTAACGTAGGGTGGGCTACCCGCGCGGATGGCCGGAAGGTATACGATGCGGATGGGTATCTGAACTATCGCAGGGATTTTTATACGACAGATACGTATGGGGTAAATCCATCTACCGGAAAATATGAGGCTTATCAGACAGGAGGCCGGCCTGCGGGATATTTTGACCGTCCGACAGATGCTAACTTGGGAAAGTATGGACTTACTATGGATGCATGGAGAAACCAGACAACTCAGGATGCCGGTATGTGCAGTGATGAAATCTGGGCAAGACGTATTGGACTTAATGCGAGTGAAGTGACGCTTGCCAACTTCCTCTCCGGAAAAACCTTTGACTGGTATGACCATTCTTTCCAAACGGGATTGAACCAGGACTATAATGTCAGCATCAGCGGAATGACTGAAAGAATGAACTATTACCTCTCATTGGGATACCTCTCCAACGAAGGCATAGTACGTGGAAACGAGTATAACGCTATTCGTGCCAACATGAAGTTGGATGCCAAAGTGACGGACTGGTTCAGTGTGGGAGCTAACGTCAATTTCCAGAACCGTTCGGACGGTGACATTGCCGTAGACTGGTACAGGCAGATAACAAGTAACAGCCCTTTTACCTCTCCTTATAACGAAGCTGGGGAGCTTGTGGCGCATCCTCAAGGAGAGAATGCCTATTGGAAAGGATATAATTTTGATTTTGACCGTCAGTATCTTGATTTGGAAAAGGGATTTACCGTACTGAACACCATTCTGACAGCCAAGTTGACGTTACCTTTCGGCATCACTTATTCATTTAATGCGGCACCGCGTCTGCAATATTTCTATGACCGTTACTACAGGTCATCGGAACATCCTGACTGGCAGGCCGAAACAGAAGACCGCGTGAACCGTGAACAAAGCAAGCGCTTTGACTGGTCACTGAATAACACTATCACATGGGATTATACTTTTGCTAAGAAGCATCATACCATTCTGACTTTGGTGCAGGAAGCCGAAGAGCGTCGGTCGTGGGCGGATCGTATTCAAGCACGCAATATCCTGCCCTCTGAAGCATTGGGTTTTCACGGTACAGCCAATGGGGACAAGAATTTGAGTGAATTCCGTTCTACCGATAATCGTGAGACGGCTTGCGGCTATCTGGCACGCCTGTTCTATTCGTATGATGATAAGTATATGGGTACATTCTCTTTCCGTCGTGACGGATATTCCGCTTTTGGTACGACCAATCCGTATGCCAATTTCCTTTCCGGAGCACTAGCGTGGACGTTCACCAATGAGGACTTCTGGAAGTGGGGAGATATTCTGGAGTCCGGTAAATTACGTGTCTCTTTCGGACAGAACGGTAACCGGAGCTTGGCGAACTCTTATATTGCATTGGCCAACCTGGCACTGGGAATGTATTCGCAAGGATACATAAATTCTACTACAGGCACACTGCTGGATATGAAATATCTTTTTGTAGACCGTCTGCCAAATACCGGTTTGCAGTGGGAGAAGACTACCTCCTGGAATGTCGGTTTAGATCTCAGTTTCCTGAGAGGACGTATCAATGCTAGCTTGGAATACTACATAATGCCCACTACGGACATGATTATGAACCAGTCGTTACCTGATTTTACAGGATTCGCTTCCATTACCACCAATTTGGGACGAGTGGAAAACCGGGGCTTTGAAATTTCACTCAATACGCGCAACATTGAAACAAAAAACTTTGAATGGAATACTTCTTTCTCTTTCTCCCGTAACAAAAATGAAATCAAGAAACTGTATGGCGAATATGAAACCATCGTGGATGCAGCCGGCAACACTATTACTAAGGAAAAGGATGATGTGGACAACAAATGGTTCATAGGCCATCCCATCAGTGCCATCTGGGATTATGAAGTGACCGGCATCTGGCAGGTGAATGAAGTGGAAGAAGCCGCTAAGTATGGACAAAAACCCGGTGATCCGAAAGTTGCCAATCATTACACTGCGGATGACCGTAAGAATGCAGATGGAACTACTACTGCTGTATACAACAATAACGATAAGCGTTTTTTGGGTGAGACTACGCCTCCTATCCATTGGTCCATGCGAAACAGCTTCATACTTTATAAGAACTGGAGTTTTTCTTTCAATCTCTACTCTTACATGGGACACAAGAGTCTGGACAGTAATTATCTGAACAATGACAATAATTATTCGCAGATTACCAACTGCCAGAATATTTATACCAAGAAATATTGGACGGTGGATAATCCTTCCAATACATACGCCCGCCTTTCAGCCCAGGGACCTACGGGACTTGCAGCGCCAAGCAGAGTCGTTGACCGTTCGTTTATTCGCCTGGAGAATGTCTCTGTAGCCTATAATGTTCCGGCAGAACTCTTGTCTCGGTTTAAGATTCAGAATGCCAAAATATTTGCTACCGTACGCAATGTGGCTACTTGGAGCAAGGAATGGGAATATGGAGATCCTGAAACCGGAGATATTGCACCGCGAACTTACTCTTTGGGTATAAACTTAACATTTTAAAAAGAAAGAAATATGAAAAACTATATAAATCAATTCAAATTGTTGCTGGGGATTACATGCGTATCTGCGCTTTTTACAGGATGTTCCGATGATTTCCTGAAACCGGATCCCCTCTCTCTTTACGAACCGACTGTAACATTCAATACGGTGGATGGTCTGAATGCTGCTTTAGCTTCGGCAGACAAGGCACTTCGTGCTTATTGGACAAATACGGAAGCTTGTGACTTGATGTTGCCTTTGATGAGTGAGTATCTTTTTTCTGATTTGACGGTAGCCGGCAAAACGGATGACCAACTTGCTTTCTGTGACATAAACGAACGTTTTACACCTACTGACGGTTGGTATAATTTTGACCAGAATCGTCTGGTCATCTTTTGGGGGGAGACTTACAACGGCATTAAGTATGCCAATACTGTTATCAGCTATATTGATAAGGTGGAGGGATTGGATGAAACCACCAGGAATGAATTTCTCGGGCGTGCCTATTTTCATCGTGCTTACCGGTATATGAATCTTTGTTTCCAATTCGGTGACGTACCTTTTGTTTCTAAAATTATAGAGTCTCCTAAGCAAGACTATAAAAGCACCAAGCGCGAGGCCATCATCAAGCGTATGGTGCAAGATATGGAGTTTGCTGTACAGAATGTTCCCGACCAAAAGGATATGACTTACATCGGTATGATCAACAAAGGGGCATGCCGCCAATTGCTTATCAAATGTTACCTTGCTAACGGTGATTTTCAGAAAGCTAAGGAACAAGCCGATATCCTCATCGATCAGTCCGGCTACTCATTGATGCAGGATGAGTTCGGGACTTTTTCCAATCCTAATCCTAAAACATGGAATATTACCAACAATGTTATTTGGAATTTACACCAAGGTGGAAACAAAGCTATTGCCGCTAACAAAGAGGCCATCCTTGTTCTGCCCAACCGTTACGGCACTGATTCGGGTATTCGCACCCGTACTATGCGTAACTTGGTTCCCAGATGGAATGCTGATGAGATTAAAACTCCCGATAATGTGAGAGCTGTGGATAACTTTGCTTTGAACAATCCGGATTATAAAGATAATTTGGATTTCAACCGTGCTTTCGGACGCGGGCAGGCAGTTGTACGTCCCACTTACTTTGCCGAGAACTCCCTGTGGTATGTTAATGGGGTGAATGATGAGGGTGACCTGCGCCATAGTCATACTGTAGGCAACTGGGTGCGTATGGAAGATTTGAGATATAACCGTCCGAACACTAAATATCACGGAGAAAATGTCCGTTTCAGTTGGATCGACGAGGATGGTGGCACCCAAGTGCTCTGTTCCGATACAATTCGGTGCTGGTTTGATTGGCCCCATTATAAGGTTTGGTCCGAATCTCCCGAAGATGAAACGCCTTCTGCCAATCAATACAATGGTGGTGGCTATGCTGACTTTTACTGCTATCGGCTCGCGGAAACTTATCTGCTCCGTGCCGAAGCCAAATATTATCTGGGAGATGCTACTGCTGTAGATGATGTCAATGCTGTGCGTAAACGTGCTAAATGTCAGCAACTTTATACTACGGTTGATATTGATGACATCGTGGATGAACGTGCCCGTGAGCTTTACATGGAAGAGTGGCGTTTCACTGAACTGAGTCGTATCTCTTATTGCCTTGCTCTCAGCGGCAAACCCGATAATGAAGGCAAAACTTATGATAAAGAGTACTTGCATGAGGACAGCTTCTGGTTTCACCGTATCACTAACTACAACAACTATTATAATAAGGATACTGGAGCCAATATCAGAGGTCGCAAGTATACCATGGGCAAGCACAATATTAACTGGCCTATTCCTCAAAAGGCCATTGACGCCAATCGCTTGGGAAAACTTAGCCAAAATCCGGGTTACGACGGATATGACCCCAATGTGGAGAAATGGGAAACCTGGGAAGAAGCGGTGGCTGATGAGAACTAGTCTGTTTTTTGATTATTTGAATATCAATTATGAACATGCATATCGCTTTATGTCTTTTGACAAGAAAGGCTTTCCTGATTCTGGTAAGCCTGGCTTTTTTCACTTTCTCTGCCTCGGCGCAAAGGATGATGAAAACCATTAATGATGGTTGGGACTTCCGTAAGGATGGAGAAACACGGTGGCAGCCCATCAATCTGCCCCATACATTTAATCTCGATGCCTATTCTCAAAGAAATTATTATCAAGGTAAGGGTGAATATCGCAAAAAGTTGTCACTCCCAGAGATAGCCCCCACTAAACGTTATTATCTGAAAATAGATGCCGCCAGTAAAGCTGCCGACGTAAAAGTCAACGGACAGGTGGCTGGTAGTCATGCCGGGGGGTATTCGGCTTTCATTCTGGATGTTACCGGGCTTATAAGGGAGCACAATGAGATAGAAATTACTGTTGATAATGCTCGACGAGACATTACGCCGCTTTGGGCGGACTTCACTTTCTGGGGAGGAATCTACCGGGATGTGTGGCTTATAACCACTCCGGAACAGCATTTCAACATGGCGAACTACGGGTCGACCGGTGTATTTGTCAGTACCCCCGTTGCCAACGAACGAGAAGGAGTAGTGCAGGTAAAAGCGGAGGTGACTAATGATGCCGACTCAAGGATACGTCTGAAGATGCAAAACCGCATTTATGACGCCCAGGGAAAACTGCTTCAGACGAATGCACAGCCTTTTTCACTGAAGGCGGGAGAAACAGCAACTGTGGAATATAAATCTGATGTAATAGACAATCCTCAATTGTGGACACCGGAAATGCCGACACTGTATCGCGTTGTTACCGCCATTGTGAATGCCAAAACCGGTGAAGTCTTGGATGAGATTTCTAATAAGATAGGTTTCAGATGGTTTTCGTTTGATGCAGACAAGGGATTCAGTCTGAATGGGAAACCTTATAAGCTGCGTGGGGTGAACCGCCATCAGGACCAGGCACCTGTAGGAGTGGCTATAGACGACGAAGTGAACCGCCGTGACATAAGGCAGATAAAAGAAATAGGATGCAATTTTATCCGTATATCCCATTATCCGCAGGATGACGCTTTGCTGGATGCATGTGATGAACTGGGCTTGCTGGCTTGGGAGGAGATTCCCATTATCGACATCGTCCCCGATACCCCGGGATATGATGACCATTGTGAGATGAACCTGGTGGAGATGATTCGGCAACATTACAACCATCCCTGTATCATGGCGTGGGGATATATGAATGAAATATTACTGATTGCTCCTACACCGGATAAACCGGAGTGGCCTGCAGTAAGAGATCGTACTGTTAAGCTGGCGCAGAGGTTGGAAAAACGTTTGAAAGAAGAGGATTCTTCGCGTGTGAGCGTCATGGCATTCCACGGTTCTGATCTTTACAACACGATTGGACTTGCACTGGGAGACGTGGCCGGATGGAATCTCTATCAGGGATGGTATTTTGGTGAGTTACCTCATTTTGAACAGTGGTTGGAAGATCAGCACGCTCGTTATCCGCATCGTCCCATTATTGTGAGCGAATGGGGGGCGGGGTCAGACAAACGTATTCACTCAGTTAAGGGTCGTCCATTCGATTTCAGTATGGAATATCAGCAGGAATATATCGAGCACTATCTGCCCTATATTGAAAATAATGACTACATTGCCGGATGTGCTTATTGGGGGTACGTCGATTTCAACGTGGCCGCCCGCCAGGAATCTATGCCTCGTGTCAACAATAAGGGGCTTTTCTATAATGACCGGACTCCGAAAGACATAGCTTATTATTTTAAGGCTATGTGGCGTAAGGATGTGCCGGTGTTGCATATAGCAAGCCGCGATTGGGCATTGCGGACAGGAAAAGCCGGAGAAGAACATCCCATCAAGATTTATACCAATCTGGATGAGGTGGAGCTTATTCTGAACGGTGCTTCTTGCGGCAAGCAGTGCACGTCCAATTATAATACTATATTTCGTGTAAAGTTGCCGGAAGGAAATTCTTCGTTGGTGGCCAGAGGTTATAGGAACGGCGTTCTTGTGGAAGATGTGATGATGATGACGCTCGCTCTTTTCCCCGACTTGCATCAAGGGGACGAACTTGCAGTAAACGTTGGCAGCAATTGTTATTTCATTTCAGATGTCAGTCACTTGACATGGTTACCGGATCGTCCTTATACTGCCGGGGAATGGGGGTACGTGAACGGTAAGGGGCGCAGCACTACCTCTGAAATTTATAATACTGTAGATGGACCAGTCTATCAGATATGGATGGAGGATATAACGGAGTATAAGATCGACGCTCCTGCCGGAACCTATGAGGTGGAACTGTTGATGGCGGATGTTAGCCGACCGGCCCGGCAGCAGGCCAATCTGCTTGGCAAGGGAGATGAACGGGCAAGTGCCGTGTCCAAGCGGTTCGACATCACCATTTGCGGTGAGGTTGTGGAACAGAATTTCTCTCCGGCCGATAACAACCGTTATCTCAACGCATGCCGTCGACGCTATATAGTGAACAATAATGATGGATGTATTGATATACGTTTTACGCCGTTGCAAGGCAAGCCGCTTCTTTCGGGGCTTAAAGTCCGAAGGTTATAAACCGAAAGAGATTGTCTGATGGGAAAGGAGTCGATGGGCTCCTTTCTTTTTTTTGCGAAATCTACTTTGTTTGTAGAGATGCTTTAAATCCTTTACTCTCATTTTCAATCCTTTAGGGTTCAGGTTTGTAGAGATTACTATCTAATCTTCTACTTTTCTGTTTTTTATAGTTTCCTTTTCATTTCATCCGTTGTAGAGATTGCCTTTTGATAAAGTGTTGTTTATTAATGCTTTATAAAATTGCTTGGTAGATGCTGTTTTCTTGCTTTCTCATACTTCTCACCCTAACTTTGCAACATCGAATCTGAGAAACAGAACGTCTGTCTGTTGAGGCCTCACAGTAAAAGACTTCGTGTTTCGGGATAAGATAAGAGAAAATGAATATACATATTATTAATCATTAAAACAACAAAGATTATGGCAATTAAGTATGAAGTAAAGAAGGTGGTGTTTGGTTTTGATAAGACTAATACTGAGAAATTTGTAGCTCAAACCAAAGTGTTGGGCCTGGTGAAATTTGATAAGCTCTGTGAAGAAGTGCAGAAGGTGAGTATGGCGCCACGTGGTGTGGTGAAGATGGTAATTGACGGGTTGATAGATACCCTGAATATGGATTTGGATAAAGGATATTCCGTGCAGTTGGGAGACTTCGGCTGTTTCCGTCCCGGACTGAACGCGAAAAGTCAGGCGGGAGCGGGAGATGTGGATGCTAATACGGTATATCGTCGAAAAATCATTTTCTATCCGGGAAGCTATTTTAAGGATATGCTTGGTAAGGCAAGTGTGGAAAGGCTGGAGTTTGGTAAGGGGACTGTGGCTAAAGATACGGTCGTAAAGCCGGGCGGAGGTGATTCTGGTGATGGCGGTATTGAAGATGATCCGTTGGGATAAGTAGGTGGATTGGGGGGAAGAGGGGGAATCCCTTTTCCCCTTCCGTGAAACTTAACTAAATAGTGTTCCGAAGATTTGTCTTGCCTATTTGAATGACTTACTTTTGCGCATAATTAATGTGTAAGTGCATAATGCAATTATAGATATGAAGAACAAACTTACTTTATTTCTCCTCATTTTTTGCTTACTGGTGTCGACAACGGTTGGTGCGCAGATACGTGAGTTCGAACGCTCGACGCCCGAAGCCGAAGGGGTCCCTTCCGGAGCGCTCATTGCTTTGATGGACTCTCTGATGGCCTTGCCGAAGACCGATATACACAGTGTAATGGTGTTGCGTCACGGAAAAGTGATCGCGGAGATGTATCCCGAACCCTTCGCCCCGGAGTATCGGCACACGATGTTTTCCTGCTCCAAGACTTTTGTCGGTGCCGCCATCGGACTCGCCATCTCCGAGAACCGCTTGCGGTTGACAGACCGGATCGCATCCTTTTTCCCCGACCAACTTCCCGATAGCATTTCCCCCAATCTTGCCGCTATGACAGTCCGGAATCTGCTGAACATGACCTCCGGTGTCACCCCGGACTGGAAGATGCGTGAAGGTCGTACAGACTGGGTCAGAGGTTATCTGGGGAAAGAAATAAAGACTCCCGGAGAACACTTTGATTATGATTCCATGAGTTCGTATATTCTTTCCGCCATCGTACAGAAGGTGACGGGTATGAAATTACTGGATTATCTCCGTCTGAAACTGTTCGACCCCATGCACATCACTGATGTGTCCTGGGAAGTGAGTCCCGAGGGAATCAATACCGGTGGCTGGGGAGTGTACTTACAAAGTGAGTCGCTGGCGAAGCTTGGGCAGTTGCTGTTAAACCGTGGAATGTGGGAAGGCAAACAGTTACTTCCGGCAGACTGGGTAGACCTGATGATGGCTAAGCAATCCGATACAGGTAGCTTTGGCTATGGTTATGGTTATCATATGTGGCTTTGTGAATATCCGGGAGCGGTTCGCGTAGACGGTGCTTTAGGGCAATATGCGCTTATTATACCGGATAAAGATATGGTAGTAGTCATCACCGAATGTAGCATCATAGATGGAATCACGCAACGCCGCTTGGTCTGGAATCGTCTGTTGCCTGCCGTAGGCGATGAGCCTTTGACGCCGGGAAAGGATTATAAACGCTTGTTGAAGAAGCAATCTTCTTATCAGTTACCGGTGGCGCAAGGAAAAGCAAACTCACCTCTTGCCCGGCAGTATGCGAACAAACCTATTATGCTTAAGCCGAATAAATTGGGCTGGCAGTCGCTCCGTCTTCAATTCAAACCCAAAGAGGTCATAATGACCGTGACGCAGGCCGATGGGCTTGAATATAACTTGCCATTTGGCTACAAGCAGTGGGAAAAGACTTCAATAGATGCATATCCTCCATATTCTATCGAAGCCAAAGGACGTTTCACCGGGATAGAAGGCCCTTTCTATGTAGCGGGTAGTTATGCTTGGCCATCAACTTCTACGCTGGAGCTGAAAGCGCATTACGTCAATTGGATCAGTGCGCTTAATCTTATTTTCCGGTTTGATGGAGGAGATGTGCATTTAGCGGTTAAGGCGAACTATTCTTCCAATTTTATCTATCTTTGTGGCCAATAAAAGATTTGTGTATTATGAACCGTATCACATTAGCTCTGAAACGTCCTTTTATCTGGTTGCGCCGTTTCCGTCATCGTTGCGGTTACGGAGTGCATTCTCCGTTTGCTTTCAACCTGATTACACAGGTGATTTATGAAAATACTCCTTATTATAAGTATAAAGACCTGGCGGCAGAACAAAAGAAGTTAGCACCTCAAAAAGACGGGCGTTGGAAGTATGAGTCGAAAAAGGTGAAACGCCTTTTGTTCCGGTTGGTGAATTATATCCAGCCCGATACGATAGTAGATGCCGGTACTCTTGCTGCTTCTTCCCTTTATCTGAAAGCCGGTAAGGAGGGGGCCGACTATACATCTGCTTCTGAACTTTCCGAGCTATTTCTGGAAGCCGGAGTACCAGTTGGCTTTCTCTATCTGCACGACTACCGACATCCGGAATTTGTGGAGGAAGTATTCCGTATCTGTGCTGCACGCACTGTACGTAGCTCCGCTTTTGTGGTCGAAGGAATCTGCTACACTCCGCAGATGAAAGCCCTTTGGAAACGCATGCAGCAGGATGAACATGTAGGTATTACATTCGACCTTTATGACCTTGGCATCCTATTCTTTGATAAAACAAAGATAAAACAAGACTATATTGTCAACTTTTGATTATCTTTAGGCGTTTGAATAGGTAATTGGAGTCAATCTCTAATCACTAAACACTAATCGCTTATGAAAATATATACTAAAACCGGTGATAAAGGTACCACTTCGTTGGTAGGCGGTACCCGGGTTCCTAAAACCCACGTTCGTCTGGAAGCATACGGCACAGTAGACGAGTTGAACGCTAACCTAGGAGTGCTTATCACTTATTTGTCCGATGAAGCGGATCGGATGCTTGTACGCCATATCCAGGATCGCCTTTTTGCAGTGGGTTCCAATCTGGCCACCGATCTGGAAAAAACGGACTTGAAATGTGCCAGTGTCATTCATCCGGAAGAGATAGAGCGTATCGAACGGGAAATAGACCGACTTGATAATCTGCTTCCCCCGTTACATGCTTTTATATTGCCGGGCGGCAGTCGCGGAGCATCGGTTTGTCATGTTTGCCGCACAGTTTGCCGCAGGGCTGAACGACGTATCCTGGTCTTGGCTGAACAATGCGAAGTAGCTCCTGAATTACTTGCTTATGTGAACCGTTTGTCCGATTATTTGTTTGTCTTGTCACGGAAAATCAACCAGGATGAGAAAAAAGATGAAATATTTTGGGATAATAGTTGTAAGTGAGAGATTTTATTATACTTTTGCCGAAAAATAGAAAGTAGGACTTAATATTCACAATTTTAATACTTAGAACTTATGTATTGGACATTGGAATTAGCATCTAAACTGGAAGATGCTCCCTGGCCGGCAACCAAGGATGAATTAATCGATTATGCCATACGTTCGGGCGCTCCGCTTGAAGTGATTGAAAATTTGCAGGAAATGGAAGATGAAGGCGATATTTATGAGAGCATCGAAGATATATGGCCCGACTATCCGAGCAAAGAGGATTTCTTCTTTAACGAAGAAGAGTATTAGATACGCTTTTTAAAGCCTTGCCATACCTAAGGGGATACGAGGTAGTTAACACATAGAAAGAGGTAGTCCGTAAAATCTGTTTTCGACAGGTTAATGGATTGCCTCTTTTTTATATTTGTTCCATTATGACTGAAACACAAGAAGAAACGGTACGCCGCTTGCCGGAATTGAAAGAACGGCATTTGCCCGGAGATTGCCGGGAAGCGGTGCATACACTGTTAAAAGGGACTTACGGGTACGAACAATTTCGTGACCTGGAAGTGTATGACGACTTATTCAAGGGGAAAGAGACACTCCACGTTTCGCAGGGGCAATTGATAGAAAGTGTCATTGTTGAAGCGGAAAAGGCACGGAATGGGGAAACGGATGTGGATAATATTCTGCTGACAGCACCTACCGGGGCTGGAAAATCCTTATTGTTCCAATTGCCTGGCATCTATTTGGGCAATGAATACGGGTTGCTTACCATTGTTGTATCTCCTCTGAAGGCGCTGATTGTGGATCAGGTGGAAGGTTTACAAGATTTGGGATACACACGCGTAGCGTATGCTTCTTCCGATTTATCGCCTGAGCAAAAGAATGAGGTATATCGACAGGTGCGTGAAGGTGAGGTCGATTTGTTTTATCTTTCGCCGGAATTATTGCTTTCATATGATATCAAGCACTTCGCAGGTGAGCGTCGTATTGGTTTGGTTGTAGTGGATGAGGCTCATACAGTAACTACCTGGGGTAAAGAGTTCCGGGTGGATTATTGGTTCCTGGGACGTTATCTGCAAGGTTTGAAGAAGAGTCTGGGCTATGCATTTCCGCTTTTTGCACTGACGGCTACTGCTGTCTGGAATCCGAAAGGAGGCAACGATATGGTGTTCGAAACGATTCGTTCATTGCAAATGGAACCGTGTGTGCTCTATGCAGGTACGGTGAAACGTAGGAATATCGGATTCGATATCCGTCAGATGGAAATAGAAGAAGGTGAAACGTACGATAAAGCCAAACAGCGTGTAGTGGCTGGCCGTGTAGATGATTTCCTCGACGGGCATAAAACGATTCTTTATTATCCTTTTGCGGGTGGCATCGATATGCGTCTGAAGACGTGGGTACAACCTGCTGATTGGCGTTTGGTAGCTTCTTACTATGGCAAGAAGGACAAGGAACAGAAAGCAGCAATTGTACAGGAGTTCAAGGAAGGAGAGAAGCGTATGATTGTAGCCACGAAGGCATTCGGTATGGGTGTGGATATCAGCGACATTGACCGGGTATATCATGTGGCACCTTCCAGTACGTTTGTCGATTATATACAGGAGATAGGACGTGCGGCGCGTGATACGGATATTCATGGAGTTTCGGCAACGGATTATCATGAACGTGACTTTTATTATATGAAACGCCTGCATATGGCGGGTAATATAGCACAAGAGCAGTTGGCGTTGATACTGAAAAAGCTGATGGAAGTATATCGGATGAAAGGCGAAAAGCAGGAAATGCTGGTGTCTTTGTCCGACTTCGAATTTGTGGTGAAATTGCCGCGAATGAAAAACAAGCTGGAATACGAGGCAGAATTGGGACAGTTGATTAAGACAGCTTTATTATGGTTGGAAGATGATTTAAGTCATCGTTACGGAAAGAAGTTGTTGGAGGTCAGTCCGCAGAATCTATTGACGGAAGGATATATTCAGGATAAGACAGGCGATGTTTTTATTCGTGAATTCAAGGATTATCTTACTAAAGTGGAAGGTACGGAAGACGTGTACACAGCACGTCTGGAAAAACTGTGGGAAGAGCGCTTTGCTGAGTTAGGTTATCGTGAATTTAAGCAAAAACTGAATAGCGGAACATTGTGGGAAGGCTCTCGTGCAGTATCTGTTGGTAAGCATGAGGTGTTGTTGAAAGAAGATGCTACGGTAATTCGTCAGCGGATGGATGCACTGTTCAATAGCTTGAAGACTCTGCTTGTCGATAAGTTACGGAAGACAAAAGGACGTTTTGATGAAGAAGAATTGCGTGCGGTCTTTGCCGAACATGGTATGGATGTACCATCGGCAAAACGCTTTATTGGCTCATTGCTGGAGTCACGTACGGAAGAGGGGCGCAGTGTGAGTTATATCAGTAGTGTGAAAAAGAAGGATTCCAACGAACTCTCTTTTACAGTGACAAAGGGGTTTGACCTTTTGTTGTCCCGCTATCAGAAACTATTCAGTCAACGTATTGTCGGTAAAAAAGGAGATCGTCTGTTGTTTTACAGTACGCCATTCTCCGATCTGAATATGTTGCTTAACCTGCTTTCCATACTCGATTGTCTTTCATTCAGCGTCGAAGGAGGGGGGACACCTTGTGTACTGGTATATTTCGATGATCCGGAGAGTTTGCAGCAGATTGCATCTTCCGATGAATATCACAATTTGATTCTCGAGAATAATGAACAGGTGTTCCAGGAACAGATCGAACTGTTTTCTTTCTTCTTCGGAACGGACGGAATGGACGATGTGAAGCGCTGGGATTTTATTGAAGACTATTTTACCGGAATGGGGGTAGAGGAGCTGAAAGCGAAGTACGCTGTTCCTCTATAGAACCAGTTCTTTAAATAATCTTTCTAACGTCCTGTCCAGATCGTCGGAGAAACCGGCATGTGGGCGGGACGTTTGAATACAGGAACTTCTCACGGCAGTCAGCCAACGAAAACGTTCCGGTACATCGAGTTGGGCTATAGGACCACCGTCTTTGGCTCCCGAACATATTTTATTGAATACGTCCAAGTGTACAAATACCGATTCCCGGTCTACCTCAGAAACATATAGCTCCAGTTTGTCCTCGTTTACCTGACAAACGGACTTGATGTAGCCTGCCTTTTTTGAGAAAAGGATGACGCCCACATTAAAGAACTCCTCACGTTCTACTTTGGGTACCAAGCGGATAACTGCGTATTCATATAAGTGTTTTCCTTGCATTCTGTGCTTCTTTTACAAATGTTTCGGAATGAGCCAGTCTTTCGGTCAGAAAGCGGGTATAAATATCTCTGATTTCTCCGGGTGTCTCATGTGTATCCTCACAATGCAACCAGTCGTCAGGGATAAGTGCTACGACCTGTTGTATCTTTTCCTCTGTCAGCATAGAACGTAAAGCCGTATCGGCCTCTTCAAGTCGGGATGCTTCGGGCAGCAATACGTGGTTTTTTACATAGGGGAATGGGCTTACAGCATGTTTTTCCCAGTTTTCCCACGAGTGGTGGAAATAAAGTGAAGCGCCATGGTCTATCAGCCAAAGCTCTTTATGCCACATCAGCATATTGGTGTTGCGGAAGGTACGGTCTATATTGGTCAGATAGGCATCCAGCCAGACAATACGGGAGGCCAGTTCAGGGTCTACTTTAGTTGCTACGGGGTCAAAAGTCAGAGCACCTGACAGGAAGTGAAGTCCCAGGTTTAATCCACGGCTGCCTTGCAATAAATCTTGTATTTCTTCATCCCCTTCGGTACGACCGAATGCTTCGTCGAGATTCAGGAATACCAGTTCCGGCACTTTGAATCCCAGTATGTGCGCAACCTCTCCACCGATTAATTCGGATATCAATGCCTTGGTGCCATGTCCGGCGCCACGAAACTTTACGACGTATTTAAATTCGTCGTCAGCTTCTGCCAATGCGGGCAATGAGCCGCCTTCGCGCAAAGGAGTGATATAACGGGTCAGGTTGACTGTTCGCAACTCTATCATGGTTGTCCTTTCTGAAAATATTTATGCCGCTCACTTGACATAGGGCAGCTGCTGCAAAGATAGTGAATATTCACAATTACCCAAGATGTGTTTCCAGAAACTGTTGCAGGATACGGGCATGGTTTCGGACAGGCTCTTTGGAGGCATATAATAAAGTAACCGTTTTATAGGGTCTGATTGTTGTGAGAAAGTTTCGTGCAGCTTCAGAGGTTTCCAACTCTTTCCGGTACATAGCAGAGAAACCTTCCCAATGTTCCACCGGGTCTTCATGAAACCACTTCCTGAGTTCGGGGGAAGGGGTGATGTCTTTTTCCCAAACATCATATTTCAGATGTTCCTTTTTCATGCCACGGGGCCACAGACGGTCTACCAGCACACGGTAGCCGTCCTCTGCCTCGGGATCTTCATATACTCGTTTAATTTTAATCTGCGTCATAACTTTATTTTCTATATACTAATATACAATTAATAGGTTGAATTAGTTCATTTTATTCCTTCCTTTTCTATTCTGCACAATTTTTTTTCGTTTTATCAGTTCTTATATTGATGAAACGTTATTGTATCCTGAAATGCTTAATTCTTATTTGCCTTCTTTTCTGTGTAGCAGAGGGGCGGGCACAGTTTGATGCGCGCTTTAGTCAGTACTGGGTAGTGAAGGGGTATTATCATCCCGGTTGGGCGGGGCAGACGGATAATAAGATGAACATTTATGGTTCGTATGGTATGCAGTTGATGGGCTTCACACATGCTCCCCGCGTGATGTATTTCGGTGCTGACATGCCTTTTTCCTTATTCAATAAACAGCATGGCGTTGGAGTTGGATTCTTCAATGAAGCCATCGGACTGTTCCGCAACCAGCGTTTTTGGGGACAATACGCCTACCAGATGAAAATCAGAAAGGGCAAATTGGGTATTGGACTCCAGGTGGGTATGCTGACTGTAGCTTTCGACCCTTCTGATATTAATCTTGGAGATGAAACGGATGATGATGCTTTCCCCACTACATCGGAAAGTGGTACGTCTGTTGATCTTGGAGTGGGGGCATACTATTCGCATCCTAAATTCTACGCTGCCTTTTCTGCCCACCACCTGACAGCTCCCCGTGTCTCTTTAGGAGAAAAAAGCCAGATTAAAATACATCCTATCTTTTATTTGACAGGCGGATACAATATTCAGACACGTAATCCGTTAATTTCCATACAGCCTTCGATGCAATTGCAAAGTGATTTTACTTCTACACGGTTGGATGTAACAGGGCAGTTGTTTTATAGCTATCGTTCCAAAGTACTCAGCGGGGGATTGACTTACTCGCCTGATACTTCGGTGACATTCAATATAGGATTGACTGTGCAAGGTGTAACACTGGGATATGCCTATGAATGTTTTACTTCCAAGATAGGTGCAGCGAGCGGTAGTCACGATCTGGTGGTGAGGTATACATTGGATTTGAATGTGTTTAAGAAAAACCGGAACTTGCATAAAAGCGTACGGATTTTGTAAGAGAATATACGAACAATGGGAAAGAATAAAGGAATGAAAACAGTTCATACGTGGTACGGGGCGGCTTTGTTGCTGTTCGGTTCGCTGGTTTCGTGCATGGGAACAGTAGGTAACAGTTCCATGAGAGGTGGCGAGGTAATAGGAGCCAGTGCTGTAGCATGGAACGAGCCTGCACCTTATGGCATGGTGTTGGTGAAACGCGGTTCGGTAAAAATGGGTCCCGATAAGCAAGACAGTTTGTGGGGAACAATCGTTCCTTCACGGGAAATTTCGGTAGAATCTTTCTGGATGGACGATACGGAAGTGACGATTGCTGAATATAAGCAGTTTGTCAACTGGGTACGCGACTCCATTATCCGCGAGCGCCTGGCAGATCCTGCATATGGCGGCAACGAATTGTATAAGATAGAAGAAGACCGGGAAGGAAACCCAATCAAACCTTATTTGAATTGGTCGAAGCCTATTCCGTGGAAGCGGGCGACAGAGGATGAGCAGATGGCCATTGAAAGTGTATATAAACATCATCCCATTGATGGTACGCTGATGCTGGATGGAGCACAACTGAACTATTATTATGAAATTTATGACTATACCGAGGCAGCTAAGCGCCGTAATCGTTTGAATCCTGCCGAACGTGTCAAGAACACAGATGTCCAGGTGAATCCGGAAGAAGTAATCATGATAACAAAAGATACAGCATATATTGATGATGAAGGACGAATTGTAAATCGTACTATAACCCGTCCGTTATCCAGTGAATGGGACTTTCTGAACAGCTATATCGTGAACATTTATCCCGATACGACCTGCTGGGTGAATGATTTTCCCAATGCCAATAATGAACAATACATGCGTTTGTATTTCAATCATCCCAGTTATAACGAACATCCGGTAGTAGGTGTCAGTTGGGAACAGGCCAATGCATTCTGTGCATGGCGTACCAACTATTTACTTGCAGGACTGCGTGGACAGGCGAAGTATATTCAACGTTATCGTTTGCCGACTGAAGCGGAGTGGGAATTTGCCGCACGCGGACGGGAAGACAATAAATACCCTTGGAAAGACAGCGAAGAGACCAAAGATGACCGTGGGTGCTACAATGCGAACTATAAACCCGGCAAGGGTAACTATACCAAGGACGGTAACCTGATTTCAACCCGGGTGGGGGCTTATTCTCCTAACTCGAACGGGCTCTACGATATGGCAGGCAATGTTGCAGAATGGACATCAACGGCATATACTGAGTCGGGAGTTCTGCAGGCAAACGATATCAATCCGGATATCCAGTATAATGCCGCACCGGAAGATCCGTATGCGTTGAAGAAAAAAGTGGTTCGTGGTGGTTCGTGGAAGGACGTGAATGCATTCATCCGTTCGGATGCCCGGACGTCCGAATATCAGAATGAGCAACGTTCGTATATCGGTTTCCGTTGTGTGCGTACGCAGGTGGGATATAATAAGAAGGGGAAATGATAAGATGCTAAAATGGTAAAATGATGGAAAAAGATATTGTAAACAAGAAAAGGGACTTCGGGCAAAAGCTGCAGGACTTTATGGCGAGTTATCGTGGCAAGGTCATTATGAACTATGCCTATAGCTGGGGAGCTGCTATCGTTATTGCAGGTACCTTGTTTAAACTGACGCATTTACCAGGTGCCAATCTGATGCTTTGGATCGGTATGGGAACAGAAGTGCTGGTGTTCTTTATTTCTGCATTCGACTTGCCAAGCAGGCAGACTGGTACAGCTGCAGGCGGAGTGATAGTTGTTGGTGACGGAGGGACGGGCAGTGCAGATGTTAATCAGACTGTATCGCAAGAAAAAAGACAGGTTCCTGTTTCAGAGCAGCCTGTAGCGGTGACTGTAGGAGCTGCTAATAATTTATCCGGAACTCCTGCTCCGGCTTTTACTCCTGAAATGGAAGAAACCACACAGGCTTATATCGCTCAACTGAAAGAAATGACCGAAATGCTTTCGCACTTCACCGCACAAGCAGAGTCGTTGTCGCATGATGCCGAGCAAATGAGTGCACTGAACCGTAATCTTGCAGGTATCAATGCCATTTATGAAATGCAGCTTCGCAGCGCTAGCACTCAGATCAACACTATCGATCAGGTACATGAGCAGACCCGTAAGATGGCTCGTCAGATTGAAGAACTGAATGCGGTCTATGCGCGTATGTTGCAGGCTGTACAGGTTAAGTGATAACTTTTAGAGAGTAACTTTAATCGTAAATCGTAAATTGCTAAATCGTAAATAAACACCATGTCTCTGAATACTAATCCGGATTCTCCGCGTCAGAAGATGATAAACCTGATGTATATCGTCTTGATGGCGTTGTTGGCACTCAATGTTTCATCGGATGTGCTGAATGGCTTTTCATTGGTAGATGAAAGCCTTTCCCGTACAACGGCGAACTCGACCGTGCAAAACCAATCATTATATGATGGGCTTGCCGGTGCTAATAAACGTAATCCGGAGAAAGTGGGACCTTGGTTCAAGAGAGCGGTACATGTGAAGAATATGTCTGATTCGCTCTATGCTTACGTCGATGAATTGAAATTGAGTATCGTGAAGGAAGCGGATGGAAAAAGCGGTGATATTACCAATATATCCAATAGAGAAGATTTGGAAGCAGCTTCTTTCGTAATGCTTGCTCCCGGTAGAGGGCAAGGAAAAGAGCTGTTCAATCGAATTAATCAATATAGGAGTGAAATACTGGCTTTTGTTACTGATCCGGTGCAGCAGAAGATTATCCGTGATAACCTGAGTACTGAGGTTCCACATAAAGCATCGGCAGCTGGGAAGAACTGGCAGGAGTATATTTTTGAAAATACTCCGGTAGCTGCTGCTGTCACGTTATTAACCAAATTGCAAAGTGATGTACGTTATGCCGAAGGTGAAGTCTTGCACTTGCTGACACAGAATACCGATGTACAAGATGTGCGCGTAAACCAACTTCAGGCTTATGTGATTCCTACCTCTCAGAATGTGGTGCGTGGGGGGACGTATAGTGCGCGGGTTATTTTGGCCGCTGTAGATTCTACACAACGCCCGTCCATCTATATAGCCGGAAAGAAACAGCCGGATAATGCCGAAGGTTGGTTTGAAACTGTTTGTAATCGTACAGGGGAATTTTCTTTAGACGGTTATCTGGAATTGGCACAGGGTAATGGAGAAGTGCTTCGTAGAGAGTTCTCCCAAAAATATACGGTGGTGGAGCCTACTGCTACGGTGTCTGCTACTATGATGAATGTGCTTTATGCCGGATATGATAATCCTATCAGCATCTCCGTTCCTGGGGTACCGGCAGGGCAGGTGCAGGCAAGTATTGTAAGTGGGAATGGTACATTGGCCCGCACGGGTAGTGGATATATTGCTCACCCTACAGCTATAGGCAAGGATGTAGTGATTCGTGTGATGGCATCTGTGGGTGGACGTACGCAATCAATGGGAGATTACACTTACCGTGTACGCCAATTGCCTGATCCGTCACCCTTTATTGAGTATACGGAAGATGGGACGCCGAAGCGTTATCGTGGTGGCCGTGGATTGTCCAAGGCTATCTTGATGAATACTCCTGGTATTGTTGCTGCCATTGATGATGGGCTACTGAATATTAATTTCCGGGTATTGGGCTTTGAAGCTGTTTTCTTTGATAATATGGGGAATGCCGTGCCGGAAGTGTCTTCGGGAGCTTCGTTCTCTACACGTCAGAAGGATATGTTCCGTCGCTTGTCACGGGGTAAACGTTTCTATATTTCCCGGGTACGTGCAGTGGGACCGGATGGGGTAGAACGTCTACTGCCTACTACGTTAGAAGTAATTGTGAATTGAAATTAGAAATCGACTATAAAAGGTATAAGACTATGAAACTTTCCTTGAAACTCATAATAGCTGTCGCTCTGTGTGTATCGAACCTCTCTGTAGGGTGGGCACAAAGGCAATATCCCGGTTCGCCGGGATTACCGGAGGATGTGGTGTGGATGCGTGAAATCTACCGTACGCTGGATTTGACAAAGGATACCAATGGTGCGTTGTACTATCCGGTGGAACCGCAGGGGAATAAAATGAATCTTTTCACAACGATGTTCCGTTTGCTGGCACAGAAGAAAATACCGGCTTACGAGTATCAGTTGGATGGTACGGAACGTTTTCAGAAAGATGCTGAGGTGACTTTTCGTGATGTGTTGGATCGTTTCCAGATCTATTATGAATTGAAGAAGGTGGCAAATCGCCGTGATAGCGTTGTGTCTATCAGTAACAGTGACATACCTTCAGCAGATGTATTAAGCTATTTCATAAAAGAAGTCTGGTTTTTTGATCAGCGCACTTCTACCTATGGTTCGGTGATAACGGCCATTTGTCCGGTATTGCATCGATCGGAAGAGTTCAGTTCGGAAAAGACTAAATTTCCTATGTTCTGGGTAAACTATCGAGATCTGCTTCCCCATTTAATGCAGTCGAAGATATCCGTTAGTAATTATAACAATGCAGCAAACAGTACTTGGGATGACTTCTTTGCAGCGCGTTTATATAAAGGTGATATTTATAAAACTACGAATTTGCAAAATCGTACCTTATCGCAATACTGTCCCACGGATAGTGCTATGGTGAAAGAGCAGAAAAGGATTGAAAAGGAACTGGCAGATTTTGAGAATTCATTGTACGGTAAGGATCTCGTAGAGGAGACAGATTCTGTTTCTGCAGTTTCGGGGACAAAAATTGTAAAGGCGAATTCCAAAAAGAAAGGACGTGACAATACTGTTACGGTTAGAAGTAAATCTTCTTCCTCTTCTAAGGCTAAATCTTCTTCTGGTAAGTCTCAGTCGGTATCTAAGCGTGAGGCAGCTGCTCCAAAGGCGTCAGTGCGACGACAACGTCGTTGAACAAAAATGAATCTATTTTGTTCTTTTTAAGAATTAATCCATATATTTGTCCCGATAATTTAAACAAAAAGAATTATGAAGAAGATTTTTAGTGCTTTCATTATAGCTGTATGCTGCATGTTTATGGCTATGCCTGTCCAGGCACAGCTCCTTAAATGGGGTGTAAAAGGTGGTGTGAACTTGACAAAGATAGACTGGGATGGAGGATTCAAAGGAAATAAAGATAACTCGACTGGTTTCTTTATTGGTCCGATGGCTGAAATCACAATTCCTATTGTAGGTCTGGGTGTTGATGGTGCTTTGCTATTCTCGCAAAGAGGTAAAAGTGACGTAAAACAAACCGGAGTGGAAGTTCCCGTTAATCTGAAATATACGATTGGATTGGGTAGCTTGCTGGGTATTTATTTTGCTGCCGGTCCTGATTTCTTTTTTGATTTCGACAAGAAAGATAATGTTGACCGGAAGAAAACTCAGGTAGGACTTAACTTGGGAGTCGGCGTGAAGCTGATTAAGCATTTACAGGTGGGTGTGAACTATCAGTTCCCGATGGGCGATAGTTTTACCTGGAAAAAAGCAGGCGATGCTATTGGTGCTAAAAACAAGACTTGGCAAGTATCTGCCGCTTATCTTTTCTAAGAAGAGAAATATTTATCATATAAATAGCGTTGCTGATTTTGATTGGCAACGCTATTTTTTTGTCGTATCTTTGCCGCCGCGATGAAGAAATTTGTAGATGTCATATTGCCTTTGCCTTTGCCCCGTTGCTTCACCTATTCGCTACCTGAAGAATGGGCGGATGAGGTGCAGATGGGCTGCCGGGTGGTAGTCCCGTTCGGACGAAAGAAATACTATACAGCAATAGTGCGTAATGTGCATTATTGTGAACCGACGGATTATGAGGTAAAAGAAGTCTCTACATTGTTGGATGCCCGCCCGATTCTATTGCCGGAACAATTCAAGTTCTGGGAGTGGCTGGCTGATTACTATCTCTGTACACAAGGGGATGTTTATAAAGCTGCTTTGCCTTCCGGCTTGAAACTGGAAAGTGAGACGATGATAGAATACAATCCGGATTTCGAATCGGAGGTCCGTCTGCCGGAACGGGAACAGAAGATATTGGATTTACTTTCAGCAGAACCCGAACAGTGTGTCACCAAGTTGGAAAAAGACAGTGGATTCAAGAATATACTTCCTGTTATCAAATCTTTGCTGGATAAGGAGGCTATCTTTGTGAAAGAAGAACTGCGCCGGACTTATAAACCCAAGACTGAAACGCGCGTAAGACTGACAGACGAGATGCGGAATGAGAAACGTCTGCAGGAACTCTTTGATGAACTGGCACGTGCTCCAAAGCAACTGGATTTATTGATGAAATACATTGAACTCTCCAGCATTCTGGGAGGAGATGGTCTGAAGAGTTTCCCTAAAGAAGTCACGAAGAAAGAGCTTTTGTTGCGGGCATCTGCTTCACCGGCAGTGTTTAATGGTTTGGTAGATAAGCATATCTTTGAAGTCTATCAGCAGGAAATAGGACGACTGTACGCTGTTGTGCGCGATACTCTTCCCATCAATCCGTTGAATGAACATCAACAGGCGGCACACGATGAGATTGTGCAATGCTTTCAATCCAAAAATGTATGCTTGCTGCATGGTGTGACTGCCAGTGGAAAAACAGAAATCTATATACATTTGATTGAAGAAGCCATCCGGCAAGGAAAACAGGTATTGTATCTTTTGCCGGAAATAGCTCTTACCACTCAGATTACAGAGCGTCTGCAACGGGTGTTTGGAGATCGTTTGGGTATTTACCATTCTAAGTTTCCCGATGCAGAACGCGTAGAAATTTGGCAAAAGCAACTGATGGAAAAAGGATATGATATTATTCTGGGAGTCCGTTCCTCTGTTTTCTTGCCTTTCCGCAATCTGGGGTTGGTGATTGTGGATGAGGAACATGAGAATACCTATAAACAACAAGACCCTGCTCCCCGCTATCATGCCCGGAATGCAGCGATTATACTGGCATCCATGTATGGCGCCAAGACTTTGCTGGGTACGGCAACTCCCTCTATTGAGACGTGGCATAATGCTTCTTCCGGAAAGTATGGACTGGTGGAGCTGAAAGAACGATATAAAGAAATGCAGTTGCCTGAGATTATTCCGGTGGACATACACGAATTACATCGTAAAAAACGTATGAATGGGCCGTTTTCTCCATTACTACTTCAATATATTCATGAAACTCTGGCGCAGAAAGAACAGGTTATCTTGTTCCAGAACCGGCGTGGCTTTGCTCCGATGATTGAATGTAATACATGTGGATGGGTGCCGAAGTGCAAGAATTGTGATGTGAGCCTGACGTTTCATAAAGGATTGAACCAGTTGACTTGCCATTATTGCGGTTATACGTATCAGCTGCCTCGTATATGCCCTGCTTGTGAAGGGACCGACTTGCGCAATCGAGGGTTTGGAACAGAGAAGATAGAAGATGATATTAAAGCTTTGTTTCCGGAAGCTACTGTTGCACGCATGGATCTGGATACTACCCGTACCCGTTCAGCTTACGAACGTATCATTGCAGATTTCGAACAAGGGAAAACTGATATATTGATAGGCACGCAAATGGTTTCTAAAGGATTGGACTTCGACCATGTCAGCGTGGTAGGTATTCTGAATGCAGATACTATGTTGAATTATCCGGATTTCCGTTCGTACGAACGTGCTTTCCAACTGATGGCGCAGGTTTCCGGACGTGCCGGACGAAAGAATAAGCGGGGACGTGTTATTTTGCAGACGAAGAGTATCGATCACCCTATTATAGATCAGGTCATTCACAATGACTTTGAACAAATGGTAGCCGGACAACTTGCTGAGCGGCAGATATTTCACTATCCACCATATTACCGCCTGGTGTATGTTTATCTGAAAAACCGCAACGAGCAACTGCTTGACTTGATGGCACAGACCATGTCAGGCAAGTTGCGTGCAGTCTTTGGTAACCGTGTGCTGGGTCCGGATAAACCGCCTGTTGCCCGGATACAAACCTTATTTATCCGGAAGATTATTGTCAAGATAGAGTATAATGCTCCGATGGCTCGCGCCCGTGAACTGTTGGTACAGGTTCAGAAAGAGATGGTGTCGGAGGATCGTTTTAAATCTTTGATCGTCTATTACGATGTAGATCCGATGTAGCGGGGAAATATTTTTCCCTAGTTGGAAAAAACATTTCTCCAGTTGGGAAAATAAAACACCCATTTGTACCAAGTTTAATGATTACTAAATAATGTGCTTATGAAACCTTGTAGAATACTGTTTGTTTGCCTCGGTAATATTTGCCGTTCTTCCTCTGCAGAAGGTGTGATGAAACATTTGTTGGAAGAATCCGGACTGGAGAATGAGTTTGTGGTAGACTCTGCTGGTATATTGTCCTATCATCAGGGGGAATTACCCGACAGCCGGATGCGTGCCCATGCTATTCGTCGCGGTTACGAGCTCACACATCGCTCGCGCCCCGTGCGAGCGGAAGATTTCTATAATTTCGATTTGATTATCGGGATGGACGACCGGAATATTGATGACTTGAAAGATCGTGCCCCTTCTCCGGAAGAATGGAAGAAGATACACCGTATGACGGAATACTGTACCCGCTTTACGCATGCCGACCACGTGCCCGACCCATATTATGGTGGAGCCGAAGGGTTTGAGTATGTGCTCGATCTATTGGAGGATGCTTGCGCAGGATTGTTGGAGCGTATTTCGCAAAGTAACTAATACTAATTCTTTTCTTAGTAATAGATAGATGCCGGCGCTGTGGGTGCTAATTTGTTCCGAGTGTAATCCATAGCGCTTACTTAGCGAAAAACCTGTTTATCCTGATAGAATCTCTTATCTTCATTCAGGCTACATGTAGCGTCTACACCTGCACTTTGCAGTGTCTCAGCAATGTCATTCAGTGTTCGCCGGGATACCCTGCCTATGTAGTAAAGACGATAGTGATAATCTTTATCCAATATTTCCATCACATGCGTGAAAGCCTGTTCACGTGCAAAGTCAAAGTTGACTTTAAGTATCTTTTCGTAGGGATACACTATTTCACGCCCTACACTATATATTCTGAGACTTCTATTGTCTACCTTCAGATAGCAAAAGCGTGTCATCAGCATGTGCATGAAGTAGATACTCAAACCGAACGAAATGATGCCTAGAATATATGCCCACCAACTTCCGAATGCAATAGCCTGATATCCCAATATCATGAACGTGATGAAAAGCACTAAGAAATAAAACATATAGAGTGACGGGCGCTGATAGGTAGTCGCCGGAATTTCCGCCGCTGTCCGTTCCCGCGAGATAGAATTATCAAAAGGTATGTTTTGCGAAACCAGATAGCGGATAATAGATGATGGCTTCTGGAACGGGCGAACATAAAAAGCCTTTTGGTTACCCTGTTTCAGGTGTAATGTCAAGATGCCCGCACCATATTTATCTTTGACCTTCAGGTCGTTTTTGCGTGGAACCTCGCGAAAACGCTTCATGAAACTGAAACTCTGGATGTCATGCAGCCGGACGCCTTTGTGTTGCAGAAGGCTTTCGGTACGTTTTTGGTCTTGGGCAGTTGCTTTCATATTTCTTATTTTTTAAGTTCGGGATAGCTGATACGGGTATGGTAAATCGTTTTCAATTTCTCTTTGAAAACTGATTTTACGGTGGCGATATCCTTGAAGGTGATAGGGCATTCTTTGAAGTAACCTTCTTCTACTTGCGAATCAATAATCTTGTCCACCAGGTTATTGATACTATCTTCCGTATATTCGGGCAAACTGCGGGAGGCGGCTTCCACAGCATCTGCCATCATTAAGATAGCTGTTTCACGAGTGAATGGATTCGGACCCGGGTAAGTGAATAATTCTTCATTCGGTTCTTCGTCCGGGTGTTCATTTTTCCAGGAAATATAGAAATACTTTGTTTTTCCCCTGCCATGGTGAGTACTGATAAAGTCTTTTATCACTTTAGGCAGGTTGTTCTTCTCAGCCAGTTTCAGTCCGTCCGTCACATGGCTGATGATGACCTGTGCACTTTGCTCATAACTGAGATTTTTGTGCGGATTGACACCTCCCGATTGGTTCTCAGTAAAGAATACTGGATTCTCCATCTTGCCAATGTCATGATATAAAGCACCAGTACGTACTAACTGGCTCTTTGCCCCAATACGGTTGGCAGCTTCTGCTGCAAGGTTGGCCACTTGCATGGAGTGCTGGAAAGTACCTGGAACTGTTTCGGACAAGCGACGCAGCAACGGACTGTTGATATTGGAAAGTTCTACCAGGGTAACGTTGGAAGTAAATCCGAAAGTCTTCTCCAATAAGAATAAAAGCGGATAAGTAAACAATAGAAGTACTCCATTCACTGTGAAGTAGGTATACATGCTTCCATTCAGTTTCGACAAGTCGTTTTCAGTAATCAACTCAAATGAGAAATAAAGTGCAGCATAAGTAAGTATCACCAGTAGGGCTGTGCGGAAAAGTTGCGAACGCTGTGATAATTCCCGCAGGCTGAATATCGCAACCAGACCGGCGGCCAGTTGCAGGAGTATGAACTCATGCGGATAGCGTAAACAAATGGAGCATATCAGTATAGTGACTACCTGTGTGAGGAATGCCGTACGTGAGTCGAGGAATACACGGATAATGACTGGCAACATCGCATAGGGAATGATGTAAACATTGTAGAGGTTATTTGCTACCATAAGGGCCGTCACCACACAATAAAACATGATTAGTGTAAAGAGTAGGGACAGGCTACCCTTACGTTCATAATAGTCTTTACGGAACAAATCGAGATAAAGCATGAAGCAAAGAATAAAGATACCGACAAATAGTGTTTGCCCTGTTAGTATCAGGCGTTTCTGTCCCAATGACTCACTGCGCTGAATAGATTCTTTCCGTAGACTTTCAAGAATATTATAAGTTTCCTGATCTATAATTTCTCCCCGGTCTATGATCTTCTGTCCGCTTACAACTATGCCATTTGCCCAGGCATAATTATCGAGGGTTTCTTTCTTGGCTGTTTCCGTACGCTGTTCATCGTATGACAGATTCGGATACAGATATTCGTTGAGAGAACACTGTCGTAAAATAAAAGGTGAGTAGTGTGCAGTGTCCGCAGTAAGCAGATAGGTATAGGCATCTTTTACGGAAAACAGTTGTTCGGTGCTTCGTTGGTTGGCAAGTTTATCATCAATTACCATAATGGCAGTGGTGCTGTCTTGCCGTAGTTGGTCGAGTCCCTCCGTAGAAAGTATGCCCGCCTTATAAATTTCCGACAATCTTTTTTCCAGATACCGCATGTAGTCGGAAGAGGGGACAATGTCACGCAGATGGCTTTGATAATCTGCTTTCAACTTACTGATAGCAATCTTTTCTATACTTTTATCTAATTGATAATAAGGCTGGAAAGCAGCAAGAATACTGTCCTGCTCCCGTTTCACGACTGCATCGTCCTTATAGATGGGGAAATCGAATGTAGCCATAAGTTGTCCATATTTCCACGGCTTATCAATATCGAACTGATAATTAAATTTGCCGTCACGCGGCAGGAAGTATACAATAATAGCTACCGTGCCGATAAATATGAGTACTTTATACAGCAAATCTCTATAAGAAAAGCTTTTTTTAGTCTTGGTTTTATTCATATCGGTTGAATTTTTTGCGAAAAGTACAAAAAAAAACATTAGTGTGGAAAAAAAGGTTTAATTTTGCCGTCTAATTATCTCATAAGTAATGCAAAATATGACAGAAAGAAGAGTCAGAGTTCGATTTGCCCCAAGTCCTACAGGGGCGTTGCACATTGGTGGTGTGCGTACAGCATTATACAATTATCTTTTTGCACGCCAACATGGAGGTGATATGATTTTCCGTATCGAAGATACTGATAGTAACCGTTTTGTGCCGGGTGCAGAAGAATATATATTGGAATCTTTCAAATGGTTGGGTATCCCGTTCGATGAGGGAGTCAGCTTTGGTGGAGAGCATGGACCGTACCGCCAGTCCGAGCGCCGTGAAATATACAAGAAGTATGTGAAAGTATTATTGGATGCGGGTAAGGCTTATATTGCTTTTGATACTCCCGAGGAGTTGGAAGCAAAGCGTGCTGAAATAGCCAATTTCCAATATGATGCTTCTACCCGTATGCAAATGCGTAATTCACTGACACTTTCTAAAGAAAAAGTAGATGCATTGATTGCCGAGGGTAAGCAGTACGTGGTTCGTTTTAAGATAGAACCCAATGAAGATGTGCATGTAAACGACCTGATCCGGGGTGAAGTGATAATTAATTCTTCGATTCTGGATGATAAGGTACTTTATAAATCAGCAGATGAGCTTCCGACCTATCATTTGGCAAATATTGTAGACGACCATTTGATGGAGGTTTCCCATGTGATTCGTGGTGAAGAATGGTTGCCCTCTGCACCGTTGCACGTGTTGTTGTACCGTGCTTTTGGTTGGGAAGATACGATGCCGGCCTTTGCCCACCTGCCTCTGCTGCTGAAGCCGGAAGGTAACGGTAAGTTGAGCAAGCGTGACGGTGACCGTCTTGGTTTTCCCGTATTCCCATTGGAATGGCATGATCCCAAAACAGGTGAAGTGTCTTCCGGATACCGTGAATCGGGTTATCTGCCTGAGGCAGTGATTAATTTCCTGGCTTTGCTGGGTTGGAATCCGGGTAACGATCAGGAACTCATGTCTATGGATGAACTGATAAAACTGTTCGACCTGAGCCATTGCAGTAAATCCGGTGCTAAGTTTGATTATAAGAAAGGAATCTGGTTCAACCATGAATATATATTGTTGAAGCCGGATACGGAAATAGCAGAACTTTTTGTTCCGGTTCTGAAAGAGCAGGGCGTGGAAGCTCCGTTTGAGAAAGTGGTAACTGTAGTAGGCATGATGAAGAATCGCGTAAGCTTTGTGCGCGAACTTTGGGAAGCATCCAGTTTCTTCTTTGTTGCTCCCACCGAATATGACGAAAAGACTGTGAAGAAACGCTGGAAAGAAGATTCTGCCCAGTGCATGACTGAATTAATGGAAGTATTGGCAGGTATCGAGGACTTCGGCATCGAAAATCAGGAAAAAATTGTAATGGACTGGATTGCAGAAAAAGGATACCATACCGGAAATATAATGAATGCTTTTCGCCTGACGCTGGTAGGTGAGGGGAAAGGCCCGCATATGTTCGACATCTCCTGGGTGCTGGGCAAAGAAGAGACACTGGCGCGTATGAAACGAGCAATTGAGGTACTTTCTTAATTGAAAGTTAAAAATTGAGAATTGAGAAATACTGCTTGGCATAGTTTACTCCTTTTTAATTTTTTAATTTTTAATTCAACAAGTATGTTTTACGACCTTGCGATAGGTTTCTATGACCTTCTGGTGCATCTGGCGGCTCCTTTTAGCCGTAAACCCCGTAAAATGATGAAAGGGCATTGGGTGGTGTATGAACTTCTCAGACAGCAATTGGAAAAGGATGTGCGCTACATCTGGTTTCATGCGGCTTCCTTGGGCGAGTTTGAACAAGGGCGTCCTCTGATAGAGAAGATTCGTGCCAAATATCCTGATTATGGTATATTGCTGACATTCTTCTCTCCTTCCGGATATGAAGTACGTAAGAATTATCGTGGGGCGGATGTGGTATGTTACCTGCCGTTTGATAAACCTCGGAATGTGAAGAAATTCCTGGATATAGCGAATCCTTGCATGGCTTTCTTCATCAAATATGAGTTCTGGAAGAATTATCTGGATGAATTGCATAAACGTCGTATTCCGGTATATAGTGTTTCGTCTATATTCCGTCGCGGACAGGTTTTCTTTAAGTGGTACGGAGGGACTTATCGCCACGTATTACGTAATTTCGATCATTTGTTTGTGCAGAATGAACGTTCTAAACGCTATTTGGGTAAGATCGGCATCAATCGCGTGACGGTAGTTGGTGATACACGCTTCGACAGGGTTTTACAAATACGCGAGGAAGCTAAAGATTTGCCTTTGGTAAAGCTCTTTAAGAATGATACGATGACTTTTGTTGCCGGTAGTTCCTGGCAACCGGATGAAGATCTGTTTATCGAATATTTCAATAATCATCCGGAGGTAAAACTTATAATAGCTCCGCATGTGATAGATGAAAATCATTTGGTAGAGATAATCCGGAAATTGAAACGCCCGTATGTGCGTTATACCCGTGCGGACGAAAAGAATGTGCTGAAAGCTGATTGCCTGATTATCGATTGCTTCGGTTTACTGTCCTCTATCTATCGATATGGTGAGATAGCCTATGTAGGTGGCGGTTTCGGAGTGGGTATTCATAACACATTAGAGGCGGCTGTCTACGGAATTCCGGTTATATTCGGACCTAAATATCAGAAATTTATGGAAGCCACACAACTGATAGAAGCTAAGGGTGCTTTCTCTATCAAGAATTACGAGGAACTGAAAGAACTGCTCGACCGGATGCTGACGGATGAGAAATTCTTGCGTGAGACGGGAACGAATGCCGGATATTATGTCACCAGTAATGCCGGAGCTACGGATAAAATATTGAGTATGATTAATTTCTAAGAAATAGATATAAATAGAAAGCGGGCAGATAGATTCCTA